>Ga0192647_101925_pt1 | contig 13206 bp, 12 predicted proteins | sample LauGreFa1BDMLBSN_2_FD_133046 | JGI IMG/M metagenome (GOLD analysis project Ga0192647, IMG submission 133046) | Freshwater lake microbial communities from Lake Michigan, USA - Fa13.BD.MLB.SN - reassembly | ecosystem: Environmental > Aquatic > Freshwater > Lake | place: Lake Michigan, USA...
AAGACAACCTGCTGATGCTGATTGCCTGCTCTGACGCCAATTCGGCCAGTGTGGCGCCCTTCGGGGGCACACAAGCCGTGTTCACCCCCAACCCGCTGGCCCTGGGGTTTCCGCTCAGCGGCGAGTCGGGCGTGATGGTGGACATCTCTGCGTCGATCACCACCAACGGCATGACCAACCGCAAGCACAAGGCCGGCGAGCGATACGAGCACGATGTCTTCATTGACGCCAAGGGCGTGCCCACTAACGACCCCGGGGTTCTGTTTCAGCAACCGCCCGGCACGCTTCTCCCGGTGGGTGGCTTGAGCCATGGCCACAAGGGCTTTGGCTTGTCGTTGCTGGTGGAATCTCTGACAGCCGGCATGGCGGGGCATGGACGCGCCGACCCCAAGGAGGGTTGGGGCGCCACGGTCCACATCACCGTCTACGACCTGAATGCCTTTGGCGGCACCCAGGATTTCCTGCGTCAGATGGACCATGTGGCCGATCGCTGTCGCCAGAACATCCCGATTGACCCCCAGCGTCCGGTACGCATGCCAGGCGAAAAAGGCTTGCGTTTGCGCCATGAGCAAGCAGCCCATGGGGTGCGCCTGCATGACAGCATTGCCCCCTCCCTGGCCGAGTTGGAACAGAAGTACCAGGTGTGGTTGAAAGACGCGCGGATCTAGACCCTCAGCGCAAGGCCTGGTAGATCGTCTGCGCCAGGGCCAGCGAAATGCCTTCCACACTGGCCAGGTCCTGGACGCTGGCCTCGGCCACACCACGCACGCCTCCAAATCGCTGCAGCAAGCGTGCCCGCTTGCGCGGCCCCACGCCTTCAATGTCTTCGAGCTTGCTGCCCCCCGTGCGAACGCGCGCGCGTTGCGCACGCATGCCGGTGATGGCGAATCGGTGGGCCTCGTCGCGGATTTGCGCCACCAGCATCAGGGCAGCGGAGTCACGGGCCAGGGTCACCTTGTCGCGTCCGTCGGCAAACACGAGTTCCTCCAAGCCCACCTTGCGGCCTTCGCCTTTTTCGACCCCGACGATGCGCGCGAGGTCCAGCCCGAGTTGCTCGAACACCTCACGCGCCATCGACGCTTGTCCCTTGCCGCCGTCGATCAACACCAGATCCGGCAAACGCCCCTCCCCCGCGCGCACACTCTCGGCCAGCTTGCTGTAGCGACGCATGAGCACCTGACGCATGGCGGCATAGTCGTCCCCCGGCGTGATGTCATCGATGCGATAACGGCGGTATTCCGAACCTTGCATCTTGTGGTGGTGATAAACCACGCAAGAAGCTTGTGTGGCTTCACCCGCGGTGTGCGAAATATCGAAACACTCCACGCGCAAGGCTTCCAGATCGTCAGGGGCCAGGTCCAGTGCCTCCACCAGGGCACGCGTGCGCGCTTGTTGCGACCCCTCTTCTGCCAGCAGACGGGCCAACTGGAGGCCCGCGTTTTGCTGCGCCATGTCCAGCCACGCGCGGCGCTGCTCGCGCGGTTGGTGAACGGCCGTGATTCGCTGGCCACTGGTGGCACTCAGCAACTTGACCGCATCGGCATCCACCTTGTGACTGGTGACCAGCGCGGCTGGGGCAGGCACTTCCAGGTAGTGCTGCGCCATGAAAGCTTCCAGGATGTCCGCGGGCTCGGCGTCCTCCACGTGCGCCGGAAAATACGGCCTATCGCCCAGATGCCGACCGTTGCGCACCATCGCCAGGTTGACGCAGGCCTTGCCACCTTGAATCGCCACTGCCAGGATGTCCACATCCCGGTCGTCCACCGACTCCACCGACTGCTGGTGCAAGACCTTGGACAAGGCACTGATCTGGTTGCGCAATTCAGCCGCCTGCTCGAACTCCAGGCGTTCGGCATGGGCCATCATGCGTTGCTCGAGCGACTGCATCACCTGCTGGGTATCGCCACGCAGAAAGCTGGAGGCGCTCTCCACATCGCGCGCATAGTCCTCTGGACTGATCTGCCCCACACACGGGGCCGAGCAGCGCTTGATTTGGTACAACAGACAAGGTCGGGTGCGGTGGTTGAACACCGTGTCCTCGCAGGTGCGCAGACGAAACACTTTTTGCATGAGCCAAATGGCTTCGCGCACCGCCCACACGCTGGGGTAAGGACCAAAATACTGGTGCGTCTTGTCCACGGCCCCGCGGTAGTAGACCACCCGTGGCACTTGTGGCGCCAATTCATGGCCCGCGCCGGATTTGCTGCTCGTGGGCCGGGTGATCTTCAGGTACGGATAGCTTTTGTCGTCCCGAAACAGGATGTTGTACTTGGGCTTGAGCGTCTTGATGAGGTTGTTTTCCAGCAGCAAGGCCTCGGCCTCGGAGCGCACCACGGTGGTCTCCATGCGCGCGATCTTGCCCACCATGTGGCCAATGCGCGTGCCGCCATGGTCACGGTGAAAATAGGACGACACCCGCTTTTTAAGCTGGTTGGCCTTGCCCACGTACAGCACCTGATCATGCGCATCAAAATAGCGGTACACCCCGGGCAACGACGGCAAGGCTGCCACCTGCGCGATCAGCGCGGGGGGGAAACGGTCGGCGGGTTTGGTCGGCACAGGCGGTGCGCTGCCCTGGGGATCGCCAGGGTCTGACTGGGGTTCGGGGGGGGCGTCAGCACACATGGACGCTATTGTGCCAACTTGCCTCAGCGACCCATGGCATAGCCTCCCAACAAAGGCGCCCTTTGCGCGGCCGCATCCCAGGCATCGAATGAGGCCTGAAGCATGCAGCATGAAGCATGAAGCCTGTCGCCTGACCTCCTTGCATGCGGGTATAACTTGCGCATGACCGTGCCCGACCCGTCCGTCGTCCCGCTTGCAGCGTCCTCGCAGACGCAGGCGTGGCGGTGGGATATCTTCTGCCGGGTGATCGACAACCATGGCGACCTGGGCGTGTGCTGGCGCTTGTCCGTCGACTTGGCCGAGCGGGGTCATCAGGTCCGGCTATGGGTCGACGACGCCGGTGCCCTGACCTGGATGGCGCCCCACGGGCACCCCCGTGTGCAGGTGTTGCCGTGGTCGGAGACACCGCTGGCCGGTCTGGACGCCCCCGGCGATGTCGCGATCGAGGCCTTTGGTTGCGAATTGCCCCTGAGCTACCAGGCCGCCTTGGCCCACCGCGTCAACGCCCGGGCCTCAGACGTCAGCCCCTCTTCGAGCGGACCTGCCACTCGTCCTTCCACCTGGATCAACCTGGAGTACCTGAGCGCCGAGACATATGTGGAGCGCTCGCACGGACTCCCCTCCCCGGTCATGACCGGTCCGGCGCGGGGACTGACCAAGTGGTTTTTTTACCCGGGCTTCACGGCAAGGACCGGAGGCCTGATTCGGGAACCGCATCTGTACCTGCCCCGCGTCCATGCCAGTCAAATGGGCAGTACCCCCGACGACTTGGCGCCCAGAGCCGACATCGCCTCGTCATCGCAGCGCCCCGCAGGTCTCGCACGCCGTCAAGCCCTGCGTATCAGTCTGTTTTGCTACGAACCTCGGGGGCTGGACAGCTGGTTAAAAGGCCTGAGGCTATCGTCCATGCCCATTCATTTGTGGGTGGCTGCAGGTCGACCGCAAACCGCTGTGAAACAGTGCCTGCCTGCGGGGCACCGGCACGCGCCCTCTCTGAACCTGCGCTATTTGCCTTTTCTCACCCAAACACGGTATGACCACTTGCTGCGCCACTGTGACCTCAACGTGGTGCGCGGGGAAGATTCGCTGGTGCGAGCCATCTGGGCCGGCCGGCCCTTCATCTGGCACATTTATCCGCAGGAAGATGGTGTCCATCACGACAAGTTGGACGCATTTCTCAGCCTGAGCCAGGCGCCCACCAGCCTGGTCGACTACCACCGACGCTGGAACGCCGATCAAGCGATGCCCCTGCCGGCCTTGACCCAGGCCTTGCTGGCATCGTGGCAGGACTGGGCCCTGGCCTGGCGCGAGCGACTGCTGGCCCAGCCCGACCTGACCAGCCAATTGATCGCCTTTGTGCGGGGTAAACCCTAAAAAGCGTTAAAATCCAAGGCTTTGCGTCGTGTGACGCCCCGCCGCGCCCTGCGGCCTGCCAGGTGGTCTGACCGCCTCCATCCCTGCAAGTCCTATGAAAATCGCTCAAGAAATCCGCGCCGGCAACGTCATCATGCACGGCAAAGACCCGATGGTGGTGCTGCGCACCGAATACGCCCGCGGGGGTCGCAATGCCGCCACGGTGCGCATGAAGCTGAAAAGCCTGCTCAACAACTTCGGCACCGAAGTCGTGTTCAAGGCCGACGACAAGATGGACCAGATCATTCTGGACAAGAAGGAATGCACCTACTCCTACTTTGCCGACCCCATGTATGTGTGCATGGACGCCGAGTACAACCAGTATGAAGTGGAAGCCGAAAACATGGGTGACGCCCTGAACTACCTCGAAGACGGCATGCCGGTTGAGGTGGTGTTCTATGAAGGCAAGGCCATCTCGGTGGAATTGCCCACCTCTGTGGAGCGTGAAATCACCTGGACCGAGCCCGCCGTCAAAGGCGACACCTCTGGCAAGGTGCTCAAGCCTGCCAAAATTGCCACGGGCTTCGAAGTGCCGGTGCCCATCTTCGTGGCTCAGGGTGACCGCATCGAAATCGACACCCGCACCGGCGAGTACCGCCGCCGCGTCTAAGCTTGCTTGCACGATCCGGCCTGGGGGATCGGGCCGGGTCACCACAACTGCCGTTAACATGCCGATATGGATGGCATGCTTGACCCCGACGATCCCCGACTCCCGCAAGCCTGGGAGATTCTTCGTGCGCAGCACGACCTGATCGAACCCCTCTCCCCGGACTCCAACCGGTTGGCCTTTGCTGACACCGAGTTTTTGTTGCGTCGAGAAACGCGCGGCATCCGCTTTCAGTTGGAGTTGCTCAAGCCCGATCTGGCGCAACAGGAAAAAGGGATCCACCACACGGTCGTGATCTTTGGGAGCGCGCGCTTTCGCAGCGAGGCCGACGCGCTGGAAGCCTGGAAGCACGCCCAGGCCCAATCGGACGACACCGTCAAGCGCCGGGCTCAGGCTCGGCTGCGCAATGCGCGCTATTACGAACGTGCGCGTGAACTCGGCGCGCTCATCACCAACTACAGCGTCGGCCTGCCGCCCGAAAAACGGGTGTACGTGTGCACCGGCGGAGGCCCCGGCATCATGGAAGCCGCCAACCGGGGCGCCCACGAGGCAGGCGGGATCAGCGTGGGGCTCAACATTGCGCTGCCGCACGAGCAGGTGCCCAACCCTTACATCACACCGGGCCTGAGCTTCAAGTTCCACTACTTTGCCCTGCGTAAGATGCACTTCGTGATGCGTGCCAAGGCGCTGGTGGCCTTTCCAGGTGGATTTGGCACGCTGGACGAGTTGTTTGAAACGCTCACCCTGGTGCAGTGCCGCAAGGCCCGCCCCATTCCCATCGTGCTCTTTGGCAGCGACTACTGGAAGCGCCTGATGAACCTGGAGATGCTGGTCGAGGAAGGCGCCATCGAAGAAGCCGATCTCCAGCTGTTTCGCTATGTCGACGAAGTGGACGAGGCCTGGGAGATCATCCGCCAGGCTTACGGACTTTGAGCTGCCACGCCAGTCTTGACGCAGACGCCACACCGAGCGACACCATCCAGAAAACGCCGCTCACGCCCACACTGGCGCCCAAAGCGCCAAACATGACGGGCATCACCACGCTGGACGCGTTGATCGTCATGAGACGCAACCCCAGCGCCTCCCCCTGACGCTGCTGCGGGGTGATCTGGTGCATGGTGCTCATGACCATCGGTTGCACCACACCCAGAAACAGCCCCAGGCACGCCGAGAGCAGGCCCATGGTCCAGGCCTGATCCATGAAGGGGTAAAGCCCTAACAAGAGACCGGTCATCACCATGGCAACCGCCAGAATTTTCCACTCGGGGAACCGCGCAGCAATGCTGGGCAACACCAACCGAATCAGCGCCGCCGACAAGGCAAACACGCCCAGCACTGCCCCGATAGCCGATGCACTGATGCCATGCTCGTGCCCAATCACCGGCACCATGAAGGTGTGCACGTCCCAGCATGACGAGAGAAACCAGTTGACGATGAGCAAGCGGCGAAACATCGGGGCCTTGAGCAAATCCCACACCCGTTGCTGCTGAGGAACGTCGAGCGCCGGGGGGACAGGAATTTCCTTCACCGATCGAACGCAAAACCACGACAGCAACGGAAAGACGGCCAGCAAGGCAAAGGCTGCGCGGAACCCGACGTGGTCGATCATCAGACCCGCCGCCAATGGCCCCATGAAGTTGGACACCGCAGGTCCGATGGCCAACCAACTGAAGGCACGCTTGAGTTCCTCATGGTCGCTGGCGGCCTGCCCCACATGCCGCTGCAGCGCCAAAATAGCCACCCCCGCGGCGCCACCGCAGCACAAGGCGCTCAGGCACATCACCGGAAAGATCGGCCACACCACCGCCGCCGCCGTCCCCAGGCTGGCCACCAGCACCCCCAGCATCATGGGGCGCTTGAAACCATGGCGGTCAGCAAAACGCCCAGCCGGAATGGACAAAAAGATTTGCGTGAGTGCAAAACACGACAACAGCACGCCCACGGCCGCTTCTGTTTGGCCCCCGCGCAGCGCCAACAGCGGGGCTGCCATGCGAAAGCCTGTCATGCAGGCGTGCAGGCAGATCTGGCCCAGGATCAGCCGGAACAAATCCCCGAACATGCCGTGCCTGGACAACCCTTAGACCGCCGCACTCACACCCGGCGCTGGGGTGCCGTCAGCACCTCGGGGTTCACCGGCGTGAGAACACGGCCTTGTTGAAAATAGGTGATCAGGTTGTCTGCCGCCAGGTTGGCCATGGCCAACCGGGTCTTGACGGTGGAGCTCGCAATGTGGGGGGTGAGCACCACGTTGGGCACCTTGAGCAACTCGGGATGGACCACCGGCTCGCCCTCAAACACATCAAGTCCGGCCGCCGCAATGCGTCGATCCTTGAGCGCTTGTGCCAGCGCGGCGTCATCGACAATGCCCCCGCGCGCCAGGTTGATCAGGGTGGCCGTGGGCTTCATCATCGACAACTCGGCCGCGCCGATGGTGTGATGCGTGGCGGGTGAGTACGGCACCACCAAGAGCACGTGATCCGCCTCACGCAACAAGGTCTCTTTGTCAACCCAGCGCGCGCCGCAGTCGGCCTCCATCGCTGCCGAGAGTTGTGAGCGGTTGTGATAGAGCACCTGCATACCGAAGCCCTTGGCGGCACGGCGCGCAATGCCCTGACCGATGCGGCCCATCCCGATGATCCCCAGGGTGCTGCCGTGCACCTCGGCGCCGGCAAACAAATCAAAGCTCCATTTGTTCCACTGCCCGGCGCGCAGGAAATGCTCGCTCTCGCAGACACGGCGAGCCGTGGCCATGAGCAGCGCAAAGCCAAAATCGGCCGTGGTCTCGGTGAGCACATCCGGCGTGTTGGTGGCCACCACACCGGCCTGTGTCAAGGCCGCGGTGTCGAAGTTGTTGAACCCGACTGCCATGTTGGCCACGATGCGCAACTGGGGACAAGCCGTCACCATGTCCGCGTCAATGCGCTCGCTGCCGGTGGTGAATGCCGCCTGCTTGCCCTGCAGGCGTTGCCGCAACTGCGCCGGCGTGAAGACCTCATCGGTCGCGTTGTAGTCCACCTCAAACACCTGTTGCAGTGCGTGCAAGGTTTCAGGAAAGATGGCGCGCGCCACCAGCAAGGCAGGTTTTGTCATGGTGTGGTCTTCAGGTGGGTTGCTCGATATCGAAGACCTGGCGCAGATAGGCCAGGTACTTTTCGTCTTCGCACATGTTCTTCGCAGGGGTGTCCGATAACTTGGCCACAGGCTGGCCGTTGCAGCGAACCATTTTGATCACGATCTGCAGGGGTTCGTACCCGAGGTCGTTGGTCAGGTTGGTGCCAATGCCAAAAGCGAGTTGGCAACGGCCACGGAATTGTTGATAGAGCTCGATGGTGCGGGGCACGGTCAGGCTGTCGCTGAAAATCAGCGTCTTGGTACGAGGATCCACCCGGTGATGGCGGTAGTGCGCAATCATGCGCTCGCCCCAGTCGAAGGGGTCTCCGCTGTCATGCCGGGCGCCATCAAAGAGCTTGCAGAAATACAGATCGAAGTCTCGCAGGAAGGGTTCAATGCCATACACATCGCTCAGCGCAATGCCCAGGTCACCCCGGTACTCGCGCGCCCAGGATTCAAATCCGAACACCTGGCTGTCACGCAATCGCGGGCCCAGTGCCTGGCAGGCCTGCAGGTATTCGTGCGCCATGGTGCCCAGCGGCGTGAGGCCCAGCTTCATGGCCAACAAGGCATTGCTGCTGCCCGCCAGTTGACCGTTGATCCCGGTGCCCAAACGATTGCTGAGCACACGCAGCACCTCTTCCTGCCAGGCCCGAGAAAAACGCCGGCGGGTGCCGTAGTCGGCAATCTTGAGTTCTCGCAACTCATCGGTTTGCAGCGAGCGGATTTTTTCATCCAAGCGCCGACGACCCTCTATGAAATCCGGGACCGGCTGGGTATTGCGGAAATAGACCTCGTTGACGATCGCCAGCACCGGAATTTCAAACAGGATGGTGTGCAACCAGGGGCCCCGGATCGTGATGTCGATCTCCCCGGTGGGCAAGGGCCGCACCTGAATGCATTTTTCATTCAGGCGAAACAGGCTGAGAAAGTCGACAAAATCGCTCTTGATGAAACGCAATCCCCGCAGCCAGGTCAGCTCCCCTTCTTGAAAGGTGAGGCTGCACAGGGACCGGATCTCGCTGCGAATCTCGTCGGCAAACGGCGCCAACTGAACACCGGGCTGCCGGCAACGGAACTTGTACTCGACCTGTGCGCCCGGGAACTGATGCAGCACCGCCTGCATCATGGTGAATTTGTAAAGGTCGGTGTCGAGCAGGCTCGTGATGATCATGGCGTCTCCGTCACTCGCACCAATGGGTGAAGCTCTCAACCGGCTCGCGTGGGGTGATGAAGGTATTGACCTTGTCACTGTGATCCGCCCAGCCCAGGGACATGCCGCAGATCAGCATTTCGTGCTCTCCTGCCCCAATGTGCGGCATGACGATGGAGGCGTAATTGGTCCAGGCCGCTTGGGGACAGGTATCGAGCCCGCGGGAACGGGCCGCCAGCATCACGTTTTGCAGGAACATGCCGTAATCCATCAGCGATCCGCGCCCGAGTCCACGGTCGACGGTGAACATCAAGCCCACCGGCGCATCAAAAAAACGGAAATTGCGCTGATGCTGCGCGTGCATCTTGTCTTTTTCGCCACGCTGAATCCCTAGCACGCCATACAGGCCCCAGCCATTTTCACGCCGCCGGGCCAGATAGGGGTCAAACCACTTGGTGGGGTAGTAGTCGTAGGAATCTTGGAATTGAGACGCCAGCGAGGGGTCTGCCGCCAAGGCGTCATGCGCTGCACACACCTTGTCAGCCAAGGCGTCGCGCGACGCGCCCTGCAACACATAGACCTGCCAGGGTTGCGTGTTGGTGCCCGAGGGGGCACGACTGGCAATGGCCAGAATCTCGCTGATCAGCTCACGCGGAACCGGTTGCGAGGTGAACGCCCGCACCGAGTTGCGGGAGCGGACCAGGTCATCGAAGGCGCGGGGGTCGAGGGTCATGCAAGAGCTTTCAATACAGCCAGAAAGTTGTCTGGCAAAGACACGGGACGGCGCGTCTGGCGGTCCACATACACATGGATGAAATGACCCTTGGCCGCGCAGAGGTCTTCCCCCTGGGCAAAGAGTCCGATGTCATAGCGCACGCTGGACGAGCCGATCGAGGCCACCCGAATACCCGCCTGCACGGTTTGCGGAAAGGCCAACGGGGCAAAATAGTTGCAATGCGTCTCCACCACCAGGCCGATCGTCTGGCCGGTGTGAATGTCCAGCGCCCCGTGTTCAATCAGATGGGCATTGACCGCTGCATCGAACCACGCGTAATACACCACGTTGTTGACGTGTCCATACACATCGTTGTCCATCCAGCGGGTAGTGATGTCACGAAAAACCTTGTAGGCGCCGCGCGATTCGGGTGCGGGGCGAGGAGTGGCAGTCGACGAAGTCATGAGACGCGATTCTGCCAGCGTTGCCAGCTCTGCCAGTAGCTCAAGGCGACCGCGAAGGTGTTCATCTGTACCTGCACCGTGTCCTCGATGCGGTGGCCATAACCGCCCGCCATCACCAGGGTCAGCGGTACACGGCGCTGCCAGGCCCAGTCAAACACCCGCCGATCCCGCGCCTCCAGTCCATCGAAGCTGAGTTTCAGGCGACCCAGGCGATCGCCTTCGTGCGGATCCGCCCCGGCCAGGTAGTAGACCCGCTGCGGCTCGAAACGCCGCCCCAGTTCGTCCAGCGCTTGCTCGAGTGCCTGCAGATACTGATCGTCACCGCACCCATCGGGCAAGTCCACATCCAGGTCACTGGGCTCCTTGCGAAACGGAAAATTGCGCGCCCCGTGCAGGGACAGTGTGAACACCGAGTCATCCCCCTGAAAGATACTCGCCGTGCCATTGCCCTGGTGCACATCCAGGTCAATCACGGCCACCCGCAGTGTGCGCTCTTGGGGGGAGCGGGCCAGCCCACGGGACCACTCGGCTTGCATCAAGCAGGCGGCCACCGCGACATCGTTGAAAACACAGAACCCGCTGCCCTTGTCGCGGTAGGCATGGTGCGTGCCGCCGGCCAGATTGGCAGACACACCCTCCTGCACAGCGACGCGAGAGGCCATGATGGTGGCTCCACTGGATCGACGGGCACGCTCCACCATGCCCGGGCTCCAGGGAAATCCGATCTCGCGCAAGGCCGCCGCACTCAAGGTGCCACTTTGCACGGCCTCGATGTAATCCGGCGTGTGCACCAGCGCCAGTTCGCCATCGCTGGCGGGCGACGCCAACTCAGCACGCACCTGGGGGAGCTCGGCCGCCAGGCGTGCGCGCAACAACTCGTATTTCCCCATCGGAAAGCGATGACCGGGGGGCAATTGCTGGACATTGGGGGTGGCGTAAAAGACTTTCACAGGGGGGTGATTGTGACAAGAGATGCTGCACCTGCGGTTTTTAGGATGCGCCCTCTAAAAATGCTGCAAAGCAACAAAAATAGCTTGTTCGGATAAGAGTTAACCCTATACTCAACCTCATGCTGCAGTGCAACATTCCGATCCCTCGGTGAATGCTGTTCCAGTTCTTCTACCACTAACCAGGAGTTATCCATGTTGACCGTTGACCAAATCGCCGCTTCCCAGAAAGCCCAATTCGACGTGCTGTTCGGCCTGACCGACAAAGCCTTCCAAGGTGTTGAAAAAATTATCGAGTTGAACCTCGCCGCCAGCAAAGCCGCTCTGAACGAGTCGGCCCAACACGCCCACGCCCTGCTGTCTGTCAAAGACGCCCAAGAGCTGGTTGCCCTGCAGACCGCTGCCGTGCAGCCCCTGGCCGAGAAAGCCGCTGCTTACAGCCGCCATGTTTACGACATCACCACCGCCACCAGCGCCGAGTTCACCAAGGCGTTTGAGCAGCAAGCCAGCCAAGCCCAGCAAGCCGTGGTCGGTTATGTGGATTCCGCCTCCAAGAACGCCCCGGCCGGTACCGAGCCTGTGATGGCCCTCTTCAAGAGCTCGCTGGCTGCCAGCAACAACGCCATGGACAGCGTGCAAAAAGTGGTCAAGCAAGCCACCGAAGCCGCCCAAGCCAATCTGCAAGCCCTGACCACCTCGGCGGTTAGCACCGCTGTGGGCGCTGCCAAGACGGCTTCGCGCAAGCGTTAATTCTACCAGGGGTCTGGCCCCGGTCCTCCAGCGGCCGAGCGCGTCAGACCCATCACCGGTTGTCTCCTCGGATCCTTTCGACACCTTCGGGTTCAGGGATCCTTCAGGGCCCGTCGCTTGACGGGCCCCTTTTTTGGGCTCAGCGCAAGGCCAGCATTTCCCGCAATTGGGGCAGTGCTTGCAACATGGCCTGACGCCCGGCTTCGATCGAACGTCGCCGTTCGTTGAAGGCCGCGCTGCCCACGTTGTTCAGCGCCGGACGCACCACGACATCCGCCTCCTTCAACTCGAATCCATTGATGCTCTTGCTCATGATGGTGAAGGTCTGCAGCAGAATTTGCAGCATGTCGGACGCTTTGTTGCCCTCTGGGGCGCTGGAGATATCCACCGCCACGACCAGGTCTGCGCCCATCTGTCTGGCGTAACGCACCGGCACTGGCGAGACCAGCCCTCCATCGACATAGTCACGTCCACCGATGCGCACCGGTTCAAACACCGAGGGCACCGCACTGGACGCGCGCACCGCGGTGGCGATGTCGCCGCGTTGAAAGAGCATGCCTTGCCCGCTGTGTAAATCTGTCGCCACAATCCCCAAAGGCACGCGCACATCCTCGATGCGACGCCCTCCTGTTTGACTGGACACGTAGCGGGCCAACGCGTCGCCCCGCATCATCCCGCGCGACAACCAGGGGATGGTCCAATCGGTCAGGGTGGCCTCTTCCATCGTTTCCGCCACGCGCTGCAACTGGGCCCCGTTTTTCCCGCTGGCATACAGCGCGGCCACCAGACTACCGGCGGAGGTGCCCACCACCAGTTGCGGGTGAATCCCCGCCTCCTCGAGCACTTGGATCACCCCCACATGGGCAAAGCCGCGTGCCGCGCCACCACCCAGCGCAAGCCCAAGCTTGGGCGGTTTTTTGGGTATCGCCGGGGGGGGGTCCGTGGTCACACCCGCGGTGGCCGCTGGCGCCACCGCACCCGCGGCAGACCCTGGCGAGGTCGACCCAGTGGTCGAGACGCCTGGGAAGTTGCCCGACCCCGGCGTGGTCGGGGCCGTGCTGCATCCGGTAAGCAACACCAGCGCGGATAACAACAGGGGAACGATCAAACGTGCAATGCTCATGGTGCTGGATTGTCGCCGCTTCGAAGGTGGCACAGGGGCTCTGAGATAATCTTCCGGCATATTTCATCAACCCAGCGGAGGACATCGTGGAGATTGCAGGCAAGGTTTTTATCGTCACGGGTGGCGCCTCCGGGCTGGGTGAAGGCACGGCGCGCATGCTGGCCGCGCAGGGGGGGCAGGTGGTGATCGCCGATATGCAGGTCGACAAAGGCGAAGCCGTGGCGCGCGAGATTGGCGGTGCGTTCGTGCGCTGCGACGTCTCCAGCGAAGCCGATGGACAACTCGTGGTCGACGCGGC
>Ga0192647_101929_pt1 | contig 13195 bp, 14 predicted proteins | sample LauGreFa1BDMLBSN_2_FD_133046 | JGI IMG/M metagenome (GOLD analysis project Ga0192647, IMG submission 133046) | Freshwater lake microbial communities from Lake Michigan, USA - Fa13.BD.MLB.SN - reassembly | ecosystem: Environmental > Aquatic > Freshwater > Lake | place: Lake Michigan, USA...
TCAGGGACGAGTTGCTTAATGGCGAAATCTTCTACTCATTAAAGGAAGCGCAAATCATCATCGAAAAATGGCGGAGCTATTACAATAAACTCAGACCACATAGTTCATTAGGGTATCGACCCCCAGCTCCCGAAGCGATCATTCCAATAGACCAAACGCCAACCATGCATTAATATTCAAATTGGACCACCTTGTGGGGGCAGACTAGGGTTGATCGCGGCTCCGGGCACGCCAAAGGCGGTGCCAACGCCTTCCAACTCCAGAATCAGAACCGCAGCTGCGGCGGCAGTCATCTTTGGCACTTGCGCCTCCCATAGAGATACCAGCGGCGAGCTTTTTCCCTCTATCCCCGGCTTTAAGTCCAATATATTGTTCGGTATGATTGAGAGGTTTTGCATATGGAACTCAGGCACGCACGATACTTCCTGGCCGTCGCCGACGAACTGAGTTTCACTGCAGCTGCCAAGCGGTTGAACATTTCGCAGCCGCCCCTGAGCCAGCAAATCAGCGATCTTGAAAAGGAGCTTGGCGCACGGCTCTTTGACAGGCACAGCCGCTCCGTCCGGCTGACGGCAGCTGGCCTCGCATTCCGCCGTTATGCGGATGCGATGCTCTGGCAAGTGGCGGTTGCCCAGGCCGAAGTTAGGGCCATCGGACACGGCCGCTTTGGCGTGTTGCAGGTAGGGACAACCAATTCGGTTCTATACTCCGGCCTCTCTTCTCGCATTGCCAGATTCAAAGCGAACCATCCCGACGTTGAAATCAGGATCCACGAGCTTCCGCCACAGGAACAGATCGACCGCCTGAAGTCAGATCGGCTGGATATCTGCTTCCTCAGATTTGCGCCGGACGATGCCGGACTGCGGCTGGAGCTAGCTTGGAAGGAACGCATGGGTATCGTCGTGCCGCCAACACATCGCCTGGCGGCACGCAAATCAGTAAACATCAGGACACTGAAGGACGAGGAGTTCGTCTTCTACCGGCTGTCTGATTCCACATATGCCCGCTATTTGCTCCATTGTTGCGTGGAGGGGGGCTTCTCACCAAAGATCGTTCAGGAAGTGGTCGAAGCCTTTACAGTGGTCTCGCTTGTTGCGGCTGGGCTTGGAGTAGGCTTCGTGCCTGATTCAATCGGACGCAACTCGGGGCTGAGCTACTTACTGCTTCACGGGAAGTCGCCCCGTGCTGACGTGAATGTGTTGACAGCTGTCGATGCCAAGCCGCTGGCAAGGCGGTTTGCCGCACTTGCAATGGAAGCAGAGATCAAAGGGCGAGTTGACAAGACGTAGTGAATTTGAAGCTTCTGCATTTGCAGGATTCGGAATAACTCTGCATGCAACAGACAATTATCGAAGTTGGGATCAGTGAAAATGGTTAGAAAGCTTAAGGGAAAGCCGAGCAAGGAGCCAGCTGATCTGCGCGTTCATTTGGCGCTTAATCAGGCGATCATCGATCACCGCATTCCGCCTGGCACGCCACTGTTGGAAGACAATCTCGCTGCTGCCTTCAAGGTCAGCCGAACGGTCATACGCAAGGCCCTCCAGCGACTTTCGCATGAGCGGCTTGTCGATTTGGTTCCCAACAAGGGCGCATCGGTGGCCAAACCAAGTGCGGATGAAGCCAGACAGGTCTTTGATGCGCGGCGCGAACTTGAACAAACCTTGGTGAAGCGAGCTATCCTGCACTCCAGTGATGCCGACTTGAAGGAACTGGTAAAACTCGCGAAGACTGAACAACGGGCGCACGAGGAAGGGGAAAAGTCCCAGCGCCTCAAGCTTTCAGGTGACTTCCATCGGCAACTTGCTACCCTTTCCGGCAATGCAGTTCTTCAGACATTTCTGGCGGAACTTGTGTCGCGGTCGTCGCTCATTATCGCGCTTTATGAGTCGCCGGGAGCTGTGCCTTGCTCGCACACTGAACACCTTGAAATTGCCAATGCGATGGTGGCGCGGGACAGCGCAAAGGCCGTTCAATACATGGACAATCATCTGCGTCACATTGAGGCCCAGATCGACCTCACTCAAGGGACTCAAGTACCAGACTTCGGCAAGTTGTTCGGGTCAAAACAAAGAACGCAGAAGTGAATTCAGTTCACACCGTCACGGGTGAGTGCCTTTGCCGTTGCCGCGCCTAGGGGGAGCATAGCCACTTAGGCTTCCCACGTATGATTTGTGTAACGGGTAAGCGAGATCACCGCGCTTGCTGGTCTTGAGACCGAGGCCGACCAACGCTTCTGCGAACTTGACGGCGGCGGCCACGCCGTCAATGATTGGCACATGCAGCCGATCTTCCAAGAACTTGTTGAGGTCAGCCATGCCAGCGCAACCCAGCACAATCGCGCCGGATTTGTCTTCGATGATGGCCCTTTCGCATTCCGCAAGAATCATCTGCCGTGCATTGGACTTCGGATTGTCGAGCTCCAGAACCGGAATATCGATAGCGCGCACGCGCCTGCAATGATGTTCCATACCGTAGTTGCGCACCAGATGCTCGGCAATGATCCGCGTCCTTTCAAGCGTCGTTACAACTGAAAACCCCGTTGCAATGAAGCTTGCCGCATGCATCGCAGCTTCCGCAATGCCTAGGACTGGGCCTGTGGCGATTTCTCGTGCCGCGAGAAGTCCGGGGTCACCGAAGCAAGCGATGACATAGGCATCTGCGCCCGGGTCTTCATTGATTGCATCGACCAAGCCTACGATGCTCATGGCCTCATCATAGTGTCCTTCGATCGACACCGCGCCTGACTTGGAGGTCGTTGCAGAAATTTCAGTGCCTGGTGCCGCGATGGCGCGAGCCGCTTCGGCGATGGTTTGCGTCATTGAGGCTGTTGTGTTGGGGTTGATGATCCGGATGCGCATCTTGTTGTTACATTCTTCCTAGTGGTCAAACAACACTAACAGGGGTGTCATTTGTATACAAGAATGTTTTTCTTCTTGCTTTTCTCTCGTCCATGGTCCATGAGGTCAGTAAGGTGTCGCACAGAACGTCAGCGGCGTAATCGCACCAGAAAATGCAAACCAGTTCCCTGAGGAGGACACAAATGATCAAAACATTGATTTCACGGCGCGGACTTCTGGCTTCGGCCTGCATTGCCGCCGTCTCTGTTTCTTCGATGAGCGCCCTTGCGGCGGACGAGCTGAAAATCGGCTTCGTCGGCGTGACCAGCGGACCAGCCGCCGCCTGGGGCACGTCCAATGTGCGGTCCATGCAAACGCTTGAAGCCATTTACAATGCTGCTGGTGGCGTAAAGATCGGCGACAAAACTTACATGATCAAGGTCGTCACATTTGATGACCAGAAGGACCCGAAGCGCGCTGTTGAAGGCATGGAAAAGATGGCCCAGCAAGGCATTCACTATGTTGTGGGCCCGAACGTCGATGACGGAGCCGCAGCCGTGCGTCCCGTGGCCGAGAAGAACAACATCATCTATTTCCCCTATGCCTTCCCGAAGGAACTCTACACGAAGCCTGCTTCGAACGCTGTCCTTGGCATGATCGCGAACTATCAATCGGGTCCTGCGATTTACAAATACCTGATGGACAACAGGGGCGTGAAGAAAGTGGCCTTTGTCGCAGCCAACGAATCCGATCCGCTTAGCCAGCGTGATGGAGGTGTCACTGCCGCCAAGGCCCTCGGCCTTGAAGTGGTTGCCGCCAACGATACCTATCAAAACGACACGCGTGACTTTACGCCCGTGCTGACGCCAATTGTTGCCCTGAAGCCCGACCTGTTAGTGCTTTCGGGTGTGGCACCTGCCAATGCCCCGCTGCTGATCCGCTCGGCGCGTGAGTTGGGGTATGAAGGGCTGATATCAACCGAAACTGCCCAGGATGCCAAGGTTCTGGCCGAAGGTGCTGGCGATCTCGCCAATGGCTTTATTTCCGTGGGTGGCGCTTCAACGCCTGAAATCGCCTCCGACCAGATGAAAGCCTTCGTTGCCAAATACACCGAGATGTTCGGTGAGTACAACGACGAGTCCAACACCAAGGTCTATGCCCTCGACTACATTCTTGAAACGCTGAAGGCCAATCCTGCGGCGATCGACAATGTTGAAGAATTCAAGAAGACAATGGACACCTTCTCTGCCCCAAATCCCTATCTGAAAGATCCGAATGCCAAGTTGAGCTACGTTGGCATGTCTTCGTTTGGGCAGAAGCGCCAGGTCGCGGTACCGATGGTCGTGAACGAATACAAGGATGGTGCATTCCAGACCCTGTTTGTCGGAACGGTCGACTAACCTCCCTGAGACCGGTACCACTGAGGCCCGGCTTAACATCCGGGCCTCATTCTTGAACGTCAGCGGGCTGGGACCTCGGCTATGGAACAAGTCATTGCAAATGGGCTGTATCTCGGTGCGCAGTATGCGTTGATTGCCCTTGGCCTGACGCTTATATTCGGTTTGATGAACGTGCTGAATTTCGCGCACGGTCAGATGTATGTGCTCGGCGGGTTCATCACCTATGCCGTCTATGGTCAACTAGGATTACCATTCCCGCTAGCGGTGTTTGCATCGGGGGTCACACTCTTTGTGATCGGGGGCCTGATGGAACGTTACCTTTTCCGAACGGTCATCAAGCGAAGTCATCGCGAGGAGAGCACCATGCTGCTGGCGGCGGCAACAGCCTTCTTCTTCGATGCAGTAATTCTACTGATCTTTGGCGAAAAGCAGCGCGGTGTTCCCAAGATCGTCAAAGGAGTCTTCAATGATTTTGGAGTAATCCTGCCCTATGACCGCATTCTGGTTGGCATCCTGGCGGGACTCTGCATCATCGCGTTCATACTGGCGTTGAAATACACCAAGCCCGGACGGGCTATGAGAGCGCTTGCTCAAGATCGTGTCGCTGCCCAATTGATGGGGGTTCAAGTTGAGCGATACACCATGTTGGGCTTCGCGCTTGGAGCCATGCTTGCGGGTGTTACCGGGGGACTTCTGGCATCTATCACCGGGATCAATGCCGGCATCGGAGGGCCCATTTCTATCAAGGCATTCACGATGATCATGATTGGTGGCGCTGGCGTCGTTGGCGGTGCCATTGCTGGCGGATTTATTCTTGGCATGATGGAATCAGTAGGCCTCACGGTTCTTCGAGAATATGGCGACGTGACCTATCTGGTGATTTTTGCCACTTTGATGATTTTCCTCAGCATCAGACCCAATGGCCTGATGGGCAAGCCTTGGGGTTGATCGCGCCATGTTGAACAACAAAAAAACTCTCGCCCTTGCAGTTTTTCTTTTGGCTGTATTTGTGATTGTGCCGTACCTGATTGGCACTACGGGTCGCAAGGACTTCTATTATACGCTCACGTCAGTGGCGTTGCTGTCGATCGCCAGTGCTGGCGTGTGGCTCACATTATTCATTGGCCGCATCAACATCGGTCAGGGCGCTTACGCCTTGATGGGCGGGTATGTCTCTGCTGTCCTCGTCATGTCCTACGGCTGGTCCTTCTGGTGGACGTTACCGGTCGCGGGCATCCTGTGCGCTCTGGCCAGTATCCTGATTGGTTTTCCCATCCTACGGCTGCGCGGCGTCTATTTCGCTATGGTCACTTTGGTGCTGACTGAAGTCACACGTCTGCTGGCCCTTGCTTTACCAATCACTAGTGGTGCCAAAGGCATCACCAGCATCCCCCTGCCTGGAGCACTGTCGATCTTCGGCATCACCATCATCCCTGACTTTGCCACCATGGAAAATCCACGCATTGCATTCTACTACTTGGCGGCTGTGCTGATGGTCCTGTGCTTTGCAGGCATGTACCGGCTCGTTAACTCGCGCATAGGCCACATCTGCATGTCGCTGCAACAAAACGAGGAACTCGCCTCTTCTATCGGAGTCAATATCGCAGCACTGCGTGTGATCGCCTATGCTATCTCATCCTTTCTTGGTGGTATCAGTGGGGCAGTCTTTGTAGCTGCCACCCAGTCAGTCTATCCATCCAGTTTTACTGTCACCGACTCGGTAAACTTCATGCTCAATTGCTTCCTCGGCGGTCTTGGCTATGTCTTCGGGCCCATGATGGGAACGCTGGTGCTTTACTTTGGCTGGAACCTTTTGTTCGAGACAGGCAAGTTCCAGTTGCTCATCTACTCAACGCTGATGATCGTTCTCATGCTGGTGCTGCCGAATGGCCTCATGAGCCTGCGTTCACTCTGGAAGAAGGGGTGAATCATGGCGCACATTCTCGAAGTCAAAGGTATGACTAAGCGCTTCGGCGGACTAACGGCGGTGAACAATGTCAGTTTCGTTGTAAACGAAAAAGAAATTCTTTCCGTCATCGGTCCTAATGGTGCCGGCAAATCAACGCTGTTCAAACTGATTTCGTCCTTTCTGAAACCGACGACGGGTGAAGTCACCTTCAGAGGCGAGCGCATTTCAAACTTAGCGCCGCACATTGCGGCACGCAAAGGTGTGGTGCGGACATTTCAGGAAACGACAATCTTCCGCAACATGACAGTGCGCGACAACATCATCATCGCGCACCATCTGCGGTCCAAAGCGTCGCTGCTGGGTTATTTTCTGGGCACGAAGATCGCCAATGAGGACCAGGCTGCGTTTGGCAAATCGGCGGACGAAATTCTCGAATTCCTTGGACTGCTCGACATCGCCAGTGAAACGGCAAAGAACCTGCCTCACGGTCATTTGCGCGCACTTGGCATTGCCATCGGCCTTGCAACTGACCCGAAGATCCTGCTGTTGGATGAACCCTTTGCTGGCATGAACCACGATGAAACGATGAAGGCGGTTACCATGGTACGGAAGCTCCGTGATCGCGGGTTGACGGTGCTGCTTGTCGAACACGACATGCCCGCTGTGATGAAAATTTCAGATCGCATCGTGGTCTTGAATTTTGGTGAGAAGATCGCGGAAGGCACGCCTGCCGAAATCCAGAATGATGCCAAAGTCATCGAAGCCTATCTCGGTGTCGAAGACGAGGCGATTGAACTTTGACCATGAATCAGATTCTCGATTTCAGGAATGTCGAACTCTATTATGACCACGTCTACGCGTTGAAAGGCGTGTCGCTGTCTGTGAGCGAAGGCGAGACAGTGGCCTTGATTGGCGCCAATGGTGCGGGCAAGTCCTCGATCCTGCGCGCCATCACGGGCTTGCGAAAGGTCAAGTCGGGCGAAATTCATTACCAGGGCAAACGTATCGACGGCAGCAATCCGGCCGATCTCGTCAAAGCCGGCATCGCCATGGTGCCTGAAGGCCGCCGGGTCTTTCCCTATATGACCGTCAAGGACAACCTCCTGATGGGGGCGTTCACACGAAACGACAAAGCAGATATTGCCCGCACCCTCGAGATGGTGTTGGGCCGTTTCCCGCGTCTGAAGGAACGTTATGGACAGGCCGCTGGTACCATGAGCGGCGGCGAACAGCAGATGATGGTGATTGGCCGCGCCCTGATGGCCAAGCCAAAGCTTCTGTTACTTGATGAGCCATCTTTGGGTGTGGCTCCAAAATTGGTTCAGGACATTGCGCGTTCGATCGTCGCGATCAACCGCGATGAAAAGGTCAGCGTGTTGCTCGTTGAGCAGAATTCGCGAATGGCGCTGCGCATTTCACAGCGTGCCTATGCCCTCACCACCGGCAGCATTGCGCTGTCGGGCAATTCCGCTGAACTGCTGAAGGATGACCGCGTTCGGGCGCTGTATCTAGGAGGAGAAGTTTGAACTCCTACCCCCGTGACATGAAAGGCTATGGCCGGGATATCCCGGATCCGAAATGGCCCGGCGGTGCACATGTTGCCGTTCAATTCGTGTTGAATTACGAGGAAGGTGGCGAGAACAACATCCTCCATGGCGACGCCGCTTCGGAAGCGTTCCTTTCCGAGATTGTTGGTGCCGCGGCTTGGCCGGGGCAACGCCACTGGAATATGGAATCGATTTATGAATATGGCGCAAGGGCTGGTTTCTGGCGCTTGCATCGCATGTTCACCGACCGCAAAGTACCTCTGACAATTTATGGCGTGGCCACAGCGATGAAGCGTTCGCCTGATCAATTTGCTGCCATGAAGGAGGCTGGCTGGGAAATCGCTAGCCATGGTCTCAAATGGGTCGAACACAAGGACATGCCGGAAGACGTGGAGCGCCAGCAGATTGCCGAGGCCATCCGCATCCACACCGAAGTCACCGGCAAGCGTCCGCTGGGCTGGTACACGGGCCGCTGTTCGATGAACACCACGAAGTTGGTGATGGAGGAAGGCGGCTTCCTCTATTCCTCCGACGACTACGCTGACGAGTTGCCCTACTGGTTGCAGAAGGCGGATGGCGGAAAACATCTGATTATTCCTTACACACTTGACGCAAACGATATGCGCTTTGCCACTCCGCAGGGCTTCAACACCGGCGAGCATTTCTTCCAATACCTCAAGGATAGTTTCGACTGCCTTTATGAGGAAGGTCGGCACGGTTCGCCGAAGATGATGTCGGTGGGGCTTCACTGCCGCCTTGTCGGAAGGCCGGGGCGCGCCGTGGGGTTGGCAAAATTCATCGACTACATCCAGTCCAAGGACAATGTTTGGATCCCCTTGAGGGTTGACATTGCGCGGCACTGGCACGCGCACCACTCCTGACGCTGAAAATGGCGGACAATGAGATTTCGATGGACTTGCAGTCCGGCTCTCTCGTCTATCACGAGACCGGTTGGCCCGGAAAGCTGGAAGTCCGCGCCACCAAGCCGCTTGGCAACCAGCGCGACCTTGCGCTCGCTTACTCGCCGGGCGTTGCGGCCGTCTCGTCCGCCATTCACGCCGATCCCAGTGCGGCCTTCAAGTACACGGCGCGTGGCAATCTGGTTGCCGTCATCTCCAATGGCACCGCCGTCCTCGGCCTAGGCAATATCGGACCGCTCGCCGCCAAGCCAGTGATGGAAGGCAAGGCGGTGCTATTTAAGAAGTTTGCTGACATCGATGTGTTTGATATCGAGTTGGCCGAAACGAACGTCGATAAGCTTGTCGACGCGATCGCCGCCCTCGAACCCACATTCGGCGGCATCAATCTCGAAGACATCAAGGCCCCTGAATGTTTTGAGATCGAACAGCGTCTGCGCGCGCGGATGAACCTTACCGCCCCATTGTGGGATACGGCGACAGCGTCAGCGACTTCTCCTATCTCAGCCTTTGTGACTGGTGGGGAGCACCACGCGTATCGCAGTTGACTGATTTCGTAGCGGACGCCTTGACATAAACAAAGATATCCCAGTTCGAATTAAACCAGGGCGTCTAATTATCATTAGGTTTTGCTAGGCTCAGAACCAATTAAAGGGACACACAAATAGGCGAGCATCCGATTAACTCCCGGGTCTGGAAGAGCTTCGAGATGGATGAATTGATTTGGGTTTCGGACGCGCAGATGCGTTGATAATTTCGCCATTTTTAACGGGGGGATTACCAAACTTCTAAGCGCTTTGCGCCGCCACCAAGGCATTGATCGCATCGGGCGCCAGTGTCGCTCACCCGGTTTCGTCAAACCATCTCCACCGCTGCCCGCAACTGGTGTTCGCCCACTTCTATGTAGCGTTGCGTAGTGGATATATTCTTATGCCCTGCCAAAGCTGCCAGCACCCGCACATTTATGCCCTTGTGCGCCAAGGTGGATATGAATGTGCGCCTTGTTGAATGGGACGTAGCCTTATCCAGCCCCGTATCGTCGTATAATCTCAGCATGAGCTGGCACAATCCGTTGGCTGAGAAGCGCTTTTTAGTCTTGCTCGTGATCAGAGGTACTGTCGCCTCGCGCTGCAACTTGCCAAGACTGCTGACGTAGGCAGCGATCTCACCTTGCAACTGCGTGTTTATCAGAACGGTACGTGCCTCATCACCCTTGGTCTGCGTGGCACTCAGCGCAATCTCCGTGCGCACCTCGCCGCGGGCATTTAGCACATCCCCGACACACAGCGCTGCAATCTCTCCGATGCGCATGCCACTCAGCCATCCCAGCATGAACACGCAGCGGTTGCGTTGGGGGAATGCCGTCTGGGTGCATTTCTGCAGCACGCGCTTTATGTCTTTCTCGCTAAGCACTGGCGCTTGCTTCATCAGTTCCTCGCTTGGTTCACTTTTGGTTGCAAAACAGCATGTATTCTGATGTCAGACGATGCAACCGGATTGATTTTTTCCTGAAAACCCAATGATCACAATATGGTAGCTATCCTGCGCTGGTTCAGAAAATACATATTATCTGAACCAAGCTTGCACCCATTAGTACAACGCGCAGGCTTACATGTTTGCTGCGAGCAGCAAGAGCTTTGTGAAGCCCACCTATTTGGTCACGAACGCAGTGGTTCAATTTCAGAGTGTGGTTTATCGTATTGGGGGGTCCAAGCGTCGCGTAACGCGACGGTTCAACCTCTGAGTTCGTCCCGGTAATCCTCGACAGTATCATGACCATAGTGAGCCCTGATCATTCGTTCGCTGGTGCCCATCTGTAACGCGAGTACATGAACGCTGATGCGTTTGTGGGATTTTCGGGTCATTGCTTGCGTGGCATAGGTATGGCGAAGGCTGGTCATCGCATGCTTCTCGATCGCGGTTTTGAAGCTGAAGCCACAAGCCTTGAGCAGATTGTCAAATCCTGTGTCCAACTGGCGCACAGCAGTCCCACAGGGCAGCGCTATGACGAGCTCGTTTGGTGGCAGCGCTTCTGCCTCATCATGCTCGCGCTGCCAGCGCCTTCGCCTCGCAGATAAGCGCCAGATTGCCCTGATGGCAGGCAACATGAGGATGAGGCGTCTATTGCTGCGGCGTTTTCCTGCACGCTCTAATACGATGTCACCCCTCTCCCAATCAATGCATCGCCATGTAATGCTGCGCAGTTCGTCGACACGCAGACCACTATTAGCCAAGATCTGGATCGCATCGTAAAGCAGCTGTCGATAGGGTGCTACCGAGATACGCTCACGCCCACTACCACGCTGCGCTTCTCTGATCCGCTTCAGTGCCATCATACGCAGCGTGCAATATTCATCGAGCGTAAAATCCCTGCGCCTGCGTCGTGTTAAAGCCTCTGCAATGAACGGAACTTGTGGCTGGCGATCTATCCATTGATGTTTGAGTGCAAATGAGAACATCTGCCTGAGGTTCGTGTTCTCTCGGTTTAACGTTTGTGGTAATGGCTCGACGCGTCCTTTTTTACGACGAGTGATCACGTAATCAAGGATCGTGCCTGAGGTGATCTCACGGATGTCGTGGAAGTGGGAGAAGAATGCATCAAAGTGTCGTGCTCGCGTTTGTGTGTGATATCTGCGCTTTGATCCCTCTGCCAGTGTGGCATCGTAGCGTTCAGTCAAATCCCGCCAACTTATCGAGCTTCGTGATTGAGTGTGCTTTGGTTCTTTGTCGAGCTCGTTGAACCATACCCAAGCGCGTTGCCTTGCGAGCTCAGCGTCCCAAGTTCTCATGCTCTTGCGATAGGTCTTGCCGTGTATGTGCGCGTGGGCTTGCAGGTTTTTGCTATTGGGTTGCGGCTTTAGCAGCAGATTTGGGCTAACACGGATGCTCGCAGGATTGGTGACTTTGGACATAGCACCAAAATAGCTTCGCTTGGCGGGGTAGAGCGACCGGAAAGATGCCAGTGTCGTGTTAACACGACGCTTTACGCCAGTAACCCCCAACGCAAAAAGCCCCGCGTGAACGGGGCTATTGTACTCTTTGTCTTCAGCCGGAATTACGGACTTTGTTTAGCCTCGGTTGATGGCCCATGATGACCATGTGCCGAATGTTCGGTACTGCCATCTACCATCATGATGCCTTCGAATGTCGCGAACTTCGCCAAAATAGCTCTATCGATGCCATTTTCAGCTATTTCCAATGATTTCACGAGTTCAGACGCTACTTTTTGATCGATTCCAGCGTGTTCCAGCATTTTAGCTTCTTTCAAAGCATCTCCTGCACATAGGTGTATCTTCCAATTTTCCCCCTGGCGCTTTAGCAATGCTCTGCCTCCACGATTCCCCTGAACCCAGCCAGCAATGGCATAATCTGCCTTGATCACCACTGGCTTGATCGAGAGCGGGTTTTCGGGCGTATCGAACATCATTTTCATGAGGTGGATGATTTGGTGCGCGTCGTCATGCGCTCGAACGCTTGTTAATGGAGCGAAGAGGAGTACGAGGGCTAACACACCTTGAATAAGTCTGATCATGTTCTTTTTCCAAATGAATATCATGGCTATTTGAATATCCGCTTCAGCACGGGAACCCGCGAGAGCAGGATGACATCGAGTAGAATTGCCGCGATCAAGGTCGCTCCGACGAGCGGGAACGCAATGGATAAGAGGACGGCAATGATGGCAGCGTTTTTCCAGAGCGGGAAGTTTTCCGGCATTGGTGGCGGCCCCAATCTGAAGACCTTCGATGGCCGTCTAATCCACCACATAGCGATCCCGCTGATGCAGATCGTCAAAATCATGATGCAGAAGGCAAAGTTGAGAACCACATTCCAGAGACCCATCTGTCCCTCATGAAGCGCTATACCGATGGCCATAGCCTTGCCTGGTAACGAATAATCTGCGTAACCGACCGAGGCCAATATTTTCCCGGTATATTGGTCAACATGCACGGTTCTATCCGAGGTGGGGTTCGGGCTGTCATAGCTCATGGAATCCTGACTTAGCGTCCAGACCCCTTTTTCGTCTGACGGGAAGGTAACTTGAAAACGCCCTTCAAAACCGATTGCACGACCCAGTGCAACGACGCTCTCCAGCACGACAGGAACATTTTGAGGCAATCCGGCAATACCTTCCTTCGACCCAGATACGGGCATCAAAGTTTGTTCTAGTGCCCAAGGAACCTCCTTGAGTGCACCGTGATTCATGGTTGCATGTGTTTGATCAGATAAGGGTACGTTATCCCATTTTTCGGCTGGAAATGTGCTCCATGCCTGAACGAATTTTCCACCCCAAACGCCTGCCCATGCGAGGCCCGATATCAAAAAGAAGAGAATGATAACAGACCCGTAAAAGCCGATAGATGTGTGAAGTTCTTTCCAGAACAAGCGACCGCGAAGTGCCAAATTTGGCACCAGTACATCGCCAAGCGTCCGGCCATTGCGGGGCCACCAGAGATATATGCCGGTTATCAGAAGAACGATGCCGAGGCCTGCAGCAATTTCTATCAAGAGATCGCCAAGTCCACCCGTTTTCGCGCCCAAAAATAGGCTGCCATGAACCCGGGTAAAAAAATCATTCCATGTGTTT
>Ga0192647_101932_pt1 | contig 13189 bp, 10 predicted proteins | sample LauGreFa1BDMLBSN_2_FD_133046 | JGI IMG/M metagenome (GOLD analysis project Ga0192647, IMG submission 133046) | Freshwater lake microbial communities from Lake Michigan, USA - Fa13.BD.MLB.SN - reassembly | ecosystem: Environmental > Aquatic > Freshwater > Lake | place: Lake Michigan, USA...
GACTTCGTGGTGCGTACCGTACGCAAGCAGGTCCCTGCATGGTCGCTCCCGGGCCACCACCGCTTCCTCGATGTGCTCGCCGCCGGCGCGCGCCATGCGCTGCAGCAGATCGACCTGGGCCACGACGATCTCGCCTTCCTGCAGTACACCGGCGGCACGACCGGCGTCTCGAAAGGCGCGATGCTGAGCCACGGCAACATCGTCGCGAACACCCTGCAATCGACGGCCTGGACGGAACCCGCCTGGCCGCGCGACACGCACGGCACCGCGATAACGGCACTGCCGCTGTACCATATCTTCGCGCTCACCGGGAACTGCATCGTCTTCCTGCGGCTCGGCTGGACCAACGTCCTCATCACCAACCCGCGCGACTTCCCGGCCTTCGTCAAAGAACTGAAGAAGCACAGGTTCACCTTCATCTCCGGCGTCAACACGCTCTTCAACGCGTTGCTGCACACGCCCGGCTTCGAGACGGTGGACTTCAGCGCACTGCGCTGCACGCTCGGCGGCGGCATGGCCGTGCAGCGCGCGGTCGCCGAGCGCTGGAAACAGGTGACGGGCTGCATCCTGACGCAAGCCTGGGGCCTCACCGAGACCTCGCCCGGCGCCTGCATCAACCCGATCACCGAAGATTTCAACGACTCGATCGGGCTGCCGATCTCCTCGACCGAGATCGGCATCGCCGACGACGACGGCAACATGCTGCCCATCGGCCAGTCCGGGGAGATCTGCGTGCGCGGACCCCAGGTCATGGTGGGCTATTGGAACCGTCCCGAGGAGACCGCGAAGGTGATGCTGCCCGACGGCTGGCTGCGCACCGGCGACATCGGCCGCATGGACGAGCGCGGTTTCGTGTACATCGAGGACCGCAAGAAGGACATGATCAACGTGTCCGGCTTCAACGTGTACCCGAACGAGGTCGAGAGCGTCGCCGTCACGCATCCCGGCATCCTGGAGGCCGCCGCGGTGGCGCAGCCGAGCGAGCACTCGGGCGAAGCGGTGGCCCTCTTCGTGGTGCGCAAGGACCCGGCTCTCACCGAAGAGCAGGTCATCGAGCACTGCCGCACCGCGCTCACCGGCTATAAGCTACCGAAGCACGTCTATTTCAGGAACGACCTGCCGAAGACCAACGTCGGCAAGATCTTACGCCGCGAACTGCGCGACGAGGCGGCGAAGCTTTAGGACCGCGCGTCGGGGTCGAACAGGCGCCGATGCTCGAGGATGGCGAAGCGGTCCGTCATCCCCGCCACATAATCCGCCACCACCCGCGCGCGGCCGGCGCGGCCGCCCGCGGCTTCGGCCTCGGCCGCCGCGCGCCGGTGCTCGGCGGGCAACAGGTCGATGTCCGAGAGCAGCGCCTCGAAGAGTTCCCGCAGCATGCGGCGTGACTTCTCGGTCATGCGTAGCACACGGCTGTGGCGATAGAGGTTGGCGTTGAGGAACCGTTTCAGCTCGGCGTGCTCGGCGTACACCGCCTCGCTCATCGACACCAGGGGTGCGGGCTGCACGCGCACTTCATCGATCGACGCCGGCGCGGCCGCTGCGATGCGCGCACGCGTGGCGGCGATCACATCCCCCACCACCCTGCCGATCATGCGGCGGATGGTCTCGTGCACGAGGCGACGCCCCGCGAGCCCGGGGTGCGCGGCGAGCGTCTCGTCATAAGCGCGGCCGAACAGCGCCGTGCCGCGCAGCGCCTCGACCTCGATGAGACCTGAGCGCAGCCCATCGTCGACATCATGGTTGTTGTAGGCGATCGCATCGGCGAGGTTCGCGAGCTGCGCCTCGAGCGAGGGCTGCTCGCGCCGCAAGAAGCGCTCGCCGATATCGCCCAAGCTGCGGGCATTGGCCGCCGAACAGTGCTTGAGGATGCCCTCACGCGTCTCGTAGGTGAGGTTCAATCCGTCGAAATCGGCGTAGCGCTCCTCCAGCAGATCGACCACACGCAGCGATTGCAGGTTGTGCTCGAAGCCGCCGTATTCGCGCATGCACTCGTTGAGCGCGTCCTGCCCCGCATGACCGAAAGGCGTATGGCCGAGGTCGTGCGCGAGGCAGATCGCCTCGGTGAGCGGCTCGTTGAGCTGCAGGGCGCGGGCGATGCTGCGACCGATCTGCGCGACCTCGATCGAGTGCGTGAGGCGCGTGCGATAGAGATCGCCTTCGTGGTTCACGAACACCTGGGTCTTGTAGACGAGGCGGCGGAAGGCATTGGAGTGGATGATGCGGTCGCGGTCGCGCTGGAACTCCCCACGGGTCGCAGGCGGCGGCTCCGGCACGCGACGACCGCGGCTCGTAGTGTCGTGCGCGGCGTAGGGCGCGAGCGGTGCGTCGTTCAGGGACGCGCCGGCCGGGACCACAGCGGTCATGACAGATGGGCCACGAGCGTCGCCTCGAAGGCGTCCGGGGGCCAATCGGCGGTGACGAACGCACGACCGATGCCTTTAAGCAGCACGAGACGCAGCTTGCCGCCTTGGACTTTCTTGTCGAGCTGCATCGCGGCACGCGCTGCGTCAGGCGTCACGGCACCGCGTGCCTCGGTGCGCAGCCCGAGCCGTGCCAGCAAAGAATCCAGGCGCGCCGCATCCGCCGCGGGCATCCAACCGGCACGCTGCGACATCCCCGCCGCCATCGAAAGTCCGACGCCCACCGCCTCGCCATGCAGCCAAGGACCGAACCCGGTCACCTGTTCGATGGCGTGGCCGAAAGTGTGGCCGAGATTGAGCAGCGCCCGTTCACCGGCCTCGCGCTCGTCGCGCGAGACCACGCCCGCCTTGATGACGCAGCAGCGCTGCACCGCATATGCGAGCGCTGCAGGGTCGAGTGCGAGCAGCGCGTCGGCGTTCGCCTCCAGCCAGGCGAAGAAATCCGCATCGCAGATCAGCGCGTGCTTCACCACCTCGGCGAGACCAGCGCGCAGTTCGCGCGGCGGCAACGTCACGAGCGTCGCGGTGTCGGCGAGCACTGCGCGCGGCTGGTGGAAAGCACCGATCAGGTTCTTGCCGCCCGGATGGTTGACGCCGGTCTTGCCGCCGACCGAAGAGTCGACCTGCGCGAGCAGCGTGGTCGGAACCTGCAGAAAACCGATGCCGCGCTGGTAGCACGCGGCGGCGAACCCCGTCATGTCACCGACCACGCCGCCGCCGAGCGCGACCACGAGATCGTCGCGCGCGAAACGGTTGGCGACCAAGGTATCGAGGATGCGCGAGACGGTGGGCAGCGTCTTGTGGCGCTCACCGTCGGGCAGCACGATCTCGAGCAGCGGCGCGGCCGCAGTGCCGACAGCGGCTGCGCGGGCGGCCTGCAGGCGCGGCGCATACAGCGGACCGACGATGTCGTTGGTGACCACCGCGACCTGACGCGCGGGCAGCAGTGCCGCCAGCAGCGCGGCGTCGTGCAGCAACCCCTCTCCGATGTAGATCGGATACGAGCGGTCGCCCAAGGGCACCGTGAGGGCAGGAACTGGCAGGTCCACGGTCAGAGTATACGGCTCGGCAAAGCCGCGACGATGCGCTCGACGATGTCCTGCACGCGACTGCCGTCGGTACGGACCGTGAGATGTGCGACCTCGGCATAGAGCGGTGCACGATGCGCCATCAGCTCCGCCAGGCGGGCCGCCGGATCGGTGACACCCGCCAACAACGGCCGATGGGCGCTGCGTCGCACCCGCTCTGCCTGCCGAGCGACCGAAGTCTCGAGGTAGACCACGGTTCCGCCTGCCTGCAACGCCGCGCGGTTCTCGGGCAGCAGGATCGCACCGCCGCCGGTCGAGACCACGAGACCCGGCTGCGAGGCCAGATCGAGGATGACGGCCGACTCACGGGCACGGAACCCCGCTTCGCCCTCCTTGTCGAATATGAAGTGTATGTCAGCCCCGGTGCGACGCTCGATCTCGAGGTCAGAGTCCACGAACGGCAAGTGCAGTCGACGGGCGAGCCGTTTGCCCACGGCGGTCTTGCCCGAACCCATCGGACCGACCAAGAAGATGTTCCCCAGATCCCCCATACCAGCAGGATATCCCAGCCGGGGGCGCCGCCGCCCGCAGGCGCCGCTGCGTCGTCAGCGGACCCCTGCAATCCGGTAATATCGGCGTGCCGTGAAATTCTCCTTCCAGAAACTGGCCCTCTGGGCCGGCGCGGCGCTCGCCGGGCTGGTGCTCGTCGTCGCCACCCTGATCTCGGGCGCCTATGTGTTCGTGCAGCCCTCGCTGCCGAGCGTCGAGGCGATGCGGCAGATCGAACTGCAGGTGCCGCTGCGGGTCTACTCGCGCGACGGCAAACTGATCGCGCAGATCGGCGAACAGCGACGGATCCCGGTGACCTACGACGAGGTCCCGGAGATGGTCCGGCAGGCCTTCATCGCCGCCGAGGACGACCAGTTCTTCCAACATTCCGGCTTCGACTATCCCGGCATCGCACGATCGCTGCTCGTGAACCTCGTGCCCGGCTCGCGGCTGCAGGGCGCGAGCACGATCACCCAACAGACGGCCCGCAACCTGTTTTTGACGCAGGATCGCACTTGGCGGCGCAAGGTGCAGGAGATGTTCCTCACCTACCGCATCGAGCGCGAGTTCTCGAAGCAGGAGATCCTCGGGCTCTACCTCAACGTCATCAGCTTCGGCAAGCGCACCTACGGGGTCGCCGCGGCCGCGGACTACTACTTCGGCAAGGACCTCGACCAGTTGACGCTGGCCGAGGCCGCGACGCTTGCCCGCGTGCCGCAGGCACCATCGCGCTACAACCCGATCAGCAATCCTGACGCGGCGGCCGAGCGGCGCCGTTACGTGCTGCGGCGCATGCGCGAGATCGGCCACATCGACGAAGCCGCAGAGCAGCGTGCGATCGCCGAAAAAGTGCGGGCGCGCGAGCATGCCCAGAGCTTCGATGTAGAGGCGCCCTACCTCGCGGAGATGGCGAGGCTCGAGCTCGTCAAGCGGCTGGGGGCTGCCGCGCAGAACGAAGGCTTCAAGATCTACACGACCGTCGACTCGCGCATGCAGTCCGCGGCCAACCGCGCGGTGCGCGCCGGACTCATCGACTACGACCGGCGCCACGGCTGGCGCAGCGGCGTCGAGCGCGTCACGCTGCCAGGGACGGACTCCGAGGACATGCTCGAAGACCTGCTGGTCGGCCGTCCTTCAAGCGACCCGTTGCTGCCGGCGGTGGTGGTGAAGGTCGGGCCGAAAACGGCGCGGGTCTATGTGCGGAGCAAGGGCTACGCCGACATCGAGTGGGAGGGGCTGTCTTGGGCCCGCCGCAAGATCGGCGGCGGCACCGGCGCAGCGCCCAAGGCCGCGAGCGAGATCGTGGCGCGCGGCGATCTGGTCTATGTGACGCTCACGGCCACCAAGGCCACGGACAAAGAGGGCGCGACGGATGCCGCGCCGCCGTCGCTCAACGCACGGCTCGCGCAGATGCCCGAGGCCGCCTCGGCGCTGGTCGCTCTGAGGCCCGACGATGGCGCCATCCTCGCGCTGGTCGGCGGCTTCGATTATTTCGACGCCAAATCCGGCAAGTTCAACCGTGCCACGCAGGCGCAGCGTCAGCCAGGGTCGGGCTTCAAGCCGTTCCTGTACTCCGCAGCGCTCGAGAACGGCTTCACGGCCGCCTCGCTGATCCTCGATGCACCCTTCGTGATCGACGACTCGAGCATGGAAGAGGCCTGGCGGCCGGAGAACTCGAGCGGCGAATTCTACGGCCCGACGCGGCTGCGCGAGGCGCTGGTGAAATCCCGTAACCTCGTATCGATCCGGCTGCTGCAGGCGGTCGGGATGTCACCGGCCATGGCTTGGGCGGAACGGTTCGGCTTCGAGCGCGCCCGCTTGCCGCGCAACCTCACGCTCGCACTCGGCACCAACAGCGCGACACCGCTGCAGGTCGCCACGGCATACGCCGTGTTCGCGAACGGCGGCTACCGCGTGCAGCCCTGGTTCATCGATCGCATCGAGGACCCGAAGGGCGAGGTCGTCTTCCAGGCGGCGCCGCGCCGCGCCGGCTGCGATGCCGAGGACAACGCGGCAGGCGCGAAGGGCTGCAACCTGCCCGACGCGCTGCGCGCGCCGCGCGCCATCAGCGCGGCGAATGCGTGGCTGATGACCGACTTCATGCGCGAAGCGATCGTGCGCGGCACCGGCGTACGTGCTCGCGCACTCGGCCGCAGCGACATCGCCGGCAAGACCGGCACCACCAACGAATCGCGCGACACCTGGTTCAACGGCTACAGCCGCAGCGTCGTCGCGACCGTGTGGGTGGGCTTCGACCAGGCCCAACCGCTCGGTGAAGGCGAGGAAGGCAGCCGCACCGCGGTGCCGATCTGGACGGACTTCATGCGCGACGCGCTCGCAGGCGTGCCGCAGCGCGGCTGGCCGATGCCTGAAGGGCTGGTGCAGGCCCGGATCTCTATCGGGACCGGCGAATTGGCGGGCGTCGACGACCCCGACGGCATCTTCGAGACCTTCATGCTCGATCGCATGCCGACCGGCGGCATCCTCGGCGGCAACGAGATGGCGGGCGTCGGCACTTCGGGCGTCGGCACCGTCGACCCCACCACCGCCGAGCCGATCTTTTGAAGAAGCCCTCGCCGCGCGCGGACCACCTGCGTCGCGCACTGGCGCAGGAAGCGGCACGGGTGATGTCCGAACACGGCGTGCGCGATTTCCTCTTCGCGAAGCGAAAGGCCGCCGAGCGCTTCGGCGTCGTCGACGGTTCCGTACTGCCGCGCAACATCGAGATCGAGGAGGCGCTGCAGGAGTACCAACGCCTGTTCGGCGGCGAGTCGCATGTGGAGTCGCTGTTCGCGCAGCGCCAGGTGGCGCTCGATGTCATGCAAAGGCTGCGTGAGTTCCAGCCACGGCTCGTCGGGCCGGTGCTCGCCGGCACCGCGACCCAGCACGACGACGTGCTGCTGCATGCCTTCGCAGAGCGCGTCGAGACCCTCAGCCTGCGGCTGATGGACCAGGGCATCCCGTTCGAGGTGGGCGAACGGCGCCTGCGCTACACCGCCGAGCGTATCGTGCAACAGCCCGCGCTGCGGCTCGAGGTCGATGACCAGCCTGTGGAGATCGCGGTGTTCCCGCTCGATGGCATCCGCCAGTCGCCGGTGTCACCGGTCGACGGCAAACCGATGCGCCGCGCCGACGCGGCGGAGGTCGCGGCGCTCATCGACGCGGGCTGAGCGGGACAGGACCGGGCGCGATCGCGCCCCGTTCAGCGCTTGCCGATCGGCGTGTACTCGCGCTTGACTGGGCCGGTGTAGAGCTGTCGCGGCCGACCGATCTTCATGCCCGGATCGCTGATCATCTCCTGCCAGTGCGCCACCCAGCCTGCGGTGCGCGCGATCGCGAACATCACGGTGAACATCGAGCGCGGGATACCGAGCGCGCTGTAGATGATGCCGGAGTAGAAATCGACGTTCGGGTAGAGCTTGCGGGAGACGAAGTACTCGTCCTTCAGCGCGATCTCCTCGAGTCGCTGCGCGAGCTCGAGCAAGGGGTTGTCGGCGCGGCCCATCTTCGCGAGCACCTTGTGGCACATCTCACGGATGATCTTGGCTCGCGGGTCGAAGTTCTTGTAGACGCGGTGACCGAAACCCATCAGGCGCACGTTGCTCGCCTTGTCCTTCACCTGTGCGAGGAACTTCGGGATGTTGTCGACGCTGCCGATCTCCTCGAGCATCTCGAGCACGGCCTCGTTCGCGCCGCCGTGCGCCGGACCCCAAAGCGCCGAGACGCCGGCCGAGATCGCGGAGTACGGGTTCGCGCCGGTGGAGGCCGCAAGGCGGACGGTCGAGGTGCTGGCGTTCTGCTCGTGGTCGGCGTGCAGGATCAGCAACAGGTCGAGCGCCTGGGCGGCGAGCGGATCGATGTGGTACGGCTCGCAAGGCACGGCATAGAACATGTGCAGCAGGTTGCTGCAGTAGTCGAGATCGTTGCGCGGATAGATGAACGGCTGTCCGAGCGCCCGCTTGTACGCCGCCGCCGAGATCGTCGGCAACTTGGCGATGATGCGGTGCATGAAGATCTCGCGGTGCCGCGGGTTATGGATGTCCATCGAGTCGTGATAGAAGGCCGACATCGAGGCCACGATCGCGCTCACCATCGCCATCGGGTGCGCGTCGTAGTGGAAGCCGTTGTACATGCGCAGCAACGACTCGTTGATCATCGTGTGCCGCTGGATGCTGACGGTGAAATCCGCGAGCTGCTTCGCATCGGGCAGTTCGCCGTAGTTCAGCAGGTAGGCGACCTCGACGAACGAACTCTGCGCCGCGAGCTGCTCGATGGGATAGCCGCGATAGAGCAGCACGCCCGCATCGCCGTCGATGTAGGTGACCTTGCTCTCGGTGCTCGCCGTCGCCATGAAGCCCGGGTCGAAGGTGAAGACTCCGTGGTCCTTGTTGAGAGCGCCGATGTCGATGACATCAGGGCCGACGGTGCCGGAGCGGACCGGCAGGGTGGACTTCTTTCCGGAGGCGGTGTCGAGCAGTTCGAAGGTCTTGGTGGCCATGGTGTCGCGTCGTCGTGTGGAATGGTCGTGTGGGGTCGTCGTCGCTAACGCGCAACGGCGTGGTGGAAACTTGACACGAGAGCGTGACGGAATCAAGGCGCTGTGTTGCAGATCCCCTGCTATCGGCTCACTCGACCACTTTGTAGAGGCTCCCCGGCTTCGGCACACCGTTCGGATAGAGCCCGTTGATGAGCTGCAGCTCTTCTTTCTGGAAGCGCTCGACCGGTACGGCCGCCGCATGGTCCTCGAGGCGCGTGCTCGCATCAGCGGTGCGGATCTTCACCCGGAACGGCTCCGCCAACGGGAACTCCGCGGGCTTCAGTCCCCGCAGCGTCTCGACCACCGACTTGAACAGACCATCGGCCTCCGGCACGCCGCGGGCCGACGCGCGGCTCGCACCGGCGAAGAGATAGGCCGAATTACCGCGATAAAGTACCGCCCACCGCACAGGCCCGGCGCCGTTGTCGAGCGGCGAGCCCGAGGAGGTGACGGCCGTGAAGCCCTGCATCCCGTTGGCGGTGAAGGATTCGGTGCTGCGCACATCCGCGCCCTTGAGCTTGGTGTAGAGGAACTCCCGCGGCCCCTGGGTGGGCGGCACGGCCTCGACCGTCACCTGCATGAAGGTGTCACGCGCCGGCGTGTAGGCGAGCAGGCGATCGCGCTGGTTGTCGAGGGTCCAACCGCGCGGCACGGCAAGGGTGATGCCGAGTTCCGCGTGATAGAAGCGGTTGTCGCGGACGAGGCCTTGGGCGCGGCTCGAGCCGTAGGTCATGCCATCGATGCGGCGCAGGTAGGCCTCGCGGTTGTCGATCCAGCCGCCGGGCGGGCCCTTCTCGAGCTTGGCGGACGCCTTGGCGGCCTGGATGGCGCGCGCGTTGGGCGCGGGGTGCGATGAGAAGAGCCCGTGATAGACCCGCGGCTGGCGGCCTTCGGCGCGCGCACGATCGATCTCGAAGCGTTCGCCGCGCTTGAACATCTCGAACACCTCGGCCATCGCCTCAGGCCGATAGCCGGCAGCGGTGGAGAACAAGAGCCCGACCCGGTCGGCTTCCATCTCGTTCTCGCGGCCATAGCCTTGCATCCAGGCCTGCGCACCGATGTTGGCGAGCTCCGCCACGGCAGCAGAACCGGTGTAGAGCGTCGCGGCGAGCGCGCCGAGCGAGGCGAGGATGCCCTGCGTCTGGCGCTTCTGCGGATGCTTCTGGGTGACATGTGCGATCTCGTGGCCGATCACCGAGGCGAGCTCGGCCTCCGAGTTCAGGTGCATCAGCAGGCCGCGATGCAGATAGACGAAGCAGCAACCGGTGGTGAAGGCGTTGATGGAGTCGTCGTCGAGCACGACGAACACCCACTCGGCGTCCGGCAGCGTGCTGCGGCGCGCGATGCGCTGACCGAGTTCGTTGATGTAGTCCTGCAGCCCCTGATCGGCGTAGACGCCATAGGCCTTGAGGATCTGCTCGTGCGCCTTGCGCGAGGCGGAGCTGGTCTTTGCGGTCTGCGGGGTCGCGATGGGCGCGGCCACGACCGCTAACGCGGCAAGAAACGGGAGCAGCAGGCGGCGCATGCGGGTGGTCATCGGTAGATGGGAGTGGCCCACGCTACCAAAGTTCCCGGTCGGCGGGGGACCCCCGCGAACGGTCTCAGCGCGCCGCGGCGGCGGCGTATTTCTTACGGAACTTGTCGACGCGACCCGCGGTGTCGAGCATCTTCTGCTTGCCCGTATAGAACGGGTGGCAGCTCGAGCAGACTTCGACCTGCAGGTCCTGGCCGAGGGTAGATCGGGTCTTGAAGGTGTTCCCGCAAGAGCAGGAAACCTTGATTTCGGTGTATTCGGGGTGAACCGACGCTTTCATGGCCAGACTTCCGGGGCGTGCAGGAGAAAAACGGTCGCGCAGTCTAACGACAGGGCGGTGTGTTCACAAGCGCCGCTGAATCCGCGGGTCCTGCGGTGCGGGTCGTCTGTGGATAACTCTGTGGAGCCTTGACCAGAAAGTGATGCTTTTCCGCAGGGATTCCGGCTTTTCGTGCCGAACGCCCATAAATTCAAGCGGCATTCAATCCTTTATAATCAGTAATTTACATAAAATTATTTGACAAGCCAGTGAAGAAAACCATCTTTCTCGACATCGGATAAGGGTTTTTCCCCGGCTGTGCATGATTGCTACCGTTTCAGGGCAGGAATTCCACCAATAGATCGTTCAGGAAGTGCATTCCTCGGGGCGTGGGCCGGATACGCCCCGCCTCGATCTTCAGATGACCCGAGGCGATCGCCCGTTCGACCTGCGGGGCGACGGTCGACCAAGCCAGACCGGTGCGCACCTCGAACAAGCTCCGTTCGATACCGCCGGTCAGCCGGAGCGCGTTCAGCATGAACTCGAACGGACGCTGCGCAAGGTCGACCTCGCGGACCTTCAGGGTCGCGGCAGGATCGCGTTGGTAGCGGCGCGGCTCGCGCACCTGCTCGGTGCGATGGATGCCGCGCACGCGCCCCGCTTCATCGAGCAGGCTCCGTTTGCCATGCGCGCCAGCGCCGAGCCCGAGATAGTCGCCGAACCGCCAGTACACGAGGTTGTGCACGCACTCGCGCCCGGGCCGCGCATAGGCCGACACCTCGTAGCGCGCATAACCCGCCACGTCGAGGCGCGACTGGCAACCTTCGAGCATGCGTTCGGTGTTCTCGTCGTCGGGGAGCGCGGGCGGCGGTTTCGCGGCGAACGGCGTACCGGGCTCGAGCGTGAGGTGGTAGTGCGAGACCTGCGCCGGCGCAAGCGCGAGCGCCGCCTCGATATCCGCGAGCGCGCCCGCAGCATCCTGACCCGGCAGGCCGTACATCACATCGAGGTTGAAGTTCGCGAGCCCTGCGGCGTGCAGTTCCGCAGCGGCGATGCGTGTCTCGTCGGCGGCGTGGATGCGGCCGAGCTTGCGCAGCTGGACGTCGTCGAAGCTCTGCGCGCCGAGCGACACACGGTTCACGCCCGCCGCCGCGTACTCGGCGAAACGCCCGCGCTCGATCGTGCCGGGGTTCGCTTCCATGGTGATCTCCGCGTCCGGCGCGAACGGCAACGCCGCGCGCAGCATCGCGAGCACCTCACCGATGGCCTGCGGCGAGAACAGGCTCGGCGTGCCGCCGCCCAGGAACACCGACACCACGGGCCGCGCGTCCTGCGCGAGGGGCGAGGCGAGCTGGTGCTCGAGGTCGCGCCGCAGCGCATCGAGGTACTGCCGCTCGGGGACGGCATCTTTCAAGGCATGCGAGTTGAAGTCGCAGTACGGGCATTTGCTCACGCACCACGGGAAATGCACATAGACCCCGAACGGGGGTGCGGTCATGACGCCTGCCAGGCGGCGAGCAGCGCGCGCAGGGCTGCGGCGCGATGGCTGTGGAGGTTCTTGGCGGCGGCATCGAGCTCGGCGACGCTGCGACCACCGAACTGCGCGTCGCGCGGTGCCAAGACCGGGTCATAACCGAAACCGCCCGTGCCGCGCGCCGCCCCGAGGATGTGTCCTTCCCAGGTCCCTTCGCCGACCACCGGCGAAGGATCGTCCGCCTCGCGCACCAGCACGATGCAACAACGGAAGCGCGCCGTGCGCTCGGCCTCCGGCACACCTTCGAGCGCCGCGAGCAGCTTGCGCCAGTTGGCCTCGTCGCGGGGCATCGTGGCGACGAGGTCCTCGGCGTAGCGTGCCGAACGCACACCGGGCGCGCCGCCGAGCACATCGACCTCGAGCCCGGAATCATCCGCCATCGCCGGCAAACCCGAGTGGCGCGCCGCGTAGCGGGCCTTGAGCAGCGCGTTGGCGAGGAAGGTGTCGCCGGTCTCCTCGGGTGGTTCGATGCCGAACGCGGACTGCGGCTCGAAGGCGAACCCCGCGGGCGCCAGCAGCGCACTGAACTCGCGCAGCTTCCCGGCGTTGCCGGTGGCGAGCACGATGCGGCGCAGTGTCATCTTTTCTTGGGAGATGGCGGCGGCAACGCAAGCGGCACGGCGAGCGCCTCGATCTGCGCGGCATGCAGGCGCGCGATGCCCTCGCTGGCAAGCGTCAGCAGCGCGTCGAGTTCGTCGCGCCGGAACGCGTGGCCCTCGGCCGTGCCCTGGACCTCGACGAACGCGGCACCGTCCTTCATGACCACGTTCATGTCGGTCTCGGCCTGCGAATCCTCGGCGTAATCGAGGTCGAGCAGCGGCACGCCGCCGCAGATGCCGACCGACACCGCGGCCACCTGCCCATGCAGCGGCGAAGTCGCGAGCGCACCGCGAGCGACGAGCGCCGCGCAGGCGTCGACCAGGGCGACATAGGCGCCGGTGATGGCCGCGGTGCGCGTACCGCCATCGGCCTGCAGCACATCGCAGTCGAGCGTGACCGTGCGCTCGCCGAGCGCGCTCATGTCCATCACCGCGCGCAGACTACGACCGATGAGCCGCTGGATCTCCTGCGTGCGGCCCGTCTGCTTGCCCTTGGCGGCTTCGCGCGGCGAACGGGTGTGCGTGGCGCGCGGCAGCATGCCGTACTCCGCCGTCACCCAGCCCTGACCGCGACCGCGCAGGAAGCCCGGCACGCCGTCCTCGATGCTCGCCGTGCACAGCACCCGAGTGTCGCCGAAGGACACCAGCACCGAGCCTTCGGCATGGCGGGTGAAGGCGCGGACGAAGGTCACAGGGCGGAGCGCGTCTGCGGCTCGGCCGCTCGGT
>Ga0192647_101933_pt1 | contig 13188 bp, 9 predicted proteins | sample LauGreFa1BDMLBSN_2_FD_133046 | JGI IMG/M metagenome (GOLD analysis project Ga0192647, IMG submission 133046) | Freshwater lake microbial communities from Lake Michigan, USA - Fa13.BD.MLB.SN - reassembly | ecosystem: Environmental > Aquatic > Freshwater > Lake | place: Lake Michigan, USA...
AATTATTCTTTTTAAATGGTATATAAATATCATTCATTCTTCCGGATGCTTCAGCGGCTAATGCTACAATTTCACAAACTTCCCGCGCACATCCGTAATAATAAGCAGCTATAATACTTCTCGCAAGATTAACAGGAATATCACTAAATCGCGCAATGGCTCGACCCATAGGTGTAATTCGTCCTTCATCACCATTAAAACTAATAGCATCTACAGCTGCTAAACTCCTTAATGCTACACTTACAAATGAAATATGCGGGGGTGAAATGAATTCATTTAACAAACCTTTCAAATCCTTAATTGAATGAACATATCGTAAACACAGTAAATTAAGGATTTCCTCTGTAAGATTACTTTTTTGAACATCAGGAATAGGATATTTATTGAATTTATTGAATTCATCCTTAGAATAAAGATGAAAACATTCACCATCCTGAGTACGCCCAGCCCGGCCTTTTCGTTGAATAGCGCCTGATTGTGAAACATCGTGTTCCATTAAAGTATTTATCATTCCTCGGGGTTCATATCCATCAGTAAATTCCAATCCACTATCAATTACATAAACTACACCATCTACTGTGATTGAAGATTCTGCTACATTCGTGGAAATTACTACTTTCCTTGAATATTCCCGGCCTCGTTCATCTCGAATGTCCTTATATTTGTATTGGTTAATAGCTAAATCGCTTTCTTCATTTGTAAGTCCACCTTCTAATTTCACACAAAATGGATTTACCTTAGACATTCCGTCTGCGCCTTTATCTTCAGCATTATCCCAGGCCTTTTGATATTGTGATAGAAAACGATGTAATTGATCACACATCGTAACGGCATCACTACCCGCCCTAACGAAAATGAGAATATCACCACTAACTGTAGTTTCAAGAAGGTTCATTACGATGTATATAGCAGCAGTTTTCCAATCATCAGGTCGTTTACTTAACCAATGTTCTTTAATATTATAACTAGTTAGATTACCAGCATGAACTTCTCCAAAGTTCCATTTTGTTTTAGGATAATAGTTTCTAAAACTATCTAAATCAATAGTAGCGCTCATAATAACAATTTTTAAATCTTTCCTTATTTCCAATGCTTTCTTTATGAGTAATAAAAGTTCGTCTGTTTTAATATTTCGTTCATGTGCTTCATCAATAACAATACATTTATAATCCTTCAAGGTAGGATCACTTCCAGTCATTCTAGCTATTAAGGTTCCTGTGGTGCAGAAAGTGAGTTTAGTTTCTACGCCATTTTTATTAACCATTTTCTCACCTTTATAGGAATAACCGACTTGTTCTCCAATTGTAACATCTAAACATTTAGCGGCATATACTGCCGTTTCACGTGTAATAATACGTTTAGGAATACAACAAACTATATTTTCCTTATATCCAAATGCATGAAGGGCTATTTTAGGAATTAAAACAGTTTTACCAATACCAGTTCCAGCAGTTGCTAGAGTGATTTGATGGTCTTCAATGCATTTTAGGATGGCATCTTTATTATGATAAACTATTAACCCAGACCATTTTTTAGCAAGATTAGAATATGTAGAAGGTACTTTTTCACCATTAATATTTGTAATTTCATGTTTGTATAAATTTTTATAAGGAGCATTAGTTAAAGGATTAATATTAAATCCGTTAGGATCATAAATTCCAATTTCAGATGCTGCATCAGCCTTTGATTCATTTTCTAGCTTTATCAAAGTTTCATTTTCTCCAATATGTTTAATAGTTTTAATAGTTTTAATCTTTTCACTTTTCATAACCTTTCCAGCTTTTACACTCTTAACTTTCTTAACAATCATAATTTTACTTTACTTTTCTTTTGTATCCTATTTGTTTATTATAAATCAAGATATTTAAATATATCATATCATGTCATATCATTTATAATTAAAAAAACAATAAAAAAAGTAAAATAATCATGTACAATACAATGGATTTCAATAAGAATAATTAACCATCGCACTCATACAAGTGATTTTATCATTCCCATCATCAAAACGAACCCTTGAAAGAAGGTCATTCAAAGTGAGATTTTCACCTTGATATGTTACAGTGCTTTTTGGATCAGCACCCATCTTCAAAAAGTGTAAAATCCAGAACATTTTGGCGCTCACAATGGCACCAAAGAGAAACTTATTCTTTTCCGTCTGGTTGAAAGAAGTATCCATATTCAACCTTCAGTTTCAACCTTAATTCAATATAATATAATTTAATCAACAAAGTTCAAAAAATCAATTTTAATCAAAAAAAAAACATAAAATATCATTTCATTTTATTCAATACAACTGAATCCTTCTTTATCTTTTTTCAAATTCAAATGATAATGACAATGTTCTCTAATGGATTGAAGATGTGATATATTAATAACAAAATCAAATTTACTAACTAAATAATCAAATACAACTCCTACATTATGTAAATTATTAAAATCAAATGAAGTCCAACCTTCATCAATAGCAATAAAATTAGGTTTAGGTAATTGTGATATTTCCATTAATGCTAGACGTATAGCTAAACTGCTAATAAATCGTTCATATCCGGAAGCATTATTTAATAATATCATTTTTCCATTATAAATAGGTCTATCTAAATAAAGATCAATACGCGTACCTTCTACCACTACTTTAATAATAAAATCTGTAGTATTTCCTAAGAATTTGTTAATTTGTTTTTCTAGCATTGGTATTACTTTTGAAATAATCATATAAGGTAAATTCTTAAGGGCATCTAAATAATAGCCTAATATCTTTAATTCCTTCTCTAATATTTTAATATTCTTAATATCATCTCTAACGCCTTCTAATTTTTCTCTATATGTAATAATAGAAGTTTCAAATCCTAGAATTTCTTTATTCAATGTCATCATCGCTTCATCAATTTCTTTCATTCTAGTTTCTTCAATTTCTAATTCTCTTAGATACATTCGGTATTCATTACAAGCAATTTTCAATTCATCTAAAGTTTCCTTATTTATTTTAACATTCATATTATATGTGTCATATCGTCCCATAACTTCTTTAATGCGACTATCAAGCAGCATTATAGATTTTAAATTTAACATTGTTTCATCCATAATTTTCACTTTACTATTAGAATTATTCATTTGTGCTTCTAAAAGACTTCTTTCCATTCTAGCATTTTTAACTTTCATTTCAATATCATTATTCCATTTTAAAACATCACTATATTCTTCAGCTTTTATAATCCATTCATCTAATTCTTTTATTTGTGTGTCTAATCCATTCAATTCATTTCTAGCATCTTCTAATTCATTTTCAATATCCATGCTTAAACCCTCACTTAATCCATTATTCACTTCTAATACCACACTTAACTCTTCACCATCATTTATACCTACTTCTAAATTAAAACCATTAACAAATTCATAAGTACCAATTTTAGATTTTAAATCTAATAATTCAAAAACCAAAACTTCTAAACCATTTTTCCGTTTATGTGGTTTTAAATAATCTAAGAAACATTCATATTTCAATCTAAATAATTTTTTTAATTCTAGTATATTAGTATCTTCAATAAATTTAATAATTCCTGATGGTAATTTTTCAATACTATATTGTTCTTTTTCTTTCAATTCATTCAATGTCTTAAGAGTTTCTAATTTATTTTTTAATTTAACTTCTAATTCAATTAATGTGGTTTCTGTTTCTTTTTTAAACTCTAGAAATAACAATTTAGATTTCTTTTTATTTTCGATTCTTTCTAAAATAACATTTAAATTACTTTCAAATCCATTATCCTTCATATCAATATATTTTTTAGAACTAAGAACATATTCTAATTCTTTATTCTTCTCTTTCAATTTATTAGAATAATCTAATTGATCATTATTTAATGCCATCTTACTAGATTCAAAATCTCTAATAAATTCTTCAGCCGCTTCTAAACTATATTTGAAATTTAATTTCCCAATGAGTTTAAGTCTCTGTGACTCTAAATCCTTCAATTCTGTTTGAAATTTAGTTTCAACTTTTTTAATATCTAATTCATTATTTTCTCTACCTGAACTACCTGAACTACCTGAAATACCATTACAACTAATAGATTTCAATAATGAATTATATTTCTCCTCTACACCAGGATTTATTTTCATCTGTAAGTCCTTTATTTTAACTAGAATTTTCGTTTTCTTAATTTCTAATTCAGGAAGCCGTATTCTAGCATCTTTTAACTTCCCTTCAACTGTAATAATATTCTTTTCTAATACAAGTGCTACACTTGCCGGTGATTTACTATTTAAATGTTTTAATACTGCTTTTTTTTCATTAATATTATCACTAGCTGCCTTCGTCAATTCATTTAAAAAATCTATTTGTATAATTCGTTCGAGTTCTTTTCGTCTAACTGTATTTTCAGCATCAATAAAGATACAATTATTATTTTGTAATGAAATATTAGTTTGTATCATATCTTCAAAATCTCCAATGTATCTTAAAATAATATTTTTAGTTTTAGCAACTGTTTCTTCATCAAGAGTTTCTTTTTTATTACTATCCGGATCAAAACGATAAAACTTAGCTTTCATCGTACTTTTTCCAATTGAATTTACTGAGCCGGATTTCTCTACAATATAATGCCATGAACCAATACTAAAAACCAATTTAGAATAAAATGTGTTCCTTCGATTATTTATAATGTCCTTAACATTACCTTTTCTAGGTACTTTATCAAACAAAGTGAAAAGAATAATATCTAAAATAGAAGATTTTCCATAATGATTAGGGGCTATAATACCTACAATACCTTTATAACTAGAAAAATCAATCTTATTATCACCTCCAAAACTAAATAGATTACTAAATTCCAAACTGAGTAATTTCCAACGTGTTCCACAATTTAAATATTCCGTCTTTTCCAATGTTTCATTAGCAGCAGAATTAAGTGTTTTAATGTGTTCAATTGTAGTTTCAGGGCATCCTACGCCTTTTAAATATTCATCAATCAATAAATTTTGATATTCAGGATGTGTAATTTTCAATGAAGCTGAGCTATTAGAATCAGTGCCTTCTTTTCCTTCAATATTAGAACTTTCATTTTCAATCTTATCAACTTCTTGAAACACTACAGAAACTACATTATGATGACTTTTCAAAGCACTAATAAATTCCTGCAATTGTAAATTTCCAGTATCTTCGTGAAACAATCTTAAATGAATATTTTTAGGTAAATTACAAGTTTTATAATGTATCAATCCTAAATCTCCTTCGAAGCATTTATTCATTTTATCTACCATCTTACCATTTTTCAATGTAATAGAAACATAAGCTGAAAAATCATTTTCCAATTCATTAAAAACTCCAGTTCGAGTCGGAACAGTCCAAAGAATATAGCCGTGTCCATTTCTATCTTCCCCGTGGTTCTGCTGAATCAAAGAACCAGCATAAGCAGCATTACTGCTCTTATCCCCAACATTAAAGAATTGTTGAAGATGAATATCACCCATTAAAACCATATCATATCCAGTAAAACACGTTGTAGTAATAGTTTTATTAGTTTTCCGATTGACCTCACCTTCTAATTTAAAACCTCCAAATGTTTGTGCACCATTAATCCGTCCGTGATATAATGCTATAACTGTATCTCCTTCATTTCGTAATATAGTTTCAGCGGGTATAATAATATAATCCCTTACAGAAGCTAAACTAAATAATACATTTCCAAATCTATAAACCCCTGTTTTTTCCAAGTAATATATTGGATATTCAGATGAAATACCGTTTCTAATAGGTGTTATAGCGTCTAAGCGTGCTTCATTATTAATATTCATATCATGATTACCTGCGATGATAATAAGAGGTATAATTCTAGCTATATCTATAAAGAATTTTCGAGTTATTTCTATACATTCCGGAAGTAATTCAGTTTTACTATGTAATATATCACCAGTAATAACACAAACTATTTCACCTTCTGAATCAATAGAATTAGAATTTAATTTTTTCTTTAAAATAAATGTATTTATAGCATCATATAATTTATTAAATACAAATTGATATTCATTGTGTCTTGAATTTAAATGTATATGTATATCTGATATATGAAAAATACTTTCAATATTAGTTTTAAAATTAACATCTTGATAATGATATGTCATTTCTGTATGTAAGGTCTTTGTGCTATTTAGCTATTTATAGCTAGAAAAAGTTTAAGTTTTATGGATTAATTTAATAGGAAAAGAAAATATATTAAAAATATAATTTATTCAATAATAGTAAGAAACAAAGATAAATACAAAGATAAATACAAAGATAAAAACAACATGAAAATAATAGATACTTTAAAGACTATTAAAGATCCTAGATATATTATATCGTATGATTTTAAAATAGATAATGAATTTGTAGGTAATTCTAGTATAAGTAAATATGATTTAAATAACACGTATTTGTTGAAAATTAACATTCCTAAATTAGAAAATAAAAATAATTATAAATTTCTAGTATTCAATACACTTCTAAAATATATTAATACATATAATAAAAAAACGAATAGATTAATTATGATATTACCTAAACATAATTATTTTGAATTATTTATAATTTTGTCATTAAAATTTAAACTTATAGAACAAAATGCGGATGTGGATGTGGATGTGGATGCGGATCAAAATGTCTGTGTATTTGATAATAATAATTTATTACAATTAACTAAATTAAATAAAACGCAATTAACTAAAAAATTTACAATTCCAAAATTAATTAAATATGAGAAGAGTTATATTATTAGTGCAGCTAAAACTGAAGGTTTATTATATATTCCGTTACAAAATTATTTAAATGTTCAAGATTTAAAGGAAGTATCTAATAATAAAAATAAACCATTTCTGCTGTGGGTTAAAATTTTAGAAAATTATAAATTTGATGAATTATATTTTCATACAAATTGTTATATTATGAATATATTAGATGATAGATCCACATCCATTATTACAAATAAATTCAATTTATATTTCAACTTTAAAAAGTATTTTTCAAATGAATGTAAAAAATATATGGCTGAAAGCTGGGATCTGCATTCATTTATAAATAATACAAATTTAAAATCAAGAATAGCTAACAAAAATGAAGTATTTATAGTACGTCCAGCAGGTATTGGTGCGTTCAGCGGTAAAGACATTTACATTGTAAATAATAATGAAAATTTAAAAGAAGCAGTTAATAAAACAAGTAAATATAATAATGTTCTAATAACAGAATATATAACTAATCCTCTTTTATTTGAGGGTAAGAAATTTCATGTCCGTGTATATTTTATAGTAGGATTAATTCAAGGTCATTTTATGACAAAAGTGTTAAATTTATATAAAATTCTAACTGCTGGAAAACCATATATAAATGAAAATTTCTATAATAAAGAAATTCATGATACGCATGCAAAAACAACTAATAGAGATATAATATTTCCGATTGATATTTATGATTCTAGATTATATAATAATTTTACAAATATTTATTTTAAAAAAATTGAAGATTGTTTATTAACAATTTCTAAATTTATTAATGGTAAATTAACAAAATATCCTCAGGCGCAAAATGCATTTGAAATATTTGGATGTGATTTTTTAATTAAGGATAATGATGAAATTGTACTTATGGAAATCAATGATAAAGTTGGATATTCTTTTAAATCTACTGAAACCTCTATTAAATTTTCAAAATTATATTTTCAAAACCTTATATATTTAATATTAGAACCATTATTAAAATCAGAAAATATAAGTCAAAATAAATCAAATTGGTTATTTTTTGAATAATTTTCAAAACAAACTCAAACACAAACTCAAACTCAAACAAAAAAAGTACTTAATACTATATCTCCATCGGCTGCATGTTCAAGAAATGTAGAATAATAATATGAGTATATAGGAATTTGTTCTTGTGTATCATATTTAGATTTAAATCCAGGAAAGTTTTTAAATGGAGTAACAGATAAATAAGTGTTAAGATTTTTTAAATTTAAGTTATTATATTTTTTAATATAAAAATTTTCTACTTTTGGAGAGTGATAATTGGCGATAAAATTAAATTGTATATGCGGAAAAGCAATACATAATAATGTAGAATGATATGTACTGCATACATGCCATACTACATGTGCATTTTTAAATATATCAGTAAAAAACATTTTAGTATCTTGTATATCATTTTCTGAATAATTTATATCATTTTTATCATAAATGAATGTATCTTTATCTATATTTTTAATATAATTTTGTGATTCCGTATAATTCATAAATAATATTTCAAAACCATAAATATATTTTCCATAAAAAATTATATTTTCAAGTATATAAGAAGTTTTTGAATTTGTAAGTAATGCATTAAATATAAAAACCGCTGTCATTTCTAATTCTTTAAGAATATCAAATGTAATTTTATAATGAACATCTGGATAATCTGAAGCAATTACAATTTTATTGTATCCATTCTGTTTAATTTTTTCAAAATCATTTTTTTTTATTTTTTTATAAAATTGTCTAATATAACCATCATTACAATTGAATTTGTCTTTAATAGTATTTTTACAATTATCATAAATACATTTAATTGTACGATTTCCAGGTAATTTATATTTTTTTATAATTAAATTATGTTTAATATCTATGTCTTCAGTTTTATTTTTTACTTTTTTTTTGAAAACGAATAAAAAATTATCGCTAGAATTTATGTTTGAGTGTGCTGTAATGCGTATACTATATAAAAAATCAAGTTTAGTATTAAAATGTTCATTTAAAATTGAAATTATTCCTAATGTCAAATTATTTATAATTAATGCAAATATTCCATTATGTACTAATTTTTCATTATATATATTAATAAATTTATTATATGAATAGTTAATGCTTGTTAAAATTACGGGAATTTCAGTTATTATTATGTCAATGCTTTCTGGTTTTAAATCTTCACCATTATATGCACCATTGTATAGAGTGAAATCATTTAAATATGTATTAACTAAATAATTACTTTTATCCCATTTAATTTCATTTTTAAGAGGAACTATTTTTATATTATATAAATCCATTAATTTTAAATAAACATCATAACACGTTCTATTTAAGGTGCAACATTTAAATGATAAATCATATTTATCAATGATTGATATTCTTAATAATGAATGTAATATACTAGCATCATAGATTACAGGTGAGAACACATTAATATTTCTAGTATTATCTGTCGTTCTCGGAGGTAATAATGAGATCAAGTGTTTATTAATATCGTCATAAATTGAAACATCATAACTATATGGTAAAAAATAATTCCATTTCATTTGATTATCATATTTAGCTTGAAAATATAGGTCATTATTACAAATTAGATCATCAAAGAATTTAAAGTTATTTTTAATCCAAATGTCATTAAAATTTTTTTTATTATTAAAATTATTATAAAGATAATATTCTTCTTGTAATATATATACTAATGATGGTTCAATTTTTGTAGCAATATATGTCTTATGAAAGTCAGTTTCCGAAAATTCTGTGTCTATAACAATATTTTTATTTTTCTTAGTACTTTTACTTTTTTTTTCAATTAAAGAGAATTTACGTTCAGTTTCATTATGTATCATTTTTTCAATTTCATTTTCACTATATTTATATTTAATTAATGGAATTTCATAGTATATCTGTTGTTGTGTATTATTTATTTTTAGGTTATTATTACCAGTAGTTGTAGTTGTAGTTGTAGTTATTATATGATTATTTATTTTAGTATGTAATGAGTGTTTTGTGGTGTGTTTCTTGTGTTTTGGTTTTAATAGGTGTGTTTTTTTAATATATTTCATTATTTCAACTATCCTATCTTTTATAGTAAATATTAGAAAATATATTTACATTCTAGCAATTAAAATTATCTTTAGCCCATCCTATAATACTGCAAGCAATACGTTTTCCGGCATTACCAGTAATTAAAGTTTCATCATTATCACCTTTTCCACAATCATCAGTATCTTCATGAATAATAAGGCCTCTTCCAATGATGTTAGATCCTCCATGAAGTTTAATAACATCATCATATATTTTGTAATTAGCTTTTCCTTCAGCATTAGTTTCTAGATTTCCTAAATCTCCAACGTGTCGTTTCTTCATTCCAGGGCATCCGTGTGTCTTATTATAAGGATTAAAATGCGCACACATTGATTTACATTTTTCCCTTAAATCTCCGGCTTGATGTACGTGAAAGCCGTGTTTAAAGTTTTTTTTTAAACCTTCTAATTGAATATCAATAGAAACCCGGCCTTCACTAAGCATTTCAGTAAAAACTACATTTCCTTTAATTTTCTTATCATCAAAAACAGCAACAGCAACTCTTGGATGTGATCCTTTAGTTCCTTTGTCCATTTTTTATGTATTTTTTTTTATCTTTATTATATTTACTAAATATTATATTATGTGCTAAAGAAACTTAATGAAAAACTATAAAACTATAAAACTAAAAAAATTGAAAATTCTATTAACAGAAATGATTTTATAAATAAGATGTCTAATTATTTTTATTGGAATTCAGCAGATGATAGAGATCATACGCATCAACGCATTGAATGGGCTATTGAAAACAAATATTTAGTAATGATAAATATTAGAATAGATAAAACATTATTTTCATCCATTAAAGAGAATGATATTATTCTAGCATACGAGCCTAAATACCATAAAATTTCAAGTCATTTTCAAGGAACAGATGGATATTGTATGTCTTGTAATTATACTAAAACTAACGGTCAACAAGCATTTACAACAGCATTTAAAGTTTCAGGTAATCCTAGAATATTAAATTCATTAGAAGATGAAGAAAGAATACCAAATATAAATTTAATGAATAATTGGAATACAAATCAAAACAAAAAACATTTAACAAACATGAATACTTATGTTAAACATTTTAGAAAATACTATAGGAAAATGAATAAATATATAATTCCTGTGAAACTTATAAAAATTTTAAAAACTCCAATAACTACTAAATTAAATAGCAAAGATTATAGATATGAAAAACCTATGATAAAAGGATTTAATAAATTATTTGATTGTGGATGTTTTAGTAATTCTAACTGTGAAAACATTCATTGTATTATATGTCATATTAATTTACAATTATAACCATCTTTATGTTTCTTTATCTAGCGTAGTTTCTTTAATAAGTTTTTTATCTTGATAATATTTTTTATTATAAGTTTTAGTTTTTTCTTTATATTCATCAGTATTTTTATGTGCTTCGTACCATTTCTTTCTAGATTCTCTCATTTTTTCTTTATTATTTTCACGCCATAACCTACTAATAAGTTTTGCTGCATTTCGCATTTCTACGGTTATTTCAGTAGGTTCATCCATGTATAATAGTTATAATTTAATATAAAGATGTGTTTTGTTTTTAAATTTATTCGAATATATAAGATGTAATTATTTCATACACCATCGGCGAGTCAATTAGAAATTTCTAACAGAATCGCACTATTATAATTTTTAAAGTTAATTATGGAAATTAGTTAGAAATTTCTAATTGAAAACTAAGATTTATAAAAATATGTGAGTATAGTAAAATGAGTGTAATTATCCAAGGTTTATGGATTGGAGATATATTGAGTAGATTTGAATATAATTCTATAAAATCCTATGTTAATTTAGAATATACTTATCATCTTTATACTTATTCTAAAGTAGAAAACATTCCAGAAGGTGTGATTATTAAGGATGCCAATGAAATTTTACATTCTAGTAATATCTTTTATTATGAAGGGTCAATAGCACCTTTCAGTGATTTATTTAGATATAAATTACTATATGAAAGAGGTGGTGTCTGGACTGATTGTGATATTATATGTTTAAGACGTTTTCCAATACATAAAGAAAAATATATATTTGTAGCAGAAAGAACAATTTTAAAAGGAGCATTTTCCAGTTGTATTAAAAAACCACCTTATACTTGTAAGGAAAAGAAGGTTCTTAATAGTTTTATTGTGGCGCCTAAAGGTTCTTCATTAATGCTTTCAATGTATGAAAAATCTTTAAAATATAGAGATGAATATTTAGATTTACAAAAGAAGAAAAAAAATGCTAGAACATTTACGAAATCTAAAGTAGTTAAAACACTGAAAATAAATAAAAAACGCAATATAGGTTTAAAGAGTTTTCATTGGAAAGGTGGTTCTAAAACATTAGAAAATGAAATTAATATATTACATTTAGAAAAATACATTATGTCAGCAGAATTCGCATTTCCTGTTAATTGGTGGGATTTCAAATATGTGTTTAAAGACATTCAAATAATTCCTCCTTCTAAAGGTTGGACTGAAGAAACTAATGTTAATGATATTATTAATTCTAGTAATAGCAATAAAAAAACTTATTTAATTGTTATTCATAACGGATGGATTAAAAATAAAGGATATGATAAGAATGCAAAATATCCTGTTAATTCCTTATTTGAAAAATTAGATAGATATATTAACACCATTTAAAATTTCCATCATACAAAAAGTTCCACTATGTAACAGAGACGCTCTAGCTACAGCCCATGAAAAGCCTTTATAGAATTGTCTAAATCCACCATTAGAATATATTCCATTTAAAACTTCCTTAATAGTTTGAGACTCTCCTTTACTTTGTAATATAGTTTTAATCCGGTCTTGAGGATAAATAAAAATCCAAGCTGTAACCCCTGCGATTCCTCCATTTAAAAACGCTTCTCCATATCCTATTTTATCTCTTCGTCCTTTAAGATATTCATATACACTAAAATAAATAGCAAATCCAGGGGTTTCACGTGTCATTGTAGTTCCTAATCCTTTGAATAAGAATGATGGTTTAATACAATCTCTAATTCCTGTTGAAATTCCATTTTGTTTTAATATTTTCAATCTCTCATAAGGTGATACTATAACACTAGCAATTAATCCAGCAGTGCCTCCAGATACAGGTATATTACCATTTGTAAATTCTAGCATTTTATTGTATGTTCCAAATACAATGGCTTTTTCAATACCAACTCCCAATAGAGGTGGTTTTAAACCTTTATAAAGAGTTTTAAGATTATAATTAGGTATAGCTTTTCCAGTTTGAATATAGGTTTTAATAGTATCTACTGGATGGCTTAATAAAATACCGAACATACCACTAATTCCACCTTTAATATAATAATCCATTTGTGGTTGTTAT
>Ga0192647_101934_pt1 | contig 13187 bp, 10 predicted proteins | sample LauGreFa1BDMLBSN_2_FD_133046 | JGI IMG/M metagenome (GOLD analysis project Ga0192647, IMG submission 133046) | Freshwater lake microbial communities from Lake Michigan, USA - Fa13.BD.MLB.SN - reassembly | ecosystem: Environmental > Aquatic > Freshwater > Lake | place: Lake Michigan, USA...
CATTCCTACCAATTATTTTGATCGGTTCCCCCAAATTTTAATGCAAAAAATTGAAAATGAGGAACTTGCAAAAACCGAACCACTCCTTTCCCCAATGCTTGAATCGTTGAAGGAGCAATCGCCCTTTGAAACGCCCCCCCATTATTTTAGCCGATTTGCGGTCGAATTGCCCGAAACGAAAGCCAATGTATTCCAAATTGGATTCAAAAAATGGATGGGATATGCAGCTGCTGCCTGTTTAGGAGGGATGATTTTCGGACTCATTTATCTTTCAAAACAAAACCAGCAGCCTGTTTCAATAGCTTCAAATATAGTATCCAAAGAGGTTATTGAAAGCTACCTGAATGAAATTGATCTTTTGGATCAAGTAGAGACGGAGATGGAGATTGTGCTGAATGATGAAAATTTACAGGTAGATCTCTCGCTTGCATCCATTTCTGAAATGTTAAAAGACATTCCAGATACAGATATTTCCAGATTTTTAGACCAGCCCAGCTATGATGAATCCAAATCGTTGAATTAATTTTATACCATATACCATGAAACCAGTTTTCGTCCTCCTGACAACTTGCCTTTTTGCTGTAAGTGCTATTGCCCAAAACCGACCAGGGGGCGAAGGCCGCTCGATGGAAGCAAAAAAATTGCAAGCGATGGAAATGGCCTTTATCACCAAAGAGCTGAACCTTACTCCAGATGAAGCTCAAAAATTTTGGCCTGTTTTCAATCAGTACCGCAATGAACTAAAATCCATTGCCAAAAATCAGTCCGCAAACGACCAATTGGAAAGGCAGCAAAAGATGCTGGATGTAAGAAAAAGATACAGAGAGGATTTCAGCAAATGTGTTGACCAACAGAGGGCCAATAAGGTATTCGGAGTAGAGGCAGAATTCAGAAACCTGGTACGCAGGGAATTCCAGAAAAGAGAGTCTGAGAGGGCAAATTTCGACAGAAGAAGGTAAAAATTTTGAATTATTTAGATTTCTAATGTATTTTTAACCCGGTGTTTTTCATAGGTTAGCAACGGCTGGCTCTCTTCAGGGCTAGCCTTTTTTATAGCTTGACGAGAGGTGATTTGATATCATGGTAAAATAGGAAAGTCCAGCTTTCCTGCTGCCCCATCTCCCACCATTCTTTTCTTAATTCCATCGCCTTTTTCCCATTTGCATCATATTTGGCAATAAACCTGGTTTTCATTTGTTGTAATTGCGGTGCTTCATCACCCCCGAAAAAAATGGTATCACCCTTTTCTTTCACCCAAAATACCTGGTGAAATGGCGAATGACCAGCAGACAATTCATAGGTAATATACTCATCAATCAATCCTCTTCCATCTATCAATGTGACTTTCTCATGGTCAGATAAATAAGAGAAGTATTGCTGATTGTAAGAAGATGAGTTTCCGCTTTTAGCAAAGGCAAGTTCCCGGGAGTTGATATAATGCTGTGCATGGGGAAAAGTCAGAGAGGGAATATTGCTGAAAGCGTCTCGAACAATCAGTCCGCCGGCATGGTCCTGATGCAGATGACTCACCAAGACCTTTGTCACATCTGTTGATGAATATCCACATGAGGACAGATTCTGGATGATTTGCAGGACTCCGTTTTGGGCAAAGCCGAGTCCACTGTCAAATAGAATAACATCTTTTTCTGTTACAACCAGAAAAGGCTGGATCTCTACCAAGAGACTCCCGCGTGGTCTCTCCTGCAGGAGATCTTTTTCAGGATCAAATGGGACAAAGACCTTTGTTTGATCGATCGTAAATGTCCCCTCTGACAATGGAAATATTTTCATTCATTTCAATTATTGATCAACGCAAAATCATTTGCCTGTCTGCATCCAATCTGATCAGTATAAAAAGCAAGACTGTGAATGTTATCAAAGCAGTTCCACCATAACTCATAAATGGAAGTGGAATGCCAATAACCGGAACAATACCGAGCGTCATCCCAATATTGATGAAAATGTGAAAGAAAAATACTGAAGCCACGCCATAGGCATATACCCTGGCGAAAGCACTGCGTTGTCTTTCAGCTATGTTTACAATTCTGAATAACATGAAGAGGTAAAGCCCCAAGAGGATCAAGCTCCCAAAAAATCCAAACCCCTCTCCGATCGTACAAAAGATAAAGTCTGTTCTTTGCTCTGGAACAAAATCATACCTTGTTTGTGTTCCCTTCAACAACCCCTTTCCAAACATACCGCCAGAGCCAATGGCAATTTTACTTTGCTTTACATTGTAATTGCCAGCCTTCTTTCGCTCTTCCATTTTCTTGAGGTCTGCATCAGAAAGGGCTGACTCATCAACCTGAAAATCCTTTCCAACCGTCGCATATATCCGCTGTACCTGATAAGGTTTCAATACATCTGAGAAAAAATAAGGAACAGCAAACCGTTGAATTCCAACACAGAGTGCCCATATGCCAACGATAACTAAAAACAGCCCCTTGTTTCTCTTGAACTCTCTTCTTGAAACATAAAGAAACAATACTGCAATGGCGGTCAATATCAATGCAAGCAGATTTTGATCCACCAGCAGGGTCAATACCACAAGCAGTGCGACAGCAAATCCAATTACCAGCACAGAAGCAGGGAGTCCTTCTCTGTACAATACCAGAAAAAAAGAAAAATACACCAAAGCCAATCCGGTTTCACTTTGTAAGATTGTTAAGATGGCGGGAAGAATGATCAAGGCAGAAGCAAACAACTGCGACTTGAGTTTCTTGAAATTCAGGTCAAGTGATGACATGTATTTTGCCAAGGCGAGATTCACAAACACTTTGCACAATTCGGCGGGCTGCAATTGAAATCCAGAGAAGCGGATAATAGACTTCGTTCCTTTTACATCTGTATGAAATGGAAAAACCAATATCAACAACACAATTCCAAGAAAATAAAATATGTTGGATGTAGCAGTAAAAAATTTACTGTCGGTCAATAAGATAAAAACTGCCAATACACCACAAATAGCAAAATAGTAAAGTTGTCTGCTGTAATCGGTTTTAAAGGAAAGGAAACCATTTAAAACAGCTTCATCGCGGTATGATGTAGCAAATATGCTCATGATACCGATTGTAACCAGCGCAATGTATGCAATTACAAGTGCCCAGTCGATTCCCTTGGTTATTTCAGCAGATTGATTCCTCATCTTTTAATATTGCTTCAATATGAAGAACTGTGATTTGTTGTGTATGTTTTGAATCAGATTCATTGTTGGGCAAATCAACAACTGCAGTCGCACGCTTCACCTGAACTTTGATTTTTTCTTTTCTCAATGAATCCAATCGGTTCCGCTTCATTTTCACAATAGGCAGAATAATTTCTGTGCCTTCAATTCGTTCAACCTCTTTCCACCTTGCATCCGACAATGTATCCTTTAGGTATTTTTCCATCATCAGAGAAGCCATTGGAGTTGCCCAGGTAGCACCGAATCCTGCATTTTCTACAATGACGGCAATGGCAATGGTGGGATTTTCTCTGGGTGCAAAACAAACAAACCAGGAATGGTTCTTTAACTTTTCTCTGCGCCCGTTGATGATGCCATAATTCTCTGCAGTACCTGTTTTACCAGCGATGCTGATTCCTTCAATTCTTGCACCCATGGCGGTTCCACGATCAACCACATCCTGCATGCCCAGTTGAACTATATTGTATATCGTGTCTGGTATTTTGGTTACTTCATGCCTTATTTTGAATTTATTCAACAATGTATCACTGTCATTCTCGTTTTCTATGGATTTAACAAAATGAGGTGTATAATAATATCCTTTGTTGGCAATGATACACATCAAGTTGGCCATTTGCAATGGAGTAGCCTGCATCTCCCCCTGACCTATTCCCAAAAAAACGTTGGTACAAGAGTTCCAGCTGTTGTTGTATAACCTGTTGTAAAAACTTGTATCGGTGATGAGCCCCTTGTCCTCACTCGGCAAATCCAGTCCCAATCTCACACCCATTCCAAAAGAATTCATATACCCTTTCCACCTTGTATAACCGAGCCTTGTGTTACGATCCTGCCTATTGTCAACTGCCATCCTGTATATGTGCGAGAAATAACTGTTGCAGGAATTCGCCAATGCCAATCGCAGGTTGGCTGCGTGGGCAGGATTTTTATGCTCACATGCAATTGGTCTGTTACAACCACGGTATGCACCACCACAACCGTACCCAAAAGATGGAGTGATCACACCTTCATCCAATGCGATGAGTGCTCCCATCGGTTTGATGGTGGAGCCAGGTGCATATTGCCCTTTGATGGCACGGTTAAAAAGTGGACGCGCAGTATCCCTTAGCATGTAAGAGAAATTGGCCTTGCGAAAACTGCCTGTCAGCAAATTGGGATCATAAGTAGGGCCACTTGCCATGGCCAATATTCCACCTGTCTTGGGTTCAATGGCGACAATTGCACCTAATTTATTTTTGAGCAATCGCTCCGCGAGGACCTGCAGTTCCACATCTAAATAGGTATTCAGGTTTCTACCAGCGACTGCAACAGAATCGTAAACCCCATTCTCATAAGGACCAACAATTCTGTTTTTATTGTCCTTTACCTGATAACGAATGCCTCTTTTGCCCATCAAAATTGACTCATAATAACGCTCCAAGCCAGACAAGCCCATGTAATCCCCCATCTGATAATAAAAATTCGTGCGCTTGAGAATATTGGAATCAACCTCCCCAACATAGCCCAATACATGTGCTGCAGCTTTGTATGGATAAGAGCGTGCTGGCCTCTCTTGCAAATAGAATCCTGGTTCAAACCTGAAAATATTTTCCTGCAGTTGCACAAATGTTTCCGTGTCAATGGCTGATTCAAAAACAGAAGGACGGAATTTTCCATTTTTGATGATGGATCCGATCAATCGATCGTGAAATTTTTTTGGATGGATGTTCAAGATCCTGCACAACCCAGCTGTATCAAGGTTTTTAACTGCATTGGGAAGCACCATTAAATCATAGGTAAGGGTGTTCTCAAGAATAGATCTGCCTTTCCGATCAAAAATAATTCCCCTGTCCGGGTAAACAATGGTCTTGCTCACTGCATTGTCCAATGCCAACAAATCATAGGTGGAGGAAGAGAGCTGAAGAAAAAGCAGGCGTATGATCAAAATGACGAAAGCAACCAGAAACAATACCCTTATCACATTTTGCCTTGACTGGTTGAAAACCGACATGTTGAATTGAAAATTTGAATGTAAAATTAGACAATTGTACGATTAACGCACAGTTGATTTTTTATTGAAAAATAAATCAGCGATCAAAATCAACAACAAGCTGACCAATGCAGTTGCAAACAGCTTGGCGATGAAATAAAAGAAGGATCCAAATTGAAGCCACTCCAGAAATATCAAATAGGCATGATGCAGGACTGTTAGAATGATGATATAAACTGCATATGGAACAGATCCCATTGTTTTGTTATTGGGCTCTTCTGTACCCCATTCTGTCGCTTCTTTGGGCAGTAACAAATTGATTACAAATGGTCTCAAATATGCAATCAGCAGTGATGCAGCAGCATGCAGCCCGGGTGTTTTAAAAAACCAGTCAACCGCCATTCCAATTAAAAACCCAAGCACCAAAAGATTGATTCTGGTTGTTTTAAATGGAAGCCACAGTATCAGAACAAAGTAGAAATAAGGAACGATGAATTGATGCAGCGGTGGAATCCTGGTTACAATGAATACCTGGAAGAAGAGTATGATGAGGATACGGATGATATTTTTAACAACCACACTCATTCCTTGATTTGTTTTAATTGCACCTCGTTCATTTCTTCACGCAAGGCGTTTTTTACAACATACGCATGCTGCACATTTGAATAATCGACAGCAGTTCTTACTTTCAAGATATATGTATTCGTTTCCAGGTCTTGCCTTACATCGTCTACCCAACCAATGCGTGAGCCGGGAGGAAACTTGTCAGAATATGGACTTGAAACAACTTCATCCCCTTTTTTAACAACTACGGTCTTTGGAATTTTTCTCAAAACCAATAAACCGGGATCCTTGCCATCCCAGGTGATCTCACCCAAACCACTTCCTTTTTTCAAAATGGCAATCACCTTGGATTGCTTATGCAACAAGCTCATGACCAAACTCATGTTCTTGCTGACGCCTACCACCGTTCCAATGATTCCATCTGTTCCAACGACCGCCATGTTTTCAGAAACTCCCTGCTCACTGCCGCGATGCAGCGTTAAGTAATTTTGTTGAAGAAATACACTGTTGGAAATGACCTTGGCTGACAAGTACTGGTATTGCAGGAATTGCTTTACTGAATCGACATAGGCCGTATCGGCAACGTATTTGTATCCAGTATCAGGCATCAATTGACCAGATGGAAGGTTGGACAACAAGAACGCATTTTGATCTCTCAACTTTTTATTTTCCTTGCGAAGTGCAAAATACTCTTCCACATTATTTGCTCTGCGATTGATATCTCCAGATACTTCCCCTGCCATCATTCCAAAATAAGTATTGTGGAACCTGTTGGAAGAAAACAACATGGAAAGGGAGATCCCCTGTAAAATCAAAAACAAAATGAAAACTGCGTACCGTCTGATGAAAAGAAAAACATTGCGCATGTTTGAAACTCCCTTGGGTAAAAAGCCCGGTTATCGCATGATGAATGGAAAAGACTGATAGCTCTTCAATGCCAGCCCTGTTCCACGAACAACACTCTTCAATGGATCTTCTGCAACATGAACCGGTAATTTTATTTTTTGCGACAATCGTTTGTCAAGTCCTCTCAACAATGCGCCCCCACCCGTCAGGTACAAACCGCGACGATAAATATCGGCAGCCAACTCCGGAGGAGTCGTTTCAAGAGCTTTTAAAATGGCTTCTTCAATTTTGAAAATGGATTTGTCCAATGCCTCTGCAATTTCCTGATAGCTCACCATGATTTGTTTTGGGATTCCCGTTACCAAATCACGTCCGTTTACCGGAATGTCATCAGGCGGATTGTCAAGGTCTTTCAAAGCCGCACCGATATTGATTTTGATTTGTTCAGCAGTTCTTTCACCAATCAGCAAACTATGGTATCTCCGCAACGCCTCCATGATGTCTGCGGTAAACTCATCACCTGCAATGCGAATGGATTGGTCGCAAACAATACCAGCCAACGCAATGACTGTAATACCCGTAGTACCACCTCCGATGTCAATGATCATATTTCCTATAGGCTCTGTGACATCGATGCCAATACCCAAGGCAGCAGCCATGGGTTCGTGTATCAAGTATACTTCTTTTGCACCTGCCTGCTCTGCACTGTCTCTTACTGCTCTTTTTTCCACTTCAGTGATACTGGATGGAATACATATCATCATTCTCCAACTGGGAGGGAACAAAGGTTTTTTAGGATAAATCAACTTGATCATTTCCCTGATCATCAATTCTGCCGCATTGAAATCTGCAATCACTCCGTCTTTCAGGGGTCGAACAGTTCTGATGCTCTCATGTGTTTTTTCATGCATCAACAATGCCTTTTTTCCAACAGCTATCAGGTGCTTGGGATTATTTCTGTCCAATGCAACGATGGAGGGTTCATTCACCACGATTTCATCATCATGAATGATGAGTGTATTGGCGGTCCCCAAGTCAATTGCAATATCCTGTGTAAACCATGAAAAAAGTCCCATGTATTGTTGATTTATAAGCCTTACAAAGTTGCTTTAAAAAAGCGAATTGGCAATCATGAATTTTTGAAAAAACTAAAATTGCATTGAAAAGAAAACTCAAGACCTGAATTCGTATCCGATATCTGATCGGAAGTATTTTTGATCGTATTGAATATGTTGAATGGCTGCAATGGATCTTTCCACTGCCGAACTGATGTCATTGCCATAGGAGGTAACTGCCAGGACCCTTCCTCCATTGGTTAGCAATTGTTCACCGGATTGTTTTACGCCTGCATGAAAAATGAGGGTGAAATCTGAGAAGGATGCGCCCAATCCCGTAATAACCTTGCCTTTTTCGAATGCTTCAGGATATCCGCCACTCACCAAGACCACAGTGGCTGCGGCATTTTCATGAAATGTTACTGATTGAGTGCCAAGTGTATGTTGGCTCATTGAAATGAAAAGCTCAACCAGGTCGGTTGAGAGCCTGGGCATGACAACTTCGGTCTCAGGATCACCCATCCTGCAATTGTACTCTATTACAAAAGGTTCTCCTTCTACATTGATCAAGCCAAAAAAGACAAAACCATGGTATGTAAGTTTTTCCGATCTGAGTCCGGCAATGGTAGGCTTCACAACTTTTTCCACCACCTTGCCCATGAATTCACCTTGTGCAAATGGCACCGGACTTACAGCACCCATTCCACCCGTATTCAGCCCCTTGTCCCCTTCGCCAATTCGTTTGTAATCCTTTGCCTCAGGCAACAATACATAATCATGTCCATCGGTAAGTGCAAAAACGCTGAGTTCAACTCCTTTCAAAAACTGCTCAATCACCACTTTTGCACTTGCTTCTCCAAATTTTGCCTCCAGGATCATTTCTTCAAATGTAGTCAGCGCCTCTTCATGTGAATGTGCAATCACAACGCCCTTGCCCGCAGCGAGTCCGTCTGCTTTCAACACAATCGGCAGACCATGTTGCTGAATATACTGTTTGCCCTCTTCAAAATTATCTTTCGTGAATTCTTTGTATGCAGCAGTTGGAATGCCATGCCGCTCCATGAATGCTTTTGCATACGCTTTGCTTCCCTCCAATTGGGCAGCTTCCGCTGAAGGACCAACGACAATCAAATCCGCCAATGAAACATCTGCTGTGAGGTAGTCGTAAATCCCCTGTACAAGCGGATCTTCTGGTCCAACTACCACCATGTGAATATCCTTCTCTGTGCAGCAATCAGCAATCGCTTTGAAATCAAGCAAGTCTATTGCAATATTTTCTCCAATGGTTGCAGTTCCTGGATTTCCAGGAGCGATGAACAACTGATTACAATGTTTGCTTTGCTTTATTTTCCAGGCCAAGGCATGTTCTCTGCCTCCAGAACCCAACAGAAGTATGTTCATAGTGATGAACGAAGATACAAATTGCTTATTTTAGGCATTGCATAAATCAATCATATGGCCCAAACCAAGAACGCGTCTCACCCAAAAGGACTCTATGTATTATTCGCCACCGAAATGTGGGAGAGATATAATTATTACGGAATGAGGGCCATTTTGGTGCTTTTTATGACCAAAGCCCTCTTGTTTTCCAAGGAATTTTCCTCGCATCTATATGGTGGATATACCAGCTTGATCTACTTATCACCCTTGATTGGCGGATTCATTGCCGATCGATTTTGGGGGAATCAGCGCTCCATCATTACAGGTGGACTCATCATGGCACTGGGGGAATTTGTATTGTTTTTTTGTGGCAGCACCTATACCAGCAATGCAGAATTATCACAAATCCTCTTCTTCAGTGGATTGGGATTCATGATTGCAGGCAATGGATTTTTCAAGCCCAATATTTCAGCACTTGTAGGACAGTTGTATCCGAAAGGAGATACGCGCATCGATTCAGCCTATACCATTTTTTATATGGGGATCAATGTGGGGGGTGCATTGGGACCATTCATTTGCGGATTGGTAGGTGATACAGGAAATCCCGCTGATTTTAAATGGGCCTTTTTGGTAGGAGGCATTGGCATGCTGATCAGTGTTGCCATACAATTGATCTACCACAGAAAATTTGTAAAAGATCCAGATGGCAATACATTGGGCATGGAACCAACAAACAGCCAACCGATTTCAAGAAATCCAATCATCATGACTATTGGAATGCTTTTACTGGTGATGGTTTCAACGGGGATGCTTTATTTGGACTCGGGACTCGCCTCGATCAAACACATTGGCTTTACGATCAACGGTATAGAAATTGGAACTGCACTGTTTACCAATCTTATTTTTCTACTTGTCGCTTCCATTGTTACAATCGCCGCCATCATATTTACCGACAAAACACTCAGCAGCATCGAAAAAAGCAAAGTGCTGGTCATATTTACTGTTTCATTCTTCGTTGTATTTTTCTGGAGCGCCTTCGAACAGGCAGGTGCTTCCCTTACATTTTTTGCGGATGAACAAACCAATCGTGATCTTGGATTTTTTGTTGTTCCTGCGAGTTTCTTTCAATCACTGAATTCAGTTTTTGTTGTTGGATTTGCACCTTTGCTCGCATGGCTTTGGGTGAGATTGGGAAAGCATGATCCTTCATCTCCAACTAAAATGGCATTGGGCTTGTTCTTGTTGGCAATGGGTTATTTGTGGATTGCATTTGGCGTGAAGGATGTTCAACCAGGCATCAAGGTCAGCATGATTTGGCTGCTTGGCATGTATGCATTGCATACCCTTGGAGAGTTGTGCTTGTCTCCCATTGGACTCTCATTGGTAAATAAATTGGCTCCACTCAAATTTGCTTCCATGCTGATGGCAGTATGGTTTACTGCAAACGCATTTGCCAATTACCTCGCTGGAGCATTGAGCAAATTATATCCAGAGGCTGGCAAATCAAAAAACATTTTAGGCTTTGGAATCGAAAATAATTTTGATTTTTTCATCATGTTTGTTGTCATGTCAGGTGCAGCATCTTTGATACTTTTCTTTCTCTCCAAGAAATTACAAAGTCTGATGAAGTAATCAATTCAAATCTATCTATCTCATGAGCGATAAAAAATTCACTCCCTTTGTAGCACCCGATCAGGTAATGAAAGAATTTACCTGGAAAGCTGTCATCACAGGTGCTTGTTTTGGCATCATCTTCGGAGCTGCAACTGTCTATCTTGCCTTGAAAGCAGGCTTGACTGTGTCAGCATCCATTCCGATTGCCGTCATGTCGATTGCACTCAGCAGACTTTTTCTGAAGACCACCATCCTTGAGAACAACATCATCCAAACAACAGGCTCTGCAGGAGAAAGCATTGCAGCGGGTGTGGTATTTACTTTACCGGGATTTTTATTTCTCAGCGAGAGCACCAGTGCTGACTATTTTAATTACGTTACCATTCTGGTGCTTGCCATTTTTGGCGGCATGTTGGGAACACTGATGATGATACCCCTCAGAAGTGCACTCATTGTAAAAGAACATGAAACACTTCCGTACCCTGAAGGAACAGCCTGTGCATCTGTGTTAAAAGCCGGCGAGAGAGGAGGCAATTTTGCAAAAACTGCTTTTTCCGGATTGGGATTTGCAGTGCTCTATGCCTTTTTTCAAAAGATATTTCATGTCATCGCTGAAACCCCCTCCTATATTACTGCACAAACCAATAAATATTTACCCTCTGCAAAAATCAGCGGCGAAATCACACCAGAATATTTAGGGGTGGGATACATCATCGGACCTAAAATTGCAGGTGTGCTTGTCGCAGGCAGTGTGCTCACATGGTTTGTTTTCAATCCATTGCTTGCAACAGTTGTTCCCGGCGATGTGATTGCAAGTCAATTGATAAAACTCGGTTACCTGCAAGACTTACAAACAGCCGGAGGACCAGGAGGATGGAATCCCGTAACACATCAATTTGCAGATTTTGCCACAGCTATTTACAGGGCATACGTAAGACAAATCGGTGCAGGCGCAGTAGCTGCAGGAGGATTCATTACGCTGATCAAAACCATCCCAACAATTATCTCATCATTCAAAGGAAGCATTGGTAAAATAAAAAAAGAACAGTCTGACCTCCAGCAAACGTTGCGAACCGAGCGCGATCTGTCGCTTAAAATTGTGTTATGGGGAAGCATTGTATTGATATTGCTGATGGCGATTTTACCCATGCTGCCAGGCAATGGAATGGCAAGTAAATTGCTTATCGGCATCTTGGTTGTTGTGTTTGGTGCATTTTTTGTGACAGTCTCCTCACGAATTGTAGGATTGATAGGATCTTCCAATAATCCCATCTCCGGCATGACCATTGCCACCATCATGGGAACTTGTTTGGTATTTATTGCAGTTGGTTGGACAGGCAAAGTTTTTGAACCAATGGCTTTGGTGGTGGGTGGAATTATTTGCATTGCTGCAGCGAATGCCGGCGCTACTTCACAAGACTTAAAAACAGGATATATTTTAGGTGCTACCCCACGTGCCCAGCAAATTGCATTGTTCATTGGAGCAATCGTTTCTTCCATTGCGATAGGCTTTACCATCAAAGTGCTGGATACTCCTACACAGGAAATGTTGCAATCAAATATCTACCATGCCATTGGCACTGATCGCTATGCCGCACCACAGGCGACATTGATGGCAACACTCATCAAGGGAATCCTTTCATTCAATTTGGATTGGCAATTTGTATTGGTGGGAGTTGCCATTGCGATTGTCATGGAACTATGTGGCATCAAAGCATTGAGTTTTGCAATTGGCATTTACCTGCCCCTTTCTACAACGCTTCCCATTTTTATAGGAGGCGCCATCAGAGGATGGGTTGACAAGAGCAAAAAGTCAACCGAGCATGCACATGAAGAAGACCTGAGACAAGGAAATCTTTTCGCCACCGGACTGGTTGCAGGTGGTGCCATTGCAGGGGTAGCAGTTGCTTTTCTTTCTGCAAATGACTCCATTGCCAAAAAGCTGGGATTGTTGAACCTCGAGCCCAGTATCAGCCATGTATTGGGTGAACAGGGTTATTTCCTTCTGGGAACAATGATGTTCTTTGCGATGGCCTTCATATTGTATCGAGTGGCGATGAGGAAAGAGCAAACAATTTAAATGAATTGAACAATGAAAATCAGAGCATTGAAATTTAGCCTTCCGTTGGCCATCTACATCCTGGCCTATATATCATTTACACAAAATGGATGGATGGTTTTTGCTCCCATCTTATTTGCATTTTTGATCGTACCATCTGTGGAGTTGCTCATTCCATCGAATGAAAAAAATCTTACAGATGCCGAAGAACAAATTGCAAAGGAGGATAGACTCTATGATATTTGGCTTTACGCAATTGTTCCTTTGCAATACATTGCCCTGTACTATTTTCTGCAAACAGTAAACGACCCTTCCATCAACAATTGGGAATTGGCGGGAAAAATATTGGCCATGGGACTGCTCTGCGGCACATTTGGAATCAATGTTGGACACGAACTCGGACACCGCCGACACCTTTATGAAAGAAACATGGCGAAAGCGTTATTGCTTACTTCTCTCTACATGCATTTTTATATTGAACACAACAAGGGTCACCATAAAAATGTTTCCACCCATGAA
>Ga0192647_101937_pt1 | contig 13172 bp, 12 predicted proteins | sample LauGreFa1BDMLBSN_2_FD_133046 | JGI IMG/M metagenome (GOLD analysis project Ga0192647, IMG submission 133046) | Freshwater lake microbial communities from Lake Michigan, USA - Fa13.BD.MLB.SN - reassembly | ecosystem: Environmental > Aquatic > Freshwater > Lake | place: Lake Michigan, USA...
GCATTAATAAAGCCTCGTGAACTCCAGAGTAAAGCGTCGATTTGCGCAAATAGAAGCGATTTACTGTAAACAAAAAAATCAATCATAAATATTGCACTTAAGCCTAGGCATAAGAACTTAATCGACCATTGTGATTCTTGGGTTGCATTGCGATAAACTTGTTCTACCAACATTAAGCCAATAATTGCAAAAATTACATGTGTAAAAAGACGAGGATCTTGTCCAAGCAACTGCTGAAGTGGATAGCGTATGCTGTCAAAAACCTCTAGCGCTAAACTAACTGCTATAAGAACTCCTAGTCCATACGAAAATCTGGATTTGAGCAGTAATAAATAGTTATTAGTAAATTGTTGATGTGAGATAAATGTACTTAATAAGACAAACCAAGCAGTATTGCGGACAATTTCAAGTGTTAAGGATATTGAGGTAAAGGATTTATTGTCGTGTATTAAAAAAGCACTGTAACCTGCCCAGACAAAAGAAAAAAAGAGTGCTGTTGCTAAGGGAATAACCACGGGGTTTTTTTTAACACCCATAATGGCTATGGGTGTTAAGACTAAATAGCAGGCAGAGGCCGATAAATAACTGTAATAGCTGTAGTTTTCCATGGAACAATGACTGATAAGATAATAATAAATAGCCAACAATTTATCAGGCAAGTAAGTTTGATAAGTCGTCGATATCAATAGAAAGTTATTGAAGTATAGTGACTAATTCACCTAAGGTTAAAAGCTGAATTAGGCTGTCGACAAGATATAGTTTGAATTTTTAACTATCATTGTTGCTAGGCATTATGAGTATTGAGTGATAGAGAATTTATAGATAATAAGACTATGTTTTGTTGAAAAATTATGACTAACTTGAGTGGTACTGAATTATTTGATCAATTGCATATTGATGTTGCACGGAATGCAACGGATGATTTTAATTTATTTCACGATAGTAAAAAATGGCAGTACATTAAAAATAATCCTTTTAACGGCACAATCGTTCTTGGTTTTCAACTGGAATCGCTCATAGAGCACAAAGTTTTGCTTTATCGCCAGATACATAAGGAACAAAAACTGATTAGCGATAACAAATTACGATTTAGTAATTATCATTTTTCTTTTGTTAATGCAGTCAAGCCACGACAATTGGTATCTGTTGATATTAAAGAGTCGCAACTTAAAAAAGGAGAGAACACGACACTCAGTAATAGAATTACCGTTAAAGCAGATGGTTTATTAGCGCTGATGGGTTCCAAGAAAGAATCGCAAGTGGCTTTATTTTTACCTAATCTTGATTTGCCTAAATTTGATAAACTCAGGCTACATCCAGATAGATCATTTTTACCCAATGGTATTTTCTTTTTAAAGCGAAAATTTATAAACATTAGCAATGCAAAAAATTTTCTGTGTGGTTCACTGGTAGACCAAGATGATTATTTTGATGAGATACATTATAAAGCTATTTTTCCGGAAATATTCCCCTGTAGCTTGATTTCCTGTGCTTTATTGGAAAAAGCTCAAATAGAGCAATATGATTTTGAACAAAATCCGATGGTTTATTTGTCTCATAAAATCAGTATTGATCGCATGCTCCTTGAGCAACTAAAATCCAATGATGCTTTACACTTGTTGGTTAAGCAACTTTCAGTTGAAAATGAGAGTACAGACCAAATTGGGCATACTGAAGCGCGTTATGATTATGAATGTTATGGCCTTATTAAAGATAATGCTGTTTTATTTAGGGCGCTAATATCGCTAGCCCCATTGGATAAAATACTCAAATTGCTCAAGCGTTAAGATAAGAAGAAGCGAAATATTTCAAGATAACATTGTTTTTAGATTTGCCAGATTGGCTTTGCCACGTTCTTTGATAACTTCCGGAGTTAGCTGTTTTTTATTAATCCACTCGAGATCTTCAGTTGGTAATTCATTTAAAAAGCGACTAGGCTCGCATTCACTGATTTCTCCATAACGCTTACGGTGAGTGCAGTAACTAAAGGTACAAGTTCGTTGGGCACGAGTAATACCTACATAAGTTAAACGGCGTTCTTCCTCTATATTATCGGTGTCAATGCTAGTTTGATGAGGCAGAATATTTTCTTCAATACCAATTAAGAAAACATTTGGAAACTCTAGTCCTTTTGCAGCATGTAGAGTCATTAAACTAATCTGGTCGCTAATTTCTGTTTCCTGATGCCGATCCATAATATCCATTAACATGATTTTAGCGATAATTTCAGCTAAGGGCTTCTGGCCATCAGTTTCCTTAGCAGCTATGCGTTTGAGCCATTCAATCAATTCATAGACATTTTTTATTTTGCGTTCAGCTGATTCTTTACTCTTGCTTTCGTCTTTTAAATATTGCTCATAGTCGATGTGTTTAATGATGTCTTCGATGATGGAAAAGGTGTCGCCCCTGTCAATACGATCAGCTGTGTCGTTAATCCAATCATGAAATTTTTGTAGTCTGTGAGCTGATTTGTCAGTAAGTCTTTGACTCAATCCGAGCTCAGTACTGGCAGCAAATAAACTTATATGGCGTTCATTGGCATAACTCCCCAGTTTTTCAAGTGTAGTTGGACCAATTTCACGTCGTGGCGTATTGATGATGCGTAAGTAAGCCGCATCATCATCCTGATTAACAAACAAACGTAGATAAGCAAGTATGTCTTTGATCTCGGCATTAGCAAAAAATGACGAACTACCGCTAATGAGATAAGGTATATTATTTTCTCTAAGGCCTTGTTCAAAGAGTCTGGATTGGTGGTTGCCACGATATAGAATCGCATAATCCTGATAACGACTGCCCGTCTTGAATTTATGATGCACAATTTCAGAGATGATTTGTTGCGCTTCAATCTGATCATTTTTATGGCTCAAAACACGCAGCGGATCTCCGTAACCGAGTTCGCTCCAGAGTCGTTTTTCAAAAGTATGAGGGTTATTGGCAATCAGATGGTTGGCTACTTTGAGTATACGTCCTGTAGAACGGTAATTTTGTTCTAATTTGATGACTTGCAGGCGGGCAAAATCTTTTTGTAATTGCGCTAAATTCTCTGGTTGTGCCCCACGCCAGGCATAAATGGATTGGTCGTCATCACCCACAACGGTAAACCGTCCCAGTGCTCCTGCAATTAGTTTTACCAATTGGTATTGGGTAATATTGGTATCTTGATATTCATCTACCAGCAAATAACGAATCTTATTTTGCCACTTTTCTAAAACAGCAGGATGTTGTTGAAACAGTAAGACTGGTAATAATATCAAGTCATCCAAATCAACGGCATTATAGGCTTTTAAACTGCGGGTATACTCATGGTAAAGACTGGCAGCAGGCTGTTGTTGAGTGTTAGCAATATGTAGTGCCTGTTCTGGAGTTATAAAGGCATTTTTCCATTGCCCGATTTGTTGGGAGTAAAGTTCATAATTATCGATGTCGCAATTTTTTACACCATGAGTGATTAGATTTTTTAGCAAAGTATGTTTATCTTGCTCATCAAATAAAGTAATAGCCGCTTTGTAAGCTAAGACTTTATGTTCCTTTCGTAGTATATCCAATCCTAGGGCATGAAAAGTAGAGACACGTAAGCCGCGCATCTGAGTATCATCAAGTAATTTGGAAACTCGACTTTTCATTTCTCGGGCGGCTTTGTTGGTGAAAGTTACAGCAGCAATATGTTTAGCAGATAAGCCCTGTTTAACAAGATATGCAATTTTTTCTGTAATCACCCGAGTTTTACCGCTGCCAGCTCCTGCCAACACTAGCAAGGGCTGATCTATCATTTTAACAGCAGCTTGTTGCTGAGGATTTAGTTTGGACATTGGTACGAGCTGATTAAGTTAAAGTACTTTTGCTTGATCTGATATTGCAATTTTACAAGGTATCAGGGAGTTTAAATTACTTATTTTACAGGTTTTACAGGCATTCATATGTTTAAAGCCATTTAGTTAAAGCGGACAGTAAGGTAAAATGACGTTGGAATTTGTGGGTCAATAAAATCTTATAATATAAAAGGGGAAATATCATGAAAAAAAGTTTGTTTCTGGCTGCTGCGTTACTGGTTTCCGGTAGTGTTTTTGCATCTACCGACCACTACGTTTTACGTGATGGCAACCATGTGCAACACTTAAAAATTACCACAGTTAATAATGAGATTAATGTAAGTTCAGATGTTGATTTTGAACCAAACTCCAATGAAACCGGTAAGGAACCTTGCTCCGGTGAAGTGTCAGGAGAAGCTAAAAGTGTTGCTGCAAATGAATTAGTTATGAAGAAACATTCGGAAGGTGAAGCTTCTTTTTGTGAATTGAAAGTTCATCTTAGTCCAACTGGTGCAAAAATTGAGCAATCTGAAGATTGCCGTAATTTTGCTGCTGGTATTTGCCGTTTCTCTAGTGATGGCAAAGAATTGGTTAAAGTTAAATAGAAAGGTTGTACTGTATAACTATTTAAACTGTTCGTTATTATTTTGTAATATCGAGCAGTTTAAATTTATTAGAAATAATCAATTACTGCGATCTAGTTTTCTATAGCTAATTGCTTCGCTCAAGTGGTTGATTTCAATGTTTTTTGATTTGGCTAAATCAGCAATCGTTCTTGCCAGTTTTAAAATGCGATGATAGGCTCGGTGTGACAAGCCAAATTTATCCATAGCCTGATCTAAAATTTGGTGGCTCTGTTCAGATAAAATACATATTTTTTTAACTTCTTTTGCTGTTAATAATGAATTGGGTTTACCACTTCGCGCCAAGGCAATAGTGCGTGCAGCGAGAACCCGTGTTCTTATTGTCGCACTATTTTCCTCGCCACCTACAGCACCTTTTCTTAATACTTCTTGAGAAATACGTGGCACTTCCAGATGCATGTCAATTCGATCCAGTAAAGGCCCTGATACTCTTGTTCTATATCGAATGACTTGTTCTGAAGTGCAATGGCAGCGACCTGAAATATCACCTAAATAACCACAAGGACATGGATTCATCGCTGCGATTAACTGAAAACGTGCTGGAAAGTCTACTTGTCTTGCTGCTCTAGAAATGGTGATATGGCCAGTTTCCAGAGGTTCACGCAAAACTTCCAGTACTTTACGATCAAATTCTGGCAGCTCATCAAGAAACAAAGTACCGTTATGAGCGAGTGATATTTCGCCTGGCCTGGGATTACTCCCTCCACCAACTAACGCTGCTGCTGAGGCGGTATGGTGCGGTGCTCGAAATGGAGGTTTTAGCCAGTTGGTTACATCCAGACCTTGATCACTAATGGAGGCGATAGCAGCTGTTTCTTGTGCTTGTTGTTCCGTCAACAATGGTAAAATAGTCGGTAAGCGTGCGGCGATCATCGATTTTCCAGTTCCTGGAGGCCCGAGCATTAGTATATTATGAGAGCCGGCAGCAGCTATCTCAAATGCTCTTTTAACATGATATTGACCATGCACATCAGAAAAATCCAAGTTATTGATAGGGTTTGGTGGTTCTATTTGTTGAAACTCAACTTGTATCTGCATCTGGCCGGTCAGATGAGCGCAGACGTCTAATAAGTGTAAAGCGGGGATCATCTCAATACCTTTAACTAAGGCTGCTTCAGCGGTGTTTTCTTTAGGCAGAATGAGTTTTCTTTTGTGATTTCTTGCTTGTATGGCGATAGGCAGAACACCTTTGACAGGGCGCAACTCTCCACCTAAAGATAGCTCACCAATACATTCGTATTGTTTAAGGTCAGTCGATGGTATTTGGCCAGATGCCGCTAAAATACCCAAAGCAATAGCCAAATCAAACCGGCCGCCTTCTTTAGGTAAATCAGCAGGTGCGAGATTAACAGTAATACGTTGAGCGGGGAATTCAAATCGGGAGTTTATAAGTGCTCCTCGCACTCGATCTTTGCTTTCTTTAACAGCAGTTTCCGGTAAGCCGACAATATTTAATGCAGGTAATCCGTTAGCAACATGAACTTCAACCATTACCAGAGGTGCTTCAATGCCTGACCGTCCTCTGCTAAAGATAACGGCTAAGCCCATCTTGTGTTAAAACAGTGATTTTTCATTATCACTATATCTCCAGCTTGCTTTAATTATTTATATCCGTTCTTGTTATTAGTCAATAAATTTAAGTAATTGATTTGGCATGGGAGTGATCTTTGACTCTCGCTTGGCTGTGGTTAGAAGGTCACTCCTTTTGATAATCTGCGGCGAAAAACAGTTTGATAATAATTATAGCTGCATTTCAGATTTGTTAAGAATATTGGCTTCCATTTCAGATACTCGATTTTCTAAGTCTTCAAGTTTTGAGCGGGTTTTTGCTAATACCATTTTTTGCACTTCAAATTCTTCACGGGTAACCAAATCTAGTTTACCTAATGCACCTTGTAAAATGGCTTGAAAGGTTTTCTCTAAGTCATCTTTTAGGTTATTTAGGCTCGGAGGGATGGCGCTTGTTAAACGGTTAGCAATATCATCAATAGTTTTAGTATCAAACATTAGGGTATCTCACTTTATTTGGAAGTTGCAAATTGGGTCTTACATAGTAATAATGCCAATTTATTGTTTTGTTTAGGAAAAAGCCTTTTTAAAAAATTCGGGTTGTGCTAAAGAGGCTTTGTGTATGTCGACATTATAATAAATAGTTTCAAATGCTTTATTTGTCGAATCTTGTTCTCTGAATGATGATAAATCAGCTTTGCTTGCAATCGTGGCACTCCACCAACCAGAGGGATACAAACATTGAGGGAAAAACAAGGTTTGCAAGTGATCAAAACCACTTACGTTCATTGCGTTACGCATTTCACCGATCAGTTTCATGTTAAAAAGTGCCGACTCGCTTTGTTGTACGATCATACCGTTTTCCGAGAGGCAGTTAAAACAATCTCGGTAAAAGTCTTCGCTGAATAAGCCCAAAGCAGGTCCAATAGGGTCGGTGCTGTCAACGATGATAATATCAACGGAGTTAGGTGCCGCATCTTTTACCCACTTAATTCCATCAATAAATTTTAAATCAGCTCTTGGATCGTTGTTGGACTCACATAGTTCAGGAAAATAAATTTCGGCGAGACGGGTAACGCGTTCATCAATATCAATTTGTACAGCTACTTCGACTGAAGGGTGTTTTAATACTTCTCTTAAAGTGCCGCAATCACCACCACCGATGATCCAAACTCTTTTTGGGTTGGGATGGGTGTATAAAGCCGGATGACTCATCATCTCGTGATAAAAAAAGTTATCACGGGTTGATACCATGGTGCAGCCATCTATTACCATTAAATTACCGAAAGTTTCGGTTTCATAAATTTCTAGATGCTGAAACTCAGATTGCTCTTCGTGTACTTTTTGTTTTATTTTTAATGAAAAAGCCGAGCCAGCCGCAGGGACTTGTTCGGTAAACCATTGTGATGGGTTCATGTATGGGATCCTGAAAAATAAACGAATAAATAAGTAGGCATTATATTAGAATTTGGCATCTTTTAGGTATAAAACGGAGTTTCGAGTGAATTTAAGTCAGAATAAAATCTGGTCAATTGAGCAATCTACACACACTTACTCCATAAATAATTGGGGTGATGGTTATTTTGCTATTAATGCCAAAGGTCATGTTTGCGTAAAGCCCAGTTCCGATAAGGAGATAGAGCTCGATTTATATGATATTGCCCAGTCACTTAAGGATAAGAATTTATCCTTACCAGTGTTGGTTCGTTTTACTGACATTTTAAAAGATCGGGTAACTCGGCTTAATGACGCTTTTGAAAAAGCTTGCGTTACTAATAATTATCAGGGCCAATATACACCTGTTTACCCTATCAAGGTTAATCAACAGCGCCAAGTAGTTGAAGGAATTTTGTCGGCCGAAAAAATTGGTTTGGAAGCCGGTAGTAAACCAGAGTTACTAGCCGTTATGGCCTTATCAAATAAAGGTGTGGTGGTTTGTAATGGCTATAAAGATAGAGCTTATATACGCTTGGCTTTAATTGGCATAAAAATGGGTCTTAATCTTTATCTAGTGATTGAAAAGCCACTTGAACTTGAATTGATTATTGAAGAGGCAGCCAAGTTAAACGTTAAACCGCAGTTGGGCGTGAGAGTCAGGTTATCAAGTATCAGTACCGGAAAATGGCAAAATAGTGGCGGTGAAAAGTCCAAGTTTGGTCTTCATGCCCATGAGGTTCTTCAGCTTATTGAGCGTTTGAAACAAAATCACTTGTTGGATAGTCTTAAATTGCTGCATTTTCATATGGGTTCGCAAATTGCTAATATTCATGACATAAAAATTGCTCTGAAAGAAGCCGGGCAATTTTATGTTGAGTTACATCGGTTGGGTGCAGAGATAAAGATTATCGATGCGGGTGGCGGTTTGGGGGTTGATTATGATGGTAGTGGTTCCCGTCGTGAATCTTCAATTAATTACAGTCTCGATGAATACGCTCAAAATATTGTGCGTAGTTTTGCAAAATTGTGTACTGAAAAGAAAATACCTCACCCTGATATTATTACCGAATCAGGTCGGGCATTGACTGCGCATCATGCGGTATTAATTACTAATGTTACTGATGTTGAGTCGATATATACCAATAATGAAGAACTACTAGCGTTACCCGTTGTACATAATAATGTTGAACATTTTCATGATGCGCAGTATGCCTTGACAGAAGCGCGCGCCCGTTTTACTCAAGATAAATTGAGTATTACTGAACTTGCCAAAGCCGAGAATGATTATGCGCTTATGTGTCAGCAAATCAAAAGCCAATTAAATTCTAATACGCAAAGTGAAGCTATTATCTTGGAAGAGTTAAACGAGAAATTGGCTGATAAGGTTTTTTGTAATTTTTCTTTGTTTCAATCCATGCCAGACATTTGGGGTATAGATCAGATTTTTCCGATCATGCCTATTCATAGATTGAATGAGCAGCCAACGCGGCGAGCTGTTATTCAGGATTTGACTTGTGATTCTGATGGTCGTATTGATCAATATATTGATGGACAAAATATTGAAAATACCATGCCCTTGCATAGCATTGATAGTAATAAGCCCTATTTTATTGGATTCTTTATGGTGGGAGCGTATCAGGAAATATTGGGTGATATGCATAACTTATTTGGCGATACTCATTCTATTAACATAATGCTGGATGACAACGGCTATCATTTTTATGATTTTCAAGAAGGAGAGCATGTTAGTGATTTACTGGATTATGTTCATATAAGCAGTGAAGAGTTAAAAGCGGCTTTTCGAGATAAATTGGTAAAAAGTAATCTTTGTGAACTAGAGCAGCTAGACTTCGAAAAAGAACTGATTGCCGGCTTAACCTCTTATACTTATTTGGAAAAATAACATGAAAGTAGGCATGGTCGGTTTGGGTGCAATGGGTTTAGGGATGGCTAGAAATCTTGCTAAAGCCGGTTTATTAGCGGGTGTTTATAATCGTACAAATGCAAAAACCACAGAGTTTAATGTTGCGGTTTATGATTCACCTGAAGCGATGGCAGTGGCAGTTGATATTCTGTTGATCTGCGTTTCAGCTGATCAAGATGTTATCGGATTAGTTGAGGCGATAGCAAAAACAATTAAGCCGGGGTCAATTGTAGTAGATTTATCTACGGTCAGCAGTGAAACAGCCAAAAATGCCGCAGCGATGCTGTTAAATAAAGAAGTAGATTTTTTGGATGCGCCGGTTTCCGGAGGTGTTGAAGGAGCTAAAAATGGAACCTTGGCAATGATGGTAGGTGGCAGTACTAAAGCGCTGGAAAAGGTTCGTCCTGTAATTGAAGTTATAGCAAAACGCATCATTCATATGGGGGAGACAGGTTCTGGGCAGGCTACTAAAGCAGTCAATCAAATTATGTGTGCAGGGATTAATCAAGCCGTTACAGAAGCACTTGCCTTTGGTCAGGCTCTAGGCTTGGAAATGGAAAAAGTCATTGATGTGATTTCAGGTGGCGCAGCTGGGAACTGGTTTTTAGACCATCGTGGATCGACGATGACACATAGTACTTTTGCGCCGGGATTCAAGCTCGCACTCCACCATAAGGATTTAAAGATCTGTCAGACAATGGCCTCCAAAGCAAATGTAGCAATTCCATTGTCTGATATGACAGTTATTGATTACGAGGAATTAATGAGGGACGGTTATGGCGATGAAGATATTTCAGCTTTGTATCGATTGAAAAGATCATAAATTCTAATTAAGCAATTTGTTTGGGATTTAGTTGACTATGGAAGTGCCTTTTATTTGAACATAAACGGACATATCTGTTTGCAAATTAAGTAATAGTGAAGATTTAAGAGTGATGTGTGCTAACAGAATTTGTTTGTCTATTTCTAACTTCACGACACGTTGGCCGTTATTGTCATCACTGAGTTCAATTATCCTTGCAGGTAGTATATTTAGAATACTGCTGGTGTTAGGTAAATCAAGCGTTATGCTGACATCGCGGGCGAATATTTGCACTCGGAGTTTAGTTCCTATCGCCGCATCTATCATGGGCAGACTGAGGGTTCCACCAATAAAGTCAACTCGTGTAAGATGGTAATCTATTTCATGCTCGATAATAGTTGCAGGCCAAACAGTGTTGGCTTCACGATCTTGAGTGAGCGATATGTCGAGTCGACTGAGTGTTTCCGATATTGGTCCAATCGCTAAGGATTTTCCGTCTTCAATTATGACGAGGGTGTCAGCCAATTGAGCGACTTCTTGTTGAGAGTGAGTTACGTATAGTACAGGGATGGCTAAATGCTGATGTAGGCGTGACAGAAAAGGTAAAATTTCTTGTTTACGTTTGTAATCCAGCGCTGCCAAGGGCTCATCCATTAGCAATATTTCAGGATCAAGAGCCAAAGCACGGGCGATAGCAACACGTTGCCGTTCGCCACCAGACAGGCGCTCAGGTAGTCGATTAAGTAGATGATCAATTCCAAGTAATTCTAAAATGGGTTGAAGATCATTGGCATTGCAAGACTTTTTTATCCGTTTTAAACCAAATTGTAAGTTACCACTAACGGTTAAGTGTGGAAACAGATTGGCTTCTTGAAATACATAACCCAGTGGCCTTTTATGCGTTGGTAGAAACAGGTTTTTTTCACTGTCTTGCCACAGTTTGCCATTGATTTGCAAAAAGCCATGTTGAGCTTTTTGAAGTCCGGCAACGCAACGTAAGATTGTTGTTTTACCTGAACCGGAAGGGCCGAATAATATTGTAATGCCGGTGCTGGGAAGCGCTAAGTCGATATCTAATTTAAAATTATCATAATCAAGTTTAAAACGGGCAATTATGGGTTGCGTCATTTCAGTTGTTGGACGTTAGGTTGGGTTTTTGATACGGTGTAGAGAAGTAGTAATACTGTAAATGAGAACAATAATAAACAGCCAGCTAACCAGTGAGCTTCGTTGTATTCTAGTGCTTCTACATGATTATAAATTTGCATTGATACTACACGAGTTTTATCAGGAATGTTGCCGCCAATCATTAATACGACTCCAAATTCACCTACGGTATGGGTGAAGCCTAGGATGATGGCGGTCAGAAACCCGGGTTTGGCGAGTGGTACAACTACACTAAAAAAAGTATCCAAAGGGCCGGCGCGGAGTGTTGCCGCTGCTTCTAATGGGTGTTCTCCGATACTGGCAAAGGCAGTCTGTAATGGTTGTACGACAAATGGCATGGAATAGAGTACAGAAGCCAGCACTATGCCGGGAAAGGTAAAAGGCAATGTATCAACCCCTATCCAGGTTGTTAACTCGCCTATTAGGCCTGATGGTCCCATTAGCACCAACAAATAAAAGCCCAATACCGTAGGAGGAAGCACCAAGGGTAATGCAACAATAGCATTAATGGCGCTTTTCCAAGAGCAAGTGGTTCGGGCTAACCACCAAGCTAAAGGAGTACCAAGCAACAGCATTAATACAGTGGAAATACTGGCTACTTTGAAGGTTAAAAATAGCGCATCCAGATCGGCATTAGCTAGCATAAATTCTCTGTGTTTATTTAGCTAAATCATAGCCATATGTCTTGATAATAGCTAACGCAGGCTTTGATTTTAAATAGTCAATTAATGCCGCTGCTGCCGGATTTTTCGCTCCTTTTTTCATGAGTACAGCGGTTTGTCGAATTGGAGTATACAGATTGTCAGGAATAATCCAGCCAGAACCGTTGGTAATTTTACCTTTTTCGATCACTTGCGATAGAGCTACGAAACCCAATTCAGCATTAGCTGTACTTATAAAATGGTAGGTTTGAGCGATATTTTCACCTTGTACAAACAAAGGTTGTAGCTTCTCAAACAGTTTCATTTTTTTTAATACATCAACTGCTGCAATACCATAAGGCGCTAGTTTTGGGTTAGCTAATGCCAGATGTTTAAAATTGCCAGTTTCTAATATTTTACCTTGATCATCCACATAACCAAGCCTGGTGGACCACAAAACCAGTTTGCCCAAAGCGTAAACGAATCGAGTGGTTGGAACAGTCAGGCCTGCCTGTTCTAGTTTTTCAGGGCCTTTTTCATCGGCGGATAAAAACACTTCGAAAGGGCCGCCACTTTTTAGTTGTGAGACAAATTTACCTGATGAACCGAAGGATAACTTAGCACTGTGCCCAGTTGCTTTTTCAAATTCACCAGCTATTTCAGTCATAGGTTTACTAAAATTGGCAGCAACAGCGACTAAAACGGTAGCAGACCAACTGGCTTGTCCGAATAGTAAGAGCGCAAGTGTTATAGCTAATCGTGAAATTCTGCTAGTTTGCATCAAGAATCTTATATTTTAAAAAGGTTTAACCACGGCCAAAATGACGATGCCGACGAGAAATAAGACCGGTATTTCATTCATCCAGCGATAATAAACATGACTATGATGATTGCGGTCATTTTTAAAGTCGACAAGCCACAAACCGCAGAAATAGTGATAAATTAGCATGATTAGAAGTAATGCTAGTTTGGCGTGTAACCAACCTGCAGTTGAGTATAGATTCCACGCGTAGTCAGTCAACATCCAAATGCCAAAAATAAAAGTTATTATCATGCCCGGTGTCATAATGCCGTAGAACAGTTTACGCTCCATGACTTTAAATCGTTCATTGCTGATTTCATCAGTACTCATGGCATGATAAACATACAGTCGGGGTAAATAAAACAGCCCCGCAAACCAAGTGACCATAAAAATTAAGTGTAGTGCCTTTAGCCAGAGCATGGGTTATCCTTTTA
>Ga0192647_101948_pt1 | contig 13143 bp, 11 predicted proteins | sample LauGreFa1BDMLBSN_2_FD_133046 | JGI IMG/M metagenome (GOLD analysis project Ga0192647, IMG submission 133046) | Freshwater lake microbial communities from Lake Michigan, USA - Fa13.BD.MLB.SN - reassembly | ecosystem: Environmental > Aquatic > Freshwater > Lake | place: Lake Michigan, USA...
GAATTCCCATGCCTCATCTAGTGAAATAGGCAGGAATTGGGTTTGTTGGAGGGAGTAGACCATAAGAGAGTTGTAATTGTTGTGATCGTTTAAGGTTGACTGTTATCAGTTGACAGTTGACTGTAAACAGCATAATGAAATAACATTCTGATTGAAAAGTTGTTGTAAATTGATCAACTAAAATAAAACTGACAACAGTTAACTGTCAACTGTAAAAACTCCACATGTCCCCCTTCGAAGAAGCATATCAATCTCTCAATCCTGCTCAACGCGAGGCAGTTGATACCATTGAGGGACCTGTTATGGTAATCGCAGGACCTGGAACGGGCAAAACACAAATTCTGGCGATCCGCATTGGAAAAATTTTATTGGAAACAGATACGCGGCCTGAGAATATTTTGTGCATGACCTATACCGACTCAGGTGCTTTGGCCATGCGGAAACGTCTGCTTAAAATGATTGGAACAGAAGCATACAAAGTCAATATCCATACCTACCACTCATTCTGCAACCAAATCATCCAAGACAACCTGTCTTTTTTCGAAAAAAATTCATTGGATCCTATTTCTGAATTGGAATCCATTGCGCTGATGCGTGAGCTGATCGATAAATTTCCACAAGGACATCCACTGAAACGATATAGAAGTGACGTCTATTTTGAAACTAAAAATCTTCGCCAGCTTTTCAGTTCAATGAAAAGAGAAGGATGGCAAACCGAAGAAATATTAAATGCCATTCAAGCATATTTAAACGACTTGCCCAACAGAGAGGAATTCACATACAAAAGAAAATACAAACAATTCAATGCAGGTGATTTAAAAGTTGAAAAGATCAATGAAGAGAAAGAGCGGATGCAAAAACTTGAAGCTGCTGCAAAAGAATTTGATCACTTCCAAAAGATCATGCATCACCATAGAAGATATGATTTTGACGACATGATCAATTGGGTGATCCGAGCTTTTCAAGAAAACAAAAATTTGCTTGCTCAATATCAAGAGCAGTTTCAATATGTTTTGGTAGATGAATACCAAGATACAAGCGGAACCCAAAACAAATTGGTAGAAATGCTGATCAGCTATTGGGAAGAGCCCAATGTATTTGTTGTTGGCGATGATGATCAATCGATCTTTCGATTCCAAGGTGCGAACGTAGAAAACATGCTCTCCTTTGCGAAGAAGTATCCAAGCATTAAAACAATTTTATTACAAGAAAACTATCGATCTACACAACCCATTCTAGATACAGCAAAATCATTGATTGATAAAAATCAAGAGCGCCTTGTTCATCATATTGAAGGATTAAATAAAAACCTCATTGCAGGAAATGAAAATCTGCAATCGATAAGTTTAAAGCCGGTTGTTCAGGTATATAAAAGTCCTAGGGAAGAAATGATCGGCATCACGAATGCTATCGATACGTTGATAAAGCATGGAACTGCACCAAATAGAATTGCAGTGATCTACAGGGAAAATATATATGGAGAAGAGCTTTCAGCGTTTCTAAAAAATAAAAGTATTCTATACTTCAGCAAAAGAAATATCAACCTGCTCTCACTTCCACTCATCAAGAAAATAATTCTACTGTTTGAATACCTGGAAGCAGAAATGGATATGCCTTTTAGTGGCGATGAAAGACTTTTTGAAATGCTGCACTTTGATTGGTTCAATATTCGTCCGATTGAAATTGCTAAACTGAGCTTAGAAAATACTGAAAGGGCATATAAAAAAGAGCAAACAGGATTTAGAAACATTATTGATCAAAAAACCAATGCTATAGCGGGATCCCTTTTTGAGAAAAATATTTCTGACGAATTATCAAATGCAGGAAAAATAATAGAAGGTCTAATTGGATCAATCCACAACATTACTCTTCAACAACTGTTGGAAAAAATTATTCATGACACTGGACTACTTGGTGTGATCATGAGTGCTACAGATAATCATTGGCAACTCCAAATACTGACATCATTTTTTGATTTCATGAAAGATGAGACAAAAAAAGATCCCACCATGAATTTGAAAAAATTCGTCAAGGTGATACAGTTGATGGAAAAAGAAAATATCCGCCTGCCAATTGTTCAAGTGGGTGGAAGTGAAAAGGGAGTCAATTTGCTTACGGCACATGGATCAAAAGGACTCGAATTTGAACATGTATTCTTAGCTGGCTCAAATGCTAACTATTGGGAGAAAAAATCTGTTAGTAACAATGGATACAAATTACCGGACACATTGTTTGCATCAAATGCCGTATCAAATAACGAAGAAGAACTAAGACGATTATTTTATGTTGCCATTACACGTGCTGAAACCAATTTGACCATTTCTTATTCAACACAAAACAAAGATGGCAAAGGCATAGAAGCCAGTCAATTTGTTGAAGAAATCAAAGAATCGCAACAATTAGATGAAATACCAATTGAGTTAGAAGATGCAACCATCCACGAGTTTAATTTGATAAGACTAGCAAATACTTCTAGTCCTGTGATTGAACAAATGGATACTGATATCATTGATAAGGCATTGGATAAATTTTCAATGAACGTAACGGCATTAAACAATTATTTAAAATGTCCGCTCGAATTCTATTACAAAAACCTCATCCGTATTCCTTCACCCAAAAACGAAACGCTGGAATTCGGCTCTGCAGTACATTATGCGCTAGAAGCATTTTTCAATAAAATGAAAAATCATCCAACTAAAGAATTTCCCTCAAGGGAGTCACTTGTAGAAGATTTTATTCTGTATATATACAGGCATCGTGAAAGTTTTACAAAAGAAGAATTTGATAGAAGACTTGAATACGGCAAAGATGTATTGATAAAATATTATGATAAAAAAATAAACAGCTTCAATAAGGTTGTTTCTATCGAAAGAAATATTCGAAATGTAACTGTTGATGGTGTTCCCCTCAAGGGAAAGATTGATAAAATGGAATTTGATGGACACCAAGTGAATGTGGTAGATTATAAAACAGGTAATCCAGACAAAGCAAAAGAGAAATTAAAAACACCGGCTGAGCAAGAACCATTTGGCGGTGATTATTGGAGGCAGGCTGTTTTTTATAAGCTACTAATCGACAACTACGATCAAGGAAAATATCAGGTCGTAAGTACTGAATTTGATTTCATTGAACCCAATACGAAGAAAGAAATAAAGTCCATCAAAGTAAATATCACCAATGAAGATACCTTAGCACTTCGTGAACAGATTACCCATGTTTGGGAAAGAATTCAGGAGCGTGACTTCTATAAAGGATGCGGAAAGGATGATTGCCACTGGTGCAATTTTGTTAAAACAAATAAACTTGACAAAAGCGAAATCGAAGATTCAGACTCATAGATCAAGAGAATTTATTTCTGACTATTTTTACATCTTCATGAACAAGTTTCTTATCTCTATTATCATTGCAGTGATCATATTTGGATGTGGACAACAGGTACCTCCGACAGGCGGACCCAAAGACACCTTGCCACCAAAGTTGATGATGGCATTGCCTGATTACAAATCAACCCAATTTAAATCAGATAAAATCATTCTGACCTTTGATGAATATGTGAGCCTTGACAATCCATTTGAAAAAGTAAATTTTTCTCCTGTCCCCAAATACAATCCTGTTGTTGAAAGCAAACTCAAGACAGTCACTGTGAAAATAAAGGATACCCTTGAGGAAAATACAACTTACAGAATTGATTTTGGAGAGTCTGTACGTGACATCAATGAGAACAATATTTTAAGGAATCTGAACTACACATTTTCTACAGGAAATTATATCGACTCAGCCTACCTTACCGGGAAAGTAATCATCGCTGAAACAGGGAAAATCGACAGTACAATCATTGTGGTTATGCACAGGAATTTGGATGACTCAGCTGTTGCAAAAGAAAAACCTCGCTATTTTTCAAGACTGAAAGGAGATGGCAGTTTTATTTTCAGCAATCTCAAACCAGGTAAATACAATTTATTCGCCATCAAAGACAATGATGGAGGCAAGAAATACGATCAAGTAAGTGAGCTGATCGGTTTCCTCCCCAAGCCTGTGGAAATCGGGAAGGATACCATTGCTGCTTTGTATGTATTTGAGCAATTCCATGAAGTGAGTCCCCCGAAAAAACCAACAGCAACAACTCCCAGCAAAAAAGATGAAGACAAAAGACTGCGGCTGAACAATAACCTGGACGCTAATAAACAAGATATCTTGGTTGATTTTACACTCAGCAGTATACAACCTTTGAAAACATTTGACAGTGGGAAAATACGCTTGTACGACAAGTCATTCAAGACCGTTCAACCGCTCAACATTTCAAGAGACAGTACAAATAAAAAGATTATCCTCTCACACAAATGGATAGAAGGAGCAGATTACAATCTGGTACTAGAAAAAGATGTTGCAACGGATACCTTGGACAATAAATACATGAAAACGGATACGATTTCATTCTCCGCGAAAAGAGCTTCCGACTATGGAAGTATAAAAATTAAAATAGACAACCTGGATACCAGTTTGAATTCCGTTTTGATGCTCAAAAAAGACAACATCGTTTATTTCCAACAAAGACTCATACAGAAAAACTATAATATTCCACTGATCCTTCCTGGTGATTATGAAATATCCATCCTCTTTGATGCGAATAAAAATGGCAAATGGGATACAGGTGATTATTGGAAGAAGCTTCAACCTGAGATTGTAGTTGTCAGAAAAGAAACGTTCAATGTGCGTCCCAACTGGGAAAATGAACTTACAATTGATATAAGTCTTCTAAAATAAATCAGTCATCTTTCAACTGATTACTGAATATAACTGTCAACTGGCAATCGGTTGCGTATGCTTTTTGCTAGTGTCATCTCATCTGCATATTCCAATTCTCCCCCGAAAGAAATTCCTCTTGCAATAGCAGTATACTTGAGCGAAGGGCTATTTAATTTCTTGCGTATATAATAAATGGTTGTATCTCCCTGTATTGTGGGGTTCAAAGCAAAGACAATTTCCTTTGTCCCATCTTTTTTAACACGCTCAGAAAGTGACTCAATGGTAAGTTGCTCCGGACCTATTCCGTCCAATGGTGAGATGATCCCTCCCAATACATGGTAAACTCCATTGTATTGTTCAGTTGATTCGATTGCAATTACATCTCTGATATTTTCAACAACACAGATGACATCTTTTTTTCTGGAAGTATTTAAACAAATAGAACAGGCATCCTGATCAGATATATTAAAACATGTTTTGCAAAACTTGATTTCCTTTCGCATGCGCTGAATGGTATCACTAAAACTACTTACTTCTTCCTCGTTTTGCTTTAATAAATGCAATACCAAGCGAAGTGCCGTCTTCTTCCCAATACCGGGTAATTTGGAAAACTCTTTGACTGCTGCTTCAAGCAATGCTGACGACAAATTCATATGTAAAATTAATCATTTCCTTCGTCCATTGTCCCTTGTCCCTCCTCCCTTTTATACGTATCTTTGCGACCTCTTAAAGCATGAAAGACATCTATAGTTTACTAAAGGAAAAAATACTGGTGATTGACGGTGCAATGGGCACCATGATTCAACGCCACAAGCTCTCGGAAGCCGATTACCATGGAGCACGTTTTGCGGATTGGCCATCTGATCTGAAAGGCAACAATGATCTCTTGTGCTTGACGCAACCAGAGATCATTACCAACATACATCTGCAATATTTGGAGGCAGGTGCCAATATCATTGAAACCAATACTTTCAATGCACAGGCTGTTTCCATGGCAGACTACAACATGAGCGAATTGGCTTATGAAATCAATATAGCTGCTGCAAGCTGTGCAAGAAAAGCTGTTGAAGCATACCAGGCAAAGCATCCCGAAAAGAAAGATGAAGGGGGCCCATTTGTAGCAGGTGCAATTGGTCCCATGAACAAAACACTCTCCCTTTCTCCGGATGTAAACAATCCCGGATTTCGTGGCATCAGTTTCGATGAAGTGGCTGATGCCTATTACGAACAAGTGAAAGGATTGGTAGAAGGTGGAGTGGATTTGTTTTTGGTTGAAACCATATTTGATACGCTCAATGCAAAAGCCGCCATCTATGCCATCAAAAAATTCTTCAGGGATCAGCGTTTGAAAGAATTGCCTTTGATGATCAGTGGCACCATTACCGATGCATCTGGAAGAACATTAAGTGGGCAAACACTGGAAGCATTTTACACAAGTGTTGAACATGCAAAACCATTAAGCATTGGTTTGAACTGTGCTTTGGGAGCGAACCAAATGAGGTCGCATATTGAAGAACTCTCTCAAATCGCGACTTGCTATACATCTGCATATCCCAACGCTGGGTTACCAAATGCGATGGGTGAATACGATGAGGAGCCTGCTCAAACAGCACACTTTGTTGAAGAATGGGCACAACAGGGTTTTGTAAACATAGTAGGTGGATGTTGCGGCACGACGCCTGATCACATCAAGCACATCGCTGATCATGTAAAAAAACTACCACCCAGAAAACTGCCTTTTGTTGAAAACGAATTGACTGCATCCTCATGAGCAAAGCTGTACATATCAAGCCATATATGCGTTTAGCGGGACTCGAGCCATTGGTGATTCGTCCTGAAACCAACTTTGTAAATGTTGGAGAAAGAACCAACGTAACCGGTTCAAAAAAATTCGCTCGTCTCATCAAAGAAGAAAAATATGAAGAGGCATTGAGCATTGCCAGACAACAGGTGGAAAATGGTGCCCAGATACTGGATATAAATATGGATGATGCTTTACTCGATGGTGAGAAAGAAATGGTGACATTTTTGAATCTCTTGCAGAGTGAGCCAGATATTGCCAAGATCCCCATTATGATTGACTCCTCGAAGTTTTCAATCATACAGGCAGGATTGAAATGTGTTCAAGGTAAATGTGTGGTAAACTCCATTTCATTAAAAGAGGGAGAGGAAAAGTTCATTGAACAGGCAGTGATTTGCAGAAGTTTTGGAGCGGCTGTCATCGTGATGGCATTTGATGAAAACGGCCAAGCTGATACCCTCGAAAAAAGGGTCTTGATTTCAGAACGTGCATATAAAATACTAACCGAGCAGGTTGGATTTCCTCCACAGGACATCATATTTGATCTGAACATCTTTGCCGTTGCAACGGGATTGGAAGAGCATAATAATTATGGTGTTGATTTTATAGAAGCAACGCGCATCCTCAAGAAAAAATTTCCGCTGATAAAAATTTCAGGTGGTGTAAGCAATCTTTCATTTTCATTCAGAGGAAATGATCACGTGCGTGAAGCAATGCATTCTGTGTTTCTCTTTCATGCCATCAAGGCTGGCATGGATATGGGCATTGTAAATGCAGGCCAATTGGTTGTATATGATGAAATTGAACCTGTGCTTCGTGAATTATGTGAAGATGTTATCCTGAATAAAAATAACAATGACAATCAGGCTACGGAGAAATTGATTGCGTTTGCTGAAACTGTCAAAGACAAGGGACAAGGGCCGAGGGAAAAGGGACAAGGGGAATGGAGAAATGGCAGTGTTGAAGATCGATTGAAACATGCATTGATCAATGGTATAACTGAGTTCATTGATGCAGATACAGAAGAGGCTCGTCAAAAATATCCGAAACCACTGGATGTTATTGAGGGTCCCCTGATGGATGGCATGAATATCATCGGTGATTTATTTGGACTCGGAAAAATGTTTTTACCACAGGTAGTGAAAAGTGCCAGGGTAATGAAAAAAAGTGTCGCGGTATTGACACCATTTATCGAAGCCGAAAAAAAAGCTGGCAGCAGTGCTGGTAAAATTTTGATGGCCACCGTCAAAGGCGATGTACATGATATCGGGAAAAACATTGTCGGCGTTGTATTGGGATGCAATGGATATGAAATCATTGACTTGGGCGTGATGGTCTCCGCTGATAAAATTTTGGATGAAGCGCAAAAAAACAATGTAGATATCATTGGCTTGAGTGGACTCATCACTCCATCTCTCGATGAAATGGTACATGTTGCTTCGGAAATGAAAAGAAGAGGAATGAAGCAACCGCTGTTGATTGGTGGAGCTACAACTTCCCGTATGCATACTGCCCTCAAAATTGCACCTCAATACGAAGGCGGAGTTGTGCATGTACTGGATGCCTCCAGAAGTGTGTCTGTAGCAGGATCTCTTTTGAATCAGCAGAAAACAGCATTTTTGAGCAGCCTCAGCGGCGATTATGCAAAACTCAGAGAAGAATTTGCAAATAAAAAAACCAGCAAAGAGTCATTGTCATATGAGAATGCAGTCAGCAAAAGGACTGTAATCGATTGGCAAACATCCGATTTAATCACTCCCAGTTTTACAGGATATAAATTGATCGATGATGTTTCCGTTGATGCATTGATCCCATATATTGATTGGACTCCTTTTTTCATTGCCTGGGAATTGCATGGAAAATATCCAGCCATCCTACAGGATGAAAAAGTCGGAAAAGAAGCCACCAAGCTTTTTGATGATGCGAATGAGATGCTGAAAAATATTGTTGCAGAAAAATGGCTGACTCCTAAAGCAGTAATCGGATTCTGGCCGGCCAACAGCAATGGCAGGGACTCTGTACAGCTCATTGATGTAAATTCTAATGAAGAAATTGAACTGCAATTCTTACGTCAGCAGTTGAAAAAAGCAGAGGGACAGCCCAATTATTCATTGGCAGATTTTATTGCCCCTGCTGACAGTAAAAAACAAGATCATATTGGTGCATTTGCAGTGACCATCCATGGAATAGAAAAAAAGATCAAAGCATTTGAGGCAGAGCATGATGATTACAGCAAAATCATGTTACAAGCATTGGCCGACAGATTAGCGGAAGCACTTGCTGAATACATGCACGAAAAAGTAAGAAAGGAGTATTGGGGCTATGATAAAAAAGAATCTCTCAGCAATGAAGATTTGATCAAAGAAAATTATGTTGGTATACGTCCAGCTCCTGGCTATCCCGCTTGTCCTGATCACACAGAAAAGAAAAAACTCTTTCATTTATTAGATGCCACGAATCAGGTAGGAATCACCCTTACAGAATCACTTGCTATGTATCCAGCTTCATCAGTTTGTGGCTGGTATTTTGCGCATCCTTCCTCTAAATATTTTGGCGTAGGCAAAATCATTAAAGATCAACTGGAAGATTATGCTGCAAGAAAAGGCATGTTGATCGAAGAAGCTGAGAAGTGGTTGAGGCCGATATTAGAGTTGTAATCGTTATAGTTGTTGTGATTGTTGTCATAGTTATCATTGTTATCGAGTTAATTCATGCTTCTAGATATCTTTGACACTAAATTCTACTTATCTTTTGCTTTAAATTTTAGTATAAAAGACACTTAACAACTACGACAACCACTATAACAACGATAACTATGAAAACAATTACAACCATTACAACTTAAAATCATGCGCATCATCTCCTACAACGTCAACGGCATTCGTGCAGCCATCAAAAAAGGATTCATCGATTGGCTGAAAACTGATCCTGCCGACGTGATTTGTATTCAGGAGACCAAGGCATCCAAAGAAGACGTAGACATCGCTGCCATTCAAGAAATGGGATATCACGATTATTGGTTCAGTGCAAATAAAAAAGGATACAGCGGAGTAGCTGTTTTTACCAAAGTCAAACCCGACAAGTTTGTAATTGGAAATGGACACAAAGAGAGTGATGACGAGGGAAGGGTGATTCAGCTTCATTTTGGGAAAACACTTCTGATCAATGCCTATTTCCCCTCCGGAACATCTGGCGAAGAGAGACAATCCTTCAAAATGGATTGGCTGGAAGAATTACAATCCTATCTGAACAAAATAAAACACCATCACAAAGGAATGATTCTTTGTGGCGATTATAACATTGCACACAAGGAGATAGATATCCACGACCCCAAAGGAAATAAAAACTCAACAGGATTTCTGCCGGAGGAACGAGCTTGGATGGATGATTTTTTTACATCAGGATGGACTGATACATTCCGTGTGATTCACCCGGAGCCCCACCGCTATTCCTGGTGGAGTCAGCGTTTCCCCAGTGTGAGACTTAACAACAAAGGATGGAGAATTGATTATATCAATGTCACCAACGATCTGGCCAAGCATATAAAAGATGCTGAAATATTTCCAGACATCAAACACAGCGATCATTGTCCGGTTTACCTTGAAATAGACATATAACATGTATTTATACAATATCACCTATCTCGTTTCTCATACCATTGACAAGGCATGGATGGAATGGATGAAAGAAACACATGTGCCTGAAATGCTGTCAACTGGACTCTTTACCCACCACAGAATCATGCGTTTGATAGATGTAGACCAAACCGAAGGCATAACATATGCTTTTCAGTTTTATACAGAAAACCTGCCCAACTATAAAAAATACATAACTGATTTTGCACCCGAACTCAGACAAAAAGCAATGGAGAAATGGGGCGACCAGGTAGTAGGTTTCAGAACAATCATGGAGAGTGTGCAATAAGTGTGGATAAGAATAATTCTTACGAAAGCCGCGTTATTGCTGAATTTCATTAAACCATTCGATTTTCATTCCGTAAATATTTATTTTCAAATAAAGCTATAAGTCAATGCCAGTGTGCATTTCAGAGGTTTTTCATACAAGTTTAATAAATATTTTAAAAATAGAAATCTTTGTAAACGCCCTTCAGGACTGAATCACAGAAAAAGGAAAAAATTAAAAAAAATTTTGTTGGAATGAAAAAGCATCTAAATTTGTTGCATACAAACCAATTAAATTTTCAAACATGAACAAAGCTGAATTGATCGCTAAGCTCGCTGACGATGCTGGCATCACTAAGACACAAGCTAACGCTACTCTTGATTCATTCATCGCTGCAATTACAAAGACTTTGAAAGGCGGTGGTAAAGTTACTCTTGTAGGTTTCGGTACATTCTCTGTATCTAAGAGAGCTGCTCGCAATGGTCGCAACCCACAAACTGGTGCTGTGATCAAAATCAAAGCTAAAAAAGTTGCTCGCTTCAAGGCTGGAAAGGAACTTTCTGGTAAGCTCTAATTGCAACAAAAGCATTAAAAAAGCAAGACGCTGTCTTGCTTTTTTTTTCTCTGAAAAAATTTAAAACAACATAACATGGGAAGAGGCGATAAAAAAACGAAAAAAGGGAAAATTTTCAAAGGTTCATTCGGAAAATCAAGACCAGCTAAGGTTACAAAGAAAGCTGCGAAGAAGAAAGCATAACAACTCATGTTGTAATTGTTGTCATTGTTATAATTGTTATCATCGTTTTACAATGATCAGACAACGACTAAAACAATGACAACAATTATAACTATTCTTTTAAGGAGCCAACCTCACAATCTTCCACTCATTCCCTGCTCTGAGGTACTTGATACGATCATGCAGCCTGCTGCTGCGGCCCTGCCAAAATTCAATGCTTTCAGGAACGACCCTGTACCCTCCCCAATGAGCAGGACGCGGAACCTCTCCACTTGCATACGTTTGTTCAAGCTCCTCGACTTTTTGAATAATTTCTGATCGGTCGCTTATCACCTTGCTTTGGGGTGAGGCCCATGCACCAATCCGGCTTCCAAGCGGCCTGGTCTTAAAATATGCATCGCTTTCAGTTGCATCCACCTTTGTGCATGAACCGCTGATTCTGACCTGACGTTCTAATTCTTTCCAAAAGAATACGAGGGTCGCGTATGGATGCTGTTCAATTTGGATCCCTTTTTCACTCTGGTAATTGGTATAGAAAACAAATCCCCTGCTGTCAAAATCTTTCAGCAAAACAATTCTGGCGTTGGGACGGTTGAGATGATCAATGGTTGCAAGGGTCATGGCATTTACTTCCTCAATTTCAGATTTCACCGCTTCGTCCCACCACAAGGCAAACTGATCAAACGGATCCTTCGCAACCTCGTATTCTGATAGAGATTTGAGTTGATAGTCTTTACGTATTGAGGAGATATCCATCTGTACAATTAAAAAATTACTCATCGGTTGACAGTTGACTGTTAACAGTTAACTGTCAACTGTTAACTTACTTCACCAGTGTTCCCACCTTCTCACCACAAACCAACTTCTTGAGGTTCCCTTCCTGATTCATATCGAAGACAATGATGGGTAAATTATTTTCCATGCAAAGGGTGAAAGCAGTCATATCCATGATCTTCAAATTCTTGTCAATACATTCTTTGAAACTGATGGTATCGTATTTAACAGCTTTGGGATCTTTTTCAGGATCAGCAGTGTAGACACCATTTACCCTGGTTCCCTTTAAAATAACATCCGCCTGAATTTCAATGGCGCGCAATGAACCTGCAGTATCTGTAGTGAAATAAGGATTGCCGGTGCCCGCACCGAAAATCACAATGCGGTGTTTTTCTAAATGCCTGATGGCTCTTCTCCTGATATAAGGTTCCGCAATTTGCTCCATTTTAATCGCGCTCAAGAGTCGTGTATACATCCCTTGTTTTTCCAACATAGACTGTAAAGCCATGCCATTGATCACCGTTGCCAACATGCCCATATAATCTCCCTGTGCTCTTTCAATGCCTGTTTCCGATTCGTTCATGCCGCGGTAAATATTGCCTCCGCCAATTACAATGGCGACTTCAACACCCAGGTCAACGATTGATTTGATTTCTTTTGCATATTTGGCTACTATATTTGGATCAATGCCAAAACTGTTTTCTCCTGTAAGTGCTTCTCCTGAGAGTTTGAGGAGCACGCGTTTGAAAGTTGCTTGCATGGTGCGAATATACAAAAAGGGCCTTCATGATGAAGGCCCTTCTCATTTGAATATGTTGTTGATGATTTACCCGAGGGCAACACGCTTGAAAGCAGTCACTTTCAAGTCAGCTCCCTTGGATTTGATATAGTCACCTACCGTCTGCCCTGCATCTTTTACGAATGCCTGTGCAAGCAATGTGCTTTCCTTGAAGAATGCATTCAGCTTGCCGTCTGCAATTTTAGAGACCATCTCATCAGGCTTTCCTGCCATTTTAGGATCGTTCTTGATCAACTCAATGATAACACCTTTTTCTCTTTCTACTACCTCTGCTGGAACAGAACTGGCATCGATGGCAACTGGATTCATGGCTGCAATCTGCATCGCAACATCCTTTCCTACTTCAGCTTCTGCCTTGTTCAATCCAACCAATACACCCATTCT
>Ga0192647_101949_pt1 | contig 13143 bp, 13 predicted proteins | sample LauGreFa1BDMLBSN_2_FD_133046 | JGI IMG/M metagenome (GOLD analysis project Ga0192647, IMG submission 133046) | Freshwater lake microbial communities from Lake Michigan, USA - Fa13.BD.MLB.SN - reassembly | ecosystem: Environmental > Aquatic > Freshwater > Lake | place: Lake Michigan, USA...
AATCTCCAGTTCGACCAGTTTTCCAGTCTGATAACGAACGCAAGTCGTATTACTGCGCGCCTCTATCCCACGTTCCAGTTCGATACAATGACGACAGGTTCTCTCACCTCTATTGCGTTCCCGATGACCACCTATATCCAGTACGGAAACACCATACTATCTACCATGCATCAAACTCTCGTGCCAGGTACGACGTCACAAAACGGATACTCGAACTTCTTTCAACAGCCGATAGAAATATCGATTCCTGGCTCGAATATTACTGGGGCATATCAACAGCCCTATGTTCTATCGCACTCTCTCCCTGGAGCAATATCGTACCAGTTGAATGTCGGATTCAAAACGGGCGGCGTGAATGTATACTACGCATCTACGAACTCGTATTTCCTCACTGTTCAGAATCTATCATTCTAAGACAGAAGCATATATGGCGGCTAGTATACGAACAATCGATACGGATCAAATTACTCTCCGACAAATCAGTGTTCGTTCTCCTACGAACGGATACATTCCTTCACAATACGTACTTATTTCAGACGGAGCAGGTAATGGCTACTGGAACTCGGTAAGTACGATCACAGTGTCCCCCTTTAACACGCTGAGTGACGGGCGCGGATCTACTATGACGGCCGCTGCCATTGGCGCAACGATCCCCTTTAGTACAACGGGTATCCAAGGACTTTTCGAGGCCTATGTGAATTTCCCGAATAGTACCTTTACGTTCAGCAACGCCGCGCCCAATCTTCTCGTTGCCATGAATACGGTGCCTGCAGTGTCTCGCTTGGCTGCGCTACAAGTTCCCAACTCGGAAAACATTGTCATGTCATCTTCGCAGTCCACGCTGAAATTTATCGGGGTGGGCGATCTGCAGCTGTCGACCGTCACGGATCTTCGTGCCGTCTTTTTCTCCATCAGTACATTTACGGCTGCAGGATATTCGGATTTGTCTGGAGAAGCCCGAGCATGGCGCGGATTTACGTACAGCACTCTTTCCACCAATGCAGGATATGCGAGTTTCGTGAGCAGTGTGCCGTTTTCCACCTTCTATCAGATTGACGAATACAATTCGTACGGCTGGGACTGGAGTCAATGCTTGGGCAGCAATATCCCCATGTCCACGGTGGAGCAATATCCGAACTATTATTCCACGGGCGACGTGTATTTCAGCACGGTCTCGTTTACAATGGCTCCGTATCTTCGCTATATCCATCCCAACTCTACTACACGCATGTTTCTGGAAGTGAATCCCTCCTATTTCTTTCAGCGCATGTATCTGGGTACAAGTACTCCGCAGCACATGGTGAAAGAATTCTCCACCTTTGTGCAATACCAATCTCCTCGAACGGGTCGCCAGATTCTTGGCACTGCGTCGTACGGAGGCCACATGTTCTCTCAGATGTCGAATGCCTATACCTCGAACTTTTACAATACGCAAGTAAAGTTGGAACTCGATCCCGCCATTCTATCGAGTAACGCCCTGCGTGATGGCGATTCCGGGGCATTTTATACATTGTACCATCGTATTCCTGGAGCCATGGCGAATTTGCTGTCGGATGGATATTGCGGCTACAATATCGGACCTCGTAGTGGCTTCAGTAATGATCTGATTGTCAATGTGGACAACTATACATCCCCCTATAGAGGTGTCTATCTACACGTGTATAATCAGGAGGGTAACGCGCGTCCTATGCCTGGTCCCTGAGCGCCACCCCCTCTCGCTTTCCCAACTCTGCCGCCCACGGCTCCAAGCGCCCCTGCACAATCGCCGTAGGACGATACGGCCACGGCGACATGTACACGGCATTCGCCCATGGCCCCGCACGTATCCAGCCTATATGTATCTGCTTCCGTTTCGCGAAAAACTCCCAGAACAATCGCTGACCATCAGCATTCTCTGCGAAGTTCGTCCTCACTTCCACATAACGCCGTTGATCCGCAGGCGTCTCCGCCCTCGGATATTCTTTTTCTAGACGTTCACACAAGGTCGTATACCAAAGAGAACATGCATCTAGACTCCAGAGAGTTGCCTGAAACGTGAAACCATATTCATCTGTCGTGGATTGAATCCCCGCCCAACCCACGCGCGACTCGATCAGCGCCCCTCTTGGTCCAGGGCACGGCATTAGGCGCACAGAGGCAATGAGCCCCTTTGCCGCCTCTAACATCGACGTCGCTTCCGTGAGCGCCCCGAAATCCGCCGGCCGATCGATCAGAAAATCCTCCTGCATCGGCAATACGTACAAATACTTGCCCATAAGAGCAAGTTGCCTCAGAGCCGCCGCACGACTTTCCAGGAAGCCGCTCTCTTCCTCTTTCAAGGGTATCAGCGTAACATCGTAATCTTTCACCAGCGCCTGACATATAGGATGATCAGGAACTTCGGTGGCAAAATAGAGGCTGTGTTCCATGAACAGAGCATAACGCCGAACAAGGGCAAAATGCAATGGTAGCATGTAATAATATTTAGGAGTCGAGTTCACCAAGTAGGCACAACGTTCCATCTATCAAATATTCCGCGACTTGGCCTAAGGTAGTCACGGCTTACTATATAAGAGAGGCAAAGATGCTTGCACGCAATCCAATGAACGGGAAAAATATTCGGATCGTATCACTGGAAACATCATTCTGGCGTGATCAGAAAACCCTCGTTTGGTTCGATGATCCTCCTGCAAATACCGCTGCACCGTGGTCGCGCTGGGATATTGCTACCACTGGGGTGGCAAGGGCGCGTAAACTTGCGGCGGTCGGCATGGTACCCGATGTGGTTCTGTGCCTCGACGATTTCCCAACGGTTCTCGAGTGGTTTACGAGTGGCCGATCCAAATCCGTGCGCGTAGTCGTGGTATCAAAGGCGCTCGTGGAATTCATCGGCCTGGAGAAACTCGTTTCGTTGCGCATGGGCAACCTCATGTGTGTCGACGAGATGCACGACATGTACCCCTTTCTAGGATCCAAGTGGGATGGTACTGTCGACGATGCAAAAGTGATGGTGGCCATGGCGCTCCACTGTGGCCGCACATTCCCTATAGAGTCTCCTTCGGCTCGCATGACGCGCGGACTTCGCGTAGAATCCACCCTTGTAGAGCCGCAACCTCTTTGGCTTCTAACCCAGTATTATCAATCGGACACGAAACGGCGTCGTGCGGAGATCGACGCCTGCTTGACGAACAATATTGACTCTCCTATCATCGATAAGATTGTTCTTCTCAATGAGCGCGCCTGCGCCCCGAAACACGCAAAGATCGAGGAGACAATCATAGGCAAGCGACTCACATATGCAGATGTTATCCGGTGGATTTACGAGAAGGCACCTCCGAATATTATGGTGGTGTTTGCAAACGCCGACATTTTCTTCGATGCGGAATCATGGCGGCTTCTCTGGTCGACGGATTTGGAGAAAGTTCCCAAGTTCATGGCGTTGCTGCGATGGGAAGTAGAGACGGCCGACGCGAAAGGCTGCGCAGAGGCAAAACTATTTGGTCCGCGCCCTGATTCTCAGGATACGTGGGTGATTTCTTCCAATGCTGTAAAGGCAGTGGAATGGGATTGGGCGGCACTCAACTTTCCTTTTGGGAAGGGGGGATGCGACAATGCAATCACCCTGGAAATGTTCAAGAAGCGGTTCCTTATTGCGAATCCCGCTCTTACTCTGAAGACGTATCACTTTCATTCGAGCAAGGTGCGCACGTATAATCCGCGCGACGTAGTTGACAAGGACGCGTATTTATATATTCACCCCACGGGTCTTCATGATATGAAGCCCGTGACGTCGCTAAAAGATATCGCGGGCACTGTGAAGCAGATTGCATTCCAATCCTTTGATCGCCCAGTACGCGGTCCAATAACGGATGCGCAAGCGCGCACATTTTGTACGATGGTTGGGCGTTCTACGCAGGGGCTCGTACAGCTCGATGTAGAGGCAAAGAATACGTGGTCTCCTGCCCCTCTTTCTCTTCACAGACTATCCGACGTGTTTCAGACGCGCGATGGATTGGTCTACACCTATGACTCGATCCTCATGGGTGCAACGAAGGCCTCTGCGCAAGCGTGGGCGAACTCGCAACTGAGTTCGTTGTCTGCGTCTCTCTCTGTAGGTGATGCAATGGTTGCTCCTTTACCCGACACTGTTGCCGGCGACCCTGCGCGTTTCGTGTTGGAATACATGTCGAAGATCTTTTTGTTGCGCGAAACATTTGGATCTGAGACGGGCGAATTCTGGTGCTCGAAGAGCGAGAAATGTGTGGAGGCAATAAAGGCATTTGCGTGGCCGAATCAGGAAATTCCCGTATTGTCACGTGAAGAGAATCAGCAGACGTGGTGCAAGTCTGCGGCCATGTGGCCGTATCAGGATACGGATTCTTCGCTTGTTTCTATGGAGGAAATCGGTGCATTGCGGAATGCCTTTGGCTTGGGAGGATGGAAGGAGGCCACCACGGAAAATCATCTTGTGATTGTCGTGGACTCGAAATGGGTAACGGATGACATTGCGGAGGGCGTAGAGCAGGGGCTGGAGGATCATATGGGTGTGAAGGTGGTATGGGCAGGTCGTAGTTCTTTGGAGACTTGTCTACGCGCCATGCGTGGGGCAGCGGGCATGATCACGTTGGATCGTACACTTGCTCCTTGGTGCTGGTCTCTTCCTAAGGGCGCACGTGTATGGGATGTTCAATCCGAGATGGAGCCCAATGCCACGCTATTGCACACTGCGTCGGCATCTTCTTTGGTACATCGTTTACTCATTGTGCCCAAGGGCACACCGAATGCCGTGGAGAAGAAGACGCTGATTGAGAAACTCGTGCGCGATATCAAGGAGCAGTTCGCGATTGCCGCCCCTCTAGTTGTCACGCCCCCAGCGACGCCGAAAAAGCCCACAATACTTATTCCTACAGGGCACGTTGGCTTCTACAACCACGCAGGAGACTCCTTTCGTGAAATGGTTTCTATCTGGGGTCAAAGAGGTTTTGTGGATATCGTTGAGAGTTCCGCCGCGCATCAGATATGGATGGGGGGCATCGGGAAGATTTTATTATACGATCGGCCGACGTATGAATGGTATGCACGCGCCCCTGCTGCTGAAAAGGTATGGGAACTCGCTCTTTTTGGAAATCCGCCACCGCTTTCTTCAGAAGAGGAGAACCATGGAAAAACTTCCTCTTGGAGTTTTTGGCCTCGTCGTCCTGCCGTGGTGGAATCTATGGTGGCATCCGGTGCCCCAACTCGTTCATGGGAAAGTCGTACAAACACGGTTGTCTTTTATGGACGTTCTGAGAATGCCGTTCAAAAACAGCGTCGTACGGGATCAAAGTGGGCGACTCACTGCAGTGAGTTTGTACACGTGGGCGGCGACACGAAATACCCCTTATCACCAGAGGAGTATCTGGAGAAACTTGCCTCGTCACGCTTTGGACTCTGCTTGGCGGGCTATGGTAACAAGTGTCACAGGGAGATCGAGTGTATGGCCATGGGCTCCGTACCGATCGTGGCTTCAGATGTCGACATGGGCAACTACGCAGACCCGCCCGAAGAGGGCTTACACTATGTTCGTGTAAATAGCGCAGATGATATTCCCGATGTGGTGGAAAAAATAACTGCAGAGCGCTGGACTGTGATGTCAGCAGCATGTCGCGATTGGTGGAGTCGTAATGCGTCCGTCGATGGGATGTGGGAACTCACACGGCGCCTAGCTGGCGTGTGAATACCAGTAGAGGCGTTGGCGTCCACTGCTCCTTGTCCACGATCTGGAAAGGGTATGTTAGAACCGCTTCCACTGTCCACATACGCGGGGCGATAGCCTCCACAATGGATTCTGCATTTTCTTGTTGGAAGCGAATATCACCTACTTCTCGTTCAGCTGAGCGCCACGGAAGTTTTGACACATTTTGGAAGATAGGAATAATAAGATGCCCACCCTCTCGAAGAATACGGTGGCCTGAGATGAGCAGATCACTCCACATCTTTCGCGATTCTGGATCGCATATTTTGGCCTGAATATGGCTGAGTGCGCTGTACACAGGGCAGTTCCATGTATATAGAATCGATTTGGAAGAGGTTGGGACATCGTCCCATCTTCCATATTGATTTAGCGCAATGAGCACGCCGGCACTAATGTCTATATAGTCGGCGTCCTTCAAACGTTCTCTAGTTTTCGACTCCTCATTCCAGATGAACAGGGTGCTATGTAGATCTTTAATATGGCCAACGACGAGCATATCTTTTCTCATGGTACAGTTTCTATAGGGGCTAAAAAAATCAATTTTTCCGATGACGTGTCGCGAATCACTGCTCATATCTTCCTGTAGTAGAATCCAAAGACAATCGGCTGCTCCGCGTGGCGTGAATCGACGTAGTGACCGAACTCACCGACAAGCCCTTCAGGGATGGGATCAGACAGCCATTTCAAGGCATTCTGATATACGCGAATGCGCTTATAGATATTGCTGCAGCCTTCGAGTTCGTAATCCAGGTCGCGCACCCCATCTACGCGACGAAAGACGATCTGCGGATTCGTAGCCGAAAGTACCTCCACCCTTTCCGCCAAATAGTTGTGAAATGCGGGCAAGTGCGGCTCGATCTCTTGCATAATCTCAGGTGGCATAGAAGTTTCGTGAATCTTCACACATAATGTATACGGCTTGAGATCCTCACAATGTTCTTCAAGGGTCGACTTAAACCAAGGCCAACCAGAGTTTCGTTCTTTTTGCCAGCCTTGGAAACGTTCTTGTGACTCGCGGTGATGCTTGTACCAATTGTCCTTTAAATCTGGCGACGACCAGACTTCCCCAGCAGAGATATCGTCGCGCTTCGCCAAATCCAGAATCATTTTGTCCCAACGACGCATCTCTCTTGTGGGCTCCTTCAGTACGGGTGCGAATATTTCCAAGATGTTGAGGAAATTCTCTTGCGTCATGATAAGGCCATTTAGCCCTTCTGTGTTATAGGCGATGCCGTGCATGCCAAGAAGAGGAGCATACACTGCGAGGGGAATAGTAGGTGTGTTCCCGAAATAGTCTGCGTCAATCTTGCTGAAGCTGTCACGAAACATCTCTTGAAACAGAACCAACTGATTCTGATTCCGCATGTCTATGATACAGAGAGTCTGCATGCCGACCAGATCGTCGATATTTCTGTTAATCATATCGGATCGCAGGCCAAGGCAGACGAATACGTCGTAGTTGTTAAGACGGCGCACATCCGTAACGCCATCATGTTCTCCATCGCCAGCCCATAGGATAAGTCTGAGGTTGTACCTTTTGGGCGGGAGTTCTACGGTGAGCTGATAGGGATTGGTAAAGTCGAGAATATACGGCATCGGGTGATGATGGTGTTTCGGCCTCGCCTGGCTTCAATTTTCGGGGAAGTGGTGCGGGGATAGGTAGCGGCTCTAGAGGGATTGTTCTGTATTGACCAATCGGATACCATGGTATCATTGTATCTACATGGGCGGAACATATTATCGCAGATATTCACGATAGCCACAATTTATCTATAACTACATGTAATATATCAAGTATTTCTCTGTTATTTAATACATGAACCAGTCCATCAGATAGTTCGTGTCGTAAGCATCCATTTTCCATTGTATAAGATGCATATGGATTTATGAATATATATTTATACTCAGAGCATTTTATTTCTAAGAGTGTATTCATTTTTTTAGTGAATCGCACTCTATCTTCATCGGTTCCAACAAATGGAAACTCATGTTGAATAGGCCCGTTTATATTTTCATAATCTTTTTGTTGTGTGGGAGGTACAACTGCAAAGACTAATATACTTTTGTATAGTTTTGTATTATTGTAAATAGTATTTAAATATGTGTCGACCAATATGCGAATGATATCATCTTCATTTCTGCCACGATTTATTTGCTGGCCTATATGACACCTACAATCTATTTCACCATATACAAAGCATATAATACTATTTTCGTCATGATCCTCTCTATTAAAATTCACAATAGTATTATCGCGACCAATCCGGTGCATAGTAATAGAGTGATGAAAATGGTTTCGATGAGGCACTTTTATATTTCGAAAAGTGAAATCGGCGTGACTGTCGCCGTATATAAAAAGCATTATTCTTTTGACTTGGGAGATTTTATATATATTGCATCTCCCCAACCGTATTGTGTCATCTTGGTTAGTATGCGTTTAAATCCATACGCCTCCAGAAATGTATCTATTTCCCCTACTAAGGCACATCCCTTATATAAGTGACGCTCATTGACCTCCAAATATAGTAAATCCACATACGCAAGGTATTCTACACCCCCTTTCAAGGCGAGTAGCTCTGCACCCTGAATATCAATGTTACACATATTATATTTCTTAGGATCCAATGTATTGCGCTTGAAAAAGGTGTCTATAGTGACAGTATTCATCTCAACTTTATCGACATAGTATATATGTGGGTGCTCTATTAAGTGTGTCTCCATCTCTAGTATGCTCGACGATGCATCATTATTCGTTAGATTGAATGTTACAAGCTCATCATCTTTATCCGTTATTACTTCATTATATATATGTGGTATACCCCGTTTTTTTGCTAAAAATACATATGTGTCAATGGCATCTATCCAAACAACATCTGTGGCAGATAGGCCAAAATTCTCATATATAGGCATCTCTTCGCATTTGTGCGCTCCAATATGTAATATCCCCTTTAATGCTATATTATGCTCTTTCATTATTCTTGGGATCTCATTCTCAGGTATTAACATTCTATATGGGTTTATACAAATATATTTATGTTTAATACCGCGTGCAAGAGGGTATAAAACCTCCCCTATCTCTTTATAGAGAATGTCTGCAAAACTCTTCGTATTGGATGGGAAGGGTTTCGTAGAGTTACTGGAAACATTCGGCGATGATCTTACGGTAGTGAATGCCGCGCGAGTATCCTTCGCAAAAGAGTCCACCGTGCTTGAGCCGCGCGACGAAAAACTAATACAATATCTCGCGAATCATGATCATATTACCCCGTTTTTTCATCCACAGGCCAGATTTCGTCTGAAGATGCCTATTTACGTTGCACGTGAATGGTTTCGCCACACTGTCGGATTTGCTCGGAATGAGGTGTCTCGACGCTATGTGGATGATACCCCCGAGTGTTATTTGCCTCCCACTCTCCGTGAGCGGGACACGAATAAAAAGCAGGGATCAAAGACAACTCCTATTGAGGGAGAGGCTGCTGTTATTACCGAGATGGATGAATTTCAGAACAATGCGATCAAGTTTTATGAACACCTTTTGGCTAAACAGGTGGCTCCGGAAGTTGCGCGAGGTGTTCTTCCACAATCCATGTATACGGAATTCATTGAGACGGGATCCTTGTCGGCGTATGCGCGCCTATGTAATCTACGCCTATCTCCGTATGCACAAGCAGAGATTCAGGAGTATGCAGAGGCTATTTGCGAACTACTCAAAGTGAAGTTTCCTGTCAGTTGGACTGCTCTGAGTCCTAGTGGTACAACACCGTAAAAAAGAATCTACGGACTGAATATAAATGTCCAATACGGATTTCAGTCACGTGAATCTAGCCGTGCAAAAATCGGCGCAAACACAGTTTGCTGGGTTTGTTCAAACGGCGGGCGATGCTGCTAGAACTCCTGGACTTGTGCGGATCGGGGGTAGTAAAGATGCGAGTGTTGCGATTCTAACGAACTCTGGATCTGTCGCTGCAGGAGCCACAAAGGTGGGGGGTACACAGCCTATTCAGGCTACATCTCGTACGGTTACCACCTACAGTCTGGCAAAAACGATTTTAGCAGCGAACACTCAGTCTTGATCAGAGTCAGGAAAGGAGTGTATTTTATTGTCTTTGAGGCGCCCTATGTACTTGAACTTCAGGTCATAGAGTTTCTCCGTCCTGGGATCTAGATATACAGATCGATCTTCGACTTCCGTTTTTCGCACGGTGATTTTTTTCACGCTTTCGACGTCTAGTTCTACAGAGGGGGTGGGTACAACCGCAACTGCTTCTGTTGTAGGGGTGGGCGCAACTTTCTTTGGGCCTCGCTTTTTAGGAGCAGCGGGAGGAGCCACAGGAGCAGCAGCCAGAGGAGCAGCCACAGGCGCAACCACGGGAGCAACCACGGGAGCAACCACAGGAGCAGCCACAGCAGCCTTTGCCTTCGATCGCACCTTCCGTGCCCCAGGCATTGGCTCAGGTTCCACAGTTTGTACACCAGCATACGCTTTCGCAGCAGCAGCCCGAGCCTTCACCATTGTCTCTTCACTAATACTGTATCCAGATTCAATCCTTAAACGGAACCACGCACCATCATACAATCTACTCCAGAATGGAATAGCCTCTGTTACACGCCCGTTCAAATAACTCGGCAATGTACCCTTGATAGTAGTGCCCGTGATGCCCTTCACCTTTTCAGCCGTCTTTTGCTCCTTCAACTGACAAGAATCACACAGATCACCATTCGACGCAACCATATTGCAACGAATAGGGATATGAAACAGAGAACCATCTTCAAAGGCCAGCATCCACGTACCTTTCGGTACGTCGCGCACAAGACGCCCCAAGCATTGTGATGCAGACATGGTGTACGATTCACACCCACACGGCGCGAATAAATTTTACGCCAGTTCGCCCGACACATATAGTATAGCCACGGATGGACGCACTTGAACGCAGCTACTACCCCTACTACGACATGAATGCTCTTCCGCCGAGCTACTATTTCTCCATCGGAATACTATCCCTTGTTATAGGTGTAGTTTTCCGATCGATTACAAACGACCCTCGTATCTTACTCGTGGCATGTATGACCTGTATTGCGTGTATTAGCATGTCCTGTATTGTCCAAGTAAACCGTATTATGGAGCACGAGAATCCGGTGATGGACGAGTGACAACCTCTTGCTCTGAGGGAGAAGCTTCTCCCGTATTTTTATTGTAATAGACATAATACAGTCTCATAGCAAATGCGATTACATCCAGTGCCAACAATGGCCCATAGTTTGATATAAGAGCCACGTCACTATTTGCAACTGCATATGCAAATGCGAATGCACTCGCGACAACAAGAACAACCTTTTCGGGCATATTGTAAAAATTCGCGTTCTTATTTTTCCAGTTAGCATATAACTCAGGTATGTAGCATACGAAAAATAAAGCGGATGCCGTATTCATGAGATAGTCATGAGGCATTTATTGAATCCGGAGGATATTCAAGCCTGAATTAAGACGCCACATCGCGGTAACGTGATGTAGGCACAAGTTATGCTTCCCCAGAGGGGTGGCATAAGTTCGCCACATTCTTATATTCCGCGAGCGCTCTTGCAGAAGGATCCGTCACCCCCTTTGTCCACTTCGGCATCCAGAAATACGGGACGTTCACGAGCATATGCTCAGCACCATATTCCTTCACAAAACAATCGCGATAATATTGCTGCTCGGCCGTCTTTGCAGGCTCCAGTCCATTCGCCCCATTTTTTCTCCAATCGGATCCAAGTAAGGCCTCCGCCTTCTCCTGCGCAATCTCATACCACGACTTCTCCGTCCCACTCACACCATCCGAAAATGCCTCCTTTCGCCGCCAAAGCACTTCAGTCGGCAGAATACCGCTCTCTTCAAACGCCTTTCGCATCAGCCACTTTTCACACCGACCTCCGCGCACAGGCCGACGCATCTCCGTAGGAATACTCATGGCCGTCGCCACAAACTGTTTATCGAGATATGGTGTGCGCGGCTCCAAGCCGTGCGAAGAAATCGACCTATCTGAGCGCAATACGTCGAACATATGAATATCCGTAAGAAGGCGGTGTGTCTCTTCCTCAAATGCATGATCGGAAGGAGCACCATAGAAGTATAGATATGATCCCCATATCTCATCCGCCCCATCTCCGTTGAATAACACCTTACAATCACTCTGCTCCGCCACCGCCTTCGCCACAAGCCAGTTCCCTACAGAGGCGCGTACCGTGGTCGTATCGTATGACTCGATGGTGCGAATCACTTCCGGAACGGCTGCGAAGAAATCATCCGCCGTCAGCACGACTTCCGTGTGCTGTGAGCCAATGTGCTCGGCCACCATTTTCGCATATAAGAGATCCGTGCTACCCTTCATACCAATACTAAAAGTGCGCAGCGGCGGTGCCCTTGCTGCCCGCAACTCTTTCGCAACCAAGGCCGCAATCAAACTACTATCGACACCCCCACTCAGTAGGGCGGCAACCGGGCGCTCCGTCATCATGCGCTTCTTCACAGCCCCCTCAAGTGCAGCAACCACTGCCATCCCAGCCATCTGAGGGATCACTGTATACACGGGATTCTTCAGAAATGGAATCGAGTGATAGGGATTCGTATTACTATCCTCCGATGAGGCCAGATCAATCCTTAGAAAATGTCCAGGGGGGAATGCCTCGATCCCTGCACAAATAGGAGTCAGCGCCTTCATCTCAGAGGCAAATGCCATTTGCCCATTCCTAGCAATACCCGAATATAGAGGACGAACTCCATATGGGTCACGCGCCACAATAATCTGCTGGCGCCCCTCATCCACTATAATCAGCGCGAATACACCATCGAGTGCACGAAAGAATCCGTCCAAAGGAATCCCGCGTCTGCAGAAAATCTCGTATAACTCCCCTAGCACCTCACAATCTGACCCCGACACGGTCTGAATATCATACTCGACGGCCAACTCTCGCCAGTTGTAAATCTCCCCGTTACATACCCAAGACAAATCCTCTTTGCGCATGGGCTGCATCCCCGCCGGATCCAAACCATTGATGGCGAGACGTGTGAAGCCGAGAGTACCGACCCCCTTTATCTGAAGGCTACGTGCCGCCTCGGGACCCCGCTTGTGTAGAGCAGTCATACACTCCTCCGCGCGTCGTTGTGGGGGACCCGTACAGAACCAGATGCCACACATTCTTATGAAGAAAATGTGACATATCTTTAGGATGGATTCGAGCGATATATTGCGCACACGAAAGGCCAAGACGATTTTCGCGTATTATAGAGATACTGTTCTGAAGTTGCAACCGAACTGCAACTACTCCACCTGTAGTTCCATTACAAACTGCATTGTGAACTATCCGTCGTATGAAATAAAGCAGGATGTTCAGAAAGGATCTCAGGCGTGCAATGGGTGCACACAGACGGGATGTGGATGCCAAAGCTAACG
>Ga0192647_101950_pt1 | contig 13142 bp, 14 predicted proteins | sample LauGreFa1BDMLBSN_2_FD_133046 | JGI IMG/M metagenome (GOLD analysis project Ga0192647, IMG submission 133046) | Freshwater lake microbial communities from Lake Michigan, USA - Fa13.BD.MLB.SN - reassembly | ecosystem: Environmental > Aquatic > Freshwater > Lake | place: Lake Michigan, USA...
ATTTAACATCGTGACCATATCTACTGTCATTTTTTGCTCTCCCGATTGCGTGAGCAAAAAATATAATTATGAATAACTTATAAAACTTTTATTATTTAACATCGTGACCATATCTACTGTCATTTTTTGCTCTCCCGATTGCGTGAGCAAAAATATAATTATGAATAACTTATAAAACTTTTATTATTTAACTTTTTGCAAATATTTATTGAAACTCTTTGCTTTACCATGAGGTAAAGAAATAATTTATAATTATTGTACACATCATATTGAATCATACTTCTTTGCTTTACCATGAGGTAAAGCAATAATTTATAATCATTCTTTATTATTTTTGTGTATTTCATAAACTTTTTGTCTTAATTCTAAATATTGTTTGTATTTTTCAGTTGATAATTCGTTTTCATATACTTTACAATTTCCAGAGACAATGGTTTCTACTTTTTTCTTATCTATAGACGAGTTTTTATTATTTTGAATAATTACATTATATATCCTAATTGTAGTCCAACCTTCAATAAATTTTTCAAATATAAAAATAACTTCTTCTCCAGTAATAGAACGTTTTTCACAACGTTTTTTCTCGCGTTTATCCTTTTTTATTTGATTAAATTGAGTTCTATATTTATTATCCATTTATATATATATAATAAAATTATTTTATATTATTTTTAGCAAAGATATTTACGAGTTGATTATAATATTCGTAATCAATTTCCGACAATTCTGATTTATAAATAACAGAATTACCATTAGTTAAATTTCTTTTTATATTTTTAATAATATCTATTGTTAAATTATTTTGAATATTGTTATGATTTCTTTGTTTTATTAAATAATCTAATATTTTTATAAGACTCCATTTTTTGTTTATTTTTTCAATTACAATGATAATTTCTTTTGCTTGAATTTTTCTTTTGGATAAGTTTATTTCTTCACGAGTTAAAGGTATTCTATCGATTTTTTTTTCATTTTTACAAACAATTTCACCATTTTTAATTCTTGTTATGGTATGTCTTGGTAAATTAAGTAGGTTTTGAATTTCTATATTTTTATATTTTTCTTGAATTAAATTTCTAACCTGTATAATTATTTCATCACTTACACCACCTTTTGCTTCTCTAATTGAATTAGACATTTTTTTTCGTGTTTCTTCTGAAAATGTCTTGCCAAAATTATAATTTCCATTACCCATCATTTTTTTAGATTTTTCCTTATAAAAATTTTTTAAACGTAATTCTTTACATATTTCTGCCTTTATATTTCTTAATTTTAATATAAATAAATATCTTTCCTTACCATTATCATTTTGATTTAATTCAGAAAATATTTCTATATTATGTTTTTCTTCATTACACATTAAATATATTTGTTTCTTTATTGTTATGTCAGTGGTTTGTAAAAACTTTTCAAATCCAATTGCCTGATTATATTTAACTATTAAATGTGGTTTAACCAATTGAATAAATTTTAGACAATCCGTTTTATTATAAATGATAAAACGCATATTTGAAGATTCTACTTTTCCAAAACCTAAAAATTTTACAATTTGATGTAATATTATTGGATATTTTTTTTGAGAAATTGATATTTTTATTTTTTTTAATTTACTTTCAATATATAAACATCCTTCAGCGTCAAATAATCCTGCTATATATTCAACATTTAATTTTTTTAAATTGGTTTCTAAAATAGTTGTTTTAGAATTATTATCACTACATAACTTGTGCAAATATTCTTTTTCGTCTAATTTGTTTGGTAAATTCACTAGTTTATTAAATTCATATAAACAATTATATTGTTGTTCTTTAATTATAAATGAATGTCTTAAATAATCTAATAATACTTGATATTCATTACTTCTAATTAATAAATTGTATTGGTTTCTTATATTATTTTTATGAATCAATTCATTATTTTCATCCATTTTATTTTCTATTTTATTATTTCTATTTTCAGATGAGGTAATTGACCCACCAAAATGAAATCTTAATACTTGTAATATATTAGTTCTACATTGAGTAATTGTGAAACCAGATTGATAACCATCTTTAATTTTTCGTATAAATATACACCCATCACCGTCTATAAATCCAGCAATATAGGATGCGTGAGGTGGGTCATTTTTAAACCTGTCTAAATGTATTTTATTGTCTTCAGTTATGCTCATCATTGTATATTGTATCATATACCCATATCTTTAAGTTTATTTCAATTTTAATATAAATTATGTTTTACTTTCTGGATATATATCATTTTCTAAATCATCAATTATTTTATTTACTTGAGCTAATTTGTCTTGGATTGATACATTATTTGACTTGCAACCAATAAATATTTTATTTAATTTTGGGTGTTTTTCAATTTTGAAATACTTACGTAATCTCTTTTTTTCTTTATCCGCATAATCTTCGTAATAAACTACGTATTTTTTCATCATATTTTGTGTAATTCCATCTGGTAAAGGTTTTGCACTACTTTTTCTTTCTCTCTTTGTTCCCTGTTTAATACCTTTTGAATTTTGTTCTTGTTCTTCTCTGGTTGCTATTCTTAAATTTTCTAGTGAATTGTTTAATGGGTTTTGGTCAATATGGTCAACACTTATATTTTTAGTTCCTTTACCATTTCCATAACAACCCGTAATTATTTGATGGATAAATAATCCAGATGAAGAACAAATATATCCGTTTTGATGACAAAAAAATGTTATTTTTTTTCCATAATTATTATTTTCATAATCTAATATTTTTTGATAACTTTTACAACATAATTTAATAATAGTGTTAGTTTCACAATACATTAACCAATATTGATTAGAATTTTCTTTAATTTTCCACATAGGATTTTTTATAACATAAGCATCCTTACCAATTTCTATATAGTGTCCAAGTGTAAATTCTACTATTTCATTTTTGTCAGCAATATGTTTATGATAATTATGATAAATTGTTATATTTTCGCGTCTTAAATCAAATGAATTATTATTTTTAAATTTATATTCAATATTTAAACTATCGTATTTAAAGATGTGCTCTAAATATGTAATTTTTTGGTTATGACGTAAATAATAAGGATATTTTTTTTCTTCTGGATTGTAATAAATAAAGTTTTTTTCAAAATTTATTATTGAAAATAAATCTAAAAAATCCATTAACACACGGTTATTATTAAAACTGATTATACCACAATTTAATTCTTTGTCAAAGTCATATGATAGTTTATAATTCATATTGTATATTATATAATATGAATATATTTAAGTAGTTTTTAAATGAAATATAATATTTCACTTTACTTAATTGGAATAAGCTAACCCACCCCGAGTTCACCTACTCCGACCCAAATCTTTCAAATTGAGCTTGGACTATCCCTTAAGTCATCACTGAAAGTTGCTAGCTTTCTCAGACCCACTTCATTATAGTCTCTGAACCTTCTCCATATGCTTGCACTATCGCACTTAGGAGCTTGGCTGCGGATTGTCCAATCCTTTTCGTTGTTACTATGCCCGAGGTCATTACCCTGGGTTTTTGATAAACTTTCATTTAACAAAGTAGTAGAAAAGGCTCTAAGGATGTTCCTGCATTTTAGAAATGTTGCCTCCATTTGACCAATAAATAGTCAAACACAGACTAGCTGGTTATATAATACATTCGTCATTTGTTGCTGAATGTATATTTGCTTTACACTGTTTACCCATATTAGTAAGCAAATATCTAATATGGCAGCCAACTGTTTGGCACAGGTAGTAAATACATTTTGTATCATTGTATATTGTTTCATATACTTTTTAATGCCACTCATAATTCTAAGTACATTATAATTTGTCGCGTATACGCGGACCTTAGCAGTTTTGGTGCCTTCAACAGTTGCATTAGATAAGACCAATTGGAGTGTGGCGTTATCAATGCGCGAGAAATTGCACGTCCCGCTGGGTTGGTGTTCCTCTGGGCGAAGGGCGAACGAATACACATTAATACCTTCATCAGGATTTCTAGTATGCGCTTGGTAAGGTTGAACCCAAGAGAAGTAAGAACCTTCACGCTCAGAGAAGCGATCTTGGCCGTTCAATTGGAGCTTAGCAGTCACAACAGGGTTAAGGCCCCAACAGTGAAGATCTAAAGAGGTTTCAGTCATAACAAATGTTCCCGCATCAGATACTGTTGAGTTGTCAAGATGAGAACCACCTTGTAACGCCTTTAATGCTGCCTTTTCAGCATCAGATAAACCCGCAACACCGTCGTAGTTAGGGGCTACACCGCCAAGGTTAGGTTCATTATAAGGATTGGAGGGTCCGTGCCAGTATCCTGTGAAACCATTAGGAATATCGTAATCAAGAGCACCAGCATCTTGGAATAATCCTTGGGCATCGATATAAGCACGGGTATCCGCAGCTAAAGCAGTAGGTCCACCGAAAGCGTGGATTGCATTAGGGAGCGCATCAATCGCGTCGGTATAGTTGAATGGTTGGGCACCAAGAACCTTGAATAAGAGAGCATCACATACAAGAGATGAACAGTAATCCACGTTTTGATCAGGTTGGACAACCCAGATAAGCTCCTTAACAGGGTGGTTAAAGTTGAGCTTGATCTTGTTACTGGATGAACCAACGGATTCATCACCAGTGAATTGAAGTTGAGTAATTAAATATTCGTGGGGATTTTGGGCAAATCTACGACGCTCATCAGTATCCAAGAAGACATAGTCAACATATAAAGACGCGGCAACCAAAGATTGATTATAGGCAATTGCCGCAGGAACAGGGCGTCCAGGGGCATATTGCTGTCCCGCTTGAGATTGGCAAGAAAGACTTGTAACCGCCCACAAGCACTCGTCAATGGGTCTAATATCAAGGTTGATCTTTACTTCGTGGTATTGAAGGGCAATCAAAGGAAGAGCAAGACCTGGGTTTGTGCAAAACCAAAATTGAAGAGGAATATAAAGAGTTGTTTCTGGAAGAGCATTACGAGGAGCACAAACTTGACGAGGAGCCAAAGAATCACAAGGTCCGTCGACTTCAGAGAAAGAAGGATCTGTGATGAATGTGAGTTGAGTTGTGTTACCAATCATCTTAAAGTAACCACGTTGTTGTTCAGCTGTCATTGTAAGTTGGTTCCAGATATGCATCCAGTCACCATATTGACGATCAATACGTTGACCACCAATTTCAACTTCAACTTGAGCAATTAATTGCTCACCAGGGAAATCTAACCAACGGGCATAAACACCAGAACCTTGGCCAGCGGCAAAGGAGGCAATTCCCATAAGTTGGTTAATTTCAGGTAAAGTGACTTGCAAGTATGTTCTGTATGCAAGATCACCGTTGCGGCTAATTGTGCATTGAACACGACGTCCAAAATCAGCCTGTCCATTGAATGTTTGTTCAATAGATTCAATCGCAAAATTTGTGTATCTACGATATGTTACTTTCCAAAAAGTAATTTGAGGGTTACCAGTAAGGTATACGTCTTGAGCTCCATAAGCTACGAGTTGCATTAATCCGCCTCCCATTTTTATATAATGCCTAAAGAAAAAAAAATTTTGAAAATTAAATTAATTAATTTATTAATTTAATTATTTATTATACTTGTCCCTACATTTTAGGATAATATATTATTAATATCCGCGTTTTCCTTCATAAATATAGATAAATATGATTCGTTAAATACTTCTTTTTTACCTTCATGGTTTTTTATAAATATATATGAATCATTGCGTTTTTTTATAGACCAACCTTTATCTAAAGCATTAAATAAAAAAACCATTTTATGAAATTTAATTTTATCTATTTCTAATTGTTTATCTGCTATTTTTATTTCTATATCCATATTGCTTAAATATAGTTTCCATTCTTTATTTTTTCTTTTAACTTATTTATATTTTTGCTTATAAAATCTGGAATAGTGTTTTTCTTCATTATCTAAAGTAGTAAGATTTGTTTTCACAATATTTTCCATATTATCTGAATAATATATATTTTGAACAATATATCCTTTTTTAATAGGAATCGTTTTCATATATTCTATACAATTTGCACAAGGTTTACTTGATTGTAATTTATTTTTTGTTGATAATCTAATGACCAATATATTTATTGGTGTTAGTTTCTTCTTAATCTTTAATGGTTTTAGTTTATTTATAACATCTTGTTCTGCGTGAATTCCAGGCATTAACCCATCACTATCAGCCATTTGATTCACACCAAAACATAATATATTATTTTTGTAAGACATCTTTCCCTCTTAATATACACGCTACATGATTATAATGTCCACATAAACACGCATCTATATTTTTGGTTCCATTTTCATATTGATAAAGGTCCGTATTAGAAGGCAAACAAAATCGCTTAATAAACATCTTATCAAGTAAATTAGACATCTTAAATATATATTATTGTTAATCTATATTTAAATCATTTCAATTTTTTATTCAAATGTAATATATTTTTTAAAATTAATAATTAAATATTATTTCTAAAAAGAATATATAAATAATGCCATCATTTAAACCAAAGGCAACTAAAAAATTTAAAGTTTGTAAAAAATATTCTTCAACCTTAGATAATAAGCACAAAGAGTATATAAATGAATTTACCAAAGATGAATTTGATACTATTCCTAAACTAAAAGAAGAAAAAAACACACTTATCCAACAATTAAATAATCCAGAACCGCTTCCAATTGAACAAGTAATGGAAATAAAAGATAGAATTAAAGAGATTACACAAATTACAAAAGAACTAAAAAATAAGAAAAAAAATTATTTTCTGGATAATTCCAAATATATTTTTGAATATTTTGAAAATAAAAAAAATATTAATAATGTGGATGAAACTAACAAAAATATTACCTCTAAAAATCAAATACTTTTTAATATTTTTAAAGTGAAACACGATGATGCGGGTAATGAAATAAATGTGACTGAAAATAAAAATAAAAATATTGTTCAAAAGTATTTAAGCAACATCGATGAATCTTTTTTAGATATGAACGCATTTGTTAGAGAAACTGATATTTGTCAAAATTGCTATAAAGGCGAAATGATCCCTTTGGATGACGAAGGTGTTCTTATTTGTAATAGTTGTTTTGTTAATCTACCATATTTAATTGAAAATGAAAAACCCAGTTATAAAGAACCTCCAAAAGAAGTTTGCTTTTATGCTTATAAAAAAATCAATCATTTTAAAGAAATATTAGCACAATTTCAAGGAAAAGAAACCACTCTAATTCCTGTTTATGTGATTGAACGAATAAAACAACAAATCAAAAAGGAAAGAATTGGGCTTGAACAACTAACATATTACAAAACAAAAGATATGCTTAAGAAAATTGAATCTAATAAATATTATGAACACATCGCATTTATTAAAAATAAACTAGGAATAAAACCTCCTGTATTAAGTCAAGAATTAGAAGATACTTTATGTAATTTATTTATGAAAATTCAAGCACCTTATGCCAAATATTGCCCAGATTACCGTGTCAATTTTTTAAATTACTATTATGTTTTATTTAAATTCTGCGAACTTCTTGGAGAGACACAGTATTTACACGATATTCCTTTATTAAAAGATCGTGAAAAACTAATCGAGCAAGATGAAACATGGAAAAAAATGTGCGTTGAATTAAATTGGGAGTTTATACCTACTGTGTAACAAATTTATTGTTTATTGTTTTTTTTTGTTTTTTTTGTTTTTTTTGTTTTTCGTCTTTTGTGAATTATACGTTTTTTTGCAAATGTTTTTCTTCGTTTAGATTTACTACGTGTAGTTGTTTTATATCCTCTTGCTGTAAATTTTCCAAGTTCTTGGTCGATGTCTCTAAATAAATCTGTTTTTAATTTTTTTACAACTTGTTTTTGTAATAAAGTATTTTCAGTAGGTAGTCCAAATATCCATCTATTAACATTGAAATAAACCTCTCTATTTTCATTTATTATTATTTTACTATTTTTATTATTAATGCTATAAGTATCACAACCCTCATTAACTAATTCGTTTGTTTCTGAGTCGCGAATTAGCATCATTGTACACGACCCTGGTTTAAAATCATTATTAATAATGGCTATATTATTAAAAATAGCGTATTCGATATTTGACTCTGTTTGTTTACCTTGTTCGGTATATAAACTAACAAATGTCCCTTTTAAACGCGATACGATTTTATTTCTTTTAAATTTTTCTTTTATTTTTTCGTCTAATGAAATATAATAAGTTTCTCCTATAAGTAAATCTGTTGGATTTATTTTTTCAAAAGGAAAATTAGCGTGATTTGACATATATTATAATATATTGTGATATTTTATAATATAATTATATAAAACAACTTAAAAATTTATTCATATATTATGCTTAAAAACCCCCAGGCCAGGATACAAGATTTGCACCTATACCGAACCCAGCACCTGATCTAGCAGTTACCCCCATTGAAGGAATATAAGTATCTAATATAGCAAATGTGGCCGCAGCGGTTAATGCCAACAACGCAATTTCTTCAAGATTTAACGAACGCTTTGGAATTGCAAAAGCAGCAATTGCTACCATTAACCCCTCAATTAAATACTTAATAATACGCTTAATAAGTTCAGAGATATCAAACATACTCATCTTTATATAAAATAAAAAGAAAAAAATATATTTTAGTAAATTAAAACTTAAACATTAATTTGTTAAAATATATAATGAGTAAAAATAAAGCTTCGAAAAAGGCATTTCAAAGAAAGTTAAAGACAGATGGAACTCCTAATCCTAAATATGTTGACGTATTAGATGTGGATAAAGAAATTGCGGGTCAAACATTTGGCTGTTTCTCTTTTATATCTCCTGAAAAAATCCTAAAACAAAAGGAAATGTATTTTTTTGAAGAATTCCTAAAGCAATGGGAAATGAATAAATCCATGGAAAAATTTCACCAATTTCTAAATTTTATTTCATTTAAATATAAATTACAATTTGAAGAAGTAATAAAGGATTTTGAAACATTTGTAAAAGAAGAACGCGATACAATTGTTAATTCATCTATTGACCACGATTATAAAAGTTTCTTAGATCGCGAAGAAGATTCTCTTGAAAAGAAATTTAATACAAAACATAATTTTCAAACCTCTGTTAGAGGGTTTAAGTCTAGAGGCAACTTTGGTTCACAAAATGAAGCTGAAATTCGTGCAAGACTTTTAAGAGAAATGGACCCTAATTTTGATGTATATGTTGGACCTGTAGGAACGTGGCTACCTTGGGAACCAGAGGCGTATAAAACGGGTCGTGTTGAATATTTAGAAGAAGAATTAAATCAACTTGTACAAGAAAAAATTAAGAATGAAACGATTGCTAAAACCGCATTTGAACAACGTGTTAAGGAGACTAAACAAAAAGCGATTGATGATAATAAGAAAAATGCTGAAAAACACGGCAATGTTGTTACTCAAGATATTGATGAAGAAGGTAATTTAATTGGTGCTGGAAATAATACTACTGAAAAAACATTTGATTCAAAAGAAACTGAAACTATTTCTGTTTCTGATATTCGTTCAGAATTATTTGATGGGGATAATGTAGTAGTAGGAAAAACAGATTATGGTCAAAGTCAATTAAAATCTGGACCACTTGTTTCTAAGAAAGAAAATTAAATAATATATTTTATTTATTGTTATTATAATAAATAAAAAAATGAATAACCTGGGTTATAGCATATGTATTGATTTAAGTAATTGTTCTATAATAATAATCATTATTAAATACTATAACATTTTTAATACTTCTAGACATTTTAGCAGCTGAAATATGCTCTGTTTCAGCAGCTTTCGCAATTGTTTCCCACGTTCCTAAAACTTGTCCTGTTTTTTTTTCAACTTTTTCAACTTTTTTACCGGTGGATGAAGTAGTTTTATGATTATATTCATCATTTTTTAAGGATAATCCATAATATCCCTCATTAGAACCATAATTTGTCCATACAGTTGATTTTAAAGTGTATTCACACGAATTTAGATATTCTTTAATATCTTTCATATCGTTATCATTGCATTCTTTGTTTACACTTTTTTTCCATCTTTGATATTCCTGAAGTAGTATTGAATTTAGAATCTTTCCACTTGGTGAAAAATGACACACTTGAAATAAAAATGTTTCAACATCGTCATTAACCATTTTTTTTTTATATTCAATATGTTTTAGTTTTACACCAATATATCCATATACTACTTGATTTTTATTTTGTGATGTGAGTCTTGATGGTTTAAATCTAGTATCTAAATAATTTTTTAAAGAATGAAAAACTTCTTTTTTAGGTTTTATTTTACTCCAAATCCTATATTGTCCTTCCATATTAACACACGATTCTTCAACATCAGTACGAACAATGCACATTGTGTTAATAAACTCATTAAATTTGTTAGTTAATTCGTCTTCTGGTAATAATGAATTTTGATAAACTGTTTGGTTTTCTTTTTCTACAATTTCTAATACTTCCTTTTGTTTGTCTATTTTTTCTGTTAATTCAACTATTTCTAAGCCTAGTTTTGTGATGGTATTTTTTTGAATAACTAATTCTTTTTTTAGATCATCATTTTCCTTTAATAGATCATCATTTTGTTTTAATAAATTGTTAAAATTATCAATATTATACATTTTCTCTTGAATTATTTCTTTGATATATTTTGTTAGGTTCTCAATTGTAAAATTGTCATTATTATATGCTATTATTTCGGTTTTATTCTTATCATTAATTTGAATAGTTCTAATTTGTTTTTTAATTTTTGGATGACACTTAATACAATTTTCTATTTCAACTTTGTTTTGCACTTTAAATGCCTCTAATAAAATAAAATTGTCGTAATTTTTACGATGATCTAAAATTCTATTATGTAAATTATTTGTATGTCCAAATTTAATAAGTTTATCGTTAGTTTCATTAGTATTATTAATTGTTCCAAAATATATACATTCGGTATTTAATGGAAATTGTTTAATCAATGTTTGTTCAATGGCTTTTTGTTTATTTTCTTCTATAGAATTTTGTAGAGTTAATAGTGTATAATTTTGTTTTTTTAACTGAACTTTTAATTCGTCGGTTTCTTCTTCTATAATTTGTTGTAAAAAATCTTCCATTTTTATGTAATATTCGTGTATTTCATTAGACTTTTTTGTTTGTGCCTTTAAACACATTAACTTAAAACATTTAATAGTTAACAAAAAAGTTTGTTTATTTTGTCCTCCCCATTTTTCTTCTTGTTTTTCTTTATTTAAAATTATAATATCATTATTTATTTTATCATTTTTAATTATATCATTACTGCAACTCGCTTTGGGTGAACCCAAAGCGAGATTTATATAATCAATATTCAAGACAAAATATTTTTCCAATAAACGTTTTAAATCTATTTTTTGTTTAAATCCTAACCATTTCCACACATTATCTAAATCAATAATAAAATCTTTATTTTTATCATAATTTAAATAACAATAAAAACTACTCACGAATAATTGTTGTTCTATATCTGTAAAATTTTCTTTAATTTTAACCAATAATTTATTATTATAATCACTAGATAGCTTAGTAATAGGATTATTTTCAATTAAACTGACAATATCGAGTGTGTCCATTTTATAATAATATTTAATGTATTGTCTTTAAGTAGTAAATCTTGCTTTATATTTAAAAAGCAAGATTTAAAAAGCGAGTTTTATAAGCTCAACTATCATTAATAAGTAGTGTAATTCTTGCTTAACCAATTGGGTAAGCAAGTTTTAACATTTTGTTCTTTTATAGTGCGCTATTGTACAGCAAGATTATTACCATTTACTCTTTTTAACCGCTATTTTAGGTCCCTGACCACGTTTCTTCACATTATTTGGGTCATATTGTTCTCCATCATCATCGTCGTCATTGATTTGTTTAGATAATTCCCAAAACTCTTTTGAACCCAATCTGAAGTCATTATGATCGTCGGCCTTATACCAAAACACTTGGTCTTGTAGTTTATTCGATTTTGAGTTATTATTTATAACCAAACACTCAAAATTTTCTGTGCATTGATCCATTACCTGACAAAACGACTCAAATGTTGGAAACATACCAGCATAATTTTCATAAATACGCTTTCTATTGGCGATATATGGCTCTCTTAAAATGAAGACGTAATCAATGTTAGTTCTTAGCGTTGGTGGTATGCCTAAAGGATATTGCATTGTGATGAGTAACATAACCTTCCAATGGCGTCCATTCATAAAGAGGAGACGCATCATCTTATCACGTGCCCAGGTGTTATCATATAAACAATCGTCTAAAACTACAAATGTCCTAGGATCAATTGTACTTCGTTTAAATTGCTCCATTTCCTTTTTAATCTGCTTTAATACACCACGCTGTCTCTTTAAAATATTTTCAATAATAACAGTATTATACTCATTATGAATAAATAATTTCGGCACTAATTTTCCGTAAAACCCATTACCTTCTTCTGTTCCAGCAATAACAGTTCCAATAGGAATATCTTGATGATAATATAATAAATCTCTAAGTAAAAAAGATTTACCAGTGTCACGACGACCAATTAACACACCTACAGGACCCTTGGATTCATTTGGTTTGAAACTAATACTTTTCATATCAAATCTTTTTAAATCTAAATTCATTATAATTAAAACAGATATAATAAAATAATTATTTTTACGAATTTTTTTACGAATATATATGTATATGCCTAGACAAGTTCATATAATTGGACCATATAATACTGGAACTAATTTACCACCCAATATAATCAACCAAACAGAATGTACCGATGTAATAAGAAAATAAATCTATAACTATTGAACATCAACATAAACCATTTGGTAAACACACCTTAAATATCAAGATAATTGAAAATTATCTAGATAATCCAGATAATTTACTAATAATAATGTATAAAAATGTTTATAATTGGTTATATAGCATACAAAAATCACCATATGATATTAAATATACTAAATTATATTTACCAGTTATATTAAAGAAAAACATATTTCCTAATATGATTGAATTATATAATTTTTACTTTATAAACTATATGTCTATTTTACAAAGATATCCAAATGCCATATTTTTAGATTATAACAAAGTAATTGACAAATCCAATTCTTATAATTATATTCAATCTAACCT
>Ga0192647_101957_pt1 | contig 13109 bp, 11 predicted proteins | sample LauGreFa1BDMLBSN_2_FD_133046 | JGI IMG/M metagenome (GOLD analysis project Ga0192647, IMG submission 133046) | Freshwater lake microbial communities from Lake Michigan, USA - Fa13.BD.MLB.SN - reassembly | ecosystem: Environmental > Aquatic > Freshwater > Lake | place: Lake Michigan, USA...
TGACGATTTTTTTGAAGGAGTGACAGATGTCTGATGCGATAGTGATTGTGGGCGCTGCCCGCACCCCGATGGGCAGTTTTCAGGGCGACTTCGCCTCGCTCAGCGCCCATGATTTGGGTGGTGTGGCGATTGCAGCGGCAGTGGCCCGCGCCGGCATATCGCCCGATGCGGTGACCGAGGTGTTGTTTGGCAATTGTTTGATGGCGGGACAAGGCCAAGCCCCAGCGCGACAAGCCGCGTTCAAAGGCGGGTTGCCCCAAAGCGCTGGCGCAGTCACCTTGTCCAAGATGTGTGGCTCTGGCATGCGTGCTGCCATGTTCGCGCACGACATCTTGCACGCAGGTTCGCAAGCGGTGATGGTGGCTGGTGGCATGGAGAGCATGACCAACGCGCCGTATTTGATGCTCAAGGGCCGTGGCGGTTACCGCATGGGCCACGACAAAATCTATGACCACATGATGCTCGATGGATTGGAAGACGCTTACGAGGCCGGGCGCTCCATGGGCACGTTTGGCGAAGACTGCGCAGCCAAATACCAGTTCACCCGCGAAGCGCAAGACCATTTCGCCATGACCAGCGTGCAACGCGCCAAAGAGGCGTCGGCATCAGGCGCATTCCAAACAGAAATTGCACCCGTGACAGTGAAAGACCGCAGCGGTGAACGCGTGGTGTCACTCGACGAAGGCCCTGGCAAAGTCAAGCTCGACAAAGTCACCAGCTTGAAACCCGCTTTCAAAAAAGACGGCACCATCACCGCGGCGTCCAGTTCTTCCATCAACGACGGTGCGGCAGCGTTGGTGATGATGCGCGAGAGCACCGCCGCCAAACTCGGTTGCAAACCATTGGCACGCGTGGTGAGTCACGCCACGTTTGCACAAGCGCCTGAATGGTTCACCACCGCACCCGTGGGTGCCACACAGCAGGCCTTGGCCAAAGCCGGTTGGAAAGTCAGCGATGTGCAGTTGTGGGAAGTCAATGAGGCGTTTGCGGTCGTGCCCATGGCCTTGATGCACGAACTCAAAGTGCCGCATGAGATCGTGAACGTCAACGGCGGTGCGTGTGCATTGGGACACCCCATCGGTGCGTCAGGTGCCCGCATCATCGTCACTTTGTTGCATGCTTTGAAAGCACGTGGCTTGAAAAAAGGCTTGGCCACGCTGTGCATCGGTGGTGGCGAAGGCACCGCCATGGCGCTTGAATTGGTCTGAGGTTTGCCATGAGCGCGCTCACATCGTCTTTGTCAACACGTTCGGCAGCATTCATCGCCAACGCGCAAGCCATGCAAGCCGCGGTGGATGATTTGCGGGTGCAGATGTCGCTCAGTGCGCAAGGCGGTGGAGAAACGGCCCGCGCCAAACATGTGGCGCGTGGCAAATTGCCCCCCCGCGAACGCGTGGCGCTGTTGCTCGACCCGGGCACGCCTTTTTTGGAATTCAGCCCCCTGGCAGCGCACGGCATGTACAACGGCGACGCCCCCGGTGCCGGAGTGATTGCGGGCATTGGAAGAGTCAGTGGCGTCGATTGTGTGATCGTGTGCAACGACGCGACGGTCAAAGGGGGCACCTATTACCCCATGACGGTGAAGAAGCATTTGCGTGCGCAAGAGATCGCGCAGCAAAACCGTTTGCCATGCATTTACCTGGTGGATTCGGGCGGCGCCAATTTGCCGAACCAAGACGATGTGTTTCCAGACCGTGATCACTTTGGCCGGATTTTTTACAACCAAGCCAACATGAGTGCGCAAGGCATTGCGCAAATTGCGGTGGTCATGGGCAGTTGCACGGCGGGCGGCGCCTACGTGCCTGCGATGAGTGATGAAACCATCATTGTCAAAAACCAAGGCACCATTTTTCTGGGTGGCCCGCCGTTGGTGAAAGCGGCGATTGGAGAGATTGTCAGCGCCGAAGATTTGGGTGGTGGCGATGTGCACACCCGCTTGTCTGGCGTGGCTGACCATTTGGCTGACAACGATGCGCATGCGTTGGCGCTGGCTCGTCAAGCCGTGGCGCGTTTGAACCACCGCAAAACCCTGCATGCCGCGGTCGTGCCGGCAAAAGCGCCTTTGTACAACCCGAAAGAAATCTATGGGGTGATTCCTGTCGACACCCGTAAACCATACGATGTGCGCGACATCATCGCCCGCGTGGTCGATGGTTCTGAGTTGCACGAATTCAAACCGCGTTTTGGCAGCACCTTGGTTTGCGGTTTTGCGCACATCGAAGGCATGCCTGTGGGCATCGTCGCCAACAACGGCGTGTTATTTTCTGAATCTGCCCAAAAGGGTGCCCATTTCATCGAGCTGTGTTGCCAGCGAAAAATCCCGTTGGTGTTTTTGCAAAACATCACGGGCTTCATGGTGGGACGCAAATACGAGAACGAAGGCATCGCACGCCACGGCGCCAAGATGGTGACCGCGGTGGCGACAGCGCAAGTCCCGAAATTCACCATCATCATCGGCGGCAGTTATGGGGCGGGCAATTACGGCATGTGCGGCCGTGCGTTCAACCCCCGTTTTTTGTGGATGTGGCCGAATGCGCGCATCTGTGTGATGGGCGGCGAGCAAGCTGCCAGTGTGTTGGCCACGGTACGTCGCGATGGCATTGAAGCCAAAGGCGGCAGCTGGAGCGCCGACGAAGAAGCCAAGTTCAAGCAACCGCTGCTTGACCAATTTGCGCACCAGTCGCACCCTTACTATGCCAGTGCACGTTTGTGGGATGACGGCGTGATTGATCCCGCTGACACCCGACAAGTGCTGGCGCTGGCGTTGTCGGCCGCGCTGAGTTCTCCGATTCCCGACACCCGATTCGGTGTTTTCCGCATGTGATTTTTTGAGACGAACAACATGAACCATATCTACCATTTGCCTGAACACCAAACCTTGCGCGATCAGATGGCGCGTTTTTTAGAGCGCGAAGTCGAGCCCTTCGGCATGGCGTGGGAAAAAGAAGGCAAGGTGCCGCGCGAGGTGTTGCGCAAAATGGGCGAGGCCGGCTTTTTCGGGCTGATGTACGAGAGTGAATACGGCGGCGCCGAGGCCGATGCCTTGACCAATTTGGTGTTTGCCGAGGCCTTGTCGCAATCGACATTCGCAGGCTTCATCGTGAGCGTGCTGGTGCACACCGACATGGCCAGTCCGCATTTGCACCATGCCGGTACGGCCGCGCAAAAAGCCAAGTACATGCCACGCCTGATCTCAGGCGAAATCATCAGTGCCGTGGCCATGACCGAGCCCGGGGCGGGTTCCGATTTGTCAGGCATGCGCAGCACGGCGCGTCGCGAGGGCGATGCTTGGGTGCTCAATGGCACCAAAATGTTCATCACCAATGGCGTGCATGCCGATGTGTACTTTGTCGCCGCCAAGACCGGCACGGGCAAGCACCAGATGTCAATGTTCATTTTGGAAAAAGGCACGCCCGGGTTCAGCGTCGGGCGGTCGTTGGACAAAACCGGTTGGCTGTGTTCAGACACGGCCGAGTTGGTGCTTGACAACGTGCGACTCGGCCCGGATGCATTGCTCGGTGAACAAGACAAAGGCTTTTATGCCTTGATGAAAAACTTGCAGACCGAGCGCATCGCCTTGGCGGCCATGGCGGTGGGCCATTGCCAGCGCGCCATCGAATTGACACTGGACTACGTGCGCCAACGCCAAGCATTTGGCAAAAGCCTGTGGGAGATGCAGCACATTCGCCAACGCATCGCCATGCTCGACGCCAAAACACGTGCGGCGCGTCAATTGATGTACCACTGCGCATGGTCTGCCACGCAAGACCATGACATTGTTCAAGAAGTCTCCATGCTCAAAGCCTTGACCGGTGACCTGGTCAACGAAGTGGTCGGCGGGTGTTTGCAATTTTGGGGTGGCATGGGTTACATGCGTGAAGCGCCGATCGAACGGCTGTGGCGCGATGCCCGCGTTTTGGCCATTGGTGGCGGCGCCACCGAAGTGATGCTGGAAGAAGTGGCCAAGCGCTATTGATGCCATGTTTCAAAAAATACTGATTGCCAATCGGGGTGAAATCGCTTGCAGGGTGGCTGCGACGGCGGCGCGGCTCGGCGTGAAAACCGTGGCGGTGTACTCCGACGCAGACGCGCAAGCGGCGCATGTGCAGGCTTGCGACGAAGCTGTGCACATCGGTGGCGCGGCGGTGCAAGACAGTTATTTGCAATGGCAGCGCATATTGCAAGCGGCGCAAGCCACCGGTGCACAAGCGATCCACCCAGGCTACGGCTTCTTGAGCGAGAACGCTGACTTTGCCAACGCGTGCGCACAAACCGGCTTGGTGTTCATCGGACCGGGTGTCGCAGCGATTCAAGCCATGGGGTTGAAAGCCGCGTCCAAGCAACTGATGGAGAAGGCCGGTGTTCCCTTGGTGCCGGGTTATCACGGTGCTGACCAATCACCACAGTGGCTGGCCAGCGAGGCCGTGCGCATCGGCTTTCCCGTGTTGATCAAAGCCAGTGCAGGTGGCGGCGGCAAGGGCATGCGCATCGTGCAACGCGCTGAAGATTTCGCCTCTGCATTGGCGTCGTGTCAACGCGAAGCCCAACACAGTTTTGGCGATGACGCGGTGCTGATTGAAAAATACGTGCAACGCCCGCGGCACATTGAAATACAGGTGTTTGGCGACAGCCACGGCCAAGTCATCCATTTGCACGAACGCGATTGCTCGGTGCAACGCCGACACCAAAAGGTGTTGGAAGAATCGCCCGCGCCCGGTTTGTCAGATGACATGCGCCAACGCATGGGCGCGGCAGCCATCGCCGCAGCCAAAGCAGTCAACTATGTCGGCGCAGGAACGGTGGAGTTCATCGTCGAACAAACCCACCGCGGCATGGACTTTTTCTTCATGGAAATGAACACCCGCTTGCAGGTCGAGCACCCGGTCACTGAAGCGGTGACGGGTTTGGATTTGGTGGAATGGCAATTGCGCATCGCATGTGGCGAGCCATTGCCTTTGACCCAAGCGCAAGTTCACGTGCAAGGTCACGCCATCGAAGCGCGCATTTGTGCGGAAAACCCGGACCATGATTTTTTGCCTGCCATTGGGGATTTGCATGTGTTGCGTGTGCCCCCAGCCAGCCGGTTTGGGGTGGCGCCAGTGCGTTGGGACAGCGGTGTGCGTGAAGGTGACAGCATCAGTCCGCATTACGACTCGATGATTGCCAAGCTGATCGTGCATGGCGACAACCGTGAACAAGCATTGGCACGGCTCGACCACGCATTGGCGCAACTGCACATTTCTGGTGTGCAAAACAACGTCGCCTTTTTGCGCCGCGTGCTTCGCACCGATTCGTTTGCGCAGGCCCATTTGGACACGGCTTTGATTGAGCGAGAAGCCAAAGCGTTGTTTGGTCAAGCAGGCTTGCCGCTCACGCATGCCATGGCTGCGGCCGTGGCGGCGCAGTTGCGCAGCGAACAAACACCTGCTGAAGCTTGGTGCGACCCTTGGTCTGTGCGCAAGGGCTGGTTGATGCAAGGTCAATCCCAACGAAGCTTCGAGTTTCACGCCCAAGGCGAACCTTGCAAAGCCGTGTTGACCTGTGAGGTGCGGGGCGGCATGCGTTTGCGAATCGGCGAACAAGAGAGCGAATTCGATTGGTCAGACGATGCGGCTTGTTTGCATGTGCATTGGGCCGGGCAGTCATGGCGTTGCCATGCGTATCTGCACGGTCAACACTGCCATGTGTTTGCCCACGCAGGAGAGGCGGTGTTGACACGGGTGGACCCCTTGGCGCATGCCTCGCAAGATGCCGTGGCGGGTGGCAACTTGGCCGCACCGATGCCAGGGAAGTTGTTGTCGTTTGCAGTCAAGGTCGGGGAGACGGTGGCGGCGGGTCAAGCCTTGGCGGTCATGGAAGCCATGAAGATGGAACACACCGTTGCCGCCCCGACCGCCGGCACGGTGGCTGAATTGCTTTATGCACCTGGCGACCAAGTGGCCGAAGGTGCACCCCTGTTGCGCTTGTCAACCGATTGAGGCAAACACCATGACGCCAGCACAACCCCCTTGGCAAGCCTTGCGTCAACGCTGGGAAGCGGTGTCACGCACGCCAGACGGAGAGCCGCTGGTGTCGCCGTGCGTGTCGGTGTGCACCATGCAGGTTGACATGGACGAATGCCAAGGGTGTTTGCGCAGCATCGACGAAATCGCGCACTGGGGCATGAGCACACCCGCACAGCAACGCTTGGTCTGGCAACGCTTGGGCGAACGGATTCAACAACACTTCCACAAGGACTGACATGCACCAGCTGACTTTTTATTTCGACGTCATCAGTCCGTATGCCTATTTGGCTTTCGATCAGTTGCCACGCAGCTTGCAAGGCTTGAGTTACCAAGTCCGATACCAACCGGTGCTGTTTGGCGGTTTGTTGAAACACCACGGTCAACTCGGGCCGGTAGAAGTCGCAGGCAAGCGGGAATGGACTTATCGCCAATCGCTGTGGCTGGCGCGTCAACAAGGCTTGGAACTGCAATTGCCTGCGGCGCACCCGTTCAACCCCTTGCCGTTGTTGCGTTTGGCTGCGGCCTGTGACCCCAACGGGCACCCCAGCCGACAGGTGTGTGAAGCCGTGTTCAAACACGTGTGGTGCGGGGGTTTGGAACCGACCGACCCCGACCGGTTGGCTGACTTGACTCAGCGCTTGCAACCGGCGCGTTCTCCCGAGGCAGAGGATGTGAAAGCGTCCTTGCGTCATGGCACCGAACAAGCGATTGCCGATGGCGTGTTTGGCGTGCCCAGCATCCGGGTTGACCAAGAGGTGTTTTGGGGCTTGGATGCCTTGCCGATGCTGCGTGAGTATTTAGACGGTGATGACTGGTACCGCAGTCCGGCCTGGACATCTGCGGTCAATTTGCCCGAAGGTATCCGGCGTAAACGCTGAATAATTCGCATCGTGAAATGACCCGCGAGGGTTTGCCCTAGGGTTGTCAGCCCTTGTTCAGTTTTGCGTCAGTCGCTGGCAAGTACCTGCCAACACAATCAGGGCAGACCCCATTCAGCGGGCAATCACAAGGAGACACCATGGCCATCGTGCATGAAGACCGACCAATGTCGTCGGAAGAGAAGAAAGTCATTTTTGCCTCGTCACTCGGCACCGTGTTCGAGTGGTATGACTTTTATTTGTACGGCTCGTTGGCTGCCATCATTGCCAAGCAGTTTTTCAGCGGACTCGACCAAGGTTCTGCGTTCATCTTCGCGCTGTTGGCGTTTGCGGCAGGTTTCATCGTGCGTCCGTTTGGTGCGATTTTCTTTGGCCGCTTGGGCGACATGATTGGCCGCAAATACACCTTCTTGGTGACGATTTTGATCATGGGCTTGTCCACGTTCATTGTGGGCATCTTGCCGACCTATGCCAGCATTGGCGTGGCCGCACCGGTCATCTTGATTGCGCTGCGATTGCTCCAAGGCTTGGCCTTGGGCGGCGAATACGGCGGCGCTGCCACCTACGTGGCAGAACACGCGCCGCACGGCAAACGTGGCGCTTACACCTCTTGGATCCAAACCACCGCCACCTTGGGTTTGTTCTTGTCCCTGCTGGTGATTTTGGGCACGCGTACCGCGATGGGCGAAGAAGCTTTTGAAGCCTGGGGCTGGCGCATTCCATTCTTGGTGTCTATCGCTTTGTTGGCGGTGTCGGTGTACATCCGCTTGTCAATGAACGAGTCACCCGCTTTCACCAAAATGAAAGCCGAGGGCAAGACTTCCAAAGCACCGTTGACCGAATCATTTGGCCAATGGAAAAATTTGAAAATCGTGATCCTGGCCTTGATCGGTTTGACCGCAGGCCAAGCGGTGGTTTGGTACACCGGTCAGTTCTATGCGTTGTTCTTCTTGACGCAAGCGTTGAAAGTCGATGGCGCCACGGCCAATTTGTTTGTGGCGGCTTCGTTGATCATTGGCACGCCGTTCTTCATCTTTTTTGGCGCCTTGTCAGACAAGGTGGGTCGCAAGCCGATCATCATGTTGGGTTGTTTGCTGGCCGTGCTCACTTACTTCTTTGTGTTTGAGCAATTGACCAAAGCGGCCAACCCCGATTTGCATGCCGCCCAACAAGCCAACAAAGTGGTGGTGGTGGCTGACCCGGCGGAATGTTCATTCCAGTTCAACCCAACGGGTACCGTCAAGTTCACCTCCTCGTGTGACATCGCCAAGCAAAAACTGGCGGCGAGCTCTGTCAGCTATTCGAACGAAGTGGCGCCTGCAGGCACACCGGCCATCATCAAAGTGGGTGAAACCGTCATCTCCACCGTGGTGTCGCCGGAAGATGTGGCGACCGCCAAGGCAGCGGCTGAGAAGAAGCTTGACGCATTGAAAGCGGCTGATCCCGCAGACCCCAAGGCCATCAAAAAAGCCGAAGATGCGTTGAAGAATTTGTCGGATGAAAAGAAAAGCCGGGACGCGGTGATCTCTGCCAACCTGAGCGACACGCTCAAGGCGGCGGGCTATCCTGCCAAGGCAGATCCGATGAAGGTCAACAAGGCCATGGTCATTTTGATCCTGACGTACTTGGTGATTTTGGTGACCATGGTGTACGGCCCGATTGCGGCAATGTTGGTCGAGATGTTCCCTACCCGCATCCGCTACACCTCGATGTCGTTGCCGTATCACATTGGCAATGGCTGGTTTGGCGGCTTGTTGCCCACCACTGCGTTTGCCATCGTGGCTCAAACCGGCAACATGTACAACGGCTTGTGGTATCCCATCATCATTGCCGGCGCCACCTTCATCATTGGTACCTTGTTCATCAAGGAAACCAAAGATGTGGACATCTACGCGGATGACTGAGTCGTCAGCGTGTTGAGTACCGAAGCCCTCCTTTCGCGGAGGGCTTTTTTTTACCTACAATCGCGCACCTTTTGGGAGACCCGCCATCGACATCCTGTTGCAACAAATCATCAATGGGTTGGTGCTCGGCAGCATGTATGCGTTGTTGGCCCTCGGCTACACCATGGTGTACGGCATCATCAACTTGATCAATTTTGCGCACGGTGAAGTGTTGATGGTGGGTGCCTTGACCAGTTGGACCGTGGTCGGTGTGTTGCAGCAGTTCGCGCCCGGCATGCCAGGTTGGTTGATGCTCTTGATTTCACTGGTCTGCGCCTGCGCGGTCGCTGCCTGTTTGAACTTTGCGATCGAAAAAATCGCCTACAGGCCCTTGCGCGGCGCACCCAAACTCGCGCCACTGATCACAGCCATTGGCATGTCGATTTTGTTGCAAACCTTGGCCATGGTGATTTGGAAACCCAACCACAAATCGTTTCCCACGTTGTTGCCCAGCGACCCGTTGCCGCTGGGCGGTGCCGTCATCACGCCCACGCAAATTCTCATCTTGGCGGTGACCGCTGTGTCGCTGGCCGTGTTGATGTGGGTGGTCAATGGCACCAAACTCGGGCGAGCCATGCGCGCCACGGCAGAAAACCCGCGCGTGGCCAGTTTGATGGGGGTCAAGCCCGACTTCGTGATCTCGGCCACGTTCGTCATCGGCGCGGTGTTGGCCGCCATCGCGGGCGTGATGTGGGCATCCAATTACGGCACCGTGCAACATGGCATGGGTTTTTTGCCCGGTCTCAAAGCGTTCACGGCCGCGGTGTTTGGTGGCATTGGCAATTTGGCTGGTGCGGTGGTCGGCGGCATTTTGCTGGGCTTGATTGAAGCCATTGCTTCGGGCTACATCGGTGACCTGACAGGCGGTGTCTTGGGCAGCCATTACGCCGATATTTTTGCGTTCGTGGTGTTGATCGCGGTGCTCACGTTGCGGCCTTCGGGTTTGTTGGGTGAGCGGGTGGCGGACAGGGCGTGAACCCATGAAACCCAGCACAACGTACACCTACTCACGCCATGCCTTATGGGGGGTGTTATTGCTGGCATTGCCACTGGTGTTGCAACAGTTTGGCAATGGTTGGGTGCGCATCGCTGACATGGCGTTGTTGTATGTGATGCTGGCCTTGGGTCTGAATATCGTGGTGGGTTACGCCGGTTTGTTAGACCTGGGGTTCGTGGCGTTTTTTGCGGTCGGTGCTTACATGTTTGGGTTGCTGGCCTCGCCACACTTGATTGACAACTTTCCCGCGATGGCCGCGATGTTTCCAAATGGCATCCACACGCCTTGGTGGGCGGTGATTCCATTGGGCGCGGGTTTGGCGGGTTTGTTTGGCATTTTGTTGGGTGCACCTACCCTGAAATTGCGCGGCGATTATTTGGCCATCGTGACCCTGGGCTTTGGTGAAATCATCCGCGTGTTTTTGAACAATTTGGACAACCCGGTCAACCTCACCAATGGGCCCAAGGGCTTGGGGCAAATCGATCCGATGTCTGTGATGGGTCATCCGCTGTCACGCAAACTCGATGTGGGCTTCATGGAGTTGCCCAGCGTCACTTTGTATTACTACCTGTTTTTGGTGGTGGTGTTGGTCAGTGTATGGGTGTGTCATCGTTTAGAGCGTTCACGCATTGGGCGCGCTTGGATGGCGATTCGTGAAGACGAAATTGCAGCGAAAGCCATGGGTTTGAACACCCGCAATTTGAAGCTGATGGCGTTTGGCATGGGCGCCACGTTCGGTGGTGTGTCTGGTGTGTTGTTTGCCTCCTTCCAAGGCTTTGTGTCGCCTGAATCGTTCAGCCTGATGGAATCGGTGATGATCGTGGCGATGGTGGTGTTGGGCGGACTTGGCCATTTGCCAGGCGTGATTTTGGGTGCGGTGTTGTTGTCTGCATTGCCCGAGGTGTTGCGCTATGTGGCCGGCCCATTGCAGCAAATGACCGATGGCAGATTGGACGCCGCCATCTTGCGTCAATTGCTGATTGCCTTGGCGATGATCCTCATCATGTTGTGGCGACCGCGCGGCTTGTGGCCCGCGCCCGAGCACGGCAAAGTCATGGCGTCTGACAAGGGGCCTGCATGAGCACACCGGTGTTGAATGTGCAAGGCATCTCCAAACGGTTTGGCGGTTTGCAAGCGCTGAGCGAGGTGGGCATGCGGATTGAAGCCGGGCAGGTGTATGGTTTGATTGGCCCGAATGGTGCTGGCAAAACCACGTTCTTCAATGTCATCACTGGCTTGTATGTCCCCGACAGCGGCCGTTTTGAATTGGCAGGGCGCGCTTACCAGCCCACAGCGGTACACCAGGTGGCGCAAGCGGGCATTGCCCGCACGTTTCAAAACATCCGCTTGTTTGCAGACATGACGGCGTTAGAAAACGTCATGGTCGGACGCCATGTGCGAACCGGTTCGGGTTTGTGGGGCGCCATTTTTCGCACGGCAGCGTTTGTGGCCGAAGAAAAAGCGATTGAACAACGGGCCATGGCATTGCTCGACTATGTGGGCATTGCCGGTTTGGCTGACTACAAAGCGCGCACCCTGAGTTACGGTGACCAACGTCGTTTGGAAATCGCACGCGCTTTGGCCACCGAACCGTTGCTGGTGGCCTTGGACGAACCAGCCGCTGGCATGAACGCCACCGAGAAAGTGCAATTGCGCGAATTGATAGACCGTATTCGCAACGATGGCCGCACGATTTTGTTGATCGAGCACGATGTGAAATTGGTCATGGGCTTGTGCGACGCGGTCACGGTGTTGGACCACGGCAAGCAAATCGCGCAGGGCACACCGGCACAGGTGCAGACCGATCCCAAGGTGATCGAGGCTTACCTTGGCACAGGAGGCCACTGACATGGCAGCGATGCTTCAGGTGCGTGGTTTGCAAGTGGCTTATGGCGGCATCCAAGCGGTCAAGGGCGTGGATTTTGAAGTCCACCCAGGCGAATTGGTGTCGTTGATCGGTTCCAACGGCGCGGGTAAAACCACCACCATGAAAGCCCTCACCGGTTTGTTGCTGCCGTCTGCCGGGCAGATCGACTACCTCGGGCGCGACATTCGCGGGCAAGGGCCTTGGGACCTGGTCAAGCAAGGCTTGGTCATGGTGCCCGAGGGACGCGGTGTGTTCACCCGCATGAGCATTGTTGAGAACTTGCAAATGGGCGCGTATTTGCGTTCTGACAAGGCGGGCATCCAAGCCGACATGGACCGTGTGTTTGCGTTGTTCCCCCGGCTCCAAGAACGCAGTGCGCAACTGGCGGGCACGTTGTCAGGCGGTGAGCAGCAAATGTTGGCCATGGGTCGCGCGTTGCTCAGTCGCCCGCAGTTGTTGCTGCTCGACGAGCCGTCCATGGGCTTGTCGCCGCTGATGGTCGACAAAATTTTCGAGGTGATTGCCGAGGTGGCCGCCATGGGGGTGACGGTGTTGTTGGTGGAACAAAACGCCAGCCGCGCACTCAAAATGGCGCAACGTGCGTATGTCATGGAATCTGGCGAAATCAGCATGCATGGTGACGCAAAAGCCCTGTTGCACGACCCGAAAGTGCGAGCCGCCTACCTCGGTGAATAATGGCGGGATGAGCCAAGGTTTTATACGCATCCGGGGTGCCCGTCAGCACAATCTCAAAAACATTGACATCGACATCCGCACCAACGAGTTGACCGTGTTCACCGGTCCCAGCGGGTCGGGCAAATCCAGCCTGGTGTTCGACACCTTGTACGCCGAAGGACAGCGGCGTTATGTGGAAACTTTCAGCGCCTACGCCAGACAGTTTTTGGACCGCATGGACCGCCCGGCGGTGGACAAGGTCGAAGGCGTGCCGCCCGCGATCGCGATTGACCAAACCAACCCGGTGCGCAGTTCACGCTCCACCGTGGGCACCATGACCGAGTTGAACGACCATTTGAAACTGTTGTTCGCACGCGCAGGCCAATTGTTTGACCGGCAAACGGCCCAAGCGGTTGAGCATGACACGGCCGACAGCATTTTTCACAAGCTGATGTCGCACAGCGAAGGCGATCCGCGTTGGGTCATCACGTTTCCGGTGGAATTGCCGGCCAACACCAGCGCCGAAGAATTGCAAACATGGTTGAGTGCCAGCGGCTTTACCCGCATACACACGCAACGCCAAGTGACAGTGACGGCGAGCAGCGAACCGACTGCCAAGCCGAAAGCTGGCGCTGCGAAAAAAACCGCGGCCAAGTCCGCCAAATCCAAAACAGCGGTTGACGATCAGCGCCAATTGCTGGATGTGGTGGCAGACCGTTTTCGCTTGCAACAGGTCGAGCATGT
>Ga0192647_101963_pt1 | contig 13087 bp, 10 predicted proteins | sample LauGreFa1BDMLBSN_2_FD_133046 | JGI IMG/M metagenome (GOLD analysis project Ga0192647, IMG submission 133046) | Freshwater lake microbial communities from Lake Michigan, USA - Fa13.BD.MLB.SN - reassembly | ecosystem: Environmental > Aquatic > Freshwater > Lake | place: Lake Michigan, USA...
AGTTGAGAGCTGGAAAGTGTTGAATGAAAAACTGGAGGGAGTTATTGTGTCATATGTAATATCCCTTGCTACAGAATTCTCCTTTGAATATTTTAATCCAATAGATTGATTGGAGAGAAAGGGCATGACTTTCATGATATCAATATTGGGACGCATGAAAATACCCTGGATGGTATTGTCTTTAAATGTGGTGAGGGATATCTCATTGTTTACAATCCAATTGTTTTTCTGAAATTGCTGATCAATTTGGTGGCGATCACCTTTATATTCATCACCCCTTTCAAACCGTGTAAATCCATATTTCAAAAAGATTGATGTTTCATCTGCCAAGCCTGTTGATGCACTGACGATTTTTTCATCTGCAGCAGTAGGTATAAAATCCAATCCCCAATCGCGCATGAATTCAACTGTTCGCAAACGCTCTACTGGTCTAAAATTTGCATCTGCATATTCCAAATGAGCAGCGGATTTCAGTTGAAGTCCCGATTTTCGATTGATTGAATTTTTATGGGTGAGTTGAAGTTTGAGTGCAGCTCCCAGGTCATTTTTTTTATCTTTTTGAGAGAGCGTGTTGACATCAAAATTGCTCAATGCTGCATCAGAGATAAGTTGTATAGATGGATTCAAGTCCCACTTAGACGAGAGACTGTAAATCTGTTGTGATTTTGGTGCTACCAAAAGCAAATCAGGCTCATATCTTCCGTATTTTTTTCCGGTAGCTGGGTCGGGCGCGATCCATTTGTATACTTTGCCGTTGACCTGAAATGTTGTATCCAAAATGTAGTTGCCATTGCCTTCGCCTTTGTCGTAGAATGATACAGCGTACAAACCAGTTGATGGAGATTGACTGTATACATACACTGTATCCTTTGCATTTGAGCGAACGACCGTATCAACTTTTCTGTAAAGTATTTTTCCATTTCCATTTATTTCGGGCATGGCAGTTGCATAAAACGCCTTGTTTACCTGGTCTCCCAACCCTGATAGGAATACTTTTTCTTGAGATCCGAGTGATTGGTTGATAGGAGAATTTTTGGCATCGGTATTGTTGAAATAACCGAAGGTGACACTAAAATTTTTACGGTTGGAAATGGTATTGCTGAGAAATAATTGAGAATTCAAATAGTTGCGATCAGCATATTCGAATTCTACTTGAATTCTCTTGTCTTTTGTGATCATTTGTTTTGGCATGAAAGTAATTTCAGCCGTATTGTAATTAATGATATAATCCTGGTCCTCTCCTCTTTGCAGCATTACCCCGTCGATGAATACACGTTCTGTTCCGGCAAGAACAATAAAAAACATCTCCTGGTTGGCACCTTTCAGTCGGTAAGGCCCCTGGTTACCTTCTAGTCCCTGAAAAATATTTCTGGTAAACTTACCTCTTGCAACTGCTCCACTTACCTGCAGATCATTGGAAAGTTGTTGATTGATTGAATGTTTTCTTTGAAAGAAAACACCTTGTAAACGCTTGTAAAAACTCAAATAATTTTGTTGGTGTCTGATATCAAAATCACCTAACTGCAGCTTCCATTGTTGTTTAGAAAACTGGATGGAAACCCGGTCTATTTCATTAAGATTCTGTGTGGATCCGTCGGGTTGGATTGGGAGGTTGTTGTCTGAAATGGCAGCAGACAAGTATATGCTGTCAGCCAGATAACCATTCATTTGCAGGTTGAGGCTTGAATTCAGTACAGCATCTTGCCTATTTCCAAATGAAAGCGAGCGTCCGAGGCTGCCTGCAGTTGCTATTTTTCCAAAATCAATAGGTTTATTATTGAATTTTTCTGAGGAGATTTTTTTGGGAGCTCCTCCGAATCTGTAAAAAACAGTGTCAAATGAAAGACGTCTGAATGATTGTTGATTTGAAAATGGGAATACCCTGTATTCTATAGAAAGAGTAGGTGTATTTGGTTTTTTCCTCCATATAATCCGGGAATGGGGATAATCGATTGTATAATCGAGGGGAACAGCTGATTGAATGAAAAGCGATCCTGGAACAATGGATAGTGTGTCGATCAGCGTTGTATCACCAGTGACGATGATGTTTTTTTTTCTGAGATTTGAAAGTTGTTGTGAAAATATGGGGATGCTACAGCAGAGCAGTCCCCATAGAATCAAGACCCTTTTGATCAACACAGTTATTATTTAAGCAGTTTCATTGCAATTGGATCCCAGTTGACAATTTTCTTTTTTTCATAACTGAGATTGCTGGCAAGTGCAGGTCCGGCTGCTCTGAGTCCAAATGTCGGATCTTCCACTACTGTTCCATTGGTTCTGATTGCTTGAAAAAAGTTGGCAAAATGATCAACTCTTTGATCGTATCCAATGGGAGCGGCATATTTAAATTCTTCTGCAGGATATACTTTTCGATCATCTTCACTGTATTTTTCATTGTACCACTTGATGTATGCATTTTTTTGCTCCTCGGAGAAATTGATATGTGCATCAGAGGTGCCAAGCGGCTCAGCCTTGGGAAGTTTTTGTTTTTTCAGCGTAAACTTATTGTTTCCCCATTCGATGACACCTTCTGAACCTACAATACGGGTTCTGTTGCTTCCTCCTGAACCATCGGCAAAATTTACGCGCAATTGCATTTGAAAAGCAGCATGTTGTTCTGTTTGGGGATAGTCCATGATGGCAGCTAAAACATCTGGTACATCTCGACCATCTTTCCAATAGCTCAATTGTCCGCTTGAAAATATCCTTGTTGGCCCGTTTGCATCCAATGCGTGATGAACTGCTGAAATAAGGTGAATGAAGAGATCGCCTGCTACACCAGTACCATAATCCTTGTAATTTCTCCATCTGAAGAACCTGGTAGGATCAAATGGTCTTTTGGGTGCATCTCCCAAGAACCTTTCCCAGTCAACCGTTTCAGGGGAAGCATCCAATGGAATTGCATATTGCCATGCGCCATTTGAACTGAATCTGTCATTGATCGCTTCCACCAGATTGATCTCACCTATATCACCATTCTTGATTCTTCTTTTTGCTTCCGCTAGTGTAACACTGCTGACACCCTGTGAACCCACGATCATCACTTTACCTGTTTCTTTTTGAGTTTTGATTACTGCATGACCCTCATCCAGGTGTTGCACCATCGGCTTTTCGCAATAAACGTGTTTTCCTGCTTTCATGGCAGCGATTGAAATATGATCATGCCAGTGGTCAGGTGTTGCGATGATGACTGCATCGATGTCTTTGCGAAGAAGAATTTCTCTGAAATCTCTTGTTGTGAAGAGGTCTTTCCCATAAAGTTCCTTTGCACGATCCAGGTGGCCCTGGTACAAATCACAGACGGCGGCAATTTCTACACCCGGGACTTTCAGGGCTGCGCGCATATCTCCAAATCCCATGATACCCATTCCAATACCTGCCACACGAATGGTATCGTTGGCCATGTATCTTTTTTCTGGTTGAAGGATTTGTATTTTCTCTTCGTCCATCGAAAAAGCGCCCATGGTTCCACCTGTAAAGAGTGCAGCTGTTCCACCGAGTTGACGTAGAAATTTTCTTCTGTTAGATGACATAGTTCAACCGTTTTAATGTTCATTTAAAGTTAATCATTTGATGAAAGGGGACAAAAAATAATGCGCGCCCTTCGGGCGCGCATTCCATCATTATGTATAGAAAATTAAAGCTTTTAATCAGCAGACAAAGTTGCATCCAAATATTCGCGGTTCAATCTGGCGATATTCAGGACTGATATCTCTTTCGGGCACTCTGCCTCACATGCATAGGTATTGGTGCAACTTCCAAAGCCTTCTTTGTCCATTTGTGCAATCATATTGACAACACGTTGCTTTCTTTCGGGCTCTCCTTGTGGCAAAAGTGCCAAATGTGAGACTTTTGCAGAAACAAACAACATGGCAGATGCATTTTTACATGCTGCCACACAGGCTCCGCAACCAATGCAGGCTGCAGCAGCAAAGGCATCATCTGCCTTGTCTTTTTCTATAGGAAGTGCATTGCCGTCTACTGCATTTCCAGTATTTACAGATATGTATCCACCGGCTTGAATGATTCTGTCGAATGCGCTTCGGCTGACCATCAAGTCCTTTATTACAGGAAAAGCATTTGCCCTGAAAGGTTCTACAGTAACCACATCACCATCCTTGAATGCACGCATGTGCAGCTGGCATGTGGTTGTTCCTTTCCATGGTCCATGTGGTCTGCCGTCAATCACCATTGAACACATTCCACAAATTCCTTCGCGGCAATCATGGTCAAATGCAATAGGCTCATCGCCTTTTGCAATAAGTCGCTCATTCAGCACATCAATCATTTCAAGAAATGACATTTCAGAAGAAACGTTGTCAACATCATAGGTTTCAAAACGACCCTGCTCATTTGCATTGCGCTGACGCCAAACTTTTAACTTCAAATTCATTGAGTAGTGTTGCATATGTCAACTTGTTAACGGTGATTATTTATAACTTCTCTGACTTGGTTTAACAATTTCGTATTGAAGAGACTCTTTGTGGAGCTGCCAATTTTCGTCCTTCATTTCCCATGCAGCTACATACATATAGTTTTCATCATCTCTCAATGCTTCTCCATCCGGAGTTTGGTATTCTTCCCTGAAATGTCCACCACAGCTCTCATTTCTTTCCAAAGCATCCAAACACATCAATTCACCCAACTCGATAAAATCTGCAACCCTGCCGGCTTTATCCAACTCTGGATTCATTTCGTTGACGCCACCAGGAATACGAACATCTGACCAGAATTCTTTCTTCAAAGCACGTACATCTTCGATGGCCTGTTTCAAACCTTCTGCACTTCTGGCCATTCCACATTTATCCCAGATGATTTTTCCCAAACGCTTGTGGAAACTTTCCACTGTTTGCTTTCCCTTGATCGATATCAGTTTGTTGATTCTCTCACTTGCATTCTTCTCAGCTTCCACGAATGCCGGATGATCTGTTGGAATATTATTGGTTCTGATTTCATCAGCCAAATAATTACCCAATGTGTAAGGAATAACAAAGTATCCATCGGCAAGGCCCTGCATCAATGCAGAAGCACCCAATCTGTTTGCACCATGGTCACTGAAATTGGCTTCCCCTAATGCATATAAACCATCAACGGTTGTTTTTAATTCATAATCTACCCAAAGTCCGCCCATGGTATAGTGAACAGCTGGATATATGCGCATCGGGACTTCATAAGGATTCTCCCCGGTAATCTTTTCGTACATGTCGAACAGATTGCCGTATTTCTCTTTCACAACTTCTTTACCCAATTGAGTAATTGTATCAGCAGAAACGTTGCCGAGATTTCTCTTGCTGGCTTCAGCTTTTCCATAACGTTGTATAGCTGCAGCATAATCCAAATAGACAGCCTGCTTGGATGTACCAACACCAAAACCAGCATCACATCTTTCTTTGGCTGCTCTAGATGCAACATCTCGGGGCACCAGGTTACCAAAGGCTGGATATCTTCTCTCCAAATAATAGTCACGTTCTTCTTCAGGAATTTGATTGGCTGGACGATTGTCACCCTGCTTGGCTGGCACCCAAATTCTACCATCGTTTCTGAGTGACTCAGACATCAAGGTCAACTTGGACTGATGATCGCCTGAAACAGGAATACAGGTTGGGTGAATCTGTGTAAAGCAAGGATTGGCAAAATAAGCACCCTTTTTATGGGCCTTCCATGCAGCAGTAACGTTTGAACCCATTGCATTGGTTGACAAATAGAAAACGTTTCCATATCCACCCGTGCACAACAATACTGCATGTCCGAAATGTCTTTCCAATTCACCGGTTACCAGATCTCTTGCGATGATTCCTCTTGCCTTTCCGTCAATGATAACCAATTCAACCATTTCATGTCTGGCATACATCTGAACCGTGCCCAATGCAACCTGGCGTTCCAAAGCCTGATAAGCACCTATCAATAATTGCTGACCAGTTTGTCCGGCAGCATAAAAAGTTCTTTGTACCTGTGTTCCACCAAATGAACGGTTGCTCAACAATCCCCCGTATTCACGTGCAAATGGAACACCTTGTGCAACGCATTGATCAATGATGTTCGTGCTTACTTCTGCAAGTCTGTGGACGTTTGATTCACGCGCCCTGTAATCACCACCTTTGATGGTATCATAAAAAAGTCTGTATGTTGAGTCACCATCATTCTGATAATTCTTGGCTGCATTGATTCCTCCCTGTGCTGCAATGGAATGCGCGCGACGGGGGGAATCCTGAAAGCAAAATGCTTTCACTTTGTATCCCATTTCACCCAAACTGGCTGCAGCAGAAGACCCTGCCAGACCTGTTCCAACTACAATGATTTCCAGTTTTCGTTTGTTCGCAGGATTCACCAATTTTACTGAACCTTTGTATTTGGTCCACTTTTCTGATAAAGCGCCTTGCGGGATTTTTGCATCAAGCATGGTATGTTGATTTAAAAATGTTTAGAATAACAATGATACTCCGCCTGTATTGATTTGCCATCCAAAATGAACAAACAAAGGCATCAAAGCAAATATGAGCGGAACTGCAATGGAGAATACAATTCCTATTGTTTTGATAGTACCATAATAATTTTTTGAAGTAATGCCCAGCGTTTGCGCAGCACTTTGCACACCGTGCAACAAATGCCATGAGAGTGAGAAACATCCCAGTATGTATACAACAACTACCCAGGGAACAGCAAATATATCTTGCATCTGTGCGTATAGATTATGATATGATTTGCCATCATATTCAACTTCTGTCAAACCACCGAATCTTGATGGCACCCAAAAATGCACGAGGTGCAATACTAGGAAAAGCAAAATCAATGTTCCCAACAATGCCATTGACCTTGAATACCATTTAGAAGTTTTGTTTCCAGCAGATACTGCATAGCGGCTTTTACGCGATGCCCTGTTTTGCATTTCCAACTGATAACCTTGAACGATGTGTAAAATAAAACCGAGAAACAATCCAATCTCCATGATGCGGATCAAAATGTTACTACCCATAAAATGAGCAGCACGATTGAAGTTTTCTTCAGGATTTGAAAAGAGCACATTGGCATTGATATAACAATGCACCAAGAGGAATACCACAAGAAAAAATCCGGTCAATGCCATTACCAGTTTCTTTCCAATCGAAGAGGTAAAAATTTGACTCCAATTCATAGACAGGGTTTTCAAAATTTATTGTTGCAAAATTACGTTACAAACTTTAATTATTCACCCAAACGTTTGATAATCAGGTTGTCGACTTTATTGAACAAATTCATTGGTGTAAAGGGCCTCCAGTCATTCAGGTCTAAAAGTTCAACAAACCTGTCAATGCCCGCACGTTTGAAATCATAAACAGATTGCTGGGGTAGTCCCAACATGGCAATCCACCCCCCGTTTTCCTCTACATCCTCGTACCACTCTTCATAATAGCATTCGTCGCTGCTGTGAAAATTCAATACATTTTCACCGATCAAAATGAATTTGATGATGCCATGAACCAACATTTTGTCGATCAATTCCCGTTTCAGGGTCATGATGTCATTTTCTATGGCATCGTTCCACTCTCCTATAAACTCAATGATGGCGAAACCGATTTCGTAATCTACATACAGCACTTTGAGATACAAGGTTTGAGAACCAAAATCGTCCCATTGGGGGTGTATGTAATAATTGTAAACTGTCTGGGTAAATTCAAATTCCGAGTAGGTTCTGCCAAAGAACGGAGATTTGGAATCTTCTTCGGCTGTGTAAAGGTGTCTCCAGTTATAATATGGTTCTAGATCATGCATTGTTGCTCTTCAACCACATGTCCATGGCTTTTTTTACACTGCCATGCTTCAACAACAGAGATTTTGCCTCTTCGGCAGATTTCAATTGAATCTTTTCCATCAACATCTTTGTACCGCGTGCAATCAATTTTTCATTTGTCAATTGCATGTTGACCATTTTATTGTCTTCTACCCTGCCCAACTGAATCATTACTGCAGTTGAGATCATATTGAGAATCAACTTTTGGGCAGTTCCGCTTTTCATTCTCGTGCTCCCAGTGACAAACTCAGGTCCTAACTCAACTTCAATTGGATAATCAGCTTCCTTTGATATGTCAGCATTGAAATTGCAGGATATAGAACCGGTGATAATACCCTCCTCTCTGCATTTTTTTAGTCCACCAATAACATAGGGAGTCGATCCGCTAGCTGCAATGCCGACCACTACGTCGTTGCCATTGATATCATACTCACGAAGATCCTTCCATGCTTGATGCAGATCATCCTCTGCAAACTCTACTGCATTGAACATGGCATTTCTCCCTCCTGCAATAATACCTATTACCATACCATGTGGAACTCCATAGGTAGGCGGACATTCTGAAGCATCCACGACGCCCAATCTTCCACTGGTTCCAGCACCAATGTAAAACAATCTTCCGCCTGCCAGCATTTTATCTGAAATAGCTTCTACCAACTTTGTAATTTGGGGAATGGCTTTCGATACTGCTACCGGCACTTTCTGATCTTCTATGTTGATATTGCTTAAAATATCATCAACACGCATCTTTTCCAAATTGCGGTAGAGCGATGATTCCTCGGTTGTCTTATTTCTTTTTCCTTGCACTTTTTGTCAGATGAAAGTGAGTGAGCCCCTCAATAGGATTCTGAATAACATGTCCCAATCGAAATCCGTATACCTTACAAAGTTCGTCAATTTTATCCTTAAAATGAAATGCAATGCTTCCTACAAAATGAATGGGAATTTGATTTGATTGGGGATAGCTCAGCAGGTGTGTACCCATGAATTCACGCAGACCATCTTCGATGATATTTTCAATGATATAATGACCCCTGTGCATCGATAAAAATTTTGCAAATCCTGCCAGATACCTGTTGGGGAATGGTTCTTTGTAGACATGGTGCAAAATCTCGTTCTTATCTGTATTGAATACCTTTTTAAAAGATTTCTCAAGTGTATCGTCCAATTTTTTGTAGAGGAAATGCTGCACCAACACTTTCCCAAAATAGGCACCGCTGGCCTCATCTCCTAAAACATACCCAAGTCCGGGTGAATTTGCAACAATCCTGGCTCCATTGAAATAGCATGAATTTGAACCAGTACCCAAAATGCAAGCAATTCCCTTTTCCTTTCCACAGGTTGCAATGGCAGCACCCATCAGATCATGTGTTACACGAATAACTGCAGCCGGATAAATTTCTTTGATGGCGCGTAATACAACATTTGCCTTGGAAGTGGTTTTACAACCTGTTCCATAGTAATGGACTTCATCAATTGATTTGGAGAGCATTTTTTTAGGAAACTCTTTTTGAATCAAATCACGAATTTCATTCTTGATCATGTAATAGGGGCTGATACCCTTGGTATAAAAAGTTGTTTTTTTACCGTTTTCCAATAAGCGCCATGCCGTTTTGGTTGCACCACTGTCAGCTATTAAAATTGAAATTGCCATATCTCGCTTGAATTCAGGAACTTTGTAGTAAGTAATTATTGCATACCATTATGAACAAGCAAAAAATAAAGGTTTTTATTCCAATCCTCTTCTCCGTTGCGGTCATCCTGGGCATGTTTATTGGTTACAAATTACATAGCAATATGCCAAATAAGAAAAGTTTTTTTGGAGTAGTTGCCACACAGCCTCAAAATGAAATTTTGCACATTATTCAACAACGCTATGTTGACTCAGTTGACAATGATAAACTATCAAATGCTGCAATTGATGCAATGTTGAATGAACTTGATCCACACAGTATATATATCCCCTTCCAAAAATTAAATGAAATCAACGAAGACCTGGATGGTTCATTTCAGGGAATCGGAATTGAATTCAATATATTGAAAGACACTGTGCATGTATTGCATGTGGTGGAAGGCGGTCCCTCCGAGAAAGCGGGCATCAAAACAGGTGACAAAATTTTAAAAGTGGATGAGCACAATGCTGTGGGAGTCAAGGATACAGAAGTATTCAAGAAATGGGTCAAAGGGCCCAAAAGCACGAGCGTTCTGATTCAATTCTTGAGCGACGGCAGCATCGAAAACAAAAAAATAAACCGCGATGATATACCACTGCCCTCTCTGGATGCCTTTTATATGATAGATAACACAAAAGGATACATCAAACTCAACAGGTTTTCTAACAATACCTACAAGGAATTTTTGGATGCATTGCAAATGCTGACCAAAAAAGGAATGAAACAACTTATCCTTGACTTGAGAGACAATGGTGGTGGCATTTTAGAGGAGGCAATTGATATCATTGATGAACTGGTGGGCGGAGACCAGTTGATTGTGTATACCGAGGGACTTAAAAATCCAAAAAAGGAATACAAAGCAAAAAGAAAAGGAATTTTTGAAGATGGCAAAATCATTGTACTACTCAATGAAAGTTCTGCATCTGCAAGTGAAGTCATTGCAGGAGCGTTGCAAGATCTCGACAGAGCCACTATCATTGGAAGAAGGAGTTTTGGGAAAGGTCTTGTTCAGGAGCAATTTTCACTTTCTGATGGTTCTGCACTTCGTTTAACAACAGCAAGATATTATACCCCATTGGGGAGAAGCATTCAAAAGCCTTATGATAATGGCATGGAGGCATATGCATCAGAGATCATGCAGCGTTTTCATACAAATGAAAAAAACGATACCAGTAAATCCAAAAATGAACAAGTATTCACAACTGTAAAAGGGAAAAAGCTTTACGGAGGTGGAGGAATTACCCCAGACATCATCGTTCCGTTCGAACAAATTTTGCTTGATACCAACTTGAATGTTTTTTTTAAAAACAACCTGCTCAGTTTCTTTGCATACAAATACTACATGCAGCACAGAAAGGAAATCAAATCATTTGGCAGTTTTCAATCATTCAATGCCAATTTCAATATGGATGAAAATACATTCAAGGCATTGATGAAAGAAACAGAGTCAAACATACAGCTCAATCTAGTACAACAGCATTTCATCATGCAGCGATTCAAGGCCATGTTGGGAAGAATGCAATGGGGCCAATCAGCTTCTACTTATGTACTGAATGCAAAAGATCAAACCTATCTGAAAGCAGTTCAATCGCTCAATTAATTTTTTTATATATATAAATTTGAGAGCTGCACCTACCTGGTTGAAGCAATGCATTAATGTTGGAAATCAATCCAATCAACATGGCTGAAAAAAACCTGATACGGCCTGTTTTATATTTTTCACTCAGCATGCTCACATAAAAAGAATCAAACCACATAGGTTTCATTCCCAGCTTTGAAAAACCCTTGTCAGTCAGTAACCGATGAATTGTGTCTGGTGTAAAATGGTATAAATGTCTGGGCACATCATAGGCAGCCCAATGATACTTGTAATGTTTGGCATCCCATGATGCGTGGTTGGGGACTGCAATCACCAAGATTCCATCTTGATTCAATACTTTTCTGAAATTCTCCAGTGTTTCATGCAAAGCATGTACATGCTCCAAAACATGCCACAATGTAATAACATCAAATTTATTTGAAGAAAGATGAAGCAACTCCTCTGGCGATAAAACAGATGATCCCAGCAAAGTTGAAGCTTTTTCCCTGGCTGACTTATCTGGCTCCATTCCAACAACATTCCAGCCCTTGTCTTTGGTAAATTTCAGAAATGCGCCGGTTCCACAGCCAAAATCAAGCAGTTCACCCTTTTTAGAATTTGTATACGATTGGACAAGCTTAAGTTTTTGGCCAATTGAAAAATTTCTCACAGACTGATATACCTGATTGAATAAGCCTTTCTTGCTGTCGGTATGCGAGATATATTCGGCTGAATCGTAATACCGACCAATTTCGTGGATGGCAGGTGGATTTTCTGTAAACACAAATCCACATTGATTACACCGAACCAATTGAAATACCTCATGGGATACCGTATAATCCTTCACTCCATGAAATGAACTGGTATGGTGGTGTGAACAAATCGGACAATTCACAGGCATTATTTTATCAAAGTGTATGTAGTCTCTGTTTCATGCAGCGGCACATGATCATATCGTGCGTCCAAAATAGAGAAATTACCAAGAAAAAATCTCACGACGATTGAAGCAACGGCTATTGAGATAAATACAACAGAAGCAATTTTCCATCCTTGCCATGCAGCTCCTCTGCGTTGGTCTTCAAAATACTGATGCAATTCATCTGAAGTCTGCATTTTGTCACCAGTCAATACATCATGAGAATATGCTTCCCTGACAACATGTTCGTATGCGATTTTATCTGAAAGAGATTCTATTTCCTGGTGTGGAGTAAATTCTATCTTTTTCGCATCATTGTAGGAGAAAAAACCAATGCCTTCCCACTCAACTTTACCATTGGCTTCAAGTTGCTGATTAGACTGAATAGAAAAATCTTCGTATAATTCATCCAATTCTTTATCAGATATGTTCAAACGAGACTTCAAATAAATATTCAGTAGTTCGTCTGTAGTTTCAATGCTTTGCTCAAAATGAAATCGAAAAATAGGTGAATAAAATACTTTATTGGCAAAATCATTGGTTGAAGGAACTCGGATCAAAGACAACATACCTAGTCCAGGCAATGCAATGCTGCCATTGATTGAGAAATATTTATACAAATATTGAGAGAATTCGCTGTTCATTTTATTGCTTTGTTTTTTTCCCCAATACATATTTCACACCACCAATAAAATTAAACCCATATGCCGTGTACTGGTTCCAACGCTGGTATTGAATATTCGCAATATTATTTAAATCAAACCAGAAACCCCATTTTTCATTCAATTTATATTTTAAAACCAGGTTGATATCTGCAGCGGACCTCATTTTCACCAAAGAATTTGCAGCGACATCTTTTGCATAGGAACCTGTCCAAAAATCTGTATTGAGTACAACCATGAATTTATCCATAGGTTTCCAGCTAGCCTTGAACTTCATTTGTAAAGGCAGCAATCCAAATGGCTTTTCATATTGTATTTGCTTTTGGAAAATCATCCATTCAAATCCAGTTGAGAGTGATAATTGTTCGCTGACGATGTAATTGAAATTTGACTTCAAGTCGATTGTTCTGAGTGATTTTTCAAATATGGGAGCAAAATCCTTGCCCATTAAACCTTCATTTACAAAAAGAGGTAAATTCTTGTGTTCGG
>Ga0192647_101965_pt1 | contig 13078 bp, 13 predicted proteins | sample LauGreFa1BDMLBSN_2_FD_133046 | JGI IMG/M metagenome (GOLD analysis project Ga0192647, IMG submission 133046) | Freshwater lake microbial communities from Lake Michigan, USA - Fa13.BD.MLB.SN - reassembly | ecosystem: Environmental > Aquatic > Freshwater > Lake | place: Lake Michigan, USA...
GAAGAATGATAAGAAAAGAATTATTTGTACTCCCCAACAATATCGGCAGTGAAAAGTAGAGATTATAAATGAGTATTTCAAAGCAGGATTCCTGAATATCAATTGAATTATGAAGATGGCACGATGAGAATTATCTAATGAAAGGAAAATAAGTTATGATTCAACTACGATTACAACAGATAAGTGATGCCCAGCGCTTCTTTGAGATATTGAATAATCCCAATTTCTTGTATTTCGGTTCTCAGCCGGATTCAATCGAAGCAGAGATTGCTTGGCTGGAAGGTAATGAGAAACGCTTTAGAGAACATAAAGAATGGAATTATACCATCTTGAAAGGTGAGGAAGCCATTGGAGGGATTGGTGTAAAAATCAATCAACACAGATCGTATATCGGAGAGATTGGTTATTTCATTGATGAAGCATATTGGGGACAAGGAATAGCCACTGAAGCAGTGCGATTATTGGAAGCTATTTGCTTTGAAGACCTGAGGATGACACGCATTGAATTGCTCATGCTCCCCGAGAATATTGGTAGTGAAAAAGTAGCAGTAAAAAGCGGGTATCTTAAAGAAGGAATACTGCACAAAGCATTAACACATAAAGATGGATCAAAAAGAGATTGTTATTTATATGCGAAAACACTGTAAGAACCAATTATAGTCCCACTTCAAACTCTGCATGCATGTTTTCGAGATACAGAATCTTGTCTCTTTTCATTAAAATAAATACAGTAGATTGCATCATTGTATAGTACTTTAATGATCCCCTTTCATGAAAAGCAATTCCATTCGATTAAACAAATTCATCAGCGAAAGCGGTATGTGCTCACGGCGTGAAGCTGATGAACATATTGAAAAAGGTCGGGTTCTTATCAATAAGAAAAAAGCAATGATTGGGGATCAGGTGCATGTGGGTGATAGAGTCGTAGTGAATGGGATAGCTCTTGAGCCGAGAAAGGGTGATGATACCATCTTCATCGCATTGAATAAACCTGTCGGTATCGAATCCACCACCGAAGATGTACCAAACAATATCATTCGATTCGTGAATCATAGCAAAAGAATCTTTCCTATAGGACGCCTGGATAAAGATTCTCAAGGATTGATATTCCTAACGAATAATGGAGACCTTGTTAATAAGATTTTGCGAGCAGGGAATAATCATGAAAAAGAATATGTGGTGACTGTCAATAAACCACTCACTCAATCTGTGATTGAATCCATGGCAAATGGTGTTCCTATGCTTGGAGTCATGACAAAAAAATGTAAGATTGAGTTGATCACTCCCAATACATTTCGAATCACACTCATTCAAGGACTGAACAGACAAATCCGCAGAATGTGCGAACACTTTGGTTATGAAGTAATCAAGCTTGAAAGAATTCGCATCATGAATATAGGATTGAAAGGTCTGCCGATTGGTGATTGGAGAGATCTGACAGAAAGCGAAATGAAGACGCTATATTCTATGCTTGAAAAGTCTTCAGCTGAAGACAAGAAAAAAACTGCTTCGAAGCCAATATCCAAAAAGTCTAACACGAGTAAACATCATGGATCTTCTCAAACACATAAACCAAAGAATGGTTCGAGAAGTAATTCCGGGAAGAGAGTCAACAAAAGAGGGAAAAGATGAGATTATTTGCACTCCTTTTTACTGCAAATGAATCCCGGATATCAATTTCGAACTGACTGAATATTGCATATATTGAACATGAATTCAAATATAGTCTGCTTTAACAGGTATGAATATGGATGCCATTGATAGAAAAATACTAGAGATACTTCAAGAAGATTGCATGATTTCCTATAAAGAGATTGCAACTAGTATTGGTTTGTCATATAATCCTACCTATGAAAGAATACGAAGAATGGAGGAAGAGGGAATAATCAAGTCAAGAGTGGCAATACTTGATCCCAAGAAGATCGGTGTGCATTTATTTGTGTACTGTAATATCACATTGAAAGAACAATCGAAAAAAAGTTTGATTGACTTTGAAAAAAGAATCAAAACCATTCCTGAAATCATCGAAGCAGTGAGTCTTACAGGCGTTTATGATTATATGCTTAAGATTGCAATACGAGATATTGATGCATATAATACTTTTATCATGAATAAGATTGCGAATATTCCCAATATCGGACAATATCATAGCAATATCGTGATGAGTGTAGTAAAAGATGAGACTGCATTATCCATTCTTCTTGATGAATAATCGACTATCCAAACACTTCCATTCTCTTTTCAAATTGCTGTTTGATAAGATCATTACCCAAATTCCCAATACTTCCAATATGTGTGTGATTCACGCTCCTTTCAGCCGAGAATGTCCCACTTTCGATCTCACTTGAGACTTGCATATATGCATCTCTGAATGGCATGCCAGCGAGTACTCTTCTATTGACTTCTTCAACCGAGAACAAAACTGCATAGAGATCTTCTTCTATCACCTGAGTATTGATTGTGAGATTTGATATCATGAGTTGTGTCATTTCAAGACATGAGGCTAATTCTCCTAGGGCCGGAAATAAGCACTCTTTTGTCAATTGAAAGTCCCTATGATACCCCGAAATCAAATTATTCGTCAAAAGCGTCAATTCATTTGGTAAAGATTGAATGCGATTACATTTGGCTCTGATCAATTCAAAGACATCTGGATTTTTCTTATGTGGCATTATGCTGCTACCTGTTGTAAACTCCTTTGAAAGTCCAATGAGATTGACATGTTGATTCATGAAAAAACAAATGTCCATTGATATCTTCGACAGTGTTGCAGCAATAGAGCTTAATGCAAATGCTGTTATTTTTTCAATTTTTCCTCGCGTCATCTGAGCATAGATGGAATTCACATTCATACTTCTCATTCCAAGTTCTATTGTGGTCAATGCTCTGTCAAGAGGAAATGATGAGCCATATCCCGCGCCGGACCCTAATGGATTCGTATCGGCCAATTCGAAGGCAGTACCAATGAGTAAGAGATCTTCACTCAGGCTTTCAGCATAGGCGGAAAACCATAAACCAAATGATGATGGCATTGCCAATTGCATATGTGTATAGCCGGGCATCAAGACTGAAGAGTATTGTTCGCTTTGTTGAATCAATGTATCAAACAATGACTGAGTCAAAGTGGCTATTCCATGCAGTTCTTCTTTGATGAATAATTTGATGTCAAGCAGCGATTGATCATTTCTTGATCTTCCCGTATGTATTTTCTTCCCAATATCACCCAATTGCTTGACAAGGTCGAATTCAATTTGCGAATGAATATCCTCGATTCCATCTTCTATTTGAAATGTACCTTGTTCGATATCTTTGGCAATGGAATCCAGAGCAGATTGAATCGCTTTACATTCTGTTTCTGACAATACATTGATTCCATGTAACATTGTACAATGAGCTTTTGAGCCCATGATATCATGCTTGGCAAGCATCAAATCAAATTCATTGTCTCTTCCGATTGTAAACTTCTCGATGATTGCAGAGTAATCATTTGAGTCCGTATTGGATTGCCAAAGTTTCATTGTATGTCTTGTAAGATTGAAAGAAAATCAATGTACCTATCTATTCCTTGATGAATCTCATGAAGATAGATGAATTCATCCGCAGTATGAGATCTATTAGATTCACCCGGACCAAACTTAATTGTCGGGAAGTGCATGAGTGCTTGGTCAGACATAGTCATGGAAGCATACATGGGTATATGCATTGCATTGCCTGCTTGAATTAATGGATGAGTATGCTCTATCAATGATGGTCGCAATCGTAGAGAACGAGGTTTGATCTCTGCATGTAGATGTGATTGTAAAATTCCAATAATTTCTTCAGGCAGATACTCTGCATTCATTCGTATGTCAATAACATATGTGCACTTGTCGGGAATAATATTGTGTTGCGTTCCGGCATTGATCATGGTGACATTCATCATTGTCTTGCCAAGAAATGAGCAAGACTTCTCAAATGAATGATTCTTGATGAAGTGTATATCTTCCATTGCTTTGTATAATGCACTATCAGCGGATCCATATGCTGCATGACTTGCAGTTCCATAGACAGTGCAATCCAGGACAAGCAATCCTCTTTCGGCTATTGCTATCTGCATACCGGTTGGTTCGCCCACAATTCCACAATCAATATTGCCAATAAGTGGAAGAATGGATTCTATGCCATTGCGACCCGAAATTTCTTCTTCGGCAGTAGCAGCGAATATGAGATTGTAAGGTAATTCGGCATCATGATAATGACAGAATGTTGCGAGTAATGCAATGAGTGATCCTCCTGCATCATTGCTTCCCAAGCCATATAAGCGACCATTCTCAATGCATGGTTCGAATGGATCTCTCGAATATCCCTGATTTGGTTTTACTGTATCATGATGTGAATTCAAAAGGACAGTTGGTAAGTCTTCAGAGAATCGAGAATTTCTCGCATAGACATTGTAAATATACCTCTCAACGATAATCCCTTTTTTCTGTAAGAAATCCGCAATGCAATCTGCAGTTTGTTCCTCATTCCCTGAATAGGATGGTATAGAGATAAGCAACTGTAATAGTTCTATATATTCTTGATATTGAATCATGAAATTATTCTTGTCCCTTTTGTAATCATGCAATCCGATTTCAAGGAATCCGGACTTGTCAGAAAAATTGTATTCACTCCTGAATTCAAAGCAAGAAATGCATTATCCAATTTCGGGATCATGCCATTGTTTATGATGGATTGGTTTTTAAGTTCATCATATTCAGCTTTATTTAGTGATGCGAGCATGGATTCTTCATTTGCAGGATTTGATAGAACGCCACTTTTGTCAAAGCAATAGATGAGTGTTATATCATATGTCTTTTGAAGAGCAATTGCAATCATCGTTGCTATTGTGTCTGCATTTGTATTCAAGAGATTCCCGAAACGATCATATGTTATGGGTGCGATGACCGGTATTAGAGGGAATTCCAAGAGGTGTCTGAATATGTCAACATTGATGGAATCCTCATCTATGTCACCTACGAAACCAAAGTCAATATCATTAACCAATCGCTTTGTTGCTTTAATCAATCCAGCATCGGCTCCACAAATACCAAGAGCATTACAATTCATTGATTGCAATTTGGAGGTAATCTCTGCATTGATGAGTCCTCTATATGACATGACTGCAATGTCAAGAGTCTGCTTATCGGTGATTCTTCTTCCTTCGTGAAAATGCTGTTGTATATTCAAAAGCTGTGCATGTTTTGTTGCAATCGAACCTCCTCCATGAATCAGGATCTTCTTTCCTTGTATCGCTGAGAATGTAGAAAGAAATGGGATGAGTACAGATTTGTCATCAATGCAATTACCACCGATTTTTATGATGTATAATTGCTCTTTCATTGCATCGATTCGAGTATGTCATGCAATACAGCTTGTGCGGCATAAATACGATTTTCTGCTTGCAAATGAATGATGCTTTGCGGACCATCCAGGACTTCGTCTGTGATTTCTAGATTTCTTCGGACCGGCAGGCAATGCATGACTTTGGCATTTGGCGCATGATGCAATATAGATTGGTCAAAAAGCCAATCATCTTCGACTGGTGACATTGAGCCATAATGTTCAAATGATGACCAATTCTTTACATATATAAAGTCAGCCCCTTCGAGTGCTTTCTTTCGATCATATTCAATAGTCGCTCCTTCAGTGAACTGCGAGCTGAGTTCATAACCGGGAGGTTGAACAATAGTCAGATTGCGAAAACATTTCAATGTCCATTCTGCAAATGAATTGGGAACAGATTGCGGCAAAGGTTTTATGTGTGGAGCCCAAGTAAGTACAATCTTCCTTTGTTCTTGCTTACTTGTTTCTTTGATGCTCATCATATCAGCCAGACTTTGCAGAGGATGGACAGTGGCAGATTCCAAACTAATCACCGGAATACGAGCATGGCGTACAAAAGCCTCAATCAATGACTCGACATAGTCCTCGGTTTTATTCTGTAAGCCAGGAAAGGCACGAATTGCAAGGAGATCACAGTATATCCCAAGCATTGCTGCTGCATCTTTGATATGTTCAACAGAACCTGTATTCATGATTGAGCCATCTGCAAATTCCAATGCCCATGAATCAGCTGTGATATTCACGATGATAGTATTGAGTCCTAATTGAAATGCAGCTTTTTGCGTGGATAATCGCGTGCGTAAACTCGGATTAAAAAAGATCAACCCTATCGTTTTGTTTTTCCCAATATGTTGATGAGCAAAAGGATTCGACTTATGGTATAATCCACGATCAATCAATGACAGAGGATTTTCGCAATCATGGATATTTCTGAAATGTATCATTATGTTCTTTCTCTCAATATGCACTTGCTTTTAATTGAAGTCCTGTAGTTTCAGGTAAACCCAGCATGATATTCATATTCTGAATGGCTTGACCTGAAGCACCTTTTATCAAGTTATCAATCACAGCCGTGATCAGTACTGTATCTTCATGACATTGAATATGAATGAAGCACTTATTGGTATTGACAACTTGTTTTATATCAAGCTCGAAATCCGAAATAAATACAAATGGTTCATGTTCATAATATTGCTTGAACAAGCTAGCAATCTCATTGTTTAGATTTGTTTGTATTGTCATGCAACTCAATATTCCTCTTGTAAATGGACCTCTTTGGGGTATCATTTTAATAGATGGAAGATCCGTCCTGAATTGCTGAATCGTATGGTGTATCTCATGCAAATGTTGATGCTCAAATGCTTTGTACACGGATAGGTTATTGCTTCTCCATGAAAAATGTCCTGTATCACTCAATGTTATGCCGGCACCGGTTGAGCCTGTTGTGCAATGCACATGGATATTATCAATTGAGATATCTGGTTTCAAAAGTGGAAGCAAAGAGAGTTGAATGGCAGTTGCAAAACAACCAGGATTTGCAATAGTATTGGCTTTTGCAATCGAATTACGGAATAATTCCGGCAAGCCATATACGAAGTTTCTTTCTGAATGTGGTTGAACTCTGAAGTCTTGACTCAAGTCAATGATGCAGGTATCCGCTGAGAATACATCAATGAATTCATTTGCCTTTCCATGTGGTAAGCATAGAAATGCTAAATCGATATCCGGATTGATTCTATCAGTGAAATGCAAGGTTGTATCACCGAGTAAATCAGTATGTGCATGGTATATTGGCTTACCGGATTGACTTCGGCTATGAATAAAATCTATTGTCACAAAAGGATGGTTCAAGAGAATTCGTATGAGCTCTCCTCCTGTATATCCGGCACCACCAATTATGCCCACTTTCTTAAGCATCGTTATCTCCGGCATGGATTGTACGATGAATCAATGTTTGATTACCGAATATTGTTGCAAATCCTTTGACATCATCTCCAGACCAAGTACGATTCATTTCGCCATAGGATCCAAATGCATTTGACATCAAATCGAATCGACTCTCAATGCCAAGCAATTCGAATCTATAAGGATAGAGTCTTATGAATACTTTTCCGCTTACATATTTCTGCGTTGAAGTAAAGAAGGATTCAATATCACGCATGACCGGATCAAGCATATGTCCTTCATGCAGCCAAGTTCCATACCAACCGGATAATTGATCTTTCCAATGCAATTGCCATTTGGTAAGCACATGCTTTTCCAGCAAATGATGTGCTTTGATGATGATGATAGGAGCTCCGGCCTCGAAACCCACTCTTCCTTTAATCCCGATTATGGTATCGCCAACATGAATGTCACGGCCAATGCCATATGGTTGAACAATTGCATCAAGTTCACGGATGCATTTCAGAGGATCATTGAGAGATTGACCATTGATATCGATTAACTCTCCTTCATGGAATGTGAGCGTGATATCGATTGACTCTTCTGCTGTGATTGGCGTTGGCCAAGCATGCTCGGGAAGATATTCACTTGATCCTAAAGTTTCTTTGCCTCCGATTGAAGTTCCCCATAAGCCTTTATTGATGCTATATGCAGCCTTTTCCTCGGGAAAGTCGATTCCATATTCTCTTATATATGCTATCTCCTCTGCGCGGGAGAGTTGTTTGTCACGAATTGGAGTGATAATAGAAATATCCGGATATATCTGTCGAAAAATCATGTCGAATCTCACTTGATCATTTCCGGCCCCCGTGCTACCATGAGCTACTGTATCAATTCCAAGTTCTTTGGCATACTGAGCTACAGTGATGGCTTGCACGGCTCTTTCAGCACTCACGCTCAGGGGATATGTGCCATGTTTCAAAACATTGCCATAGATGAGATGTCGAATGCATGTTTCATAGTATTCACGAGATACATCCTTGCAGACAAATGAAGCGGCTCCTAGTTTGTCAGCCATTACAGCCAGATGTTCCTTTTCGGATATGGTGAAAGAACCGGTATCAACAGAAATTAGGTGCACTTCATATTGACATTCATGTTTCAAGTAAAGTGCGCAATATGTCGTGTCCAGACCACCGCTATAGGCAAGAAGAACTTTTTTCATGCTGATTCCTCTTGGACTTTGTCAGGAATTGAAATCTCAACCATTTGAGGTTCATAGAGCATTGCCGTGCATAAGCAATTCTTACTATTCTTGCTTATGAGTATTGGATGATTCACACAGCTTGAGCAACCATTCCAGAATGATTCATCGGAAGTGAGTTCGGAATAGGTGACAGGTCTATATCCGAGATCGGAATTCATCTTCATGACTGCGGCACCTGTCGTCAAGCCGAATATCTTTGCCTTTGGATATTTGTTTCGCGATAGTTCAAATACCTTCTTTTTGATCTTGGTTGCTATGCCTTGTCCTCTGAATTCTCTTGATACAATTAATCCGGAATTAGCCACATATTTGCCCTCTTCCCATGTTTCGATATAACAGAATCCAACCCAAGTGCCATCTTCAGTATATGCTATGATGGCCTTTCCTTGTCGCATCTTATCTTCGATATATTCAGTGGTTCTTTTTGCAATGCCTGTACCTCTGATTTTGGCTGAAATTTCTATTTCATCGCAAATCAAAGGTGCATAATGGAGATGATTGTTATCTGCAACTAAAACTATAATGGAGTTCATGTATCTAATTATGAGCTATATAATGTACACAATAACTACAAAAATAGTAAAAATTAGATAATATATCTATTATGGTATTATCGACTAATAGAATTTGGAACAGAATAGAAACGGAGATTTTTCAAATATGAGGTATGGTTCATTTGAATAGATTGAAGTAAAAAGTTGGAATTCCATCATTCTGTCTATGTATTGCTTACTAAATGTTTGATATTGCTAGTTAAGAATCCATTTAATATTGCTACATTTACTGTTATAAATGACTAGTAACTATATGTAGCCATTGGGCTTAATATTCATCAAGTTGGATCTGTGTATAATGAATTCATGCATCATCTTTTTATGGATTGTCTTTGTATTGTTACATAATGATATTGTCCAAGCCCAATCCACCATTGTTGCTGCAGGCGGAAATGCTATTGGCCCAACTGCACAAGTGAGTTATACGATTGGACAAGTTGTCTATACTTCTCAGTATAATAGTGATGCAATTGTGGATCAAGGGGTGCAACACTCAATTGAGATATATCCTGTTTCAATTGGCAAAGAGGAAGCGGAATGTTCACTTTCTGTTTTTCCAAATCCAACGTGCGAATTCATAACAATATCCCTGGGTATTGCAGTGAGGTATCGGGGTGAATGGAGTATCATAGATATACATGGCAAGCAAGTACTTTCTCAGGAATATGATTCACCTAGTATGACTATTTCTCTTACCGATCTTCCTTCCGGTTCATATACACTATTGATTCGTGATGCAATTTCCAATAAACAACAATTCTATACTGTCAAAAAGGTGCAATGATGCGATGTCTATTCCTCAGTTTCCTTTTGGTTTTGATCAATGCTTCGATATTTGCCCAAGCACCATTCAAAATGAGTCATCAAGCAGTAGTTCGAAGTGTCACAAATACGCTCATTACCAATCAGGCAATTGGAATGAGAGTGAGTATTCTGCAAGGTTCCATAGCAGGGAATGCAGTCTTCGTAGAAACACATGTGCCGGTGAGTAATGCAAATGCACTTATCACAGTCGAAATTGGTACAGGTACTGCAGTGACTGGTTCTATCTCGCAAATCAATTGGGCAAATGGACCATTTTTTATCAAGACAGAATATGATCCAAATGGTGGGTCAAATTATTCAGTGATGGGTACAACAGAACTCATAAGTGTTCCATATGCTTTATATGCAAATAGTTCTGGTAGTTCAATTCCCGGTCCGCAAGGTCCTCCCGGTCCTCAAGGGATTGCCGGGACAAATGGAAAAACAATCTTGAATGATACGCTTAATCCTCAAAGCTCGATTGGAAATGATGGAGATTTCTTCATAAATACAAGTACATCAACACTATTTGGACCCAAGACAGCCGGAGCATGGCCACAAGGCATCAGTTTGATTGGACCTCAAGGTCCTGCAGGAAGCGGTGGCGGATTCACGCATTATATAGGTGAAAAATTCGGCGGTGGTGTAGTATTTCATGTTTGGAAGGACTCAGCCGGTATTGAACATGGTTTGGTAGTTGCTGCAACGGAACTTCCGCAACAAGTTTGGAGCAATGTTGATTTTTTCAATACGAATGGTACAGCTTGGAGTAGTTGGGATGGACTCAGTAATAGCAATGGAATAGTTGCTCAACAGGGACACACAAATAGTGCAGCGAAAGCATGTTTGGATTTGATTAGTGGCGGTCAATCGGATTGGTATCTTCCTGCCCTTGATGAGATCATGTTATTGTTTACCCATAGGTTTAATATCAATCAATCACTCATGACTATTCAAGGAGCGAATCAACTTGGGGTTCATGGTGGTCAATATTGGACAAGTACTGAAGTCTCATTTGGCTCAACTACAGCATTTATGTTCTATGCCGGTAATTTTAGTTCAGGATTTTCATCAAAAGATGTTGCGATTAATTATGTTCGAGCAATTCGAAAATTTTAAGTATATCTATACTGAATTTGTGAACTATTCGGAGTTTGGCATATGAAACAATGCATTTCGATTTTGAGTGCATGCTTTCTTGTATGTATCGTATTTCTGTTTAATGGCTGTGAGCCCACTGTCCAATCAATTTCTCCCGAGCAAACAATTGAGAAAGCGCTTCGCGTATTCTGTGATTCACTATCTGCATCATCTTTGGATAGTTCAGAGGTCTCGATCAAGATCAAAGAGTATCTACAAAGAAATGATAATACCTTCTTTGGGTCCACTGTTTGTATTCTTGATTCAAATAGGAATGTTGTCGCAAGTCCTTACTGGTATCGCGGAGGGACAGCATTGATCTATAAAGATTTGGCAAAAGATCCCGCTTATGCAATCGAAACACAGGAGTGGCTTACAAAGCCATTGCAATCAGGAACAGAAGTTTGGAGCGCACCATACTTTGATGCAGGTGGCGGAGAGATCTGGATGAAAACTCTCTCGATTCCCATTAAGAAAAATGGAAAGATTGTGGCTGTTGCGACGACTGATATGAGGATGTGAGAATTTGCTTTAATCAACGGTTGTACAATCTGTTTGAGTTGGCTTATTCTCACATGATTCGCTTAAATGTATTCGCCTTCTTCAGTATCAATGTTACCATTCGATAAAAGGTATTATTACTTACATAATAGATTCTTCACAATAGGGAAATAATCACGTAATATCAAGACGATAAGTTACATCCATATTCAATACTCACTTTTTGTATGGATGAAACATGAACATCGTTTACGGTTTTCTACTATTGCTGTTTGTCGGTGGTACGGCAATGTCTCAGCAAATCTTTCCTGCATTGGATACCAATTTCAATGCAAAAACAATTATTGTCCCACCTTCGCCACTTCAATCAAAATTGGTATTCATTGGTGGTAAGGATACAGTCATTGGAATCAATGGTCAAAAACAACTTGCCAAGCAATGGCATGACTTTATAGGCTATACTCCAATCAATCTACAAGCACCTAATGATTCTGCATATATCACCATCAACCATGAAATGCGTGTAAAAGACGATATCCTTGGTGACGGTGGTGGAATGACAGTATTCAAAGTCAAGAAAACTCCAACCGGTGACTATATCGTGGATGGCAGTTATCGTAATGTTGATTTCACAGCTGTTGGAAATACACTTGCAAATTGCGGTGGAATCAGTGCTCGCAATGGTAGAATTTGGACAGCCGAAGAGTGGGTTCAAACATCTAACAAAGACATTAATATTGGTCTATTGCCCGTAGAAGGAAAAGACACAACGTATGGTGCATTTGGTAAGGGTACAGGCCAAGCAGCAGTTCAGGGCTGGGGTATTAGAGACACAAATGATTGGACAATTCCTGCAGGTGCGAACTATGCCGGTAGATCAATCAAAAAATTCCAAAATTTCAATTGGTTGGTTGAAATTGATCCTGCCCAGGCAAAAGCTACACGCAAAATGTATAATTGGGGACGTTTTGAGCATGAAGGTGGAGTTGTGATGCCTGATGACAAAACAGTCTATCTCACAGATGATACGCAACCTGCGGTATTTTTCAAGTTTGTGGCAAATCAGGCCGGTAATTTCAATGAAGGTCAATTATTTGCATATAAGCAATCAGCGGATGGAAATGGTGGATCATGGTTACCACTTGAAAACTCACTTGATTCCATGCTTAGTATTCGTGCCGTGGCACTTAGAAAGGGTGCAACAATGTTCACAAGATTTGAGTGGATCACCGATGTAAAAGGGAAAGTATATATTACTGAGACAGGTTTGGACAATTCCGGGAACAGATTCAAAGATGGCATGAAAGCAGGTGGAACACTTGCTAAACACTTGATGGATCGCGATGTATATAATGGTCCATTCTCTGATTCAACAATGAAAATCAAAGATACTGTGATCATTGATTATTATGGTCGCGTTTTGGAATTCGATCCTGCTACAGATAAAATGAGCGTATTCCTTGACGGTGGAAAGGCAACAAATTATGCTTCGAACAAAGTACATCTCTCAAATCCTGATGGCTTGGTATCTTGGAACTTGAATGGGAAAGACTATTTAATCATT
>Ga0192647_101966_pt1 | contig 13076 bp, 17 predicted proteins | sample LauGreFa1BDMLBSN_2_FD_133046 | JGI IMG/M metagenome (GOLD analysis project Ga0192647, IMG submission 133046) | Freshwater lake microbial communities from Lake Michigan, USA - Fa13.BD.MLB.SN - reassembly | ecosystem: Environmental > Aquatic > Freshwater > Lake | place: Lake Michigan, USA...
GTGGGCGATCGGTGGTCCACCGAACCACGAATCTCGGATCCACGAGCCACCACCCGGTTCCAATTCGACCACAGGACATGCATTCCCCTAGCGTACGGCGCGGCGCCCACCTGCGTGTCGCTCGGGGACCCCTGTATACTCCCGCTCCCATGCTCGAGACCGACGCCTTCGCCCCCGGTACCCGCGTCCGCGTGACGCAGCAGTTGCCGCAGACCCACACCGTGTGGACCACCACGGTCGAGGGCACCGTGTGCCGCTACCGACAGGCCAAGACGGGCTCGTGGTTCGCCCACGCCAAGGCCGACAAGCTTTGGCTCGACCGGCTGGAGCTCAAGAAGGACGACGGCGAGCTCGTCACGCTCAACCTCGACCGCTACAGCGTCATCGAAGGCGCGTGACCGCTCCCGAGAAGGGGAACCTTGATCAGTGACCGCCCGTGCGCAACGGCGTCTTGCCGATGGTGCACACGGTCATCGCGTCGCGCCAGCAGCCCGTCATCGTGCCACCGATCCAGTCGTTGAGCCGCGGGAGCGACACCGCATCGACCTCCGCCGACAGTTCGCCGAGCGAGCGGCAGCGCCCCAGCCGGTACCAGTCACTGCCCAGTGCCGCCGCCCGCGCGGCCGAGCTCTCGCCCTGCATCACCAGACGGCTCTTCATGCCGATCACCGCGCGGCGGAACTCGCCCTCATCCACGCCATGCTCGAACCGACCCAGCTCGGTCATCATGGTGTCGAGGGTCTCCTGCGCCCGCTCGGGCGTGCTGCCCGCGTAGAGCGCCACCATGCCGCGGTCGCGGCCGCCCGCATACCCCGCGTTCACCGAGTAGCACAGGCCGCGCTTCTCGCGCACCTCGCTGAACAGCCGACTCGACGTCTCGCCACCCAGGATGTTGGTGGCCAGGCGGCAGAGCAGCGACTCGGGCTCCCGCTCGCTCGGCGCATGCAGACCCACGGCGATGTGCGTCTGGTTGGACTCGTCGGCCTCATGGAGCCATCCGCCCACCGGCGAGCCCGTCGCGCGCACATCCTCGCCCGTGCCATGCCAACCCTTGAGCAGTCCGTCGAGCGTGCGCGCCAGTTCGTCGGCGTCCACCGCGCCGGCGATGGCCAGGATCGATCCCACGGGGCGCGCCCTCGCCATCCAGTCGGCGCGCAGCGCCTCGATGTCCGCACGCTCGAACGCAGCGCGGTTGCCGTAGCCTGAGCGGTTGAAGGGCCGCGGCAGATGCCGCTCGCGCAGGCGAAGCGACACGCGGTGCTGGGGATCATCCTGCAGGCTCTCGAGCGACTGGATCGCCAGCCTTCGCACGGCGTCCAGTGCATCGGCCGGCAGATGCGGCCGCACCACCAGATCCGCGAGCAACGGCAGCGCTTCGCCGATGCGGGACCCGATGGTCGTGGCCGACACCACGGTGTGGATCGCCGCGGGAGTCACGGCGCGCTGCACACCCGCACGGTCGAGGGCATCGCTGAATGCCCGGCTGTCCCTGCCGCCCGCGCCCCGCTGCGAGAGTTCCGCCAGCAGGCTCGACCAACCGTCGCCCGCCTCGCCATCGGGGTCGCTCGCATTTCCCACGGGCACGAGCCAACTCACCGCGGCCGTCCGGACCCCCGCCATCTCCTCCACCAGCAGCGGCATGCCGCAGTCGAGGATGCGAACGCGGATGGGATTCTCACGGGGGGTCGTCACAGGCATCGCGCGGATGCTATCACGCGATCGGGCGGGCTCATCCGGCGCGTCGGGTTCCCGTCGACCATCCAGCCGAAGGCGCCGCCCCCAGACCGGCACCCGCACAGACCGCACAGGTCCACCCAACCAACCCCTGCCTCGCCGGCACTGCGGGTTGCAGCAAACCCGCCACACCGTTGCGCCGATGACGCGACAAGCCTGGGTTGCGATCCAGGCGCACCATCCTCGACTCCCGAGGAAGCGACTTACGGAAAGTCTCCATGCGTCCACTCCATGCCGTCATCGATGTCCTTGTGGTCGGATCCGCTGCAGCCGCGCTCGTCACCGCCCTCCACCTCTACGAGTCCAGGCTCGAGGAGCAGTCGGTGGTCGATGCCACCCGCGCCGCGCTCTCCACGATCCGCTCGGAGATGGGCATTCACGCCGCCGTGGGCGATGTCGAGCTCAACGAGTTCGGACACCCCGAGGTGATCGACCCCAGCTGGTTCGGCAGCACCCCCGCCAACAACCTGCTCGCCAACGGCAGTGCTCCATGGCTCGAGGTCGCCAATCCCGGCGAGTACGACCGCAACCACCCCAACGACCCCACCTTCCGTGGCGGTCGGGGTGCCATGTTCTGGTACAACCCCGCGCGCGGCATCGTTCGGGCCCGCGTGCCCGATCAGACCACCGACGAGGCCACGCTGGCGCTCTACGAGTCGATCAACGGCGAGGGCTGGGAGCAGTAAGGAAGGGCCCGGTGGCAGCGAGCCGCGCGGCCCCTCGGAGGGTCGGGGCTCCGCCTTTCGGGTTCCGCGACCCTTGCGACAACCGAAAAACACCGCCGCCGCCCCGAGTCTCGCGACTTCCGGGGCGGCGGTGCCTTCGTTGCTGGCGGGGCCGGCTCCGACGCCTCTTGGCTTCGGGTACGGCGCCTCCCGCCCCCTGCGACTCACTTCTTCTTGAAGTAGTCGATGTTGATCTGGATGTACTTGCGCCACTCGGCGGGCACGTCGTCCTGTGGAAAAATCGCCTGCACCGGGCACTCGTCCACGCAGAGGCCGCAGTCGATGCAGGTGTCAGGATCGATGTACAGCTGCTGCTGCACGCCGTAGTCGCCTTCCTTCTTGGTCGGGTGGATGCAGTCGACGGGGCACACCTCGACGCACGCGGTGTCCTTCGTTCCGATGCAGGGTTCCGTGATCACATGCGCCATGGCGCGTTGCACTCCGTGAGATTGCAGTGTGGTGGATGCGTTCGCTGGATGCGCGCGTGATGCGCGCGGCGATGCATGCGCGCCCATGCGCGCGGCGCGATGATAGCGGCAGATTCGCGCGGAAAAGAAAGCCTAAAAATGCCGGAGGCCGCCTTCCGGCGGCCTCCAAGCATCGTTCAGAGCGAAGGGCTCACTTGGTCTTCTTGCCGGCCTTCTTGGCGGTCTTCTTGGCAGCCTTCTTCGCGGTCTTCTTTGCGGCCTTCTTCGCGGCCTTCTTCTTTGCAGCCATTGTTGGCATCCTTTGCTGAGTTACGCTCTTGATGTCGGAGTGAGGCAGGTGCCGGCGTAACAGAGCCACTGCCGCATGGTGTTATACACAGATCGGCCACAGAGGAAAAGTGACTTGACAGAAATATGCACTTCGTGATGCATGATGTGCCCGAAGGGTGGTCGGCCGTGTGGGCCGACGACCATGCACCGGCACACCGAGGCGATGGCGCGAACGCATCGACCCGCCGACGCAACGGCATGGACGAACACACGCGAGGCCACTCGAGATGACCACCAGGATCGCCCTCATCGGAGCAAGCGGACGCATGGGAATGCGCATCGATGCTCTCGCGCACGCCGACGCCGAGGCGACCATCGCGCTCCGCCTGGGCCGTGCGGCAGTCTGCGCACCCGCGCCCGAGCCCGGCGCGATCGATGTCGTCGTCGACTTCTCCAGCGAGTCGGGCACCCGGGCCGCCATGCAGCTCGCCCAAGGCACGGGGGCGGCGCTGCTCGTGGGAACCACTGGTCTTTCGGCCGAAATCCTGCAGGAACTGACGTCGCTCGCCCGGCGCCAGGCGGTGCTGATCGCGCCCAACACCTCCCTCGGCGTGGCCGTCACCCGCAAGTTGGCACGGTTGGCAGCCGAGCTCCTCGGGCCTGCGGGCTGGAGCGTCGACATCGTGGAGAGCCACCACGACCGCAAGAAGGATGCACCCTCCGGCACTGCCCTCGCGCTCGCCGGTGCACTCGACGCCGGCGGCATGGCCGTTCCGGGCGACCGCATCCACGCCATCAGGGCGGGTGACACCATTGGCGAGCACGAGATCCGCTTTGCAGGTCCCTCGGAGCGGATCCACCTCATGCATCAAGCCGTGTCCCGCGATCTGTTCGCCGCCGGGGCGCTGCGCGCCGCCAAGTGGCTGCACGGCCGACCTGCGGGCAGCTACACGATGGACGAATTGCTCGGCTAGGGACGACTTGCTCGGCGAGGGACGAACTGCTCGGCTAGGAGCGATGTGCTCGGCCAGGCCCGGGACGTGCCCCGAGACGAGACGGCATGCGCATCACGGCGAGGCGACAGCTCCGCTGGCCGCGGATCCGCTGCGCCCAGGCTGACGCCGTCACGCAGCGCGGCGGCGATCGCCTGGTTCGGTGTCGGTGCTGTGGGTCGTGTTGGACGGTGCGTCGGCCCGCTCGCGCCAATCCTCGGCGCGGCCGCCGAGGTTGAGCTCGCTGGGCATGGTCTTGCGGTAACCCAGCTTCCGCACCACCTCCAGCACATCGGTCCAGGTGGGGAACGACTTGCCGTTGGCACGCTTGAAGGCATCGATGGCCACGAGGAACATGAACTGCTCCTTGCTCATCTCGCCTTCCTCGGCGCTCTTCACGAAGTCGCTCAGGCGGCGGCCAGGTCCACGGCGGCGCTCGAGGTTGGTCGGTGACGTGCCCTCGAGGTCGCGGCGATCGAGACCCGAGCGGCGGTCGACCACACTGCCCTCGCGGGGATCGGTGGTCGGGGTGCGGTTGGTGCCGCGGGTGTTGGAGTCGTCTGCCATGGTTCCTCCGGGCTGCCGAATGGGATCGCGGTCGGCGCGTTCACACGCCACCGCTACACTGCGCCATCGGCCACGGGCGAGGGTAACTTCACGGGAACCCGCGAAGTCACCGCCAGTTCGCGTCCGGCCGTCCACACCGCTGGAACGCGGCTCGCAACCGCCCTTTCGGTCGACTTCACGCAGCCCCAGACGCAGTCCCCCACCGTGCCCAACGACACTGAAACCACCTTCCGACCGCTCGGCGCCATCCTGGGATGGGTGTTCCCCGGACTCGGACACATCGCCGCGGGCAATGTCCGCCGCGGCGTCTACGCCATGACGGGCGTACTCGTGCTCTTTCTCGGAGGCATCGTGGTGGGCGGCGTCGACTGCGTTGATCGCACCGAGGACCGTCTCTGGTTCATCGGGCAGGCGGGCTGCGGCCCCATCGCGTTCGCGGCCGACTACGCCAACACCGCCTTCCTCAAGTCGGGTGACGCGGCGCCCATGATCAAGATGCCCACTCCCCCGGGCGCTCCTGAGATCGCCGTGAGCAGCTTCAAGGGCCTTGCCCACGCCAACGAGTTCGGAACGCTGTTCGTGTTCCTGGCGGGCCTCCTGAACATCTGCGTGCTGCTCGATGCGGCGGTGCGCGCACCCGCCAGCGATGGCGTCCAGTCCGGCCGCCGCTCGGGCGAGGGAGCGCCGCGATGACCTCGCTCGGAACCATGCTCGCGTGGACTCCCTTCCTGCAACCAGCGCCTGGCGCGCAGCACTGGTGGTGGATGCTCGTGATCCCCATGGCGCTCGGCGTGGCGATGGCCTACAAGGCCATCCGCGTTGCCAGCCTCGCCGACTGGCCCAAGGCGGTCGCCAAGATGACGCTGCAGATCGTCGCCGCGATGCTGGGCATCGCCGTCGGCCTCTACCTGCTCGTGGTGGTGTTGCTGCCGATGCTGCCCGCGGAGTGACTCCGCCGCCGCACGGGCGTCAGCCGCTGGTCCCAGACGGAGCGGTCCGCCGCGCCAACCTGCGGGCCAATGCCAACGGACCCACCAGCACCGCACCGTAGAACACCGTGTTGAACGCGATGCCCATCCACAGCAGGCGGATCTCCTGTGGCTTGCCGCCTCGCCGACCGGTCGTGGCGCTCTCGACGGCATAGGGCAGGCTGGTGTCGGCGTCGTCGAGCTCCGCGGGCACGGGAAAGCTCTGGTTGGTGGAGGTCACTGTCCACCGCATGGCCACCGTGGGCAGCGGCCAGCCCACCGCCAATGTGCCGATGCGGACGAACTGCGCCACGGGGTAGGGCGGCGGAGGCGGCTCCTCCCAGCCGTGCATCTCACCGTCCCACATGGGGGTCGAGAGCGGTTGATCGTTGAGCATGAGGTTCGACCAGCGCACGCCGAAGACGGCGTCACGGGCGTGCCACCATTCATGCACGCCGCGTCGGACCTGGCGCACGCTGGCGCCCTTCCCGCGGTGCACGAGGTGCATGGGCAGGTAGGTCATGCCCGCCATGGCCACCACGCCCAGCACGAGCGCGATCGACAGGCGGCGGAGCGACACGGACCAGTCCAGTCTCAGCATGTGGCGCATTGTGCGATACTTCAGGCGTGACTGCCTCTCCTGCGAACGCCGCCCCCGCAAGCACCTTCCCCGACACGCTGCACCGCCTGGTGCTGCGCGGCATTGCTGAGATGGGGTTCACTGCGCCCACACCCATCCAGGCGGAGTTCATCCCCGCGGCGCTTGCGTCCGTCGATGGCGCCGATGCACCGCTCGGCCAAGAGCGCATCAACCGGGATCTCGTGGGCCTCGCCCCCACCGGCACGGGCAAGACGCTCGCCTACGGCATCCCGCTCGCGGATCTCCTCCTGCGCCACAAGCCCGTCGAGACGGGTGGCCGCCGCCGCGATCCGCGTACCCGCCTGCGGGCGCTGGTGCTGGTGCCCACGCGCGAGCTCGCGCAGCAGGTGGCCGAGGAGATCCGCAACCTCACCCGCGGTTCGCTCCTGCGGGTGACCGCGCTCTACGGCAAGGTGGCCATCGCCCCCCAGGCCGAGGCGCTCAAGAAGGGCGTCGACATCGCGGTCGCCACGCCGGGCCGCGCGCGCGAGCTGATCGAGGCCGACGCGATGACGCTCGCCCACCTCCTCTACGTGGTGTGCGACGAAGCCGACCGCATGCTCGACATGGGCTTCCTGCCGCAGGTCGACTGGGTGCTGTCGCGCGCACCCGAGGGCCGCGCCAAGTGGCTGCTGTCCGCGACGCTGCCGCAGCAGGTCGAGGACCTGGTCCACAAGAAGCTCGACAAGCCGCGCAAGATCGCGGTCGGCACGCGAAACGCCGCCGCTGAGCACCTGGCGCACCGGCGCATGCTGGTCGAGGAGGAGCTCAAGACGCCCGCGCTCCTGTCGCTGCTGGCGGCGGAGAGCCTGCGCCGCGGCATCGTGATCTACTGCGCCAGCCGCCGCCGCACCGGGTGGGTCGCTGGCGCACTGCGACGGCACGAGATCTCCACCGCCGTCGTGCACGGCGACCGCTCGCAGCTGCAGCGCGAGAAGGCACTCGAGAGTTTCGCGCACGGGCGCTGCCGCGTGCTGGTCGCCACCGACGTGGCCGCGCGTGGATTGCACGTGCCGGGAATCAAGCTGGTGGTCAACTACGACGTGCCCGTGTCGCCCGAGGAGTGGATCCACCGCGTGGGCCGCGCCGGCCACGGCGGCGGCGAGGGCTCGAGCGTCACCTTCGTGTCACCCGAGGAGCGCGTGCGCTGGGAGTCGGTGGTGCAGCTCGCGCAGCCCGCATGGGAAGCCGTGTCGGTGCCCGAGGATGTCGGCAGCTTCATGCGCGAGCGCGACAAGGCCCTTCACGAGCGCGCGCAGGCCGAGCAGGCCGAGGTCCTCAAGGCGCTCGAGCTCAAGGAGAAGGCCGAGAAGGAGAAGGCCAAGCGACTCAAGGACGCCGCGCGCAAGCGCAGGATGAAGTCGCAGCGCCACGACTCCAAGCAGCTTCGTGGCACCAAGTCGAACACCCCCGTGCCAAAGGACGCCAAGCGCGGCACCGGCGTCAAGAAGCTCGGGTGAGAGACGTTCCGTAGTCTCCGATTCGCCGCGGTCTCCGATTCGCCGCAGTCTCCGCTTCGCCGCGACCGCGCGAATCACGACCGCGGTTCGCGCAGCGCCATGCGGAACGCGAGCGAGCGGATCTCCCGGCCCTGCCGCAGCAGCATGCGGCGGCGAACAGCGCGCATGCCCGGCACGGTCATGGTGTTCTGCTGGATGCTCGCGAACATCGTGAAGTCGAGCATGGCCGAGCGCATCCAGTCAATGTCCTTCTCGTAGCCGCTGACCGCCAGCGCGCCCGTCTCCTCGATGAAGCGGCGCAGGCGGCGCTGGCTCACGCCGAGCGTCTGGCAGCAGCCGAAGTGGATCACGCGGCCCTGGCAGCGGCCGCGGAGCGCCTCCTCGAGCGCGTCGAGCGACACGCGGGCGCCACGGCGGCGAAGGTCGCCGAACTGCACCTCGCCCTCGATCCCATGGAACGCGAGATAGAGGATGGGGAACTCGTCGTGCCGGCGCTGGGTCCACTTCTTGAGGTAGTAGTCGAGGGCATCGATGGTGACGACGTTGCGGTGCACGAACGGAATGCCAAGCGGCGACCGGCGCAGGAGCTCCAGCATGGGCTCCACGCTCGGCGAGGTCTTGACCTCCGACCAGTCGGTCTCGAGGCAGAAGATGCCACGGACCTTGGTGCGGGCGTGGGGGAGCGTGTAGTCGCGGAGGAGCATGGAGACGTCCTTTGCTTTCCCAAAGCCAGCGTGCATGAGACCCACCTTCGGAAGGGGTTTCCGAAGGTGCTCCATTGTTGCCTGTCGATCGTGTGTGGGCGGCAAAACCGCGGGTTTCCCGCGCGGAATCGCGTCTTCCGCCTCGGTCGATCCGTCGACCGGTCGGTCCCGCGCCCGCCCAACCGCCCTGGCGCGGCGAGAATGCGGTTGGGACCTCGCAGAGCGGCTATCGGCCCGCCGGAGGCTCGTCCGAAAACGCCATGCTCGTCGTTGGCGGCGGCGACTTCACAATCCGTCCACATGGGGACCGCACGAGGGCCAACGGCAGGCGAAACCAGTGAGTCGGCGCGACCCGCAGCCCTCGCCGAAGACCGTATGATCGGACCTTATGGACGATACGACGGTTCTCCCGCGCCCCGAGGCAGCCACCCCCGCGCCCGCCAGTTTCCGCCCCGAATGCAGCACTGCGTTCCAAGTGGTGGCGGCAACCGTGGTTTTTCGCGTGGTGCGCGGAGAGTTATCGATCGGCCTTCCGTTCGCCCCCACCTCGGGCGGCGACCTTGTGCGGGTCGTTCCCACGGCGGCGCCCTCTGTGAACGAAGCCGACGGAGGTCTGGCCTCGGCGGCGCGTGCCGCGGCGGCGCGCGTGGTGGCGGCGCGCGAGATCGTGCGCATCTCCAACGCGGGTGTGCGCGCGATCGCCCCCACCGATGGCGCCCCGGCGCAGCTCGCGGTCGTGTCCTGGGCCATCGCGCGTCCCATCCTGCACTCGGCGGATGCCGCCCAGGCCCTCGAGGCAGACGAGGCGTTCGTACCGCTCTCGGCGCTCGGCGAGCTTGATGCGCCCTCCCGCGCCATCCTCTCATGTGCGTTCGAGTCCTTCCTCGACTCCACGCTTGCCGATGCGCTCACGCGCCGACTGCTGCCGCGCCACATCCTGTTCCGCAAGACCGACGGATTCACCAACCGCAGTCCCTTCGAGACGGCGCTCGGCGCCCCCGCGCAGCCGACCGAACCGGAAATCCCGATCTTCGTCGGCCTGCTTCCCGACCCATTCCCGCTCTCGGCGCTCCGCGAGCTGTACGAACGGCTGCTCGATGCGCCGCTCGACCGCGGCAACTTCCGCCGCCAGTTCCACGAGATCATCGCGCTCGGACCCATCAAGGCGCTGCCGATCTTCGAGCGCGGCGTGCCGCACCGCGCAGGTCAGCTGTTCACCTTCGACAAGCCGTCGTGGGCCAGGTTCGCGTCGAGCTGACGCTGGCGCGTGCTGCGCACGCCGATGCGGATGTCGAAAAAGGGCGAAACCCGGCGGCGCGCGCTGAGGAGTTGCGCGGGAGCATGCCTCACCGGTTCGGCGCGGATCGGTAGCGTCGAATCGGTCGTCCCGAGGCGCGCACGCATGACGCCGGATGGATGGATCCGACCGCGCGCGCAAGCTCCTATTGCCGCCGGGCTTCGCGGGGACCATGGGGCGCGCGTTGTCGCAAGGTCCCATGGTCACATCGATGTCCGACTGCGGTGATATACGCGCGGTGCTCCACTCGGTTCAGCCTAGGGTTCGGAGTTTCCACCAATTGCTCCGCGAATGGGGTGGAAACCGCACCCCCTCCCGGGAGTCGCGAGCGGCGATCCCCTACCTTCCGCCACATGCAGCCGCTTCTCGCCATCCACGCACGGATCGCCCACATCACGCTGCGCGATCCCACGCGACGCAACGCGCTCGACGCGGCGGCGCTGGGGACCCTGCGCGAGCATCTCGCGGCGGTGGCGACCGACGCATCGGTCGACGTGCTCGTACTCGCCGGCGAAGGGCCCGCATTCTGCGCGGGCTTCGACCTGGCGGCGTGCGCCGAGGAGCCGCGGCGCGTGGAGCCGCTCCTCGCCGGTCTGAGCGCGTGCGTCCAGGTGCTACGGGGGCTGGATGTTCCCGTGGTCGCCCGCGTGCAGGGCGCGGCCCTCGCGGGCGGATGCGCGCTGCTCACCGGCTGCGACTTCGTGGTGGCCGCGCGCGACGCGCAGCTCGGCTATCCCACGCACCGCATCGGCATCTCGCCGGCCATCAGCATTCCCTCGCTCGCCTCGCGCATGGGCGCGGGTGCGCGGGCCCTGCTCATGGGCAACGACATCCTCGACGGCCAGACGGCGCATGCCCGCGGGCTGGTGACGCATGTAGTCGACGCCGAGGGACTCGATGCGGAGGTGGATGCCCTCGTCGCCCGGCTGCTGCAGAAGGGCCCCGCCGCCATGCGCGCCACCAAGCGGTGGATACGCACCGTCGAGGAGCGCGGCGCGGGCGATCTCGGAGCGGTTCCGCCGCGAGACCCTGCCGCGATGGCGCAGGCGCGCGACGCGAGCATGGCGCTTGCATCGGGCGAGGAGTTCGCGACCATGCTGCGTGCATTCTGGGCATCGCGCGCCCAGACACGGTGAATCCCGCTTCCCTCGCATGCGATCGCCGCTCGCCAGAATCCACGGAGTCCTCCGCGACATCCGCTACCACTCGCGCCGCGTCGAGCGCAACCGCTTCGACCGCGTGCAGGGCGCTGGCTTCGTGCTGTTCGCCTTCATGGCGCCACTCGTGGTGTGGAGGATGGAGGACCTGCGCGTGCGCGAGTCGGGGGAGACGCTGCAGTGGATCCGCGCGTACGACCTGATCGACGAGTTCGGCCGCAGCGAGGGCGTGCGCGCCATCGAGATCGAGGAGAAGGACAAGGACGGAGCGTGGCCGCGCTCCACGCCGCTCGCCACCGCCGAGGTGATCCAACGGACCACCTGGCGCGGCTGGCCGCTGGTGACCAAGGACACGGTGCATGCGCCGGAAACGGTGCTCAGCGCGCTGCCGGCGTGTACGGGCGTGCGCCGCGCCGAGGTGGAGCGGGCGGTGCAACGGCTCGTGGACAAGTCGGCGCCGCGGCATGGGGATCGCGCGGCGGATGCGCAAGGGCAGGACGCCCGCGCGGATCGGACGCGCACGCACATCGCCTCGTGGATCTTCTCGTCCGGCGCCTGGTGGGTGCTGCTGTCGCTCGGCCTCGCGGTCGCGCTCGCGCCGCTGCGGCTCGGCTGGTTCCTCTACCGCCGCGGCCGCAACGCCGTGCGCCAGGGGCGCATCGACCGCTGCCACTGCCCGAACTGCGGCTACAACGCCAAGTACTCGATCCTGCGCGGCCGGTGCCCGGAGTGCGGAAGCGAGCTCTACGAGCGGCCGGATTGGTAGTCGGCCCGCACCTGACGGCCGGGTCGGTCACCGACGCCAGTCACCGACCCCACGCGGCACGGAGGCGGGACTGCGCCTCGTCGCCCGCGATGATCCGGGCGCTGATCTCGGCGGCTTCGTCGGCAATCGCGTCATCGAGCGACCCGTCGAGCTCATTGAGCCAGTGCTTGGTGGCGGCGAGTGCCTTGGGTCCGCCCTTGGCAAGACGCTCTGCAAGCTGTTGCGCGGTGGCGACCAGATCCGATTCGGCGACGAGGTGCGTGGCGAGGCCGCGGCGGAAGCCCTCCTCGCCCGACATGGTGCCACCCGCGAGCAGCATCGCGCGCGCGGCGCCGGCGCCGATCTTCTTCATCAGCCACGGCGCGACGACCGCGGGGCAGATGCCGAGGTCGACCTCGGGGTAGCCGAGCTTGGCCTCCGCGTGCGTCACCGCGAAGTCGCAGACGACCATGAGCCCGCATCCGCCACCGATCGCCGCACCCTGCACGCGCGCGATGGTCGGAATCGAAAGGCGGCGGATGGCGCGCGAGGTGCGGGAGAGCGCGCGGAGCATCTCGCCCATCGCGATTGGATCGTCGGCGACCGCCTTGAGGTCCATGCCCGCACAGAACGACTTGCCCTCGCCTCCAAGCACAAGGACCCGCACGGAGGCGTCCCGCCCGATCGCGTCGACGGCCGCGCCGAGCTCGGCGATGAGCTCGCGCGAGAGTGCGTTGCGGGCCTCGGAGCGAGCGAGTTCAAGGGTGGCGATGCCGTTCGCGATGGACGTCTTGACGAGCATGGCGGGGAGGGTAGCACGGTATCTTTCCGACATGCTCCCCTTCGAAGTCCGCGACGGCGTCCATGTCATGTTTCTGCAGCCGAACCCCGAGAAGCCGCGCGGCGGCGTGGTGGTGCTCGACGCATGGCTGATCGGCGAGATCAAGGCCACGCTGGCGGCGATCGCCGCTGAGAAACCGAAGGGCTTCGTGCTCGCGAGCGCCTCGACGCGCGTGTTCGTGGCGGGCGCGGATCTCGCGGAGATCGACGCACTCGACGACGCAGGGCTCGACGCGTACCTGCGCGCGGGCGCGGAGGCGTTCGCGATGATCCCCGCGCTCGGTTGTCCGAGTGCCGCGGCGATCCACGGTGCGACGCTCGGTGGCGGGCTCGAGATCGCGATGCACTGCGATGCGCTCGTCGCCGCGCTACCCGCGGAAGGCGGCAAGCCGTGGCAAGTGGGGCTGCCAGAGGCCGGGCTCTGCATCTGCCCGGGCTGGGGCGGCACGCAGATGCTGCCTGCGAGGATCCTGCCCGCGCTTGCGATCGAGCGCACCGCGACGGGCGCAACCTGGTCGTGTCACGAAGCGCCGACATGTCTCTTCGATG
>Ga0192647_101968_pt1 | contig 13067 bp, 16 predicted proteins | sample LauGreFa1BDMLBSN_2_FD_133046 | JGI IMG/M metagenome (GOLD analysis project Ga0192647, IMG submission 133046) | Freshwater lake microbial communities from Lake Michigan, USA - Fa13.BD.MLB.SN - reassembly | ecosystem: Environmental > Aquatic > Freshwater > Lake | place: Lake Michigan, USA...
CACGCAACTTGACTCATCATAGGAGGAGCATCGTGATCGGAAATATCATCCGCTGTTGCTGCAGTAATGTCAATTACAGGGATGTTATTGGTTACCGCAAGTAGTTTAAACTCACGGGAAATGTTTCGGTTACGCTCAACTTCAGAGTTAGAACGCTTGTTATCATTGAACAACTGATGATAGTCCAGAATAACCAAGTCTGGTCTATGTTGGTCAATCTTACCTTGAACCGTGGCTGGAGTAACCTCATTGGTGCCTTCGTTCGATACTAATATAAACCCACGTTTATCTTTAAATGATTTATCCGCCCAAGAACTGAAGTCGTCTAGATTTATATCACCCTTCTGCAGTTGACTTGCTCTGAATAAACCAGATCCTAGCATCGTATAAATACGGTCACGCATATTCTCTGGAGACATCTCCAAAGATATAATCATTGGCTTAAAGCCTTGTTCCCAAGCCTTACAAGCCAGATATGAGGTCATCCATGTTTTACCACGGCCTGGCCAACCAATAACGACCATAAGGTGCCCAGGAGCCATTCCAGTAGGGTATGCAGCATCTATTGCCTTAAACCCCGTAGGAATACCTGGAGAGCCACCCATGGCCAATGAGCGGTCTCTAACAGATAGATAGTGGTCTGTTGCTGCTTGAATATCTGTAATATCCAAGTCTCTCACGTTATTGGTAAACTTACTTAGTCCTGCTAACTGCATTTGCATTTGTTGCAGAACTCTTGCTGGAGCATTCTCCTTAAGAGAGCTTCCAGAGTTTAATAGAATAGTCTTAATCTTATTGCCAAGAAACTCGGACTTCATCTGCTCTAGATAAAATCCAGTTTCAGCAGATGTATCTACAGGATCAAAGTCTCTAAACTTATCCTGTAGAACACCTACATCAGGTACCGACCTAAACTTATAATAATAAGATTTTAACCCTTCCCAAACATCTTTATGGGACTGGAAAACTTCATCTACGTTATCTGCAAGGAGAACACTAATATCCTTGTTTTTGCATACTGCACTAATTACTGACGATTCGGTGTTCATCCTTCTCCATTTCTTGAACCATATCTCTGGTTAACTCTCTGAGCTTTTTGCGGTGCTCATCGTCTTCCGCCCTCTGCTCCATAATTTTGTTCATTACGTCAAAGTTATTAAAGAACCACATTATGGGGTGCCCATTCTTACTTGTCTTAAAATAATACTCAAGGAGCTCTTTGGCCCTGCTAAACCCTACAGAATCAATAACATCCTGCATTCCCCACTTTTCTCTATATCGATTGACAATAGGCCTTTTACCATACTTGTCCATATAAAGAGTCTCATATAATGAGATTAATGTGTATGAAAGCTTAGGATCAGTTTTTGCTGCCATTTAGTTCCTCAGCTATTTCAGAAGACTTCTCTGTTAATTTATCTTCTACAAACTTATATACACGGTCTGTTGCTTCATTAACAGACTCGCCTTTTCTGACATAATCTTGTATTCCAATATCTACACGAAGACTCTCAAAGTTGCCGAGGTTCTTAGTAAAACCCAATGTGACTGTAACCTTAGTGTCTTCAGTCATTATCTTCCCCTTCTTGTTGAACTGCAAATCCAAGTGTAGCACGTTTCTTAGGTGGTTGTCCAGAGTCCATCATGTCTCCTAATTCCATCCAGCCTTTAGCTACGGTAAGCATTCCCTCAATATTTCTTGAGTTAACAGCAACCTCTCCAGCTTCTTCTAAATAAATTGCTGCTCTAGAAAAAGCAATATCTGTGTTTAGTCTGATGTCTATCATCTCTTCTTGCTCTACTGGCTGCTTCTTTTTTCTTTTAGGTGCGGCTTTTTTAGTTGTCATTTGTTACCACTCTGGTTGCTTCCATACTGGTATATAATCTCCATCTTCAGTTTGTTGATAAAGAATAGTTTCATTTTTGATCTTAGCCCTCAGCTCTTGTTTTGTAGGAACATCTTTAGAAGTAATTAGACCATCTTTTCTAGGCCTACCACGATGAAGTGTAGAAAGAAAATCTCTTACATCCATAACATCATCTTCTGATAAAAAGTATTTCACAGGTTTACGCTTTTCGTCAAGGGTATAGGACATCTGTGGTCTTTTAACATGACCCTCTTCAATATACTCTAAAATACGATTACGATGTCTATTTAATAAATCAGCAGTTTCATTAATGGTGTATGCATGCTGAAGACTTTTCTTAGCATCACTCCACGAATAACCCACACGCTTACTTTGGTTATAATTCCAAGCAGTCATCATATCTGATGATCTGTTAACATGAAGCTTCTTGTGAAGCTCCCCGTTTAGGAAAAAGTACCGTAAGCCTGTGCTCTTTCTGCTTCTTTTCTCAGTAGCCATAAAGCGAACTTACTCCCTTGTTTGTGAAAAACCCAACGCTTAGCGCACATCAAACAATATAACTCTAGGTGGTCATATTGAGAGAATACTCTATCAATAAAAACTCTTCCGCCCTTACATCGTTTGCATGTCATCACAGCTTAAATACCTTACCATCTACTACGCAAGAGTAATCTGGTGCCACATGAATCATTTGAATATGTGGATAATCATTTACAATATGTGCTATTGCAAAACCCTTTTGCCAATCATGGTGCTGTGTATATTTCATACCTGGCCCCTTTTCATCGCACATATGTCCGATTTCGTAGCCACGCAATGTTTCTCCATCTCCATTATTTCTTAACTCATAAGTAACTAAATGAGATGCAATTCTGTGTGAATGTCCACGGATCAATGAGACCTGTAGATCTTCCATATCTTTTCTTACCGAACCCGTAGATGCAATTGAAATTCCATGGTGAACATGTATATCTCCAAAGCGTCGCTTAGGTAACTCGTTATAATAAATGTATTCATATCCCAAAGAATCCAAGGACCATAACGACTCTGGCGTTACATCCTTTGCATAGTCTGGAAGCTTTTTGTCTATGTAATCAAAAATTCTAATATCGTGATTTCCAAGTGCTGAAAATAACTGTGCTTCTGGAAGCATCTCACGAGTCCGTGCATAAAAATCTCTTGCACCTTTGGCCTCATGTCGCATCATTGGAACAATTAGATCTGCACTATCTGTCTTGTGTAAATTTAAAAACTCTGCTGATCGGCCTTCTGTATATTTACTGTAGCATGCTTGATCATCGGTGTCTCCAAGATAGTCAACTACATCTGGCTTAAACCATTTCATGACCTTGAACCAAAGCTCAATCATTTTGTCATCTTGGTATGGGAACTGCTGGTCGGATGAAAGCATCCACTTTAAATCATTGCTCATTAAAAGCCTTTCTCGCTCTTATATACTATTCTACTAGTGCCCTGAGTATTCTGTCAAGCACTTTTGTGGGCGTATCTATGTTCTTTTTCAGTGCATGGAAAAAGATTGTTTAAACTATTATTCTCTGTATCTTCATCTATATGATGAATGGTTTCCCAATCATTCAATACTCTTCCTAGGCTTTTTTCTACTACAAGGCGGTGTTCATAGTACCACCCGCCATCAAATGACTTAGGATGCTCTGGGACCCAGATCACAATGTATTTATTTAGTTTTTTAGTTTTACGTTTAGCCCAATTAGAAATTGGTCTATACATATTAATATGTTACTTCAACCCGAATTGTTGCGGTGAAGTATAGCCTGAAATAAGGAGATGTATTAATTTGCTGCGGAGCATTTACTCCAGCCTTATAATCAGTATCTTTATTTGGAGTATAAGAAATTACTTTTCCAGAAGCCTTCACACCAGTCATTTTTGCGCCATAAGCAGAATGCCTTGTAGATGGATCTAGCTTTTTGTGGTGCATCAAGCTTCCTATGCTTACAGTTAAAACTGTGAAACCTTTTACTGGTTTCTTTGTAACAGATTCAACCATAGCCTGAGTAACTTCAAATGACTGAGACTGTCCAGTTTTTCTAAAGTCTGCTGATTTTGTTATATCTAATGTTATCTGCTCTGTTGACTTTTGGTTTCCGTTTCCATCTGATCCATCTGGATTGTTTCCAGAAACATTTGGCGTTCCAGACGTATTACCTGTTGCTCCACTTACTGTTACTACAGGGGCCTGAACAGCAGGAAGTCTATATATCTGAGCAATCTGTGATGCCAAGAAGTTAACATTTTGAATAAGCTTATTAAGCGTATTAATGTCGATAGGCTCTCCTGGCTCAAACGGCTTCAGGTAATTAATAGTCAATTTATAGGCTCCCCATTTTTATGTAAATCAGCTTCTTTAGCACTTACCTCAATAATATATTCAGGATCTACGCCAAACTTGGTAAAGAAATCTGGTGTAGTTATATGCTGTTTCATACCGTTTACCACTAAATATATTTTACCATTTGATACGTCCTTGATCACACTGCCGTCCCTAAAGGCTAGAACGCCCCCTAGGACGATCTTTGACAGTGACTCTGGACTTCCATACCAAACTTTAAATCCCCAGCTCTTTACAGCCCTTTCTGAGATAATCCTATACTTTTTATTATTCTTAATAAAATAAGTATTCGTACCATCAAATACCGCTACGCCGCTTGGATATACGGTGGGCACTAAGGGTGGGTTTATTAAGTTAGTCTCTGGTCTCTTTTTCTTCCACATTGCTTTTTTCATTAACTAGTTGAGTAATCTCTGCACGATATACAGCAATCTGGGTCTCATAATTTGAGACAATTTCTCCAATTCTCTGTTGGAGGGCTTGTATAACAAGCTCAAGTTTCTTTGGTTGTTCTTCCATTTATTTCTCCTTTGTTTCAGTATACCATTATTAGGAAGGATTGTCTAGACCATGTATGCGATTATATTCTTCAAGGGTAAGCTCCTCGTCCGTCGCAACCTCTAATCTGGTCCAGCTTGTTTGAAGTTCAGCCCCACAGGTATCACAGTCTGCCGTAGCCGTATCTTTATCTAAATACTTAGGATGAAGTATTTTATCGTCTATGCAAATTGCACAGAAAAAATTTATCATTATGCGTTCTCCAATGTTTCTATTCTAGCCTTAAGGTCTGATATTTCCTGCTTCATGTCTCTAACAATAGGTATAAGCAGGTGTGATAACTCGTGTACATCTAAAAGTTGAGTAGGTCTGCCATACATATCTCTTTGCACAAAATACCCCAACCCAGCATCTTCTAGGTCTTCTGCAATAAGTCCCATTCCATGTGATCCACGAATTTCTTCTAAAACCTCTTCGTCATTTTTATAAACAAAAAATGCTGGGGTCACATCTAATATTCTCTCATAATAATGCTTTGGCATATATGTGATGTTGTCTTTAAATCTTCTTGAAGACGTAGGACCAATTAAGCTTGTAATATACTCTAAGTTAACAGCTCTTACAGTATTGCTTACCTCAAGAGCTCTGGCTATTCTCGTAGTATCAATTGATGCTCTAAATACGTTATCTTTTGTATTAATAACCATTCTAGCATTTGTTGTAGTGTATGAGTTACCAATTCTCAAGCCATAGTAGTTGTTTGCATAGCTATAGTCATCGTCCCATCCCAAAGCAACTTTTGTTCCAAATAAAATTCTTGGTCTATTTGCTGTCTTAGCTTCTATATCTGTAACACCAGTAATACTAAATCCGCCAATAGATCCAGAATCTGCGGTTATAGATCCAGAAATTGTAGCAGATGAAGCAGTTAAAACGCCACCAGGTGTTACAGAAAATGTTCCGTTACCATTATTAATAGCACGACCAGTAAGTGTTCCAGATGTAATATTATCTGCATTAATTGTTCCAGCATAAACATAACTAGAAACAACGTTATCTGCTAAAACTGTTCCAGTTGTTAATATTCCGCCATCAATTGTAGTTGCATTTGTAGTATTATTAATCTTTTTAATAATTTCAGATTTACTAAATGTTGATGCTGGTAAGGCGTTGTTGGCTGTATTTAATGCTGTTGTGGCATTTGAGCTAGCAGTATTAGCAGTGTTTACTGCAGTAGAAGCATTTGATGCAGCGTTATTTGCTGTTGTTTCAACTGCTGATAATGCTGATGTTGTAGCAGCATTTCCGCCCACTACGTTTAGAGTTCCAGTTATTGTAACAGTTCCATTAGCCCCTACGCTAAAGTTTGGACCCATATATAGCTGGCCATTTGAATAAAGACCAATAGTCACACCATTTTGATTTTGTGTTGTAATAGATGACGGACCAATTGTCCACCCACCTATTTGACCGCCATCAATTTTTACTTGTCCAGTATTTGAAAATAATGAAAATAAGGCAGTTCCACCAGTTGTAGAGTTATATCCAAAAATACCACCGCTAACAATATCTACACGGCCACCAGTACCCGTTGCCCGAACTGTTCCACCATTTAATATAAGATCTGCACCAGAATTAATATTTATATTTGCAGAAAATGTAGAACCCTGTGTTACATTTAGAGATCCTCTTACCGTAAGAGCATTCCCATCCCAGCTTAATTGATCTTTAAGACTAAACTTTCCAAGAGCATCGAAGTAGAAAGGTGTATTAGCATTATTGTACGTTCCAGTTCCATAGTATATTGCTGGCAATGCAGCAGTACCATCTATAGTAATTTTATTTACACCAGAATCATCTCCTACAAAAAGCTTTCCTACGATACCTGTATTTGTTTTTAATCTATCTGCATCAATTGTATTAGCTATTAGCTTATCTCCAACTATTGTAGTTGCAGCAATTAGGTCTCCAACAATTGTTCCGTTTTCAATTGATGCTTGGCCAGATATTTTTCCTGGAGTTGCAGATCCTGGAGTGCTCCAAGTACCTGCGTTACCGCTAGCATCTATAGCCCTTACACGAACATAGTAAGTAGTTCCAGTTGTAAGACCAGTAAATGATGCTACTGTTCCAGTTATAGTTCTGTCTTGTAATACTGAAGTAAATGCACTAGATGTAGCGAGCTGGAATTGATATGTTCCTCTTCCAAGGTCTACATCGTTTTCGCTATTTCTATTCCAATAAGCAATAATATTATTAAATCCTGGAACTACTGATAGTCCCGTCGGTGCAGCAGGAACTGTTGTATCTCCAGGTATTGTTACTGAAACTGGTGGCGTAGGAACATATGCACTAGGATTACTTCCATCTGTAGCATTAATTTGAAAGTAATATGTTTGCCCAGATCTTAAATTAGATATTCTTTTTGTTGTTTGTCCTTTTTCAAGGAAGTCGTACCCATCCCATACCGTTGCGCTTGTGCCATATCGTATATAGTATCCTAGTAGATCTGTTGATGATGATCCTGTCCAGGACAACATTACGTACCCTGTAGATCCGCTTGAATCTGTAGTATCAGAAAAACCTTGTACGGTTAGTCCAGATGGTGTTGCAGGAGGTGTTGTATCAACATCAATTACTCCAGCAGAAACTGAGTCTGATGCTTCTGAAAATGCCGAAACGTTTCCGCTTCTATCGACTCCAGTAAACTTAAATGTAAATGGACCAGTAACTCCTTCTGGAGCTGAATATGTTATTCCTGTGTTTAAGGCTGCAATAGATCCAAACTTTGTGTATGCTCCACCTGTGGATACATAAACATCAACTCTATTAAAGTCAATTGGTGTTGAATATAGTGACTCTACCCACTTTACAAATACCCCTCCGATAACAGATGTTACGGTGGGTTTAGATGGAACTGGCGGTGGAGTTTGATCTCCAGTTACTGTGTAATTAAATGCTGCAGACCATTCACCAACTCTGCCATCGTTAGCCTTTGCTCTAAACCTAAAGCGCCATGTTCCTGGTGTTAAAGCAGATATTTTTTTCTTATACGCCATTAAATATTAAACCCCAGTCTGTACTCAACATCAAATGGGACACCGCCTTCAACTACTAGCGGTGTTGTTAATAATGATCTGCTAACTAAAACTGGCTTGTCAACATTTGAGTACTGATCAAATCTCATTGCATCCATGGTAACCGTTGTTGCCGAGACACCAGAAGAAACTACTACTGATAACTCTTGTGTGTTTTCAATATTAGGATCTCCTACACGAGATAACTGTGCAAAATTTATTGTTACTATATTGTATCCAAGAGATATGCTTGCTGATGGTATTGAATATTGAAAATAGTTTAAACTGTCTACCGCTAACTTAATTACTATTGAGTTTGGTACTGATCCAGACACATGAAATGCAACCTTAATTTTATCAGAAGATATTAAGTAGTCTAGCGGAGTAGCTCCATACCAAGTAGATTGTTTTACGGAAGAAGACGGAACTACAAATTCTAGCCCAGAATCTCCTACACGAAGCCTTGGAGTTCCCTCTAAATCATTTGAATGAAATGTTACTCCTGCAGAAGTTCCCCAAGATTCGTAGTCTGAATCGAAAGTAGCAAAAATTTCTTGATTGTCATTAATGTCATTTAGATCAGACAAGTTTACGCCACCAGTAGTTGATAAACCTGCTTCATATACTACACCTTTAAATGTAGAAGGAAGAGTAGTTCTAAACACTATCTGTGTTGGTGTCTGTGTATAGTCAACTGTTTTAAATTGAACTGGTGTTGGAAACATTTCAAATCCCACAAACTCATCTGTTGCTACTGGTGTCGAGGTTCCACATCCAAGAATTATTCTTGAGCCATACTCTGAGCTTTGTCTAGATAGGTAATTGATAACCTGCTCTTTGCCATTGTTTGTTACAATATTTTTTGATCTAGCGACCTCTAGTCCATCTTTATAAAAGATATACTCACCTTTAAGAGATTTTGATAAATTCAACGTCATAGTCGTCAGCTCCTTTTACATCAGATATAATTGCAGTAACATTTGCAAGGTAAGTTCCATCCCCAGTAAATGCCCCTTCTTGCTCAAAAATTACGGAGGTTACAGCACCTAGCTTTTCTTCTGCCTCTTCTCCATCATCTTCCTCTTCTTCAAACTCTCCAGACTTACCGCTTTTCTCGTTATCCTTTTTAGATACAGCTAATACGTTGCCTTCTACACCTTCAAATTCTATAGACAAATACCCAAATGGGTCGGTCTGCGATTTGCCGCCAACGATTTCTACATCTAGGTCGTCTGGGGCAAATAGCTCCTCGTCGCTCTTTACGGTTCTGTTGCCGTAGCTTATTTTTTTATTGGTCATATCACTTCCTGAAGTCTAATATTAGTAGATATTCCATCACTAAAAGATTGACTTATACTAGTAATTATAAACGAATGTGAAGAATAAGACAAGCCTAAATCTGGATAAGATACATCTACCGTATCTCCTAGTTGAAGTAGGGGGTTGGTAAATATCTCTACATCAAGAATAATAGGATCATTAGTCTTTCCTGATTTTACGATGGCTGAATTGGCCTTAATAAATTCGGCTATATCCTTAGCCTGTGATTCTGCCTGTATCCATTCGCTATCTATTTCAAACTTCGAATCATCCCCGCTTGATTTAGATACCGTAGTCTTATATTCTTTAGGCTCAAACTTTTTAAGTGTATATCCCAGTAGTTTAGGATACCCTGCAGCGGCAGTTCCTGGGAATGAGCTAGATATATCTAAAGGCTCATTTGTTTCATTTACTGCAGCAATTTTTGCTCTAAATGAATTAGACTCTAGTATTGTAGCCCCATATTGAGATACAGATGCACCAGCAGCAATCTTAATTGGAGATCCTGGTGGCTGAGTATAATCAAATTCTGCAATTCTAATTTCTCTAATATGTGGGTAGAACTCATAGTAGTCATAGTCATTCTCAAGGCTATTCTTACTTGGAACCCCCATGCTGCCAGCTGCAATTACTTCAGTCATAAATCCTCTAATTGAATCTGCAAAGAAAGATCCGTCCTGCAATGTTGATTCATCATTTGCGCCCCACGCAGCAAACTTTGAAAAGAAAGCTGTACTATCTCCTCTAACAAAACAACCAGCCATGGTAGTGGGAGCCAACGGAGTTTTGTCCTCTACCTGCAACACTAATTGACCCATTATGTAAAGATCAATCCAGTTGGTTCCACCACTCTTTATTCTTACAACTTGCATATCATAATTTTGTTTTTCTACAAATGACACGCTGTCTTTGTAAATTGTCTCGGCGCCATCTCTTTTAGCTCGTCCAGCTGGTGCGTCAGTAGATCCTAATATCTGCATTGTTCCATCAGACTTAATCTTATAAATCATTATGCTCTTATTCTTGTCAGCCTTTTTGTAAGACAAGGTTGTATCTTCTAGCCCTAACTCAATAAAGTATCCAGTTTTATTAGACTCATTAAAGTCAAAGAATACTCCGCCTATGCTATCAACATCTCCAACTTTTTCTGTAGGCTCTTGCTTAATAAACATCATGTTTGCTTCAAATCTCTTATAGTTATTCTTTTTAAGATTGACAGATCCTAGCTGTATATAGCTTCTTCTCTCATCTTGCTTTAATTTATCCAGGGAGCTTGCTCCTGAATCATTATCTGTACTTAGCTTTAAGGCTCTATTTCCAAGATCAAATTTAGGTGTTGCTAGATTTTTTACAGCTGCAGTTCCACCAATTTTAAACTGCTTTAATGACCAATCTCCATTATCTATAGAAACTGGGTTATGAGCTTTAGCAGTAGTCATAAACTGACCACGCTTAACATTTGTTAATTTGCCATTATGAATGATTAGATTAATTCCTGGATCTGAATTAACTAATGATTGATACTCTTCCATAGTTGCAATATTTTTTAATTCTTCCCCACGGCCATCTTTATATGTAATTTTAAATTGAGTAGCACCGTAATAAATAATCTCTCCATTTAGATAAAAATACCCAGATAACATTGGTAGACCAAACAACATTTTATATACTGGTTCTTTATTTTTTTCTAGTATTTGATACAACTCTGGCTTCTGAATGTCTATTTCTGTTGCTGTAGCAGATATTGGGTATGCTAATGGCACTGATCCCAAAACCCAAGATTGGTCTGGGGCCCACAAAACAGTAGCATATGTAGAACCTCTAAACATAACAGATTCTTTAGACTTGCCAGAACTTGCAAGGTTGTAGGATGTTATAAGATCGTTTTGTGTTTCAAATGATCTTCTAGAATACTTTATAGTAAGTGACCCAACTCTTGGTTTTGCAGATTGATTTACGCTAATTATATTTGGAATCAATGTACCGTCTTGGGCATAAGTTAATTTTTGCTCAACAGTTGCTGAATCTAATACTGATTTTCTAGATTTAAATACTGGTCTGCCGTATTCGTCAAAATATAAAACGCATTGGTGCGATATACATAGTTGTTGTAATGCTTCCCAGAATGTTTGTTCCTTATTCATCCAAAATACGGGTACGCTATCTTTATCATCAGCATTGGCATCTAATATTAATTCATTTAATCCTACCCCGTCAAATGCTACACGCATAAGCTTATTTAGAGAATAGTTAAATCCAATAACCATGTCTGGGGCTTGAGTTTGTTGAAGAACTTTAGCCATATCATAACAATCTGCTGTAGCACTATCGTTTGCTGATATTGACCATGAGTCAACAAATCCAGTAAATTGTGGTATATCTGTATTGTCTATAACTGAATATATCTTTACACCTACACGCTTATCCATCATTCCATAGTATTTAGCATCCGTCTTTTCATAGCTGAAATTATTAAATGTATTATCAAATACAATTTCTGCTGAATTAGCACTTATTGTGCCAACTGGCAATACTTCGTGATCTTCATATAAAGTTTTATTTATAGACCACGAAACAACATCTTCGCTAATATCTATCTCAAGTCTAGGAGAGATTTCTATAATCTCAAGTGGCACGTATCCAACATTTACTGATTCAACAAGAACTTTTATACCAGTAATAGTTTGTGTATTAGAGGAAATGCTTGGAGCGGTATGTCTTGTTGTGCTCCAAGATGTGGAGCCACGATATAGAATTAATCCACCATTTGTAAGTGGGGTTGTAGATGAGAATGATTCTACCCACGCATTATTTATTCTTAAATAAACTTTGTATGATTGTGGTGTAGAATGAAATGTCTCAAACTTTAATACTATCTTATTTACCTTTATATCTCTATCATAAATAGCATAGATAGATTTATTTACTGCTGTTGAAGACTGTCCCTTACGTATATGAGCCCAATATTTATATCCGTCATCTTTAGAAACAAAGTAGTTTCTTGACACCCCGTTTTGATTATATGTAGTATTTCCAGAAGTAGATCCAGCAATTGCTTTTACAATTCCTCCTACTTTTTGATTATTATGAACAGCATATTCGCTAGGTCTAACTAGGCTTACTACTGATGTTAGTGGGTATAGGGACTCATAGTATTTATTATATACAGAAGAAGTCTCTATAATCTTTAAGTCAGATGTGTTGTTATCCCACTCATAAAGCTTAACATCATCTATTCCCATCTCATTAATTCCTGCGGTAACATTATAATTCCACTCAAGCCATACTTTCTGTGATGGCTCTAGGTTATGAGATGTGTCTATCTTAGTTTTGATTGCTGGGAAGTTTAACATTAAACCTCCTCTAATGATATGTTCATATTCATCCGTATGTATGGTGTAGTCGCACTTGGATTACGCTTGACTATATCAAACGAGCATGATGAGAAATTAACTAAAAACTCCTGAAATGCATCAGTACCAGTTGTACTGAATTTTTGTACTATCTTAATGTAGAAAGGTTGCTTATTGTTCTTATAGAACTCATATATCTGACTTGCACCCCAACCACCGTCAACGGTATATGTTGATGTGTTTGGCACATCTTCCCAAGAAATATTAAATGTGTGCTTTTGCGCTATTACATTTTTACGCATTGTTCCATTTGCGGTTCTTTGTGATGTAGATATTTCATCAATGCCTACTCCCAAAGGTCTACGGTTATGATCGGTTATCTTTGTGTATGAAGTAGCCCCAACTCCCTTTACATAAATAAGGGAATCTTTAAGTCCATTTACTACCCAACTCATATACTCAATCTCCTATCATCAGTGGTTCTCTTGATTGCTGCACCAAGGTCTTTCTTAATTTTAGCAATAATTTCTTCTGGAGAGCAACCTGGATCAGTTATATTAATTTCATTAATGTTAACTCT
>Ga0192647_101971_pt1 | contig 13056 bp, 8 predicted proteins | sample LauGreFa1BDMLBSN_2_FD_133046 | JGI IMG/M metagenome (GOLD analysis project Ga0192647, IMG submission 133046) | Freshwater lake microbial communities from Lake Michigan, USA - Fa13.BD.MLB.SN - reassembly | ecosystem: Environmental > Aquatic > Freshwater > Lake | place: Lake Michigan, USA...
GTATGATGATGGCTGCAATATGGAATCCGCACCGCAAATCAGCCCGCTGCGTTATATCGCCCATCTCGACATGGACGCGTTTTATGCGTCGGTCGAGCTGTTGCGTTATCCGCAGCTGCGCGGCCAGCCGGTGGTGGTTGGGGGCCGCCGGCGCATGGCGCAAGGGGAGCCCGAGCCCGGGTCTTTCGCCACGCTGCGCGGTTATACCGGCCGCGGCGTGATTACGACATCGACATACGAAGCCCGTGCCCTCGGCGTGTTCTCCGGCATGGGGTTGATGAAGGCGGCAAAGCTGGCCCCCGATGCATTGTTGCTGCCGGCGGATTTTGATTCGTACCGGAAGTATTCACGGATGTTCAAGGATGCGGTGCGTGCGATCGCACCGAAGGTTGAGGACCGCGGAATTGACGAGATTTATATCGATCTCACCGAGCCGGTAGCGGCGAGTGCGGCAGAAGGCGCTCCCGATCCCTGGGCGCGGGCCCGCGCTATTGCCACCGACATCCAGCGTTCAGTGCGTGAAGTCACGGGGTTGTCCTGCTCCATCGGTATCACGCCCAACAAGTTGCTATCGAAAATCGCCTCCGAACTGAACAAGCCTGCCGGCGTCAGCGTAATCCGCCCCGACGACATCCGCAGCGTGGTGTGGCCGCTGGCGGTGCGCAAGATCAACGGCATCGGACCGAAAGCCAATAAAAAACTCGAACAGTTCGGCATTCACACCATCGGTGATCTGGCGCAAAAGGATGCGGCCTGGCTGATTGAGCACTTCGGTCGCAGCTATGGTGCGTGGATGCACGAAGCTGCACATGGCCGCGATGAGCGGCCGGTGGTGACCTGGAGCGAACCGAAGTCGATCAGTCGCGAGACCACCTTCGAAAACGATCTGCATCCGGTGCGCGACAAGGAACAGCTGACGAAGATATTCACCGATCTCTGTGTGCGTGTGGCCGGCGATCTGGAGCGCAAGGGTTATGCGGGGAAGACCATCGGCCTGAAAATCCGCTATGACAACTTCCATACCGTGACGCGAGACCTGACCATTAAGGTGCCGACGCAGGATGCGAAAGTGATCCGTCGCGCCGCCGGTGAATGCCTGAGGCGGGTGCCGCTGGACCGGCGCATTCGTTTGCTTGGCGTACGGGTCGGCGCGTTGTCGAAGCCCGGCGCGGCGGTCGAAGTCCACGGGATGTCATTGTTCGACTGATTTTCCGCGGAACCGGCGATAATTCGGCGGTATTCACGCATTCAAATTCATGGTCCCGCGGAGCAGTCATGAGCCTGACGGCACAACTTGCCGGCATCATCCGGAATACCCGATACGAATCACTCTCGCCCGCAGATGTCGCCATTGTGAAACGCCTGATCGCCGACGGCATTGCGGTCGCCGTGGCCGGTGCACGCGAGGGCGCACCGCAGCTGTTTGCCGAACAGGTGCGAGAGCAGGGCGGCACTGAGCAGTGCCCCGTTTGGGGATTCGGTTTCCGTACCTCACCGGTGGCTGCTGCCTATGCCAATGCCGCCTCCATGCATGTGCTCGACTTCGAGCCGATGTCGAGCCCGTCCACCCATGCGATATCGCCGACGGTGCCGGTGGCTTTTGCACTGGCCGTACGCGACGGACTGGATGGTCGAGAACTGCTGACGGCCTGTGCCAAGGGTTTCGAGATTCAGGGAAGGCTGCTGGCTTCGGTCGATCACCGGCGCGAGAGTTCGAAGTTTCATGCGCCCGGCGTGGTCGGACCTTTCGGCTCGGCAGTGGTTGCCGGACATCTGCTGGGACTGGATGAACAGCAGCTCAATTATGCATTGGCCATCGCCGGGTCGCGCAGCGGCGCCTTGCGCGCCAATATCGGTCATGGTGTGAAATGCACGCATTGCGGCAATGCCGCAGCCGCCGGCTTGGAAGCTGCCATGCTAGCGAAACGCGGTCTGACTGCCAGTAACGACATCCTCGGTCATGTCGATGGTTTTGTGGCCGCCTTTTTCCCCAAGGGCATCGACCGCGATCTGTTGCTGGGTTACGGCAAGCCCTTCCGTTTCAGCGATCCCGGCATGGCGATCAAATTTTATCCGTCGAAATATCCGACGCATTTCGCTATCGGCGCGGCACTGGAAGTGCGCAAGCTGATTGCCGATCCGGCATTGATCAATGCGGTTAATCTGATTACGCCTTCGATGCCCGACGTCGACCGGCCTGAGCCCGTATCGGGACTGGAGGGAAAATTCAGCTTTCAGTATGCCGCGGCCTGTGCGCTGCTCGACGGCAAGGTCGGCATTGCCTCATTTCATGAGCAGCGCCGATTCCGCGGCGACATGAAATCCATGCTGCGGCGGATGAAGGTGACCGTGGATCCGGCGCTGGCGACTGCATTCAACCGCATGCAGGTGTCGATTGAAGTCCGCTTGCATGACGGCACGGTGCAACGCGCGACCTGTACGCGGCCGCCGGGGTTCTGGGGTGCGCCGCTGGATATTGAGCAGCATCGCGCCAAGGTGGCCGACTGTCTGGGGGTGCGTCTCGACAAGGCCAAAGCGGCACGGGTTACCGAATTGCTGGAATCGCTGGAAACACTGGATGCGCAGGGCGTCCGCGAACTGAGCCTGTTACTGGAGTAGAACATAGACATGAAGACCATCAATGCCCGCCAGTTGCGGGAAAGATATGACGACGGCCGCGAAGTGGCTGTTCTCGATGTCCGCGAAGAAGGCGTTTATTCCAGGGACGGCCATCTGCTGCGCGTGTCCAATGTGCCGCTGAGCGTGCTGGAACTGCGCGTGCGCGCGCTGCTGCCTCGGCTGGCGACGCGCATCGTCATCTGTGACGGCGGTGAAGGGCTTGCTGATCCAGCTGCGCGTAAACTGATCGCGGGCGGCTATACCGATGTCAGCATTCTCGAGGGCGGTACGCCGGCGTGGAAAGCGATCGGCGGGCGCTTGTATACGGGCGTCTATCTGCCAAGCAAGGCCTTCGGCGAATACATCCAGCATGAAGACGCGCCGCGCGAAGTCACCGCGGCCGAACTCAATGACTGGATGAAAGCCGGCAAGGATATGGTGGTGGTCGACAGCCGGCCGCTGGCGGAATTCAACCGCAACAGCATCCCCGGTGCCTACGACTGCCCCAGTGCAGAACTGCCCTATCGCATGCCGGAATTCGTACGTTCGCCGGATACCACCGTGGTCGTCAACTGCGGCGGTCGTACGCGCAGCATTATCGGTGCGCAGGTGCTGATCAACGCGGGGTTCCCGAATCCGGTGTATGCATTGAAGGACGGCACGCAGGGCTGGAAGCTGGCCGGATTCCAGTTGAATCACGGGCGTACGGAAGCGGTGCCGCTGCCTTCTGCAAAGGGGCTGGAGTGGTCGAAGCACGCGGCGCAGCGGGTAGCACAGCGTTTCGGCATCTGTCGCATCGACGCCGCACGGCTGCAACAGTTGCGTGCGGATGCTTCACGTACGCTGTATCTGCTGGATGTTCGTAATCCCGAGGAATTTGAACAGGGACATGTGCCGGGCGCACAGTCCGCGCCCGGCGGACAGTTGGTGCAGGCTACGGATACCTTCATTGCTGTGCGACCCTCGATCATCGTGCTTTGCGACAACGATGGCATCCGCGCCACGATGACCGCAGCCTGGCTGGTGCAAATGGGACATGACGAGGTGTATGTCCATGCCAGCGATGCACAAACCGAGCGAGGTGAGGCCCCGCTGGTTTTGCTCGACGGTGCCAGGCCTTGTTCAGCTTCAGTCAGCGTAGCGGAGTTGAAAGCCTTGCTGACCGGCGGCAAGGCACAGGTGGTTGATTTCGCCACCAGCCTGCAATATCGCGAAGGCCATATTCCCGGTGCGTGGCATGCGATCCGTTCGCGGCTGGCGGCGCAGTTGCCGAAAGTGCCGGTGACGTCCTTGCTGGTGTTCACCGCTGCAGAAGAAGCGCTGGCGCAACTCGCGGCGACCGATGCGGCAGCGCTGACCGCGACGCCGGTCAATGTACTCAAGGGTGGCAACGCGGCATGGCGGGCCTCAGGGGGTGCAATCGAGACCGGCGATGACCGCATGACCGGTGCCGCTGAAGATTTGAGCTATCGTGCGCTGGACCGCAAGGAAAACGTCGAGCAGGCGATGCTCGAATATCTGAAGTGGGAGGTCGAACTGCTCGACGCCGTAGCGACCGATCCGGATTTCGGTTTCAAACGCTACGCATAAAATTTATCAATAAAATCAATTATTTATAATATGATCACCGTGCGGATTTTCCAGGAGCAGCAGTCATGAACAGCGACATCGATATTCTGATCAGCGAAGTAGGGCCACGCGACGGTCTGCAGAACACCAAGGTGTTCATGACGACCGAGTACAAAAAGAAATGGATCAGCGCTGCCGCGGCAGCGGGATTGCGCGAGATCGAAGTCTGTTCCTTTGTGCCGCCCAAGCTGATTCCGCAGATGGCCGACGCCGCGGAAGTGGTGGCTCATGCGAAAACCATCCCGGGATTGAATGTCGCCGCACTGGCACCGAACTTCCGCGGCGCGCAGGGCGCGATGGAAGCCGGCGTGCACAAACTGACGTTGACGATTTCCGTGTCCAAGGCGCACAGCCTCGCCAATGTGCGGATGACGCCGGATGAAGCCATCGCCAGCGCGAAAAAAATCTGCGAGTTCCGCGACAGCCTGCCGAAGGACCAGCGCCCGATCATTGAGTCCGGGCTGTCGACGGTATTCGGCTGTACGCTTGAGGGTGCGGTCAGCGAAGATGAAGTCGTGCGCATGGCCGTGGCCTCGGTGGAGGCCGGTTGCGACGAAGTCGGTCTGGCCGACACCACCGGTTACGCCAATCCCGAGCAGATCCGCCGTGTGTTCAAGAAAGTGCGCGCCGCCATCGGCGACAAACTCTCTGGCGCGCATCTGCACAACACGCGCGGCTTGGGCCTCGCCAATGTAGTCGCGGCGCTGGAAGTCGGCGTGACGACTTTTGACAGTTCGCTCGGCGGTCTCGGCGGCTGTCCTTTCGCGCCCGGGGCATCCGGCAACATCGTCACTGAAGATCTGGTGTTCATGCTCGAATCGATGGGGCTGCGCACCGGCATCAACATGGACAAACTGCTGGCGATGCGCAGTATTCTCGAAGAAGGCATTCCCGGCGAACCGCTGTACGGTTATGTACCGCTTGCCGGGGTGACCAAGGGCTTTGTGCCCGCAACGCCGCAACAATAAGGAATACAACATGTCCCAAAGACTGCCGCTGCAAGGCATTCGCGTCATTGAGTTCTGCCACGTCGTCATGGGCCCGACCTGCGGGCTGGTGCTGGCTGATCTCGGCGCTGAAGTGATCAAGGTGGAGCCGCTCGACGGCGACCACACGCGCAAACTGACGGCTTCAGGTGCGGGATTTTTCCCGACCTATAACCGCAACAAAAAAAGCATTGCGGTTGACCTCAAGTCGGCCGAAGGCCGCGAGCTGGTGCTGAAGCTGATCGCCAGCGCCGATGTGGTTACTGAAAACTTCCGCACCGGCGCGATGGACAAGCTGGGTTTCGGTTATGACGCGTTGAAAAAACTGAACCCGAAAATCATTTATTGCTCGCTGAAAGGCTTCCTGCCCGGGCCTTACGAACATCGCACCGGCCTTGATGAAGTGGTGCAGATGATGGGCGGCCTCGCTTATATGACCGGCGGGCGTTTCGGTCCGCTGCGCGCCGGTGCTTCGGTAAATGATGTGATGGGCGGTGTCTTCGGCGCGGTGGCGATTCTGGCGGCATTGAATCAGCGGCATGTCACTGGCGAAGGCCAGTACGTGCAGAGCGCGCTGTTCGAAAACAACGCCTTCCTGATGGGTCAGCATATGCTCGAAGGTTTTGCCACCGGCCAGCCGGTGAAGCCGATGCCGGACCGCATCCGCGCCTGGGCGCTGTACGACAATTTCAAAACGAAGGGAGGCGAGCTGGTGTTCGTCGGGGTGGTGACGGACACGCAGTGGAAGGTGTTCTGCGAATCCTTCGGTCTGACAGAACTGTTCAACGATCCCGAGCTTAAAACCAATCCGCAGCGCGTCGTGGCACGGCCGCGCATCCTTCCCATCGTCAGTGAAATTTTTGCGAATATGGGCAAGCAGGAACTGATGGACCGCTGCGAAAAGCTGGGCCTGCCCTTCGCGCCGATCGCCAAGCCGGAAGACCTGTTCGAGGACAAACACCTCAACGCCTCTGGCGGTCTGACGCCGGTGACGCTGAATAACGGCGTCAAATCGAAGGTGCCGGTGCTGCCGATTGAAATGGACGGTCAGCGCTTCGGCACGCGCATCGACATCCCGCAGATCGGCGAGCACACACGGGAAGTGCTGAAGTCCGTTGGTTACAGCGAGGCCGAGGTTGAAAAACTGGTCGGCGGAAATGTGGTGACCGCCCGCTGAACTCAGCAGCCCGCCATCACCTTACCCCACTTCGGGTCCGGTTTCTGCTGTAAGGGTTTCGGCGCAGCATTCAGTGCAGCCCAGGTCGTCGAGGTGATATTGAGCAGCACCGGCTTGCCGAACTCGGCTTCGAGGATCGGCACCGCATGAATGGCGAACCACAGGCCGCCGGGCAGCAGCAGGGCCTGCGCTTCAGGTGCGGCGGTGAGGGCGGCGCGTCCCAGTTCCAGCGCGAGTTCATGGTCAGCGAGCGGGCTTGAGACCTTGTTCTGGTCGAGATTGCGGCCCAAGGCGCGCAGCGATACCACTTCGATGCCGGCTTCTTTCAGGTAGTTCGACAGCGCGGTATTGACGGTTTCCGGCCAGCGCGTGGCCAGCGCCAGTTTGCTGACGCCGAAGTGCTGCAGCGTGGCGATATGTGCCTCAAGGTCGGTGTCGCAGGGAATGCCGGTGCGTTGCGCGCCTTCATCGAGGATTTCGCGCATTTTTTTTCGCCCCAACACCGAAGCGACCGGGACGCCGCTCAGCGAAATGCGGTCGACGTTTTTCTTTTTGAGCATGTCGAAGGCGCGCCATAAGGCGGGTAGCTCGGTTTCGACGGCGGCGAGACTGTATTCCTTGAGGTTCAGGCCCGTCGTCACCAGCATCATGCCGTCGGGGGCGACGCGATAGAACTGGTAGGCATCCATGTCGGTGTAGAGGTGGGGGATGACATAGCCGAGGGTAAGCCAGGGGCTGACAATGCTCATGGGGGTGCGTCCGTTGGGCCGAAAAGCCGTCATTATCCATGACTTGCAGTTCCGTCACCGGAAGACCCCTGTTTTCGGCTATCCTCGCGCTTTCCTTTTTTGATCCTTTTCCCGGAACTCCGCACCATGGCTCAGTATGTATTCACGATGAACCGGGTGGGCAAGATGGTGCCCCCCAAACGCCAGATCCTCAAAGACATCTCACTGTCGTTTTTCCCCGGCGCCAAGATCGGTGTGCTCGGCGTCAACGGCTCGGGCAAATCCAGCCTGCTCAAGATCATGGCCGGCGTGGACAAGGAATACGACGGCGAGGCGACGCCGATGCCGAATCTGAACATCGGATTCCTGCAGCAGGAGCCGCAGCTGAACCCCGAGCAGACCGTACGCGAAGCTGTGGAAGAAGGTCTGGGCGAGGTATTCAACGCGCAGAAAAAGCTCGACGAAATTTACGCGGCCTACGCTGAACCCGATGCGGATTTCGACAAGCTCGCCGCAGAGCAGGCCAAGTATGAAGCGCTGCTTGCCAATTCCGGTTCCGATACCGAACACCAGTTGGAGATCGCCGCGGATGCGCTGCGTCTGCCGCCCTGGGACGCGAAGATCGACAAGCTGTCGGGTGGTGAGAAGCGCCGTGTCGCGCTGTGCCGTTTGCTGCTGTCGAAGCCCGACATGCTGCTGCTCGACGAACCGACTAACCATCTGGATGCGGAAAGCGTCGATTGGCTGGAGCAGTTCCTGCACCGCTTCCCCGGCACTGTCGTTGCGGTAACCCACGATCGTTACTTCCTCGACAATGCCGCGGAATGGATTCTGGAGCTGGATCGCGGCTCGGGTATTCCGTGGAAAGGCAACTACAGTTCCTGGCTGGAGCAGAAGGAAGACCGGCTGCAGAAGGAAGAGGCGACCGAGTCAGCACGGCAGAAGGCGCTGAAAAAGGAACTGGAGTGGGTGCGTCAGAACGCCAAGGGCCGTCAGGCGAAATCGAAGGCGCGGATTGCGCGTTTCGAGGAACTGTCCTCGTACGATTATCAGCAACGCAACGAGACCCAGGAGATCTTCATTCCGGTGGCTGATCGCCTCGGCGAGCAGGTCATCGAATTCAAGGATGTGTCCAAGGGTTTCGGCGACCGTCTGCTGATCGACAAGTTGACGTTTGCGATTCCGCCGGGCGCGATTGTTGGTCTGATCGGCCCCAACGGCGCCGGCAAATCGACGCTGTTCAAGATGATTACCGGCAAGGACAAGCCGGACTCGGGTGAAGTGGTCATCGGTTCTACGGTGAAACTGGCGGTGGTCGACCAGTCACGTGAATCGCTGCCCGATGACAAGACGGCGTGGGAGGCGATTTCCGGCGGGCTCGACATCATCAACGTCGGCAAATTCGAAATGCCGTCACGCGCCTATCTCGGCCGCTTCAACTTCAAGGGCCAGGATCAGCAGAAAAAAGTCGGCACGCTGTCCGGCGGTGAGCGCGGCCGTCTGCATCTGGCGCAGACGCTGCTCACCGGCGCCAACGTATTGCTGCTCGACGAACCGTCGAATGATCTTGACGTTGAAACGCTCCGTGCGCTGGAAGATGCACTGCTTGAATTCGCCGGCTGCGTGCTGGTGATTTCGCACGATCGCTGGTTCCTTGACCGTATCGCCACGCACATCCTCGCCGCGGAAGGCGATTCGCAGTGGACCTTCTTCGCCGGCAACTATCAGGAATACGAAGCCGACAAGCGCAAGCGCCTGGGTGAAGAAGGCGCCAAGCCGAAACGCCTGCGTTACAAGCCATTGAAGGTGTAATCTTATAAGTATTTGTTTTAATTAATAAAAATGGCGCCCTCGGGCGCCATTTTTATTGCGGCAATTGATTGACGGAATCAGCCGCGCCCGGCATAGGGCATGTCGGTGGCCATCACCATCAGGTGGTAGATGTTCACGTTGAGCGGCTGATTGGCCATGAACAGCACCGATTTCGCAACGTCGGTGACGTCGATCATCGATTCCGGCTTGATCGTGCCGTCGGCTTGTTTCACACCCTTGGCCATACGCGAAGCGAGTCCGGTCATCGCATTGCCGACATCGACCTGGCAGCAGGCGATGTTGTATTTACGACCGTCGAGCGAGATGGTGCGCGTTAGTCCCGAGATCGCGTGTTTGGTGGCGGTATAGGGTGCGGAGTCGGGGCGCGGCGCATGCGCCGAGATCGAACCGTTGTTGATGATGCGTCCGCCCTGCGGATCCTGTGCCTTCATTATGCGGAAGGCGGCCTGTGCGCACAGGAAGGAGCCGTTGAGGTTGGCGTCGACGACGGATTTCCATTTGTCGTAAGGCAGATCTTCGAAGGGCACGCCCGGTGCGTTCTGTCCGGCGTTGTTGAACAGCATGTCGAGGCGGCCGAAGCGTTTCTGTACCTTCTCGAACAATGCGCTGACCGCCTGCGGATCGCCGACATCGGTGGCGACCGCGAGGCCGCGGGATGCGTCACTGCCGGCTTCAGCGAGTGCGGCGTCGAGAGCGTCCTGACGGCGGCCGGCGAAAGCCACGCTCCAGCCGTCTTTCAGCAGGGCATGCGCAGTGGCTTTGCCGATGCCGCTGCCGGCACCGGTGATAACGGCGACTTTGGATGAGTTGCTCATGGTTGTGCTCCCTTTGTTGTCGGCATCATTGTTCTGCGGCAATGCTGTACTGGTTGCGGCCGCCGGATTTGGCTTTATACATTTCCATATCGGCGCGGGCCAGCAGCTGCGTGGCCTGGTCGGCATGCGCGGGCGCAAAGGCGACGCCGATGCTGGCGCTGACCGAAACGGTCTTGCCGTCGCCGGTTTCCATCGGTTCGATGACGGCGGCCATCAGTTTACCGAGGATGGTTTCAATATTGCCTGTCTCCCGCAGGTCTTCGAGCAGGATCACGAATTCGTCGCCACCAAGCCGGGAGACCGTGTCTGCTTCGCGTACGATTTCCTGGATCCGGCTGGCAATGGTAACCAGCAGGGCGTCGCCGACAGCGTGGCCGTAGCTGTCGTTGATCGGTTTGAAGTTGTCGAGATCAATCAGCAACAGCGCGATGCTGCCGCCAGTACGCCTGCTGCGCGTGATCGCGCGTTCGATGCGGTCGTTGAGGAACATGCGGTTGGATAGCCCGGTCAGCGGGTCCTGCAGCGCCAGCCGGCGAAGTTCATGTTCCTTGTTGATCAGCTGGCTGTTGGCTGCTTCAAGTTCCTGTGTCCGCTCCGCAACGCGAAATTCCAGCTCCTGTTCGGATTTGCGCAGGGTTTCGACCATCTGCTGTTTGGCTCTCAGTGCCATTTCAGTGGCGAGTTCCTTTTCGCGGCGCATGACATTCATGCGATCCGCCAGTGCAAAGGACAGCAACAGCAGTTCCAGGGTCGAGCCGAGCTGCATCGCGTTGAAGGTCAGCCAGGTCGTCGGCAGCCAACCGAGGTTGCGCATGCCAAGCACTGCGGCGCCGAGCAGCAGCAAAGTCCATGCAATGAGGAAATAACGCGCGCCGGGATGACCACGACGCAGGCTGTTGATGCCGGCGGCAACCGCCACACCGGGGAACACCACGCCCATCAACGACACCATGATCGCGACGATCCGGTAGGGAATCAACAGTGGCGCCACGGCGATCAGCGCAAAGCAGGCGGCGCAACCGATAATGGCGCGGTCGATCATCGGCGCGGCGTTGCGAGTGTCGAGGAACAACCTGGTGAAAATGGCGCCGAAAACGCCGGTGGCGGCCATGCCAACGGGCAGCGCAAGATTGCCCCATGCTGCCGAATCCGGCCAGAGAAACTGGTTGCACAGGCCGTTCCATGTGCCGAGCGCGATTGCCATGCCGGCGGTAAATGCGACGTAGGCTAGGAAAGTGACGTCGCGGGTAGAGAGGAACAGCAGAAGGTTATAGAGACCGAGGGCGAGCAGCATGCCGTAGTAAAGGCTCAGCACGGTGTAGTCGGCACGGTCGTTGCGCGCGAGCGCATCGGGCTGCCAGAGTGTGACGGGTATCGTGAGGTTGCCGCCCGAAGTGACGCGCAGGAAGACCATCTGCGGTTTGCCCGGGGTCAGATCGACCGGAAATACATGATGGCGGTGCGGGTAGGGGCGTTCCGAAAACGGAAGTGTGTCGCCGGAGACCATTTTGTCGAACCCGCCGCCGGTGCGCGGCACATAGACTTCGATGTGATCGAGCGAGGAGTAGCCAACTTCCAGCATCCAGCGCCGCAGTGCATTCGATTCAGGCTGCAGTTGCAGGCAGAGCCACCAGGCCGATCCGGAATAGCCGAAATTCACTTCCGCCGCGGTGATTTTTGGCATGGCCGGCTCGAATCGTCTGGCCATGACCGGATCGGTGACGTCATCGATGGTCAGGCTGCGTTTCGGATCCTCCAGCACCATCAGCTCGGAGGCGACCGGGTAATGACCGATCGCGCTGTTGAGGATCAGCGGCTGGTGGCTGGCCACCGCAGGGAATGCAAAAGCGAAGAGGATCAGGGCCCGGAGCCAGTGCCAAGCGATGGCAACCGGAGCCTTCATGCCCTTCCTTATTTGACCCAGGAATCGCGCAGCGTGACCGCGCGATTGAATACCGGTTTTCCCGGCGAAGAGTCGGCAGTATCCACGACGAAATAGCCGTGACGCTCAAACTGGAATCGCGTGCCGGGTGCGGCGGCAACCAGTGCGGGTTCCAGTTGTGCGGTGATGGTTTTGACCGAATCCGGATTCAGATCGAGCAGGAAGTCACCGCCGCCGGCGCCGGGGTGTGCTTCCTTGAACAGCCGGTCATACATACGGACTTCAGTGGCCTGAGAATGCGCGGCGCTGAGCCAGTGGATATTGCCTTTGACCTTGACGGTCTCGGCGCCGGGCGTGCCGGACTTGGTCTCCGGAAGGTATTCGCAATGCACGGCAGTGACAGTGCCGGCGGCATCTTTCTCGCAGCCGGTGCATTTGACGACATAGCCGTAACGCAGGCGAACGCTGCTGCCCGGGAACAGCCGGAAAAAACCCTTCGGCGGTTGCTCGGAAAAGTCCTCGCGCTCGATCCACAGTTCGCGCGATAGCGGCACCACGCGTTTGCCGAGATCGGGTTTTTGTGGATGGTTCGGCGCGAAACAGTCTTCCTGCTGACCTTCGGGATAGTTGTCGATGATCAGCTTGACCGGATCGAGCACGGCAATGCGCCGCTCGGCGATTTCATTGAGGTGATCGCGCATGCAGTCTTCCAGCACCGAGTATTCGATCCACGAATCGGCTTTGGACACGCCGATGCGATCGGCGAACAGACGGAAACCTTCAGGGGTGTAGCCGCGGCGGCGTGCGCCGGCGAGAGTCGGCAGGCGCGGGTCATTCCAGCCGCTGACGTGTTTTTCTTCGACCAGTTGGATCAGCTTGCGTTTGGAGAGTACGACATAGGTCAGGTTCAGCCGCGCGAATTCGATCTGCTGCGGCAGCGGGCGCGCGAGCAGGCCGCCGTCGGCGAGTTTTCCGAGCAGCCAGTCATAGAAAGGCCGTTGGTCTTCGAATTCCAGTGTGCAGACCGAATGGGTGATTTGTTCCAGCGCATCCTCGATCGGATGGGCAAAGGTGTACAGCGGATAAATGCACCAGGCATCACCGGTGCGGTGATGTGTGGCCTTGCGGATACGGTAGATCACCGGATCGCGCAGGTTAATGTTGGGCGAGGCGATATCGATTTTCGCGCGCAGCACCATCGCGCCGTCGGCGTGTTTGCCTTCGCGCATTTCAGCGAAACGTGCCAGCGACTCTGCCGCCGGACGGTCGCGCCAAGGGCCGGCTTTTCCCGGTTCGGTCAGCGTGCCGCGGTTGGCGCGCATTTCTTCGGCGCTCTGTTCATCGACATAGGCGTGGCCGGCGCTGATCAGGTATTGCGCGGCCTCGT
>Ga0192647_101974_pt1 | contig 13041 bp, 13 predicted proteins | sample LauGreFa1BDMLBSN_2_FD_133046 | JGI IMG/M metagenome (GOLD analysis project Ga0192647, IMG submission 133046) | Freshwater lake microbial communities from Lake Michigan, USA - Fa13.BD.MLB.SN - reassembly | ecosystem: Environmental > Aquatic > Freshwater > Lake | place: Lake Michigan, USA...
AATATAATGCGACATTTATCCCTGATGCCTTGACTCCGGATGAAGGCGCAAGCATAATTCGCGAAGTAGTATTTCCTACATTACAGTAAACACATGGCAGGAAAAAAACAGCGTAAAGTGCCGGATCCGGACATTATTGATCGCGAACTCGCAGTAGTCGAGTTACGCAGAACAGGGGAGACTTGGGATCGAATAGCGAAGGTAGTTGGCTACGCGAACGCAGCAGGGGCATACAAGGCTTACAAGCGCGCCTTATTGCGGACCCTACAACAACCTACCGAAGAAATGCGGGATCTCGAATTAGACCGGCTGGACCGGCTACAAAGGGCATACTGGAAGCGAGCCATAGACGGGGAGACGCGAGCTGCGGACTTTATCCTGCGGGTTATAGATCGCCGCGCCAAGATCTTAGGCTTAGACGCTCCGCAGAAGATACAAGCGGAAGTGGTGAATTATGACGGAAGCAGCAACATTGACTCCGACATCGAACGAATTATCCGATTACTCGACCAAGTGGATCAGAGCCGCCCGCTACAAGTGGAGAGCGGAATTAGCGAGAGCGGAACAATTACCACCGGAGAGTGATTGGCACATTTGGCTTTATATGGCTGGTCGCGGTGCTGGTAAGACTCGAACGGCGGCTGAGTGGTTGGCGTGGGAAGCTATCCAACAACCGGGAACCCGTTGGGCAATAGTCGCGCCTACCTTCTCTGACGCAAGAGATACCTGCGCCGAAGGAGAGTCAGGCGTAATCTCGATCTTGCGTAGATATAGAATGCTGAGCAGCTGGAACCGATCTATTGGAGAGATCCTATTAAAGAACGGATCTAGGATAAAGTTATTCTCAGCCGATCAGCCGGATCGCTTTCGTGGTCCGCAACATCATGGCGCTTGGTGTGATGAGTTAGCGGCATATAGATACTCAGACGCTTGGGATCAATTACAGTTTGGATTGCGCTTAGGCGATAAGCCACGCATTATCGTAACTACTACCCCGCGCCCTACTCCGTTAATCCGAGCGCTCGCCAACCGCGATGACGGCTCAGTAGTAATCACTCGCGGATCTACTTTCGATAACGCGGCTAACTTAGCGCCTAGCGCGTTGCTGGAGTTACAGGCACGATACAACAATACCCGGCTAGGTCGGCAGGAACTATACGGAGAGATCTTAGAAGATGTAGAAGGCGCGTTATGGACTAAGGGCTTAATAGATCGCAACAGGCTAGATAAAGCACCAAATTTGGCACGAATTGTCGTATCCATAGATCCGGCAGTAACGAATACCAAAGACTCTGACGAAACAGGAATAGTCGTGTGCGGATCTGACGCGGCTGGACATGGTTACCTGCTGGGAGATTACTCATTTCGGGGATCGCCGCTTGATTGGGCTTCTAAGGCAGTATCGGTATTTGATGAGTTCAAGGCTGACTCGATCCTAGTAGAAGTTAATCAAGGTGGAGATATGGTTACTAGCGTTCTCCAACAGATCCGGCTTGGCTTACCAATCCGAGAAGTGCGAGCGCATGTGGGTAAGAGACTTCGAGCTGAGCCGATAGCGGCTATGTATGAGCAGGGGCGTATTCACCACATTGGCGAGTTCGCGCAGCTAGAAGATCAAATGACTCTCTGGACTCCGGAAGAAGTTAATTCACCGGATCGCCTTGACGCTATGGTTCAGGGTTTTGCTGATCTTCTTGGTACTATTAACATTGCGAATTACTTTGGAGCGCTCGCTAATTTCTGCCGGAAGTGCGGATTACCAATGCCGAAATCAATGAGCCATTGTAGTAAGTGCGGAACGGCTATGATAGCGCCGGATAGTAAGGGAGTATAATGGCAGTCGCGTATAACACAATAATAGATCAAGGCGCAGATTGGTATTTGACGGTAACTTATGAAAACCCGAACGGCACTGCGATCAATATTACTTCTTACACTGCTGCCTTACAGATCCGTTCGCTACCTTCTGATTCGACAACAGTATTATCGCTTTCTACGGGAAGTGGGATTACCATTACCGGAGCAACAGGAACAGTCGCAGTCCATGCTACCGCAGCGCAAACAAGAGATATAGACGAAGGCACTTACTACTATGATTTGGAAATTACCGCGCCTACCGGCGTAGTGACCCGATTAGTGCAAGGGCAGGTTGTCGTGAGTGCGGAAGTGACTCGATGAGCGAAGATGTAATAGTAGTTCAACCGGTAATCAATCAGATTACTGTCGCAGCTCCGGGTCCGCAAGGTCCGGCTGGAGCCTTTTCACCGGGCAATGTTGCCTATACCCATACGCAATCAGTATCTAGTGCGACATGGACTATAAATCATAATCTAGGCTTCAATCCGGTAGCAGTTGTATTAGACTCTGCTGGAACTCAATGCGAAGGCGCTATAACTTACCCAAGCGTTAATCAAATGGTGATAACCTTTACAGGTGCTTTCACCGGCGTAGCATACATAGTTTAGGAGAACACACATGGCGCGCAAGTTTCTAGTATCAATAGATCTAAGCAAGAACGAATTACAGAACGCAAGAATTCAAAACCTTGCTACCGCACCGGCTGCTCCCGTCTCCGGTCAGATTTACTTCGACACAGTTGATGCTCAACTTTATATCTACAATGGAACGCGTTGGGAAGTAGCGGGTAACGCAATTCAATCAGGCTTACTTGCGTCTCGACCATTAGCAACTTCGGTAGATACTGGAACTATTTTTTATGCTACCGACACATATCTTTTCTACTACTCAAACGGAACTGCTTGGGCGCAAACTAATCAGTTTGGAACAATAACTGCCCAAACAACTTACGGAGCTGCTAGTGGCAACGGCTCTTCTACTAATTATGCTCGCGCAGATCACACTCACGGAACTCCGGCGCTTGGAACTGCCACACCACAGGCATTATCCGGAGCAGCTGCTTCTGCTGGATCCGCAACTGCGCCTTCTAAAGAAGATCACTCACACGCCTTCACGCCAAGTCAAGATCTCAACATGCAAGGCTTCAAACTTGGCAACTTAGCAACACCAACAGTAAGCACAGACGCAGCAACTAAGCAATATGTTGATGATGTCGCGCAAGGTCTTAACATTCACGCAGCTTCCTATGCCGCAACTACCGCTAACTTAAACGCGACTTACAGCAACGGAACTAGCGGCGTAGGAGCAACATTAACTAACGCTGGAGCGCAAGCTGCTTTTATTACTGACGGCACAACGCCTTCGGTCAATGATCGTATCCTTGTAAAAAATCAAACTACTACTTCTCAAAATGGTATTTACACACTTACCACAGTAGGTAGCGGATCTGTAAACTGGGTGCTTACTCGCGCAACAGACTTCGACACCGCAGTAGAGATCGCCGGCGGTGACTTTACTTTCGTAGATAACGGAACACTTAACGCCAATACAGGCTGGGTAAATGTCGATGAAGTAACAACAGTAGGCACAGATCCTATTGTGTTTCAACAGTTCTCCGGCGCTGGAACTTATACTGCTTCTAACGGCGTATTACTCACCGGAACTAACTTTACTTTTGCCCCTAGATCCGGATACGGATTACAAACAGGAGCAAGCGGCGCAGAAATCAAACTCGCCACTACTTCCGGACTTAATTTAACTACTGATCTAGCAGTAGGCGCTGGTAATGGTATTTCAGTTCTCACTAATACAGTAGCCATTGACTCGACAGTAGTCGTAAGTAAGTACGCAGCCAATGTCGGTGACGGATCTGCTACTTCCTACACAATCACACATAACCTAAATACTCGTGATGTAATAGTAAGCGTCTATGAAGCAAGCGGAACATACGCAGAAGTAGTTTGCGATGTCGCGCATGCCACCGCCAATACTGTTACGCTGGCATTCTCCGTTGCCCCAACTTCTAATCAATATCGAGTAGTCGTACACGCATAGTAAAAAAGGGAGATACACATGGGTCTTCGTGACCGTATCGCAAAGGCATTACTGGCTGGAGACTTAGACAAGAAGCCAAACCTGCCGGCTGGTGCTACCACCATGTCGGAAAACGATATGCGTAACGCAGCTCTTAATCAGATCTCGCAGAACTACGGCAACTCCAACCCATTACCGCGTAACCCTTGGATGAGCATGGTTCCGTTCGGTCCGGGTATGCCGATTACTCCGGGAGCAATTAACCCTTTACGCCCTGACGGCAGACCGGATCCGCGCCGCTACGAATACCAAGTAGCACAAAACATCAACATTACCGAAACACGCCTTGTTCCTTTTAAGACTCTGCGAGCTGCTGCCGATCAGATAGATATTCTGCGGCGTTGTATCGAAGTATTGAAGAGCAAGATTACCGGGCTGGATTGGGATATTGTTTTAGGCACAGACGCTTCCGAAAAGATCGCAGCAGAGTCCGGCGGGGATCATGTTCGCGCAATGGCTAAGGCTCGTCAAGAATATAACGATGAAATTAACCGCATTAGATCATTTTGGGAAAACCCGGATAAAGCAAACGGGCTTACCTTCTCGGATTGGTTAATGATTGCTTTAGAAGAAATCCTAGTTATTGACGCTTGGGCAGTTTGGCCACAAATGAGTGTCGGTGGAGATCTCTACGGCTTACAGATCCTTGACGGATCCACGATTAAGCCAATGTTAGATGATCGCGGTATGCGCCCTATGCCACCTAACGCAGCTTTCCAACAAATCCTATACGGCTTTCCACGCGCCGAATTTACGGCTAATGACGATGATCCGAAAGCAGACGGCGAATTTACTTGTGATGACTTGGCGTATATGGTCCGTAATCGCCGCACAATTAGCGTATATGGGCAATCTCCTACTGAGCGAGCGCTACCCCTAGCCGATATTTACTTGCGCCGCCAACAATGGATTAGAGCCGAATACACAGACGGCGTATTGCCGGAGCTGATGTTTGAAACAGACGCTACTTGGGGAACTAATCCGGAGCTGCTACGCGCTTACGAGAATATCTTTAATGACGATCTATCCGGGCAAACCGAGCAACGCAAGCGCGCTCGCTTATTGCCGAGCGGTATGAAGCCGGTTCAATACGAAGGCTATGGCGAGAAGTTCAAAGATACGCTCGATGACTACTTGATTACTTCAATCTGCGGACACTACGGAGTCCAACCGGCAGAAATCGGCTTTTCTCCCAAAGCCGGACTCGGTGGCGCTGGATTTGAAGAAGGTAGGGCTTCAAGCGCAGAAGCAATCGGAGCGCAACCGCTTGTTAATTGGATTAACAAAATGCTCACTAATCTTTCTTACACTTATCTTGGTATGCCACGCGAATTAGAGTTTAAGATGATGACTTCTAAGCGACTAGATAACGAAGAAAACGCTCGCAAGGCTCAGATTGAAGTCACAAGCGCTGGTAAAACTATTAACGAACGCAGATCCGAACTAGGATTACCGCTACTCGATACGCCACAAGCAGATATGCCGTTATTGGTTGGTGGAGCGGGGATCTATCTATTCTCACCTGACGGAATTATCAATGCTGCTGATGTAGTGAGCGCTCCGGCTCTCGCTGGACCCGAAGCGACTCCGGCAGCTCCGACTACGGAAGTAGGAGAGAAGCCGCAGGTAGAGCCAAGCGCTGAGCAAGAAGAAACAATAGAAGAAGAAGTTAAGGCATTTCTAAAATGGGCAAGTAAAGGCAAACGCGCTCGCCAATTTGAGTTTTATGAGATAGATCCGGTAGTAGGAGAAGCGCTCAATCGTTGCGCGTTCGAAGGAGATCTCGATACCGCCCGATCTATTGCTAAAGCGTATATCTCATGATTTGGGGCGCTCATCAGGCAGACGGGCGCATAGCTGCGAATAACGCTCGAAAGATCCGAGCTGCGTTGGGGCTGGAGATTAATGCCCGGCAAGTGTATGACCGCTATCTCGAAACTCAACCTACCGTAAGCGACAACATAGCCCAAGATCGAGCCAAAGCCCGCGCATGGGCGATGTTGAATGTCGGACTTAACGAAGACGCTCTATATCAAGTCTTATCTAGGCTATGGGCAGAAGGCGTGGTTACTGGATACGCGGCTGCGGAAGAACTGATAGCACAACTAGAACGCCGGAGATCTCGTAAGATCGCTAAAGAAAACACTTATATTGATTGGGCAAACTGGAAGCCCGGTGACCTAGCTGCTGCGGCGCTGGTCCGACCTAAAGGCGCTTTAGCACGCTTACTGGAGCAAGCTGCGGTTAGCATTAGATCCTTAGCGAAAGAGACTTACAATGAACTCGGAACAGCAATTGCAGACTCTTTGGCGGTTGGCTTGTCTCCGGAACGCGCAGCCAAACTCATTAACGACAAGATCCGGAACCCAAAGCGATCTCTTACTATTGCGATTACTGAACTTAACCGCGCTATGTCTGCCGCCGCAATCGAACGATACAGACAAGCCGAAATAGAATATATGGAGTGGTCGGTTAGCGATCCTTGCCCGATTTGTGCGCAGAACGCTGGACAAGTAGTTCAAATGGGCGGAACATTTAACTCCGGATCTACGCAACCGCCCGCACACCCAAATTGCCGATGTGTTTTATTACCGGTAATTCCGGAGTATGACGATAACGGGGTCATAGATGTTGCGCCTAAAACTGCTAACATTACTGCCCAAGATCTTGCTCGATTAGACGCAGCTCTTGAAAACATAGAAATAGAGTGGGTGAATTTATAGTGGCAGACAGTTTTGTTCCACCCGCCGGAGCTGCTGCTGCTGCGAAACGCGCTATTAAATGGATTGAAGAAGGTAAGGCTGGATCCGGATTTACTTCTACGGGTAGAACTCGCGCAGGTCAAATTGCCCGCCGCGAAGCAATCAGTAGAGATACAGTTATGCGTATGGTGTCGTTCTTTGCGCGACATGAGCCGGATAAAAAGGCAGAAGGCTTTAGCGCCGGAGAAAAAGGTTATCCTTCTCCCGGTAGAGTTGCGTGGGATGCTTGGGGTGGAGATGCTGGAAGATCTTGGGCCAATAGAACTGCTGAGTCAATTAGAAATAAGGAGAAAGCACCAATGACCGATTTAACTACTTCGTATTTTGCGATTGAGAAGGCGGATCGAAACGCTGACGGAACACTTATGGTGTATGGCAAGGCTACCGATGACTCAGTTGATATAGATCAACAAATTTGTGACGCTTCTTGGCTGGACCGCGCTATGCCTGATTGGTTTAAGACCGGCGGCAACATTCGCGAACAACATAGTTCTATCGCAGCTGGAGTAGCGAAAGAATACGAAGCCAAATCAGACGGGCATTATATTCGAGCGCTGGTTGTAGATCCGATCTCAGTTCGCAAGGTAGAAACCGGCGTTCTCAAAGGCTTCTCTATCGGTATCAAGAACCCACGCGTAGCCCGCGACAACAAGGCTGCTAACGGAAGAATTATTGACGGGCAAATCGTAGAAGTATCGCTCGTAGATCGCCCTGCTAATCCGAACTGCCAATTAGTTCTTGCTAAATCAACTGCCGCAGACTCGACTTTGATTATGGTAGAAGATCTAATTGAGAAGAAGGAAGAGCCGGATTACGAAAGTATCAATGTCGGTGGCGCTGGATCCGAACCCGCAGATAAAGAACTCTATAACCGCGTTAAGGCAGAAGCCAAGGATAAGTTTGATGTTTATCCTTCTGCGGTAGCCAACGCATGGGTAGTCCGAGAGTATAAAAAGCGCGGCGGTAAGTATAAGAAAAAGACCAAGAAGAGCCTTACTAAGTGCTTAGAGTGCGGTTGCGATCAACCCGAAGTAAGCCATGGCGGCGGTCCAACACTATTGCCTGACGGCACTATTACCGCACACATGAGTACCGCTAACATTATTTCCCCTTCGGAGACACCGAAGTTTGCCCTACAATCAGACAGTAATCTATCGACAGGAGCGGATCAAATGGAGCAGGTTAAAGAAATATTAGATCTTTCCGCCGCCTACAAGAACGCAGACCTGCTAAAGTTCGACAAGAAGACATACGACACGGCGCGTACGGCTCTCGCTCAACTTATTGCTATCGAAGCAGAAGAAATGGGCGCTGGATCGAACGAAGAAATGTCGTTACAACATTTACTATCCGCAGTACATCACCTTTTTGCTTGGTACGAAGGTGAAGAAGCAGAAGGAGAGATCATGCAGGAGACAGAAATCGAAATGGCTGCCGATACAAAGAAAATGGATCTAAAGCCGAAAAAAGATGAGTCAATGAAAGAGTTTATGAGCCGTTGCAAGAGCATGGGCATGAACGAAAAAGAAATGCGCGAGTGCGCTGCTAAGTTTTACGGCAAAGAAGCCGAGAAAATGAAAATGGAAGACGAAGACGAAAAACCGGCTAAGAAAAAAACCGATAAAGAAGATGACGAAAAGAAAACTGGTCATAAGTCGGTAGAGTCCGAAGACGCAGCTCCGGAAGCAGTAGAACCGGATGTCGTAGAAGAAGAAAAAGATAATTCTGATGATGATAAGTCAGCAGATGTAGAAGCCATAATCGAGCAAGTGGTAAAGAGTGCAACCGAGTCTCTACGCAAAGAGATTGCTGACTTAGTGACCGCAACAAAGGCGGCACAAGAGAAAGCATCTACGCTGGAATCCGAGTTGGCTATTGCCAAATCTCTCGCGGTGGCTGGTGGTCCAAAACGAACAGGACATTCAGTTGAGCAATCAACAGATTTACTGGTTAAGGCTGCCAATTACAAAGCGAAAGCAAACGCAACAACCGACCCAACACTAGCCCAAGGCTATAAGCAGCTCGCGCAAGAATTCTTTGCGAAAGCAGCCGAAGCCAACAAGCAGTAAAGACGAAAGGAAACACAAACATGGCGGAAATGCCACGCGCAACCGATCTGTTTGGTGACGCTTCTCCAAGAGAAGCCGCAGAGCGCCACGAAGAATATTTAGGAGAACTTAATAAGTCTCTTGCTAATTCTTCAAGCGTTCCCGGACAAGCACCAACACAAGATCCGCTTGCTGCTATGGAAGCACTAGCTGCTACCAAATCACTTACCCCTGACGCGCTTTCTGGACTACAGAACGCTCTATCAGCACAAAGAGTTGCTATGCAAGAGATCCAAAAGGATATTACTCTTACTAGCCCACTCTCAACATCCTTCGCAGCCTTCGATCTTGAAGCACCTGCTAAGTTGCTCACTCCACGCCCAACACCACTTCGTAACCGCATTCCGCGTAAGAAGGGCGTTGGTACTTCACACCGCGTCAAGAGAATTCTTGGCTACACCGGTACTGGTACTGGCGGCGTAGGAAATACTTGGCCGGGAATTACTGAGTCAAGCACCGCAACATTTGGATCTATTAACTACGAGCGCGGTCCAAAGATCTCGTACGCAGCTGATGATCTAGTATTGCCATACAACTCATACTCTCTATCAGATAGCGTGTCATTTGACGCTAACTTCTCAGGTTTGGGTTATCAGGATCTCCGTCAGCTATCAAGCACATCTACTCTATACGCAACAATGCTTATGGAAGAAAGAATGATGCTTATGGCACGCGGAACCGCAAGCGGTTACTCAGGCGCTCTCACAGCTCCTACCTTTACCCTTGCTTCTCCTGTTGCTTCCGGATCTCAGACTGCTCTCGCAGCTAATACCTACTATGTGAATGTCACCGCTGACGCTGGTATTTCCGGCAACGGCTTTGGTGAGTCAATCGTAGGAACAGAAGCAAGCACCGCAGTAGCGTCAGGCGATGTTCTAACAATCACAGTATCTACTGCGGTTGCTGGAGCGCTTGGCTATAACATTTATGTTGGTACCGCAACAGGTAACGCCAATGTGAAGTATCAAGGAACCCTAAAGGGAACTGGAACCTTCACAATTCAAGGCGCTGCTGCTACCGGTCTAACTGGAAATAACGCAGCTTTCACTACCACAGGAGCAGCCGCAACCCGCGCAGCAGCAGATACTTCTGCTTACTCAACCGGTTATGACGGAATTCTCCCAACAGTATTGGGCTCAAACTCCGGTTACAACAACTCAATCAACTCTACTTTCAGCACCGCTAATCCGGGCAGCGAGTTCCAAACAGTATTCGCTTCGCTCTATCAGTCAGTTAAGGCTGATCCGGACCTAGTATTGCTAAACGGAAATGATCGTAAGCAGCTCTCTGACGCAATCAAGAGTGGATCTACCGCTAACTATCGCTTGGTCATTAATGATCCGGGCGAAGGCGGAACAACATACGGATCTATTGTTACTGGACTTCAAAACGAAGTTACCGGTAAGGCAGTAGATCTTATGGTTCATCCTTGGCTAAATCAGGGTGTGGCTCCGGTCCTATCCTTTACTCTGCCAATCCCTGATACCGAAGTGTCTGATGTTTGGGCTAACTTCTTAGTTCAGGATTACATGGGTATTCAATGGCCTGTAACTCAGTTCAGTTACGACTTCTCAACTTACTTCCGTGGCACTTTCTTCTGTACCGCTCCTGCTTGGAACGGCGCAGTATCAGGAATTATCAACGCATAAGTAAGGCAATAGGGGGCGCGACACATTTGAACAGTCGCGCCCCTTATTTCAGTTATCGGGGGCATATATGACACGCATGGTAGCGCCGGATCGCGGCGTTAAAGAAACAGTAATTGGCGGATCGAAATACAATCCGGACAAAGGCGGGATCTACAATGTAGATAACTCGCGGCATGTTAATGCTATGAAATCAGAAGGCTATTTTGAAGCGGCTCTTAATCCTTTCGCAGCTGGAGACGGCACACGCGGTTATCTTTGCGTAGAATGTGGCTTTAGCGGTTGGTTCCGCAAGTGCGGGCGCTGCGGCGTAGAAGCGGTAAGTCCGCCGCCAAGAGACGGAGAGTAAATGGCTACCGGAGTAACAACAAATACTTTCTCGGAGAACTCTTACTTAACTATTGCCGAATACAAGAACGCTCCGACTAGCATTGATTACGATAATCTTGTAGTAGGCGGTAATGCCAATGCCCAAGACGGAGAGCTGAGCCGCGTTATTCTTCGCGCTTCTTCCTATCTTGATGATTACCTTAATCAAAATCTAGTAGCCGATACTCAGACCGAGACTCAACGCACCCGTATTACTCCGCAGGGCTATGTCTCGCTCCACCCGAACCGCAACCCTATTATTTCTTTGAGTTCTTTTGAGTATGGATCCGATCCCAACGGCTTAATCGCTATGTCGGATCCGAGTCAATCTTGGTTCGAAAATCAACAAATCATTATTCCGCTTTCGCAGCTCTCTACGACTTATTCAAGCGCTGGACCGCTTGCCTTCGGTGGAAATCTAGGATCTCGAACTCAGATCTATTGTAAATACACCTATGTCGCGGGTTTTGCTAATACTACGCTGGCTTCTGCCGCGAACGCAGCCGCAACTTCTCTTACAGTCAAGTCCGGAGCAGGGATACTTGCCGGCGCGCAGCTCCGGATCTATGACGGAGCAAATCAAGAGACAGTAACAGTAGCAAGCACCTACACCTACGGATCTACGACAGTTCCGCTAACTGCTGGACTCACCTACGCTCACGCAGTTGGAGTAGCAATAGGAAATATGCCTAACGCAATCAAAGAAGCAGCAATCTTGATTACTACGGCATTGATTAAAGTGCGCGGCGATAACTCGATGACTATGAACATTACTACGCAACCGAGCGCTAATCTATCTACCGGAACAAGCCGCTACGGATCCGAAATACAATTAGCGCTAGATATGGTAGATAAATACCGCAGGGTCCGATAATGGCAGGGCGCACCGGAGTTCGGCAGCAGCTCTCGGAGTTTATTTCGAACCCGCCGATAGCCACGCTCAATCAAGTATTTACTTCTTTCCCGAAGCGCATTAACTATCAAGTCAATTCGCAGCCCGGTCAGTTATCGCGAGCTGCCGCAGTAGTCTTTATTCAAGCCGAAGATGAGTCACGCATAGCGGTAGGCGGTGCTACGAACGGCTGGAAACGCGTAGATTACACAGTAATTGTTCAGATCTATCAGCACTCGCTGGAGCGCAATAGCGAAAACGCGATGACGGCATTTGATACCCTTGTCGATAATATCAAGGATAGACTACGCAGCGATCACAACTTTGGGGATACTACGGGAACGCTAGTATGGCAGGGAGCCGAACCCCGTATCTCAGCTCGATACGGCGAGCCGGCAACTTCGCAAGAAGGCGCTACGGAAACCTACGCTGAGATAGAATTCGTTGTTACCGAGATGATCCAAGCATAAGGAGCATGATGAAATATACATATAACGGAACAGAAGAACGCGTGTTCCCAACGCTAGGGATCACAGTTAAGCCCGGACAAGAGTTTGACGCGCCTGAGAATTTCAGCGCGGCAGATGTAACTCCTGCTGGCGCGAAAGTAGCACCAAAAGCACCAACAACCCCGTCTGCCGCGTCAGACATGAAAGCAGGAGAGTGATTAAATGACAGTACAGAATTCCGTACGCAGTTATTTAGGTATTGCCAAAGAAGCAACTAAAGGAACTGCCGTAGCACCAACAGACTTTATCCCGGTAATGGTTGATAGCCTAAAGCCGGTTGATCTAATTGATCCACTTTACGATACTGGACTACGCGGATCTATGGTTACTAACTATAACTATATTCCGGGTCGCACTAGATCTACTTTTGATTTCGGCGGTCATGTGTTTGCCGATACTATCGGTTATTCAATCGCAGGAATTATGGGATCCGTAGCAACAACCGGAGCGAGCGCACCTTTCACTCACACAGTATCCTTGCTCAACGCAAGCGCTACCGGAGCTGACTCACAACCGATCTCTTACACTCTCACCGACTTCTATGCTGCGCAAGTTCGCGCATACGCCGGTATTCAATTCCATGACTTCTCTTTGAAGTTTAACGCTGACGGAATGCTTGAATATGACGCGAAGGGAACAGGTTGGGCTTCTGCTTCGGCTTCTACCCCTACTCCTTCGTTCTCAACTATTCTTCCTACTCCGGTATGGCGTGGAGCGGTCACTATTGGCGGAACTACAATCACCAACTCTATCTCCGGCTCATTAGATCTAAAGCGTTCAGTAACTCCGATCTACGGCATTTCT
>Ga0192647_101978_pt1 | contig 13031 bp, 10 predicted proteins | sample LauGreFa1BDMLBSN_2_FD_133046 | JGI IMG/M metagenome (GOLD analysis project Ga0192647, IMG submission 133046) | Freshwater lake microbial communities from Lake Michigan, USA - Fa13.BD.MLB.SN - reassembly | ecosystem: Environmental > Aquatic > Freshwater > Lake | place: Lake Michigan, USA...
ACCTGTCATTGATTTTGCTTTTTCCAAGGTGGCAACCGTGCTGTCCATATCATTACCGTCCATTTGTAAAACGGTCCAGTCAAAAGAACGGAACTTAGCTTCAAGATCTCCCAGGTTCATCACTTTATCTGTAGGACCATCAATTTGTTGGCCATTCCAATCAATGGTAGCAATAAGATTGTCTACTTTATGATGAGCTGCAAAAAGTGCAGCTTCCCAGATTTGACCTTCGTTGAGTTCGCCATCCCCATGCAATGAAAAAACAAGATCCTTTTTGCCATTTAATTTTTTTGCCAGCGCAGCTCCTGCTGCTACACTCAAGCCCTGACCTAAGGATCCCGATGCAATGCGTATACCCGGTAAATGTTCATGGGTGGCTGGATGGCCTTGCAAACGGGAATTTATTTTTCGAAAAGTAGCCAGTTCTTTGGTGTCAAAATAGCCCGCACGCGCTAGCGTGGAATAAAATACAGGAGAGATATGTCCATTAGAAAGAATAAAAACATCTTCCTCCGGCGCATCCATGTTGAAGGAGGGCTGATGCTTCATTATTTTGAAATATAGTGCCGTGAAATAATCTGCACAACCCAGGGAACCGCCCGGGTGACCACTGTTGACCGCATGAACCATGCGAACAATGTCTCGGCGAATTTGTGTGGCTATATTTTTTAATTCAGCAGTGGTGGCCATGGGGTTGCTTTTTGCAAACCTAATTTCTTTTTTTCATTCCGTTGTGCATCGGGGAATAGTGTGTAAAACTTCATAATTTTGCAATCATGTTAGACGATGTTCAATCGATCGCTGCCTATGCGCAGGATCAAATGAAAAAAGCAATCGGTCACCTGGAAGCAGAGTTGATCAAAATACGCGCCGGAAAGGCCAACCCTCAAATGTTTGATGGTTTGATGGTAGATTATTATGGTGCCCCGGTTCCCATTAATCAGGTTGCCAATATCAGCGTGATGGATGCGCGCACCCTGAGTATTCAGCCCTGGGAAAAGAATATGGTACAGCCTATTGAAAAGGCTATCATTGGTGCCAATATGGGGGTAACTCCGCAAAATGATGGGGTGCTTATTCGAATTTTTATGCCCCCACTTACCGAGGAGCGTCGTCGTGAGTTAGTAAAAAAATGTCAGGGCGAAGGGGAAAACTGTAAAGTAGCAGTGCGAAATATTCGCCGTGACGCTATCGAGCAAGTAAAAAAGTTACAGAAAAATGGACTTAGTGAAGATGTGTGCAAGGATGCGGAGAATGGTATTCAGCAATTAACGGACAAGCATATTACCCTGGTAGAAACCCATTTGGCAGCCAAGGAGAAAGAAATTATGTCCGTGTAAGTTCGGTCTCTTATTTACGGGCCGTACTACTATTTGCCAGGTAAACACCTGCAAGAATCAGCAATAAACATCCAATTTCAAGAAGGGTAATGGCTTCATGATCCAGGAAGCCCCAGAATAATGCCACAAACGGAATTCCGTAGGTAACCAAGGAGGCAAAAAGCCCGCCTGCACGTTGCACCAGCGAATAAAATAATACAGTGGCCACTGCACTGCCCAATACACCTAATGCCGCTGTTCCCCAAATTGCTTGCTGGTTAGCAGCGTTACTAAAATCAAGCGAGAAAAAATCTAATTGCCAAAGCAATAAAGAAGAGGGGATGATCATAAAAGCAACAGAGACTGTTGCAAGGTTAATTGGATTGATGTCTTTCAATCGATGGCTGACCATATTTACATTAACGCCATAGAGAAGCGTAGCAACTACAGGTAGTAATAAATAACTCATATTGTCAAAGCTGATCACGCGTTCGCCCGTAAATACCGGCACCAGCGTGAGTAGTACCAGTCCGGTAAAACCTACCAGCAAGCCAATCATTTTTTGTCCGGCAATACGCTCTCCGTAAAACAGTATTCCAATTAATACTACACAAATGGGCGTTAAGGAGTTGAGAATTCCTCCTAAGGAACCATCGATCCGGGTAAGGGCAATGGCAAATAAAAAGGCAGGTAACAAGTTTCCAATGACTGCACTGAAGGCCACCAGTGGCAGCCGGTTGGTATCAATTTTCTTAAGCTGAAATAATGCATAGGGCAAACAAACCAATGCTGCTGCAAAGATGCGGAGTGAAGCAATCTGGGAGCCTGTTAGGGCAGCGGTACTATCCTTCATCAATTTGAAAGAACTTCCCCAAATCAGACAGAGTAAAATAAAAAGTAGCCAGCTTATAAATTTGTTTGACATGGGCGCAAAGTTCTGTATTTTGAAGAGTAGTTTTTAGTGTTTTACAAAAAAATGACTTTATGAGTTTGTTAAACGAATTCAAGCAATTTGCTTTAAAAGGTAATGTGGTAGAACTTGCCGTTGCTGTTGTTATTGGTGCTGCATTCGGCGCCATTGTATCGTCGCTGGTTGATGATGTGATTACGCCTTTGTTACTTTCTCCGGCCATGGAGGCGGCTAAAGTGGGTGACCTGGATAAACTAGCCTGGGGACCCGTTAAGTATGGTAAGTTTATTGCTGCTGTAATCAAGTTTGTTATTGTTGCTTTTGCCTTGTTTCTGGTTGTGAAAGCCTCCTCAAAGATTACCAAGTAGACCGCTTTCCCTAAATTTGTGAATTGCCGGACTAAAAGGCAGCAAATAGTTACCCGTGCAGTATAATTCATATCAGATTCGACTTCCGCAGTTTGAAGGTCCCTTTGATCTTTTACTGTTTTTTATTGAGCGCGATGAACTCGATATCTATAACATACCGATTACTCGTATTACCAACGACTTCCTGGAGTATATCCATCAGCAGGAGGAGTTGAATGTGGAGCTTAGTAGTGAGTTCATCCTATTTATTTCTACCCTGATGCGGATTAAGGCTAAGATGCTGTTGCCACGCAAAGAACTGGATGAGCAAGGAAATGAAATTGACCCACGAGCAGAATTGGTCAACAAGATTTTGGAATACAAACGATTTAAGGAAGCTTCTGCGGAAATGGCAGAGATGGAAGCGCAGCGTTTGTTAATGGTTAAAAGAGGTAATATCCAACGGGAATTGTCTGCTATTGGTGAGGAAGCCAGTGAGGGTACCGAAATTACACAGGTAACGCTGTTCAAATTGATGAAGGCTTTTGAAAAGGCCATGCAGAAATACAGTGATCGTGTTAATAAACCAGTTCACACGGTTGTTCGGTACAATTACACCATGGAGGGGAGCAGAAAGCAGATGTTGTCAATTGCTCGTACTGAAAAGACACTTTCCTTTGAAAAGATTTTTGAGACCTGCGAAAACAGAGTCCACGCTATATTCCTCTTCTTATCTGTGCTGGAGCTGATTCAGATGCACTACCTACGCATACTCATTGGAGAAGGGAAGAACAATTTTATTATTGAATACGATGAGGAAGGCGCCGTAGAGGCAGAGGCCAATGCCCTCAATCAAGTGGATCCCACGTTGAACTAAAGATCACTCAGTAATTTTTACGGCGACACCAGCCATTTCTCGAACGGCCGTGATGATAGCCGCAGCATCGTATCCGCATTCACGGTGTAACTCAGCAGGAGTACCATGTTCTACTAAGCGATCGGGTATACCCAGGATGCGCAAGTCATTTTTATAACCATGTGTTGCCATGAATTCTAGTATAGCCGATCCAAATCCCCCTTTTACGGTTCCATCTTCCACCGTGATTAATTTAGGATAGCGCTGACAAACTTCATGCAGTAGGGCCTCGTCCAATGGTTTTACAAAACGTATATCATAATGCGCCGGACGAATACCGTCGCTGGTCAATTCACGAATAGCAGCCGCAGCAAAATTTCCGGGGTGTCCTAGGGTGAGTAAAGCAATTTCCTCTCCATCCTTGAGTTTTCGACCTGTTCCGATTTCAATAGCTTTAAATGGTGTTTTCCATTCTGGCATCACACCTTCCCCTCTGGGATAACGAATAACAAAAGGATATTTTGTGCTTTCCAATTGTGCGGTATACATCAAGTTGCGCAATTCACTTTCGTTCATGGGGGCGCTGATGATTATATTAGGAATGCAACGGAAGTACGCAATATCATAACAACCATGGTGCGTGGGGCCATCGTCTCCTACCACTCCTGCACGATCCAGGCAAAATACCACTGGTAATTTTTGTATAGCTACATCATGAACCACAGAATCATAGGCTCGTTGCATGAAGGAGGAATAAATATTACAGAATACGCGCATGCCTTGTGTAGCCATTCCCGCACTCACCGTTACAGCATGTTGTTCTGCAATACCCACATCAAAGGCTCGATGTGGCATTTTTTCCATCATGAATTTTAGGGACGAACCAGAGGGCATCGCAGGCGTAATTCCAAAAATCTTATCGTTTTGTTCAGCCAATTCAATCATGGTATGACCAAATACGTCTTGGTATTTTGGAGCCTGAGGTCCTTCCTTCTTTTTTTGCATGATCTCCCCCGTTACTTTATCAAAGAGACCAGGTGCATGCCATTTAGTTTGATCTTTTTCAGCAAGGGCATATCCTTTTCCCTTAGTAGTAATGATGTGAAGAATTTTGGGGCCGGGTATATTCCGTAGATCACGCAACGTGTCTACTAAGTGAGATATATTATGTCCATCGATAGGTCCGAAGTATCGAATCTTGAGTGCTTCAAATAAGTTAGAACTACTGCTAATCACTCCTTTGACTCCCTCAGTAAGCTTATGCGCCATCGAACGACTGAAGTTTTTTCCCACAGGTAATTTTCCCATCAACTTCCAGATGTCGTCCTTCATTTTATTGTAAGTCGGAGAGAGCGAGATGTCGGTAAGGTACTCTTTCAAGGCGCCTACATTTGGGTCGATACCCATGCAATTATCATTGAGGATAATCAGCATGTCTGCGTCGGCTACGCCTGCATGGTTCATCCCTTCAAAAGCCAAACCTGCTGTCATGGCACCATCTCCAATTACAGCCACTACTTTGCGGTCCTGTTCGCCCTTATATTTTGCTGCCATCGCCATACCCAGTGCAGCCGAGATAGAAGTGGAAGAGTGGCCAACACCGAATGTATCATACTCGCTTTCGCTACGTTTGGGAAATCCGCTGAGTCCTTTGTATTTACGGTTGGAGGGGAAATTATCGCGTCTACCTGTTAATATCTTGTGTCCATAGGCTTGATGCCCCACATCCCAAACTAATTGATCATAGGGAGTATTGTAAACATAATGTAATGCCGTAGTCAATTCCACCACACCCAAGCTGGCTCCAAAGTGACCACCATGTACACTCACCACATCAATAATGTATTGACGCAATTCATCACAGACCTGATGCAACTTTTCTTTTGGCAGCTTTTTTAGATCAGCAGGTGAATCGATGGTGCTGAGCAGTGGACCTGGGGTTATGGACATAGGGGTATGGTTCATGAATAAAGATAACAAACAATTGACAGGATGGTTGCACTAAATCCGTTGAAAATGCCTGCTAACCACTGGTACAAAATTCACCTCTTTCTTGGAGGCTAGGTGTAACTTTAACCGGTGATTAACTTATTACAATCCCGTGAAAGGCTTTACTGGTTGTTGCAGATCAGTGGATGGATACTTTTTGGTGCCCTGACCGTATTGTTTGCTAATGTCTTTAATGTGCAACTGGCCCCTGGGGTCTTGGAAGGAAGGATTTTAATTTTTTGTCTGATTGGCTTTCTGTTGACTCACTTGACCAGATTGGCAATTAAAAGGTTAGGACTATTACAGCTCCCTTTGGAAAAAGCCTGGCCAGGTATTTTAATTAGCGTATTAGTTTGTAATGGGCTTTATGCTTGGTTTACCATATTGACGCTGGAGTATTTTAATCTGTTTCTTACGCCAGAGGCTTATTCGCTTAGTTTCTTTCAAAAATGGCTTGCTATCTTTTTGGATAATGGTCTTTTTATTCTTTCCTGGTTGTTATTGTACTTTTTCTTTCACTACTATTATGACAACAGACAACGACAGCTGGATACGCTCAAATTGGAGTCGGCAGTACGAGAACTTGAATTAAAAACCCTGAAGGCGCATATTAACCCTCATTTTATTTTCAATTCGCTGAATAGTATTCGTGCATTGGTGGATTTGAATCCTGAGCGAGCACGCCGGGCTATCACCGAGCTCAGTAATTTATTGCGAAGCAGTATGCAAACTGAAAAGTCTCAGTTAGTACCGCTACGACAGGAGATGGATATTATTCGGGATTATCTGGCCTTGGAAAGTATTCGTTTTGAAAACCGATTGCGTGTGGAGTTAGATATCGCTGAGGATACACTTGATCTACCCGTACCACCCATGATGGTCCAAACCTTGGTGGAAAATGCAATCAAACATGGCATTAGTACCAGCATGGATGGGGGTTGGGTACGCATCTACTCATTCAAGCGCGAGGGGGCTCATGTCTTGGAGGTTGCTAACAGTGGTTACCTGAACAGTGCAGTTATCACGGCTGGGTTTGGGCTGAGCAGCACACAAAATCGTTTACAAATTTTATTTGGTACGCCCGCTCGTCTTTTTATTCGACAACAAGAAAAAGATGTGGTGTTGTGTTCCGTTACCATACCTCTTCAATAGGCAACTATGAGCATTAGAGCTTTATTAATTGATGACGAACGACTAGCCCGAGTGGAGCTAAGAAAATTGCTCACGGATTTTCCCTCAATCGAAGTGGTAGAAGAAGCCGCTAATGTGGCAGAAGCACTTGACAAGATTGATCAGTTGAAACCGGATTTGATTTTTTTAGATATCCAAATGCCCGGCAAAACAGGGTTTGATTTGCTGGCCGAGTTGGATCGTTCTCCTCAAGTTATTTTCACTACGGCACATCATGAGTATGCGTTAAAAGCTTTTGAAGTAAATGCATTGGATTATCTCATGAAGCCCATTGATCCGGTTCGTCTGGCGGATGCTATTCAAAAAGTTCAGCAACTAGAGGCGGCACGAATTGGTAATGGGGAGGGTGAAGTTCTTCCCAATGGTGTGCTCTCTGAGAACGATCAGGTGTTTGTGAAAGATGGAGATCGTTGCTGGTTTGTAAAGCTGAATGAAATTCGATTTTTTGAAAGTGTGGGTAATTATGCGCGTGTCTTCTTTGGTAATAACAAGCCGATGATCTTAAAATCACTGAATGCGCTAGAGGATCGCCTGGATTCCAAGCTTTTTTTTAGAACCAACCGCAAGCATATTGTGAACTTGCGGATGATTGAAAAAATTGAACCCTATTTCAACGGAGGTCTTTTACTGGAATTAAAAGGGGGCGATAAAATTGAAGTCAGCCGGAGGCAAACGCTTCGGTTCAAAGAGATGATGAGTCTTTAACGGCAGCTCCTATTGCTGTAATTAGTCCCGGATCTTTTTCGATTGCATTACCCACCACAATCAGGTTAGCGCCGGCCCGGCAATTCTCTGCTGCCTTATCTGGAGTTGTAATTCCTCCTCCTACAATCAGCGGTACTGTAATTTGCGAGGCGACAGTATGGATCATTTCCGCAGGGATAGGTTTTTGTGCGCCACTCCCTGCATCCATATAAATTAATTTCATCCCTAACATCTCTCCAGCCAGGGCGGTGCATAGTGCGATCTCATTTTTGTTAGCGGGAATTGGAGCCGCATTGCTGATATACGAAACAGTAGTGGGCGCACCTCCGTCGATTACCATATAACCGGTAGAGAGAATTTCTAGTCCACTCTGCTTGACCGCGGGTGCAGAAAGAACATGCTGACCGATCAATAATTCGGGATTACGTCCAGAGATCAGCGAAAGGTAGAGCAAGGCGTCTGCCTTTGGCGTAACCTGTGAGGGACTGCCTGGGAATAAAATGACTGGGATATCGCTTTTTGTTTTAAGATCAGCCACTAATTGTTCAAGATGGTTGGACACAACCAGGCTACCTCCCACAAACCAATAATCAACTTTGGCATTTTTGCCCAGCAAGATCAAATTTTCCAGATCACGACTTTCAGTTTTATCGGGATCAATCAATACTGCAAATGATTTTTTTTGCTGTGCGCGTGCAGTAATAAGTTGTTGGTAAATATGATTTTTCATTGGGCGTTTACGTGTTCAAAGGTGCGAAAAAATATTTGTTAATTGTGCGTTTATATTTTTACAACATGAATACGATATTTCCAAAAAAAATTTCTAAAAAATAATTCAGGCAATGTGCAAAAATGCTCAAATCAAGCACAGATAAGGGTTGTGGCGGGGGTAAGGGGTATTTTCCACAAGATGTGAATATTTGATTATTTGTTTTTGATGCGTAAAAAAATACTTTCGTAAGAGACCGCTTCAAAAGAGCGGTTGTTTTTTCGAAACCCGACCAAAACCCAATAAATTCTCTTCGAGTATGCCCACAAAGAAGCCCGCAAACGCAAAAGGCGGATTGCAATTTCGTCGCCGCTTCACCCGTGATGATGTGAATGTTTTTGATCAGTTCGAGTACGATTATCGTACGTCAGTGATTCGTAACCCATCCGGTGAAGTTGTTTTTGAAATGACCAACGTAGAGGTTCCAAAGCAATGGAGCCAGATTGCTACTGATATTCTTGCGCAAAAATATTTCCGCAAGGCTGGTGTTCCTCAGCCGGATGGAACAACAGGACGTGAGACCTCTGCCAAACAAGTGGCGCATCGTATGGCCAATTGCTGGAGAGTATGGGGAGAACGTTATGGATACTTCGCATCTACCAGTGATGCACAGGTATTCTATGAAGAACTCGTGTACTCTATTCTTGATCAAATGTGTGTGCCTAACAGCCCACAATGGTTTAATACTGGCTTGTATGAGAGCTATGGTATTGCTGGAAAACCACAGGGTCACTATTATGTAGATCCAACTGATGGTCAACTAAAAAAATCGCAGAATGCATATGAGCGTCCTCAGCCACACGCTTGTTTTATTTTAAGTGTGGATGATGATCTGGTGAATGAAGGTGGAATCATGGACCTCTGGGTTCGTGAGGCACGTATTTTCAAATATGGCTCTGGTGTAGGAACTAACTATTCTAACCTCCGTGGAGAAGGAGAGAAGTTAAGTGGTGGCGGTAGCAGCTCTGGATTGATGAGTTTCCTCAAAATCGGCGACCGAGCTGCGGGAGCGATCAAAAGTGGCGGAACTACACGTCGCGCTGCGAAGATGGTTTGTCTTGATCTGGATCACCCCGAGATTATTCAGTTTATCAATTGGAAAGTAGAGGAAGAGAAGAAAGTGGGCGCATTGATTGCAGCTGGGTATCCTTCTGGCTACGAAGATGAGGCATACCGTACGGTGAGCGGACAGAATTCCAATAACTCCATTCGTATTCCCAATTCATTTTTTGAGAAATTGGAAAAAGATGAGGATTGGGAATTGACGGCTCGCCAGGACGGACGTGTGATGAAAAAAGTGCCTGCCCGTGAATTGTGGAATCAAATTGCTTACGCGGCTTGGCGTTGTGCAGACCCTGGTACGCAGTACAATACTACCATCAACGAGTGGCATACCTGTCCAGAGGGCGGTCCTATCCGTGCTTCGAATCCTTGTTCAGAGTATATGTTCCTGGACAACACAGCTTGTAATTTGGCATCAGCCAACCTGATGAAGTTTTATGATTCCGCTACTAATACATTTGATGTAGAGGGATACGAGTATAACGTTCGCTTGTGGACTGTGGTACTGGAGGTTTCTGTACTGATGGCTCAATTCCCGTCCAAGGAAGTAGCGCAACTCAGCTATGAGTATCGCACACTTGGTTTGGGTTACGCCAACCTGGGAACCATGTTGATGGTGAGTGGTATTCCTTATGATAGTGAAGAAGCCCGTGCTATTGCCGGTGCTTTGACTGCGATCATGACGGGTATTTCTTATCGCACATCCGCAGAGATGGCACAGTGCCTGGGTGCTTTCCCTCGCTATGAGGAAAACAAAAAGCACATGATGCGTGTAATGCGCAATCACCGCTTGGCTGCTTATGATGCTGACGATTACGAAGCATTAAGCTTGAAGCCACAGGGTTTGAAAGTTAAATATTGCCCAGACTACTTGCTCAAAGCCGCTTGCAAAGCATGGGATGAAGCTGTTGAATATGGAGAGAAGTATGGATATCGCAATGCACAGGCTACTGTAATTGCTCCAACGGGTACCATCGGATTGGTGATGGACTGTGATACCACTGGAGTTGAGCCTGACTTTGCCTTGGTGAAGTTTAAAAAATTATCTGGTGGTGGTTATTTCAAAATCATCAACCAGTCTGTACCTACTGCGTTAAAGAATCTCGGTTACTCTGAAAAGGAAACAGATAATATCATCAAGTATGCCGTAGGTGCTGCTTCCTTTGCCGGCGCTCCTTTCATCAATCATCAAACATTGAGCGAAAAAGGATTTATCGCTGATGAGATCAAACGCTTGGATGCGGCTGCTTTGACTGCATTTGAAATTGGATTTGTATTCAACAAGTACACCCTTGGCGAGGAATGTTTACAACGTCTTGGATATACTCCTGAGCAGTACAATGATTTTGAATGGAGTCTACTTGAAGCATTAGGATTTACAGACGAACAAATTGAAGCTGCAAATGACTATGTGTGCGGTACCATGATGCTGGAAGGTGCTCCAGGACTGAAAGAAGAACACCTGCCTGTATTCGACTGCGCTAATAAATGTGGTCAGAAAGGACAACGTTATATCCATGCACACGGACATATCCGTATGATGGGTGCTACACAGCCTTTCATCAGCGGTGCTATCTCTAAAACAATTAACCTTCCCAATGAGGCAGTGGTTGAAGACATCGCTGATGCTTACTATCTCAGCTGGAAATTGGGATTGAAGGCAAATGCACTTTACCGCGACGGTTCTAAACTTTCTCAGCCACTCAGCAATAAGAGTGATAAGAAAAAGAAAGCCGATACGGGTGCTACTGCTGAAACAGCCGCTGCTGTTGATGCTGCTGGAACCAACATTGTTGATTTGGGTCAGCTGACTGTTGAAGAATTACTTGATGAAGTACAGAAACGTGTACAGTCTTCACCTGATACTAAGTTGAAGCGTCGTCTCGCCAAGATTGTTGAGCGTCGTACACTTCCTGCTAAGCGTCGTGGATTTACCCAGAAGGCTAAGATCAGTGGTCAGGCTGTATTCCTCCGCACTGGAGAATATGCAGATGGAACGCTGGGAGAAATCTTCGTGGATATGGCCAAGGAAGGTGCTACCATGCGCAGTATGATGAACTGTTTTGCTATTTCAGTTTCTATTGGCTTGCAATACGGTGTACCGCTTGAAGAGTTCGTAGATAAGTTTGCTTTCACTCGCTTTGATCCTTCTGGATTTGTGGAGCACCCCAATATCAAGACCACTACCTCTATTGTAGACTTTATCTTCCGTGTACTTGGCTATGAGTACCTCGGACGTACAGATCTAGTACATGTATTGGATAAGCCTGAAGTTCTCAATACGGGTGCCGATGATTGGGACGAAGTTCCTTCCAATCCCTTAGAGTATGCGAAAGAGCCTGAGCTCTCCAGTATACGTATCACACCGGGTGCAACAACTCCTGCTGCGAAATCAACGGCTCCCAAGGCAACTAAGGTTGAAAAAGTGGAGTCTGCCCTCGATGCGATGAATGCAGTGGCTAAGAACATGCAAAGTGATGCACCGGCTTGTAATGTATGCGGTAACATCATGATGAGAAGTGGTGCTTGCTACAAGTGTAATAACTGTGGCAACCAGGGTGGGTGTGGTTGATTTTAACTAACGATTGTCTTATTTCAAATCCCGTCTTCACTGACGGGATTTTTTTTGCCTTTTACTGGTTCTTACTCTTCGGCTAAGAAAAACAGTGGAAAATGATTTTACTCGCCTAACGCCGTTAAACTCGGGCTCATGGGCTACGCCCATTTCGCCCTCAAACAGCAACGGCGTTTTACGGCTCGTGCAATCATTTTCTGACCACTGTTTTTCAAACGCCTCATCGCAAGAATCAGCAAAAGGCAAAAACAATAAGCTAGGGTTTTATGTTAGTAGCAAGATCCATGCTTTTGTGTAGTATTCTTATTATCTCAATTTTTTTAGGCTGGGTTTTTATAAAAAATATGATGTGTTCGCCGACCCTGTAGCCATATAATTCTGAGTTTAATTTGGGGTATCTCCTTGCAATAAATCGGCCCTTTGCGATTTTCTCACAAGAGTCAATGAGTAAAAACTAATATTTATCTGCTTGCTGTTCTGACCAATTGTTTGATGTGTATTGCCAAATAGAACTTAGGTCATCTACTGCTTGGTTAGAGAAAAAATAACTAGCCATTTTTGTTTCTTCGCATCTTCAGTTTTCTGAGGTGTTTGGTTGGGCTGAAGTCATGAGCTATTCCGCTTTTTATTCCTGTGTTTAAAGCTTTTTTCAACGCAATAAACTTTATCTCTTCCTCCTCCAGTAATCGCAACCCAGCACGGATTACCTCACTGGCGTTTTTGTATCGTCCAGATGCCACTTTGTTATCTACAAATTCTTCAAAATGATCGCCAAGTGATACGGAAGTATTTCTGCTCATCATTTTTTATTTTACTAAAATTACCAAAAATTGGTACATATTCAATGTATTATCCACGCCAGTCGGTGTTAATTTCAGCGAATTATCCCGTACGAGGCTTCAAAAAAACGGCGAATAGAAAATGAGCGGCTGAGCTGTCTAACGCCGTTGCTGTTTGAGGGCGAAATGGGCGTAGCCCATGAGCCCGAGTTTAACGGCGTTAGGCGAAGACGATTATTTTCCGCTGTTTTTTTGCGCCGAGGAGGGTATGATTCGCTGAAATGAGCAATAGCCTCCTGAGGAAGGCATGATCCGCTAAAATGAGAGAGTGAGAAGTGAGGTAATCGCAAAGATTATTTCCCAAAGAAATTCTTCGCCATACCCGCCAGCATCGGATATTTTTCCGCTACGTAATCCTTTAGGATCAACAGTACTTGTTTAGCTTGTTCGTCAGTAAGACCAGCTTCTGCTTTGAGTTTATCGATGAGTTCTTGCATGGCAGTGTTTATTAAGCGACTTTTAAAAAATT
>Ga0192647_101982_pt1 | contig 13019 bp, 9 predicted proteins | sample LauGreFa1BDMLBSN_2_FD_133046 | JGI IMG/M metagenome (GOLD analysis project Ga0192647, IMG submission 133046) | Freshwater lake microbial communities from Lake Michigan, USA - Fa13.BD.MLB.SN - reassembly | ecosystem: Environmental > Aquatic > Freshwater > Lake | place: Lake Michigan, USA...
AGAAACTCCGGACATACAAGGCCGGTGGAGACTACTTTTCTCAAGGAGAGGTGTCCTCTGAAATGAGCACGCTTCTTCGATTGTTGACATAATTGTATGTTAATATAAAACCTAGGTGAGTGCCTCCGAGCGTTCGTGCTTGTGAGTCCCTCCCTTGGACAGAAACCCTAGGTAAACTACAGTTGTTTACCGTGACTGGCCCGGAGGAGGGACAGTGGACCAAATCAAGCAACAACTCGATAACATGGGAGAGCTGACCGACGAGCAAATCGTCGAGCTGCAGACTGCCATTGTTACGGAGTTTGAGGCGGTTGAAGGTAATGATCCGACACCGGAAACGGTTGAGGCAATGACAACTCTTGCTGACATGCTCGACACCGTGCGCGGTGAGTCGAAGCGTCGCCAGGCACTAGCTCAAGAGCTAGCCGCCCGCGCCGCCGAGGCCGCCACTCGCGTGCAGGCAGCGATGCAGGAGGGTGAGATGGAAGAGGCGCCTATGGCTCCCGAGGCAGAAGAGACAGAGGAAGCGGCTCCGGCCGAGGCCCCTGAAGCCGAAGAGGAGAAGAAGGAAATGCCGGCCATGTCGTCAGCGTCGACCGAGACAGTGGAAGGCTCAGAACTTTCAGCAACCGAAGACACCACAACAATCGAGATCACAGAAGCCGTCGAAGAAGCCGCAGTAGCGGTCGAAGAGGTGGCTGAACTAACCACAATCACAGAAACCGCTCCACAGGAGCAGGAAGGCCAGGAGGCACCTATGACCGCCGCCGCAGAAGATGGAGCTCAGGACGTCAACGTCCAGGCTCCCGCTGACCGCCGCCCTCAAGCCAAGGAAGCTGCTCCGACGGTGATCACCGCCGGTGCTGACATCCCTGGTTACACAGCCGGCGCTCAGATGAGCGACTACACCGAAATTGCTGAGGCCATGGCTTCGCGTTTGCACGGTCTTCGCCGTGTCAAGGGCGGAGACGGCGAGCAGCACATCGTTGCGTCGATCACTACCCGTTACCCCGATGAGAGAGTCCTCACGTCCGACGTGGATTCCAACACCGTCAAGATCAAGAGCGTAACTGGTCCCGAGGCGCTAGTCGCGTCCGGTGGACACAGCACACCGTTCGAGGTCAAGTACGACATCTTCGGCTTCGGCACCACGGTTCGCCCGATCCGTGACTCGCTGCCTCGCTTCCAGGCTGACCGTGGCGGTATCCGCTACATTCAGCCCCCGGTGCTGAGCAGCTACGCCAACGCCGTTGGAGTGTGGACAAACGTCACCGACACCAGCCCCGGTACCGACACCAAGACCAGCCTCACCGTTTCTGCCGCTACAGAGCTCACAGTCGCCACCGACGCCGTGACCCTGCAGCTCCAGTTCGGTAACCTCATGACACGTGCGTATCCAGAGTTGATTGCTCGTCACAACGAGCTTGCTCTGATCCAGCACGCCCGTGAGGCCGAGCAGTACTTGGCTAGCAAGCTGACATCCGGCTCGACAGCCGTGACCACCACCAGCCTCATCGGTGTTGCTCGCGACTTCCTCGTGCAGGTCGGCCGCGCCGCTACTCAGTACCGTAGCCGTCACCGTCTTGACCCGTCGCAGAACCTCAAGGTCATTGCTCCTACATGGATCCGTGACGCCATGATCGCCGACCTCACGTTGGCCATGCCTGGCGACGGGACAATGAACGTTGCCGCTGGCGAGATCGAGGGCTACCTCGCTTCTCGTGGAGTGAGCATCACGTTCTCGCCCGACCTGAACGTCTACGGCGCGCAGGGCGCAGAAGCGATGAACGAGTTCACAGACACCTTCACTTGGTACATCTTCGCCGAAGGAACGTTCCTGTTCCTCGACGGCGGTACCTTGGATCTTGGTATCATCCGTGACTCGACACTCGTCGGCACCAACGACTACAAGATGTTCGTTGAAACCTTCGAGGGCATCGCTAAGGTTGGTATCGAGTCGCTCGTCGTGACATCCACCATCAGCGTGAACGGTGTGGCTGCTGCCCTCCGCGACACGACCGGTGCTGCCACCGCCGCTGCGATCGAATACTGATCCCAGTAGTACACTCGTTAGGGGGAGCCTGCATCCGTGCGGGCTCCCCCAAAACGAATAAAAAGCAACTTTCATCAGGTAAGGAACCATAGATGGCTTTCCCAAAGAATGGTGTAATACAAGCACCAAAAATAGAACCTTCGATGTTCGGTCTGCTTTCTGTAGCTAAGCCCAATAACTCGAACGAGGAAGACAAGTGGGTTCGCGGTTTCTCGCAAGAGTGGGAGACAGAAGTCTATCACGTCTCAAATTATGACGACACAGACAACACCAGCGAAGACGTTGTCGCCGCTGCTGCGGTAAACTACTTCGACGAGATCAAGCCATTTTTCATTGAAGTCGAAGAGATTAAATCTACACTAGGCTTTCTAGGTCTCGACAGAATCGCACGTATCAAGCGTCAACTTGAAGGCGTTTCTCAACACGCCCTTGAGCTCGAGCTTTGGGACGGAGCAATCCGTAAAGGCGAGAGCCACGACAACAAGGCACTTACAGCGAGCACCGCTACAATTCTAAGCAGCGGTACTGCGCTTTCTGCAAAAAGAGCTCTTGCACTTCTAGAGCACTACATCGGTCAGACATCTGACGGCGGCGAGCAAGGCGTCATTCACATGACGCGAGACATGGTCGCCATACTTTCGAGCAACAGCAACATGCTTTTCCACGACAAAGGCAAGGAGCACCTTCAGACGATGGGCGGAACTCCAGTCATCGTCGGATCTGGATACTCCGGAACAGGCCCTGACGGCGCGACTGGCGCGACAGCGTCAGACACCAACAAGTGGATCTTCGCAACTGGAAAAGTAAAAGTTTTCCTTGGAAACGTTGACGTTGTGAACGACAATCTAGCCCAGGCGTACGACGTGTCCGGAAACCAGAACGATATGCGGCTCAAGGCAATTCGCCCGGCCGCGGTATACTTTGACACGTCGATTCATCTCGCTGTCAGGGTTGATTTGTCGATATAAGATTAACTGCGTTAGCAGATTTCTATCAAGGAGAAAACCACATGGCAACTCAAGATTACGCCGCGAGTATTCAAGGTGTGTCAATTCGCGTCACACGTCTTGACGCGTCTGGCAACCTTCTTAATCAGCCTGGCGACAGTTACACGACCAGCGCGTTCATGCGTCTGTCGTTCACGCCGGAATACGAGCAGGGAGACGAAATTGTCGAGAAGTCGGCAAACGGCGTCATCTGCGTCTCGTACCGCGCGCCCGACACTCTGAAGAGAGTGACTATGGAGCTCGCGATCTGTGAGCCAGACCCCGAGTTGACACAGCTCGTGTCCGGCGGTCTGCTGCTTCGCAAGAACTATGGCACATACGCTGCTCCAAGCCGCAAGAGCATCGGTTGGTCGTCCCCCGCTGTTGGTGACGACCCCGCCGGTAACGGTGTTGCGATCGAGTGCTGGTCGTTCGCCGTTGCTGACGGTAAGCGCGCCGGAACAAACCCCTACTTCCACTGGGTGTTCCCGTACGCCAAGCTTCGTCAGTCAGGCGATCGCGTGATCGAGAACGGCATGATCGCGACAACCTTTGAAGGTTACGGCCTCGGAAACTCGTTGTTCGCTGACGGCCTCGACGATCGCTGGGAGTTCCCGACCGCCACAGAGCGCCCGTACTCGTACGCTCGTTCAACGTGGGCGCCGACCGGCCGCAAGGGCTTCTACCAGTGGCACGGTGACATCACCAAGACCATCTCGAACAGCGCCCGCTCGGGCTCAACAGTTACCCTCACAACGTCTACAGCTCACGGGCTGCGCGTTGGCGACGAGATTACAGTGTCTGGAACGAACGGCAACTCAGTAATTGAAGGAACATACACGATCACTGCAGTGCCGTTGACAACAACGCTCACGTACACAACAACAACGAGTGGTACGATCACCTCGGCTGCCGACACAGGCACCGTTCTCTGCACAGCTAACAGCTGGGCAGTGACCGACTTCACCTCGCAGGGTTCGACAACCGCATACAACATGCCTGGCAACATCAACTACAACGAGGACGAGTCGATCGACTTCATCATCGCGTCCACAGAGGACCCGACGTCCTGATCAGCGTAACTGTCAATGGCGCGTTCTATGTGTAAAATACATAGGACGCGCCATTGCAGTTTATGCAGATAGAGACGAGGTAAGATGTCTAATCTATGGGTAACACCCGAGGAGCTCGGCGATTTTGCCGAGACAGAGTTTGCTTACGAGGCCGCCAAGTCGGCCTCTAACCTGCTCTGGGCGCTGTCGGGACGTAAATACAGCGGAACCACCACTGTTACGGAGCGCTACGTATGCGCCGGTCGTACGTACCGTTACGGCCCAGCCATCGACAACAACAAGGCCATTCTTGTCGATGGTGACGTGTATAACTTCTTCTCAGATGACCTTGACTTCTACGAAGACATGACGTCGGACGGCATGACCTCCACGTCTCGTATTCGTCTTCGCGGTCGGCCAGTCACAAAAATACACACGATACGTGACAGAGTAGGCAACATAATAAGCCCCGACAAGTACTACTTGGTTGATCACTCGACAATTCAAGCCGTTGTCGGCGTTCCGTGGTCGGCGTGTAACGTCGAGGTCACGTACTCATATGGAGTTGAGCCGCCGACGATGGGCAAGATGGCTGCAAGAACTCTAGCCATCGAGTTTGCAAAGTTGTTCAATGGCGACGACACGTGCGCCCTGCCACAGCGTGTAACGTCGATATCTCGACAGGGCGTGTCGTACACGCTGCTGGATAGTCAGGACTTCATCGACGAGATGCGTACAGGTCTGTACGCTGTAGACCTGTTTCTTAAGTCTGTGAACCCAGACAAGGCAAAGGCCAAGGCCAGAGTATTTTCTACCGACGTTCCAAGAGCAAGAAGAAGCGCGCCGAAGTCGATGAAGCTCGGCGCAAGCGCTCTCGACATCGTCGTCCCCGCTGGTGGGACAGGTACGACGAACGTGTCACTCGATTCCATCAACGGTCTGTTCCTTCTGTCCGGCGGGTGGTCTCCCGAGGTAATCATCAGAAACTACGGTGAAACGGCGTCGAAGACGTTGACAGGCGCCGCGGTGACAAGTGACCCGACGACCTCGGCAAGAACCGTGACGAACAAGTCATTGTCGTCGAACGTCGCCACGATCACTACGAGCACAGATCATGGTTTTTACGTCGACACCGAGGTTGTCATCGCCGGTGTTGACGCAACGTTCAACGGCACATATACGATAACTCAGGTGCCGACACCTACGACGTTTAGATACGCCAAGACCGCGTCGAACGTATCGTCTGTCGCAGCAAGCGGCACCGCCACTTCTACAACGGACGATAGAATAACCATCTCCGTAACGTATGCCGACGCCCTTGAGGTTCTAAAGATGATCGACCCCGGGACGTACGAACTGTACGGCACACGGACAGTTGGTGGCACGACGGAGACGTCGTTGATCTGCACCGGCAACCTAAAGATCGGTCTTGCCTCGTCTGTCATCAACGCATACACGATCGGATCCTAAGTGGGAATCGTAGATATCTCAGAGGTCTCAGAAGACGCGCTAAACATCTGCAATATGCTAGATGGTATCTTGGCGCGCGTCGTCACTACGTTTAACTCGTACAACGTACCACTGCCAACGAGAAGGTATTGGACGGTCGGACAGTCATCTATCGACTGCGAACAGTTGACGGTGACACTTGTTCAAACATATCTTGGCTCACCTGGCAACGAGATCTCCGAACCAAGAAGATGCACTGCGCCTAGAACAGCGGTTGTTCTTGTCACCGTCGCTAGAGAGATACCGACCGTGTCCGTAAACGGCAGGCCGCCAACGTCGGCGACTATCGAGGAAGCCGCGCAGATATCAGCGATCGATACCTGGGTTCTTCTTCAGTCGATAAATCTTCTTGATATGTGGGAAGAAGGCGGGTACGGAATCGGTGTCATCGGAACCGTCGAGACGCCGCCACCTGAAGGTGGTTTTCAACTCGTCGTACTTCAGTTGACGATGGCGATCCCGTAGGTCTAAGATGAGCGTTAGCACACAGGTCTACATGAAGTGGGACTACGGCGCTATTGAGGTGATGCTGAACTCGCGTGGCGGTAAGGTCAATAAGCACGTCGAGGCCAAGGCTAGAAAAGCGCAGGAGATCGCTAGATCACTTGTGGGTAAGCGTACTGGGCGACTCGCGGCTTCAATATCAATGCAGCGATCTAGAACGGCGACTGGTTTTGAGTTCACAATTGGCTCGATGAGAACGTACGCTCTCCTTCATCACACCGGCACGCGGCCGCACGTTATCGTTGCCACACCACCCAAGCTTCTGAGGTTTAGAGGAAGCAATGGAGTAATTGTTCATAAAAGAGCTGTCATGCACCCTGGAACTAGGCCAAATCCGTATTTGACAACAGCTCTTAGAATAGCGATGAAGACGTGATAAGTCTGCTCTTTTTTGCATGAGAACACGTGAAAAATGTTATAGTTTACCAGTGCGTAGTTGCACAAAAGATACCTAACACACGGATGGAGACGTAGATATCTGATGGCTAAGTTTAAGGACTTCGGGACCCCTGATTTTTCGGACGCCGAACCGATCTCATTCAAGTTGTGCGACGAAGAGTTTACCTGTCGCCCGCAGATCCCAGGCAAGACTATTCTTGACCTGGCGACAAAAACAGCAGATGAAAACGCTTCAGACGCTGGTAAGGTTGTTGACCAGTTCTTTAGTACAGTGCTAGTGCCGGAGAGTCTTGAAAGATTCAACGTTCTGTGCCTAGACCCTGAGCGGATCGTCCATATGGAAACTCTGATGGACATCATTCAATGGCTCGTCGAAATGTACTCTGAACGCCCTACGAAGCGGCCAGAGCTCTCGTCGACTGGGCAGTAGAACTCTGGCCGTATGTAAACGGCAAATCAATAACTCTTGGGTTAGATCTTCGGTCGCTATCTGCGCCGGATCTTCTTGACGTTCTTCATTTCTATTTTGAAGAAGACATGCACTCGATCAGCACCGCTGAGCAGGGCGAGGCGCGAGACAAATCAAGAATTTCTCTATACGCTAATCTGTACGGCAGAGAGTACAAGTACGCGTCTTCTAAGAACAGCGGCACTACTCTTCCGCCGGATGTTGCTGATAGCATAATGGAAGAAGACTACGAAGTTCCTGTGCCTGTAGACCCGTTTGAACGGTCTGGAAAATCTCGAGAAGTCAAGCCATACATCGCCCCAACGTCCCCAGACGCGTCGTCGAGACTTCCGTTTGGTAGAGGCCTCGACGCTCCACTAGGCCACTAAAAACCGTTGTAAAATCAATACTGATGCAATACGATGTGAGGAGGTGACGGCACATGGCAATTGTCGGTACAGCGTACATAAAGATCAAAGCGATCACCACTGACTTCAGACGAGAAGCAGACCAGGCGTACGAAGCATTCAGAAGAATGACGATCCAAGGCTATGCCTTTGGTCCCGCAATTGCCGTCGCTGTCGGCGGTCTCTCATCGATGGTGTCTGGTCTTACGGCTCTTACGTCGCAGGTTGCAGCAGCTCTACCATCTCTGATCGTTCTTCCTAGCATCTTCTCGGCGATCGGTCAGGCCGCGATAACTGCAAAGATGGCGTTCAGCGGCATCGGTGCAGCGATGAAGTCGCTCACGAAGAAAGGTGGCGGCGGAGGCGGGGACAACTCAAAGCGAGTGGCGGAGGCCGAAAGACGATTAGCTGAAGTACTCGAGCAAAATCGTGAAGCGCTTGCTAGAGCGAACGATCGATTAACTGAAGCAGAAGAACGGCTAACTAAAGCGAGGCAGGAGGCGTCTGAAAGTCTGCAGCAACTCAATTTTGACGCTGAAGACGCGGCGATATCTGAAAAGAAAGCCGCCATTGAACTTGAGAAGGCGAGAGAAACGCTTGCTCGAGTTCAAGATCTGCCCCCGAACTCAAGAGCTAGACGCGAGGCTGAACTTGCCTATCAAGAAGCCGACCTCAACATGCGTCGCGCGAAGGATAGAAACGCTGACCTTGCTAAAGAAACTGAAAAAAGAAACAAACTTGGTGTTGAAGGCCAAGAAGAAGTTGTCGACGCGCAAAAAGCGGTACAGGAAGCTGTAGATGCGCGAGCAAAGGCAGAACTTGACGCGCTAAAGCGGCTCATAGAGGCGCAGGAAAGACTCGAGGAAGCGAGAAAAGGTAGCGGCGGCGGCAGCTCGGCAGATGCTGAAGCGCTGAATAAACTATCCGCAGAGGCAAGAGCGTTTGCTGAGTACCTCGTATCTATTCAGCCCAAACTCGTAGAGCTTCGTCACGCTGCAGGTAAGGAACTTTTTGGGCCTCTAACCTTTGCTCTTGACAATCTTGTCACTAATCTATTTCCGGCTCTTCAACCTATTCTTCAAAAAACAGGCAAGGCTCTTGGCAAATCTGCGCTTGACTTTTCAAAGATTGTCACTGAAGGTAAAAACCTAGAAGAGCTGACAAGAATCACTGACACTAACGCCGACACGACAGGCAAACTTGGCATCGTGTTCGGTAACCTGTACGACATCATGTTGTCGCTGCTCGACGCGGCAGACCCGCTCATACGTCGTTTTACCGACTGGATCGTCACCTTAACCACTGGTTGGAAGGAGACGAGAGAACTTAGAAATCAAACAGGAGAGCTGCGCAATACGTTCACTAGAGCAGGCGATATCGCTGCGCAGCTTGGTCGCGCGCTCGGCAAGAACGGACTATTCGGCGCGATCAAGAACATCGGCAAAGCCGCGTCGGGGCCAGGCTCCGGCGGCGAGATGCTGCTTGACACGTTTGAAAAGTCGATGAAGAAGTTCGACGAGTTCACTAAAAAACTTCTTGATGACGGGTCATTGAAACAGTTCTTTATCGACGCATCTGAGAACTTTTCAAAGATCTCGACATTGATTGTCGAGATAGTAAAGGAATTTCTAAAGCTTGGCGACGATGAAAGCATCGGTAAGACAGCCGACGCGTTGATGCCGTTGGCCGGCACGATCGGCGACGTGTTTGAGATTCTACAAAAGGCAGCCCCGGCTATGGGCGATTTTGTGACAAAGCTTGGAGAATTTTTGTCGCTGTTCGCCGAGTCGCAGTCTATCGAAATGTTCTTTGGGACTCTTGAAACTGTTCTTGACATTCTTATCAAGATCTTCTCCAACGACATAATAAGAAAGATCGCTCTTCAAGTAGCGATGATCATCGGTGTAAGCAAGGCTCTCAGCGTCGTTGGCAGAATCGGTAGATTCGTTTTTATGGCCATAGGGGGCGCGTTCGGTAAAATCGCCTTTGTTTTCAGGGTTCTTGGCGTTCTGCTAAAGGGCGTGATTGGGTATTTTAAGCTTCTAAGACTTGGAATTATGCTGCTTGGCGTCGGCGGCGGTGTAGCTACCGGAATAACTATAGCGATAGCCGCGCTGTACGCCGCGATCGCTCTTGCTATAGTCTACAGCCAAAAGCTTAGGGACGCCCTTAAGGAGCTGTGGGAAAAGGTTCTAGCAAAACTCAAGGACGCGTTCGACGATATCAAGGGCGTACTCGATGAAGTTTTCGGCGCGATGGGAGTCGGTAGCATATCTATCGATAAGTTTAAGAACGCATTTAGGGCGTTTGGCGACTTCCTAGCGGAGTATTGGGTCCCGTACCTGGAGCGGTTTGTCATGCCGTTGATTGACGGCATCAAGTTTGGAATTATGTCGTTTATCTACGCCATCGGTGCCGTAATAAACGCATTCAAGGCAGTGTATGAGATCATCCGCGGCGTGTTTTCGCTTCTCAGCGGAGACGTAGACGGCGCGAAAAAACACTTTGGTAAAGCGTTTGGGTCGATCAGTAATACCATAGAGTTTGCGTTTAAGTCTCTTGTTAACACCTTTAAGGCTGCCTTCAGCATAATGAGAGCGATTCTTGCGCCTATAATTACCATCATACTAGGGCTAGTAGAAATCCTCAAGCCGGTGTTCAACGCTATTTGGGGGATCATTAAGGGCGTAATAGATCTGATAGTTAGGTACGTTCAGTTCCTGTTCGACTTCTGGAAAGGCGTATTCAATAAGATTTGGCCTATCGTCAACAAGGCGATGCAGCCCGTGTTGTTCGTCTTTAAGACGTTCTTCAAAGTCGTCAAGACGGTGCTAGGCGTAATATTCAACGTCTTCAAGACGGTCTTCAGAGCGTTCATGGTTGTCGCTAGGCCGGTGTTCAACATACTACGCGTCCTGTTTGTCAACGTTTTTAGAATCTTTATGAAAGGCCTTGAGATCTTTAAGGTGCTGTTCATGATGGTGTTCAACATCGTCAAGGCGATCTTCATCGGAGTGTTTACGGTCCTTAAGGTCGTGTTCAAGGCGGTTTGGGGTGCCATATCCTGGGGCGTTAAGAACTTCGGATCGATCTTCTCGACGGTGTTCGGTGTAGTTAAGAGTGTCTTCTCGACGGTGTTCGGCTTCTTAAAGAGCATCTTCGACACCGTGTGGCCGTACATTACTACAGGCGTCAACATCGGCGTCGGCGCGATAACAACGGCGTTTGGTTTCATAAGCAGCGTATTCAGCACGGTGTTTAACGCTCTCAAGCCTGTGTTTGAGCCTATATGGAACGCCATAATCGGAGCGATCGACCTAGGCGTTGGGATAATCAGTGGTCTATTCGACAAGATCGGGTCTGCGTTCGCAGCCGTGTTTGGCACTCTTGCTCGCATAGTCTCGTCTACTTTTAGTGGTGTAGTTAGCGTCATCGAAGGAATCATCAACGCAGTCATTGGTGGAGTTGAGTGGGGTATCAACCTTGCGATTACAGCTATAAACGGTTTGATCTCGGCGTACAACGCTATTCCGTTGGTTGACAACATCGACAAGGTCACAAAGATCACTCTTGAAAGAGTTGACATCGATGGGTCGAACGCCAGAGCTGCAGCGGCAGGGAAAGCGGCGTCGGAATACTACAGATCTCGAATTGCCGCCAACACGACATACGGCACTAATGACAGCGGGCGCTTTGACACTAGAGCGCGCCAGATGGCACTCGGCGGCACCGTGTCGCCGACGCCTGGCGGCGTGCTTGCTGTCATTGGTGAAGCCGGACGTCCAGAACGCGTTGAGCCTCTTGACCCAGACGGTCTATCAAGGCGCGACAAGGCGATGATCGAGTTTCTTTCCGGTGGCGTCAAGGGCGGGATCACCATGAATGTCTACCCGTCCGAAGGAATGAATGAAACCGAACTCGCGTCGAAGATCTCTAGAGAGCTTGCGTTACAACTCCGCAGAGGCGCCGCGTAGGTTATGATTGTAAAGATGATTGAAATGGAGAACTCGTGACAACGTATCTAATCAACGGATCAACGCAGATACCGGAAAACGGCGACGCAAACTGGGGCACCACACTGAACGCCGCTATTCAGGAGATAGACGGTCGCTTCGTGTACTCGTCTGGTACAGACGACTATCAACTGGCTAGCACCATGTTTCGCTACCTCGCCGCAGACGGCAGCGGGATCACGACGACTGCTACCAATCCTTTTGGCGTCTCGCCGAATCTAACTCTTAACCATCTCTACTCATTTGAGTACTACCTACGGCTGAACAATTCTTCTACAGGAGCGATCACTCTCGGCTGGGCGTCAACAGCTGCAACGCAGTTTCAGGCAGAGGTGAAGGTTTCGCTCGAGACTGTTGTAGGCTCATCTACGTCGATGACAGGTTTCAACCAGTTCAACTCTACAGCGAACAAAGCGATCACCGGCGGAGACACCGCGGCTATTCAGGTGATCAGAATCCGTGGAATGGTTCTTAAGGGTACAGCAACCGCAAGATTCCCTCTTCAGGTCTCAGTTGCATCTGGCACGATTACCCCTAAGGCTGGTAGCTGGCTACGGTTCAACAGTCTCGGCCTTTCGACGAGCGGCACCACAAACATCACCTACGGAGACGTAGCCTAGTCAGGGCTGAACTTCGATGGCAGAGTACACCGGTTTGTTGACGTACGGGAGCGGAGCCTATGGCTCTGGGCCGTACATCGACAGCGTTTCTCAGAACAGAGAAACAACAAACGTAAACAAGACACTCATTCCGGAGCCGCCGCCAGTATTTACTGGAATGAAGCTCCGAGAAGATGTGCTACTCGGCGATCTCATACTAAACAGACTCGACGCAAACAACGTTCTTTGGGTGTGCACAGACATCATTGGTTGGTGGGAGCACCCAGACCCTGAGATTCCCGACATCCCGCGCGGTTGGGGAGACGGCTCGTTCGACGCTTCAGGCCGCTGGGCGGCACGCCAAATCACTCTCAACGGGTCTTTTCTAACACCTGGGCCTGATCTAATGCCGGCAGCAAGAGCCGAATTGATCAACGCTACCAGTCTTGTTAGATCGGGCGCGTGGCTGAAGACCAAGGAATCTCCAACCCGCGCTGCCTTCGTTCGCCTAAGCGGTAAGCCAAGCATTCAAACCGTAAACGCGCGCGGAAGAACCGACTTCTCGATCGGACTTCGTGCCGCTGATCCGATCAAGTACTCGTGGAATGACTCGGACCCAGACGGTTACGACGTAGTCAACCTAGCGTGCGCAAACTCGTCTACACTAGAAACCGGCGCGACCACGATCGAGAACGTCGGAAACATCGAGGTGCCTCTGTTCATCGAGGTCACCGGCCCTATCGTTGGCCCGGCGACGATAGCGAACAGCGCGAACACTCAGGTCCTGACGATCGTTGAACCGCTGCGAGCCAGCGAAACAGCGACTGTCACCTTTAAGCAGATCGTAAACTACGTCATAACACTGACACTTAGCGCGGCGCATACGATAGTTGAGGGCGACTACGTCACGGTCTCTGGCATGGGAGCTCCCTACGATGGAGTAGTTTTGATCACTGGAGCAAACTCCGGTGCCGGCGTCTACAACATCAGCTACACGAACACGACGACACAGACTGTGTCAAACACGGCGGCTACAGGCACCGTGTCAC
>Ga0192647_101983_pt1 | contig 13018 bp, 15 predicted proteins | sample LauGreFa1BDMLBSN_2_FD_133046 | JGI IMG/M metagenome (GOLD analysis project Ga0192647, IMG submission 133046) | Freshwater lake microbial communities from Lake Michigan, USA - Fa13.BD.MLB.SN - reassembly | ecosystem: Environmental > Aquatic > Freshwater > Lake | place: Lake Michigan, USA...
TGGTCCGATGGGCGCCGGAGACCCACTTCAGCACCCATCGCCACTACGGCGGCGAAGAGATATTCGTCGTACGCGGCGTGTTCGCGGACGAGCACGGCACATAGTTTTTTGACACGCTAAATTTAAGCTTGGGCGAGCGCTCATTGTCGTTTGCAAAGACACCCGAAGAATGTACGACTGCGCTGTCGGACACGATTATCGAGCGAGCCGGGTGCAGATGCCACGCTCCACACGCCCACAATCGGTCGGGGTCTGCAGGGTGACGCCTGAGCCACTGCGGGCGGTCATGAAGGCCCCGGCTGCTCAAGCACACGGTGTTCCTGTACGACTTTGCCGAAGGTCGCAGGAGTCCGCACGCCCGGTCGTTCGTGTGCCACTGGAAAGTCTCGATCGTCTGTGCCGACCACACAGGTTTCGACGCACTGTCCCGCGAAGGCGTGACCGAGGTCGGCTGCATGGCGCAGGCTCGGCGCAAGTTCCATGCCCTGCACAAAAATCTCCGCAGCGAGATGGCCGCAGAAACCTTCCCCTTAGGGTGTGAGCGGCAGCCGCCTGCGGACATCGCGAAAGTACCCGTTGAGATCATGACCGTCGAGTCGTTCGCTCGACGTGAGACTCATCACGACGGCGTCGCGACGATCGGCGCGGGCGGAGCCTGGGAAGTCCCAGTTATTGCGTCTGAGTGAAGGCCATCATCTCGAAGCACTACTGCCTCACCGCTGGACAGCCGCTAACACGTCGCTGTTGCACTGGCCACGCTCAACGCATGGGTGGAGCCGGACGCATACGACCCTCTGGGTTTTTGAATCGTCTTCGAGTGTCTTTCCCGTCGAGAACCCAGTGAAAGTTTGATCTGCGTGCGTCAACGCGCAGAGAGATCCGGCCGATCAAACATAGAGTGCGCTCGTCGAGATTATTTCTTCGACAGACACGTCTATAAACACAGGAGAACTTAATGAAAAACTTCCTTAAAGCCTTCATTCGCGACGAGCGCGGGCTTGCAGCAGTCGAATACGCCATCGTTGGCGGTATCGTCGTCGCCGGTTTGGTCGGTATTTTCGGGGACATCGGCGACCAAGCCGTCCTTCGTTTGACCGAGCTTAAGACCGCTCTCAGCAGCTAACTCGCATTCCCCATCGACACTGGTGTCCGGGCGGTAACGTCACTCCCTACCGTCCGGACACCTTTTTTTGGAACGCCGTGAACTCTATCCCCATCATGCACCTGGCAATCCTGATCCCAGCGGTCGTCATCGCTGCCGTCTTTGACTGGCAGTCTCGTCGCATACCCAACCGACTAACCGCAGTCGTCGCAATTGCAGGCGTCGTTCACCTCGCTATCGAACACTCTGCTGCATCCGCGCTTGGCGGACTCGGCCAGGGCGTCATCGCAGGCCTCGCCTGCACGCCGATCTACCTGCTGCGCGGCATGAGTGCGGGCGATGTAAAGCTGATTTCTGCGACGTCGATTTGGTGGACAACTTCTCAACTGCTGATCGCTCTCGCCTCGACCGCGATCGTCGGTGCGATTCTCGCAGTCATCTACATGTGTTTAACCCGGGGAGCAACACACGTGCCATACGCGATCGCCATCGCCATGTCGACCGTCGGCACCGCTCTGACCGTCTGAGGATTTTATGACCTATGACACTAGAAAAAATATTTGGTTGATTTTCGTTGCGCTCGTTTTTGCTGCGTTGGCTGCGTGGCTCGCTACGCGCTGGATGCAAACGCGTATTGATTTAGCCGATAACGGGAAACTACGACTCTCAAACATGGTGATTGCCGCACGTGACGTGCCGCTGGGCAAACGCATTGAGGCTGCCGACGTCAGACTAGTTCGAGCAACACCGACGAGCATCCCGCCGGACGCCTTCAGAAAATCGGAAGACGTCATTGGAAAGGTCTCCAGGTCCTCGGTGTTGGCGGGTGAAGCACTGATCAATCGACGCCTTTCCAAACATGTCGGCGGTAGCTCGCTGGCTGCGGTGCTTGACCCTGGAATGCGTGCCGTGACGGTGCGTGTCGACGACGTGATCGGTGTCGGTGGATTCGTACTACCGGAGAATCGGGTTGATGTCTTGGCTTCGTTCCAAGAGAGCAGCATGTACCGAGCCGAAACGATTCTTCACGATATCCGGGTCCTCGCTGTTGATCAGCGATCCGACCCAGGCTCGAACGAGCCGCTCGTGGTGCGCGCCGTGACGCTGGAGGTCACACCCGAGGGGGCTGAGAAAATCGCCGCAGCCCAACAGCGTGGGCGGATTCAGCTAACGTTACTTAACCCGATGTCTGCCAAAGAAACCACGACGACCGACAAGTTTGGTGAAACAGAGATCATCGTACGTGCACCGAAATTGATCGAGGCGGGGATCTTTTCGATCCGGACGCCGCGATTCGAGAAGCCAGCACAAACGTCACCTCCCGTGACGTTGATTCGCGGTACCCAAGTCACTACACGCAAGTCCGAATAGGAATACAACATGCAGCGAGCACTACTTTTAGTTCTATGGATTCTCCCCAGCGGATTTATCTGCGCAGCAAATTCCGAGATCAGCAGCCACAAAATCACGCTAGCGGTTTTTCAATCGCACACAATAACGCTCGCTAAAGCGGCTAAGCGGGTATCCATCGCAGACCCTGAAATCGCGGATGTCGTCGTCTTGAGCCCCACCGAATATTACGTACTTGGCAGAGATGTCGGTGTGACGAATCTCATTGTTTGGGACCGAGAAGGCGGAACACGATCGTCATTCGAGGTAGAAGTCACGCATGACCTCGAGGGACTGAAGACCCGACTCTTCCATTTGATTCCCGGCAACGGCATCGAGGTATCCTCGGCACAAAGATCTATCGTGTTGTCTGGCCGTGTGGCGAGCGCGACGGCCATGAACACCGCGACCCGATTGGCCGAGAGCTACCTGGCACGCCTCGATAGTTCACGCAGAGGTCGCGAGGCGGAATCCGACAAGCAATCAAGTCAGCGAACGACAGATCGCGCAAGCGGAGAGATCATTAATTTGCTCGAAGTCGCTGGCGCTCAGCAAGTCATGGTCGAAGTGCGCGTGGCGGAAGTGTCACGCTCTGAACTGAAGCGAATCAACGCCCGTTTCAACGCCTTCGGCGGTCGTGGCAATTGGAGTGGGGGTGGAGTCAACGGCGGTGCCTCTTTTCCCGATGCCATGTTCGGCCCTTCCGGCGCTCGCATTCCCTCGGTAGCCCCTGGCGCAGGCTCGGTGGTCGCGGCGGCGCTCGCCGAGTTTGCGCCGAACGATCTCTCCATCGCGAACCAAGGCATATTCACGAGCTTTCTCTCCGATAGCTTTGCGTTCAATCTCGCATTGGATGCCGCGAAGGATCAGGGGCTTGCCAAGATTCTGGCCGAGCCGACGCTGACGACCTTGACCGGGCAAGAAGCGACTTTCCTCTCGGGTGGGGAGTTTCCGATCCCCGTTCCACAAAGTGATCGCAGCGTCACGATATCCTTTAAAGATTTTGGCATCTCGCTGAAGGTCTTGCCGACGGTACTCGCAGATGACCGTATCAACACGAAACTCGAGGTGTCGGTCAGCGAAATTTCGAACGCCACCAGCGTCGTTCTGAATCCGACACAAACGAACTCCACGTTTATCGTTCCGTCACTTACGAGACGTAATGCAACAGGCACCGTAGAGCTGGCTGATGGGCAGACGATCGCGTTGGCTGGCTTGTTCAGCGACAACGTCCGATCGATGGTGAGCAAGTTCCCGGGCCTTGGCTCTTTGCCAGTGCTCGGCGCCCTTTTTCGAAGCCAGGATTTCGTAAAAGGCAACACCGAACTCGTGATTCTGGTAACGCCACGACTCGCACGACCCATTGATCCGAAAAAATTGACGCTGCCGACGGATCGTTATCAACAGCCCGATGATTGGGATTTCTACATGATGGGGCGAATCAGCGCACCGGAACCCGCCCCGACAGAGGCCAAGCAAGAAAGGAAAGATCCATGAAGACAATAAAACCGATTTCAATCGTCTGCTCCGTCGTCTCGGCGATAGTAATACTCGGCGGATGCGCGACTACGGAATCCTCAGTAGCTGATGGTCAATCCCTGAAGACGATTCTCGCGGCGCAAGTGAATGACGCACAAGCGACAGCGCGTCATGGTACGGCGGCGCCGCAAGGTACGGACGCCGAGGTATCCAACGCGACAGTCAAAAAGATGCGCAGTCGTAGTGGCACTGGTGCGGCTCGTCCTGGGCTGATTGAGTCGCTACCCGGCGGCACGGATCGAAATTAATATGGTGCCGGCGTTCCGAGATCGGCGTCGTGCGCAGGGCAGCGTCGTAATACTGATGCTGGTGGCATTGGTGACGGTTTTGGGCATCGTTGGACTCGCGATTGACGCCAGTCACCTCGGCTATGTGAAGTCGAGGCTGCAAGCGACGGCTGATGCCATGTCGCTGGCGGCGGCCCGCCGACTGGATGAAACCGGATCGACGCTGGCCGCCTGCGAGGTGGGGCGTGAAGTGTTGCTCGCCAATGCGACAGGATTTACCGAGCTCACAGAGGAGCTGCCCGCCGGAGTTTCCTGTCCGCAGAACACGTGGTTTGAGATGCAATTTTCGGCAACGCCCAGCCCCTTCGTGGCAGGCAGCACGCCCGCGCGCTATGTACGCATTCGATTGACGAATGTGTCGAGCAATGTGAGTTTCGCTCAAGTTCTCGGCATCGTTGATCTATCGGCCGGCGCGAGCGCCATTGCCGGTCCGAGCGCGCCGGTAACGTATGCCTGTAACATTTTCCCCATCGGGGTGTGCGCCGATAAGAGCGCGGGAAACCCGCTGTTCGGCTACACACCCAACCGCGTCTATGCGCTCCGTACTGCGGGTGGGGCAACGGTAGGTAACTTCAGCTTTCTCAGTCTCGGCGATAACGGAGCGTCCTCGCTTCGCCGAAATCTCGCCGGAGACTACGCCACCTGCCTCGCTAACGAAGACCCCGTGGATACGAAGCCCGGCCAATCGTCAGGACCCGCAGCGGAGGGGATCAATACTCGATTTGGCACCTATATAGGCGGCGGCACGAATGCTGGAGCCTATCCGCCGGATGTAGTCATCGATGAGCCGGCACCTGCGTTGTCATTTGACCGAAACACCAACCAAGTGAAGCAAGGATCGAATGTCATCACGCAAGCGAGTGAACTCGCAGTCAATCATACGGCTTACGAGGCAGATCTCGCCGCCGGTCGTTATGACAATCAGCCGCGGCCGATTGGACCTGGTGCATTCCGAAGACGAGAAATTGCGGTTCCATTCGTCGACTGCACCGCCCAGAAGCCAGGTCGTACACAGCTTCCGATAGTCGGTTTTGGCTGTTTTTTCCTACTCCAGAAAAAGGCAGGCGGCGGATCAATCTCTGAAATTTTCGCAGAGTTCCTGCAGGACTGCGAAGCGGGCGGACGTCCGGGACCGCAACCGGGAACGGGCGGGCCTTACGTCATTCAGCTATTTCGCGACCCGTCGAGCAGAGACTCATGATTCGCCGACAACCGCCCAAGGGTCTTGCTGTTATCGAGATGGCAATCATTCTGCCTATCCTGATTCTGTTGACACTCGCTGCGGGCGAGTTTGGTCGCGCGTTCATCCAGTATTCGCGACTCTCGCATCGCGTCCAGTCCGCTGCACGATTCGTTGCAGAGAACGCGTTGCAAGGCACTACCGGCGTGGCCCTTCTGACCTCGACCGTCAACACGCAAGCCAGAAATCTTGTCGTCTACGGAACCCCCTCAGTTGGCACGACTCCGGCCGTACCGGGACTCAGCCCGGACGATGTCGTGGTTACGGTCACTCCGGAGGGTGTCATCAGCGTCTCGATCAACTATGCCTACAAACCCGTCATCGGCGAGGTATTCCCCGCTTTCGGATTCGGCGAAGACATCGAGACAGCCGCAATTTCTATGAACCCTAAAAGCGTGATGAGAGCGCTATAACAATGACAAACTCTCCAGCACATCGCCCTTGCTTCCAGCGAGGTGTCACGATCGTCGAATTTGCACTCGTCGCATCGACTCTAATTCTCACCTTATTCATGGTCATAGACTTGTCACGTCTCGTATATCTTCGAATGACTTTTGAAGAAGGCGCACGTCGTGCAGCACGACTCGCCGCCGTATGTCCGATCGGTGATCCACTCCCGGCGCTTGCCGCACGCTTTGAGGATCCCTCGTCGACGGGCGTGGCTATTGCAGGAGCCACCGCATCGAACGTGTCTATCTCCTACCTGAACTCCTCTGGTCAAGTCATCACTAACCTGGTGCAGAACTACGAGGATATCCGTTCTGTTCGAGTGAGCCTGCAGAACATCGAAGTCCCCCTGCTGATTCCTTTCATCTCCGGAATCTTCGCACCAGATACGATCGACTCCACCGCAATCGCGGAAAGCCTCGGCGTCAATCCGACTGGGGTTCCTCCGTGCTGAAAGATGTGCTCCTTATCGGAATGAACCGCGAAGATCTGACCAGGGTTGAAGATCAACTGCGCGATATCGCCGAGATCCGCTCCCGTACGCTGCTCTTCCACGACTCTAGCAACGGCCTTCTTCGCCGCTCATTCGCAGAAGCGGATCTGATCGTGTTGTGCTGTCATAGCCGTCAACTACGCCTGCTCTCCGCTGTCGATGCTCTGGCTATGCCGCAAAGACCACCGATTCTGGTCTGCGGAGATTTGAACACACCGGAGGAGACCAAACTTCTCGTTCGAATCGGAGTCGCCGATTTGCTTCCATCGGTACCGACTACAGACGAGCTTCAGGCAGCGGTATCGCAAGCACTACGCAATCACGGTGAAAGTCCGACTTCAAATCGTGATCCGAGGGTGATCACGGTCCTCGGCGCTGCCGGCGGTGTCGGCGCCTCGTTCATCGCCTGTAATTTAGCGCATATCTTCCAGAGCGAGGCCCACCAGCAAACGCTACTGATTGATCTGGATCGCGCTTATGCACCTATCACGGCAATGCTCGACTTGAAGCCAACACGTGGCATCGAGGAAGCCGTGACAAACCTCCATACCCTGGATGCATTAGCGCTGGATGGCTATACCACTCGTCACGAAAGCGGGCTTCACTTGCTGGCGTCTACCATCGACAGCCCATTCCCTCGCGCGATTAGCGGTTCCGAGATGTCGAATCTGCTTTCCATAATCAAAGGCAGACACGATCTCATCATCGTCGCAGCAAATCGCTGGCTAGACGAAGTCTCAATTGAAGCCTTGGTGCAGTCCCAATATGTGCTCACTATATTGCGTCCGGAACTCGCTGACGTGAGATCTGCCAGAAGACTTCACTCGTTGCTAACCACGACGATGGGACTGCATGAAGAAACCATCCACACGGTAATCAACAGGCACCCGCCGCGCCCGACTCTTCCCGACAGCCTGATCCAGAAAGCGCTGGCCATCTCAGCGGTGTATCGCGTCCCCGAAGACACCGCACTGGTTCGGCACAGCATCGACTCGGGAACTCCAATTATGGAGATAGACCGCGACGCCACTGCGAGCCGTGCGCTGTTGCAGCTCGCCAATATCTTCGCCGAAACCCCTATCCCCGAAAGACAACAGCCTTTTGGAAGATTCTGGAGTTCATTTACCCGGAGCGATAAACATCCATGAGCGAGCACGCCATGATTTCAGATCTCACGGAGTCCGAGGTCAGTCCGCTCGAGGCGCAGTGGAAACAGCTGGTTCTCCCCCGAGTTCTCGGAACACTAGACTTATCGATGATCGCTGTGATCGACGAGAAACGCGCCCGGGTGCAGATTCGGGATGTCGCCAACCGTCTGATCAACGAGGAAGCGGCACCACTCAGTGTCATACAGCGGCGACATGTGGTTCGTCAGATCGAGGATGAGGTCATGGGGCTCGGCCCGCTCGAGCCCCTGCTAGCCGATCCTAGCGTCTCCGACATTCTCGTGAATGGACCAAACAACATTTACGTTGAGCGTTCGGGAAAACTGCAGCGTACCGCGGTCCGATTTAACGATGACGCGCATCTGCTGAACATCATCGACCGGATCGTATCTAAAGTCGGCCGTCGAATCGACGAGTCGACTCCCATGGTCGACGCGCGGCTGAAGGATGGGTCGCGAGTCAATGCCATCATTCCGCCGCTGGCGATCGACGGTCCAGTCCTATCGATCCGCCGATTCAGAAAAGATGCTCTGAACATTGATGATCTGGTCCGCTACGGGTCACTCAATCGCGCCTTAGTCGGTTTACTGAGAGCCATCGTGATGGCGCGACTCAACGTGATGATCTCGGGTGGAACCGGCTCCGGGAAAACTACCCTGCTCAATGCGATGTCTGCATTTATTCCCGAGCGCGAACGGATCGTCACGATCGAAGACTCCGCTGAACTGCAACTGCAGCAGCCGCACGTCGTTCGACTCGAGACCCGCCAAGTCAATGTCGAGGGTCGCGGTCAAATTACCCAACGAGACTTGGTGCGCAATAGCCTCCGGATGCGTCCAGATCGAATCGTGGTAGGCGAAGTCCGCGGCGCCGAAGCGCTAGACATGCTGCAGGCGATGAACACGGGGCATGACGGTTCGCTAACGACCATCCATGCAAATTCCAGTAGGGACGCGTTGAGTCGAGTGGAAACGATGGTCGCGATGACCGGTATCACGTTTCCGATCTCGGCACTACGAAACCAGATCGCCTCCGCGATCGACGTAATCATCCATATGGAGCGCCAGGAAGACGGCTGTCGGCGCATCATCAGTGTGCAGGAGATAAGCGGCATGGAAGCCAATACCATCGTCATGTCAGAGATCTTTAACTTCTCGCGGTCGGGTGTCGATGGGAAGGGCAATGTCATCGGGAAATTTTCTGCAACGGGAATAGTTCCTGAATTCTACGATCGAATCCGCAAACGGGGGATCGAACTGCCGATTTCCGAATTCTCCAAAGATCGCACGGAGTCACGACCATGAACGCGTCGCTAAGCATTTTTTTCGTGCTCGTTTTCGTGGCGGTTTTTCTGCTGGTTCGTGCAGTGACGTCAGAAGTTAGCTCCAGACGGCAAGCGGCGCGTGACCTGCGCGGGATTCTCGATGGCGGTGACGCGCCCATCCTTGAGAACGAACTTCAGATTTTACGAAAGCCCCGCTTTGACCGACTCTCCGCGCTGCAAAAAACCCTGGAAAAACGTCCCGAATTCGACAGATTACGCACGCTGACAGATCAGACAGGAATGGAGCTGCCGATCTATCTGCTACTCGCATATTCGATCATGCTCGCAGTGATCACTTTCGCGGCCTTGATGATCGCGTCTCTAGCCTGGTGGATCGCGATACTTGCGGCCGTAGGCGCCGCAATCGCACCGATCGTTGTTTTGATTTTGATAAGAGCGAGGCGTATTTCGAATATTGAAACGCAGTTAGCAGATGCTGTGGACATGGTTAAACGTAGCCTCCGTGCAGGTACTCCGTTGGTATCGACATTCAGACTGGTCTCGACCAACATGAACGAACCAATTGCGCGAGAGTTCGGCATTACGGCTGCGGACCTGAGCTACGGCAGCGACCCGCGTATCGCCATGCTGGCGATGCTTGAACGTGTGCCAAGTGTCTCATTGCGGGGATTCGTCACGGCCATACTCGTACAGCGAGAGACCGGTGGGAACCTGGCTGAGGCGCTCGACCACATCTCAGCTGTTATCCGCCAACGCTCTCGTTTCGAGAAGAAACTGCGAACGCTGTCTGCCGAAGGTCGTTTGTCGGCAACGATCCTGATCGCGATTCCGTTCGCCCTCGCAGGGGCCCTGTTCATCACGACACCGACTTACCTTGCGCGCTTACTGGACGATCCGCGAGGCCCAACCCTGCTGGCCGGCGCGGGAATCCTGATGGTGATCGGCGTGATCTGGATCCGACGTATCTCGCACATCGCGATATAAGGAGCGACCATGAGCGTAACGAGTTTCCTCATCCCGCTATCCACCGCAATTTGCGTTTTTTTGCTGACCTACACGGCCGCAGACTGGGTGTGGGATAGACGTGACCCGGCAAAACGAGAGATCGAGCTCCTTGCGGATGAAAGCCGAGGCGATCAGTCCAGCCGACTCTGGATCTGGGCTCGCCTATCGCCACTCGGTGAGTGGTTGCTCCCGATACTCGGCCAGGAGCGTAGTCGCGTCGCCGAAAGCTTATACATCGCAGGGTACAGGCGCCCCACGGCCCCCGCAGTCTTCATGGTCGTAAAAGCCACGATCGTGCTCGCCGCAGCCATCACCGTCTGGCTTCTCTGGTGGCTTCCAAGCGAGGTTACGAACGCCCAACTGTTCCTGCTCTCTACTGTGACTGGTGCGGGGGCTATTCTTCTCCCGGATTTTTGGTTGCGAAAGGCGGCGGCGCGGCGTCAAACGCGTTTGCGCAACGCGTTCCCGGATGCGCTCGACATGATTGTGATCTGTGTCGAGGCGGGGCTGGGTCTCTCTGCGGCCATGGAGCGAGTCACGGACGAGCTTCGGTATATGCACAAGGATCTTGCGACCGAACTGGCAGCCGTCAATGCGGAAATTCGCTCCGGCATAGACAGAGCCACTGCGCTGCGAAGCCTCAATGTCCGAACGGGTCTTCCAGAAATAAAGGGGTTCGTCAGTTTGCTCATACAAACGCTGCAGCTCGGCACGGGCGTCGCGGATTCGTTGCGGATCTACGCTGACGAGTTTCGCGATCAACGGATGCAGAAAGCTGAAGAGCGAGCGGCGAAAACTGGAACCAAGATGATTTTTCCGCTTGTGTTCTGCGAGTTCCCGGCGTTTTTTCTGATCGCCATCGGACCGGCGACTTTGCGTTTGATAGACGCCTTTCCGACGTGACTCGGCAGACTCAGGAGATCGTATGATGACACGAACAATATGGGTAATTTCTCTATTGCTGCTCGCCATGACGGCGGGATGCACTTCCAACGCCAGCTTGAAAGCGGACCCGCAACAGCGCGTCTCGGCTGTCGCTGAGGAAACCAACGCGAAAAAGCAGGAGCGCCTCGCACGGCAGGAGAGACTCGAGTTGTTACTCGCGCAAGGCGACATCGCAGCGCGTGATGGGAAAATAGAGTATGCATTTTACCTTTTATTAAACGCGGAAAAACTCGACCCGTCAGATGATCGCGCCGTGGTTCGGGCAGGCAACCTACATCGTACGCTCGGTAATCGTGATATGGCCATCAAAGCGTGGCGGACGGCTCTCCAACGGAACCCCAGCAACGGCCCCGTACACGAGAGTCTCGGTTTTTTGCTGTTAGAAACAGGCAACTACGGCGAGTCGGTTCAGGTATTTGAGCAGGCAATTCTTCTCGCTACAGAGAAAAAACGCGCCATGATCGGTTTGGGGTTGGCATGCGAGAAGCGCCGCGACTTCGCGCGTGCACTCAACATATACGAAACGGCTTTACGCGCTGACTCTGATTCCGTAGAGCTTCTGACGTATCGCGCGCGGACTCTTATGAATCTCGGTCGTCTAAAAGATTCGAAGTCCGTCATCAACTCCATCATCAATGAGCCCATCCAGGCGACTTGGATCGTCCGCGGGGATTTATTTGCAATTGATGGCGATTACGCATCGGCACTCAGCGCTTACTTGGAAGTGTTATCTGAGGAGTGGGCTTATCAGCGACTTGGCGAACAAGCGCTACGTCAAACAAACTTTGAACATGCCTTACGCTTTTTCCGACAGGCTTCCGCCGCCTCGCCGAAGTTCTTTCCGGACGCAGAGAACGGCACCGCAGTAGCGCTCGAAAAGTTACGCCAGAAATAGAGGGGATTTTAATCCCCCGGAACGGTGCGTTTTCACACTGATAAATTTTCAGGAGTTTTTTAAAGTGCGATCCTAGAATTAACCGGGGACAAACATGGTTCCGCTCAACGAACTCGATCGTAACGAACTGCTCTTCCCGCTTCCATTGGAGCTTCGTCAGAAGCTCGCAGACGGAATGGAGCCCGTCAGCCTTGCGGACGGCGAGATATTTCGGGAAGTTGGCGCGCGCTGTTCCGAAATTGTGTTTCCAATCAGTTGCATTGTTTCGATGGACTATGTGTTGAAAGACAGCTTTTCCGCCGAATTTTTGATCGTCGGACGTGAGGGCGCTATTGGCCTTGAGTCGTTATTCGATCAGCGTCCGGGACCGGTTAGGATGGTCGCTCTGCAAGGCGGAAGTGCATTACGGATCGGTCGCGACGAGATGCGGCGACGCTTCGTTGAAGCGCAAGCCATACAAGAATCAGTCTTTCAGTACACCTACGCGCAGATACGCATGATGGCGCAAACCTTGACCTGCAACTGCCGTCATCGACTCGAACAGAGGATGTGCCGCTGGATTCTGTCGGTTCAAGATCGCTCTCCTTCTCGTGTTATTAAAATTACGCACGAAATGATGTCGAGCTTTCTCGGTGTGCGACGCGAGGCAATTACGAATGCAGCCGGCCGCCTGCAACGCGATGGGATGGTGGAACACAGCCGCGGATATTTGACCGTTCTAAATCGAGACATGCTCGAGAGCGAAGCTTGCGAGTGTTATCAGACAGGACTGGAGGTTCTTAATTTTCGAAAACAGAGCATGCAAGGTGGCTATCGCAGTATGGCGTTTGCGGATGAGACCGCCCGGCGGGTAGCGACCCTGCAGTAACTGCTAAGCGAGAAGCCGTGCACCGTAGGCCGGGCTGAATTCAGGTTCGCCGAGAAGACCGAGCGACCGCACATTGAGTGCAAGATTAAAAATCGGGATTGATAGTGCGACGACGGAAACGACCCAGGTCGATCATCACGTGCTCGTCGCCGCCTCAGACTCAGAGGTTATCGTCACTCAAACACTGCTGGTTGGCAGCGACGAGAAGCAGTTCGTCGGACGGCATGCCGTATGCTCGTGCAATAACGGGTGGGCGTGGCTTATTGAAGTGCCTCGAACGCCAGTGGCGATCGCGGCCCCAGAGTATCAAGAAGATCTCGCGCGTGGTCTTGTCAGGTTACTCGGCGCCGTGCGGGA
>Ga0192647_101984_pt1 | contig 13013 bp, 8 predicted proteins | sample LauGreFa1BDMLBSN_2_FD_133046 | JGI IMG/M metagenome (GOLD analysis project Ga0192647, IMG submission 133046) | Freshwater lake microbial communities from Lake Michigan, USA - Fa13.BD.MLB.SN - reassembly | ecosystem: Environmental > Aquatic > Freshwater > Lake | place: Lake Michigan, USA...
TTGCACAAGTTGGTCCTGTCGCCAAAATAAGTGGTTACGTAGTTGATAAAAACACCCAAAAGCCATTGGCGGGAGCAAGCGTTCAGATTCAAAATGGAAAAGGAACACTCACAGACAGCAGCGGATTTTTCAGAATCAGTGCAAATCCGGGTAGCTATAACCTCATCATATCTCTGCTGAATTATGCAGAAAAATCCATCTACAACATTGTACTGACTTCTGGCAACGAATCCACCATTAACATTGAAATGGAACCCAGTGCAAAAAAACTGGATGAAATCGTAATTGTCAACCGCAGAAGTTCAGCAAGAGCAGCTAGCTTGGAATCTCCCCTGAGCGTTCAAAGAATGACCACAGAAGAAATCAAAAGAAATCCGGGTGGAAACTTTGACATCAGCAAAGTGATTCAATCACTGCCCGGTGTTGGTGGAGGTGTTGGCGGAGGCGGATACAGAAATGACATCATCATCCGTGGCGGTGCACCAAGCGAAAACGTATATTACCTGGATGGAATAGAAATCCCCATCCTCAATCACTTTGGTACGCAAGGCAGCGGCGGCGGTCCACAGGGTATTCTCAACGCGAACTTTATTGAAGAAGTAAAAATCAGCACCAGTGCATTCGATGCCCGATACGACAATGCGCTGAGCAGCGTTTTGCAATTCAAACAAAAAAACGGAAACAACAACAGAACACAGGGCAATGCCATTTTAAGTGCAACTGACCTTGCGCTGACACTCGACGGTCCACTGAATTCAAAAACAACTTACCTCGCCTCTGTAAGAAGAAGCTATTTGCAGTTTTTATTTCAGGCACTTGATTTACCCATCAGACCGAATTACTGGGACTTTCAATTCAAGACTACCACTAAGATTGATGATAAAACAACATTGAATTTCATTGGACTCGGTGCAATTGATGAATTCAAATTCGCAGCTCCCAAAGAAGCAAGTCTGGAAAAATTATATGTCCTCAACTCCAACCCACTGATCAACCAATGGAATTATACATTCGGAAGCAGCTTGAAAAGACTTACCAAAAATGGTTATTGGAACCTTGCACTGAGCAGAAACATGTTGGATAACCAATTGGATAAATTTGAGGACAATGAAAATCCATCAGAAGATACCAGGACCTTGCTTACCAACAGCAGAGAAGCAGAAAACAAACTGAGATTTGATGCGAGTATTACAAAAAATGGATGGAAAATCAACTATGGTGCATCCACACAATATGTTGATTTCAACAATGAATTTTTTGCACTGATCCGAAAAGCCATCAAAGACGCCAGTGGAAATACCGTTCAAAATGGATTGAGCATCAACAGTGAAAACATGATTGACTTCTTCAAGTACGGCGCATTCATTCAAGTCAGCAAAAAAATCCTCAATGAAAGAATGTCATTGAGCTTTGGCACAAGGATTGATGGAAACTCTTTAGCGACCAGTGAAAGCAATCCACTTAAACAATTTTCACCAAGACTTTCCTTGAGTTATGCAGCATCAGATAAATTAAACCTGAATGCAAGCATTGGCAGGTATTACAAACTCCCCTCTTACACACAATTGGGCTATGGCAATATCAATTCTGCATCGATCCTTCCAAATCCAGGTGAATACATCTCAAGCAACCACTATGTGAGCGGAATTGAGTACATACCCAACAATTCTTTCCGCCTTACTGTAGAAGGTTTTTATAAATACTATGATAAATATCCCATCAGCATCATCGATGGTGTGAGTCTTGCCAACAAAGGAACTGAGATAGGCAGCATTGGCAACGAACCTATCATTCAGGTTGGAAACGGAAAAGCATATGGCATTGAATTGCTCGCTCAAAAAAAGCTGACAAAAAGATTCTTCGGAATTCTGAGTTACACTTACTACCATTCAACATTCACTGACAGGACCGGAGCATTTCTACCTGCAAGCTGGGACAATAGACACTTGCTAAGCATTACATGGGGCTATAAATTCAGAAAGAACTGGGAACTTGGATTGAAGTTCCGCTACCAGGGTGCCGCGCCTTATACACCTTTCGATTTACTCAATTCAAGAATCAACTACCTTACACAAGGAGTTGGTGTATTGGACAATGCACGATACAATACACTGAGGTTGGATCCATTCAATTCGAGCGATGTGAGAATTGACAAAAAATGGAACTTCAGTAGATTCACCTTGAACTTGTTCATGGATGTATCCAACTGGTATGCTTCTAAAATTGCTGGCAGACCTGAATATACATTCGAAAGAACTGCGGATGGAAGCAGTTTTACAACTACGGATAACAAACCCATCAGAGCTGATGGCTCCAATGCTATTCCGGTGATACTTCCAAATATTTCATCCATTACCACTCCCACGATTGGATTCATCATCGAATTCTAATTGGGAATCAAATTAACTGGCATGATGATCTCCCACCTGTTGGCATTGGGTGGATTGGTGAATTGTTTTGTATCCAACAACCTGCTGTATCGTACGCCAAAAGAAACGGGATGTTGATTCCACCACTTGGTATCAAAGTGAATCTCCATACCAGTGCTGCGCAATTGAATCGTCCTTCCTGTTCGTAAACTTTTCAAATGCATATCATCAAAAAATAAATTAGATCTGATCCTTCTGAAATATACAACCTGTGCAATACCAAGATCTGGATACAACAATGGGAAATGATAATTGAATGAAAAACGCCACATTCTTGGATAATTAAATGCCGCATATCCCCTCGCCATGGCAAAATTGTTGGTATATATGTATTGTCTCAGCGTATCTCGTTGCTGATAAGCCGCACTGGCATAAAAAGAATGTGTGCGCATGAATCCAGGTAAATAAATTCTCATACCCGCATAGGACTGCTCTGCATTCGTTTTTCCAAATGATGCCCTGTGCTGAAGATTCAAGCTCCAACCAAGACGTGGATTCACCTGTTGAATCGCCTGTTGCGATAACATGGATGCTGAAAGCTGAAGATGTAAATAGGAAATAAATTTATCAGGTGCTTTGGGAGTTGAACGGAGATCATAATTATACAATACATTGTTCCATGTTGAAGAGAAATCAAAACTTCTGAAAACCCTTCCTCCATTGTTACTTAGTGGTATGCGCAATCCAATATTCCCATTCCATTCATTCCACAATAAATTTTTGGTGCTGTCTTTGAAACTTCTGTTCAACGTATAATTTGTTCCACCCACTACCCAAGGAAACAAGGCGCCATAGGTACCATAGGCTCCAAATTGATGAGAGCGTTCATTTTCATTGTAGATATATTGATATGTTGATTGGAAAGTATTCAACACATTTTGCCCGTATACAGAGAAACTCCAGTTAGGCATATCGTAATAAGGTCTCCAACTGTGCAAATTCACCAATTGTACTGTACGCTTGTATTCACTGATTTGATAATTGCTGTCTGTTAAATTGTTGAGCGATCCTTCATTTGAAAATTTTACACCGCTCAATGGAGTTACTCCCTTGAAATCGATTGCTCCGTATGCTTTGTCATTCAACTTTGCAGAAAAAAGTTGATCCCCCTCTGATGTGGGTCTGCTGTATACAATTTTCTTTGAAGCAAGATCCAAATCTCCTCCATAGCTGCCGGTGTTTACGCTTGACTGTATTGCAACTTTTTTTCGTTGAACATCGTATGCCCACATTTCATTTCTTCCTGATTGTGTAATGGTGAAGATCAATTGTCCATTTCGGTATCTCAAATAAGCAAGGGGTGCATGCACAAAAGGCATTAGCTCATTAAATTCATTCTTGTTGCGATCATAAACAAGAATGGAAGATGCACCATCGGTTTTTTTTGCAATGAGGTAGATGATTTGATCGTGTTCCCCAAATGCCGGAAAACTCAGCATGTATCCATTGGGATGTGATATGGAAGAAACAATTGATTTATTGGATATATCCCAGCATTGTAAAACTGATCCGCCAGTGCTGGGCATTTCAATGGCAACCATTGTTTGATGGTCGCTTGATATATCAGGTGAAAACAACCGTTGGTTTTTTGTGATACGAACAGTTGATCGATCATTCATATCAAATACATATACATCATTGAATTCCCTCCAGTCCCAACGAGGATCGGTTGAATAACTTGAATAAATGACTTTGCCATTCTTATAATTGAAATAATCATCAATACCTATGTACTTCAAACCAATTCGTTTTGATTGCTGATTGGTCAATAAAACCCAATGTGGAAGCTGGTTATATGGTTTTCGCAGCGCAAGAACGGTGTCCTGATTTACCCAAACCGGGTGCAGGTAATCTACCACTCGTTTACTGGTTGATATGGATAATTCGGATTCTTTGTTGATGTTTTGCGGGGATGGTAAATGAGTTCTGAAAGAACTCATGGCGTTGTTCACAAATTGCCGATAGGACAATCCTGTATGCCGCTTGATGGCTTTCTGAAATGGGTATATGAGTCCCTTGAATCTCACTGCATCGTTGGTCACTTTTTCCCAAAATCCATCTCCATATTTTTCGTACCCATGCGCAACGAGCATGTAACCCAACTGATAGTGATTGGGAACAACATCTTTGAGTGATCCGCTTCTCAATTTTTGATAGCTGTATTTTTTATCAGCATTCCAAATCGCATGATAGCTGTCAAAAAAATAGGGCAACCTTCCTCTGCCTTGCCCAAGGTATTTTGTTTCAGTATAGACTGCGTCGCCTTCAAAGAACCAATCTGGGATGGACGCTGCATTTGCGAGTGATTGTCCCTCTTGCCCTGCTAAAAGATAAAGAACTTTAGAGGCCCCTTTGCGGAAATTGCTGAACTGATGAACATGTCGGAATTCATGAACCGCAAGATTGTCTGTCCAATTGGTAGATCCCAATTCAAGTCCATTCTGAAGAGGATTCATGTAAAATTCACTCCTCCATGGTGCCAATCCAACATAACCATTCGAAACCAGGGGAAGGGTTTGCAAAACAATCGGGACCTTGTACAACTGATTTCCCAGTCCCGCGATGCTATCATGACTCATTTTTGACACAATCTGAATGACCCGCCGGGCATCCGCTTCTCGGTTGGGTGGGAAAATTACCCTGGCTGCTGGTGAAGTCATTTGCCTCCATTTCATGGATGGTGGATTGCCGCCGAATCTCTGGCCGCTGGCAGCCAGGAAAAAAATGGTAAAAACAAACAAGCATATGGGAAACCGCATCCTCACTTCTGATTCTTTTTAAGACTGTAAGCGATGAAACCATCACCCTTCTTGACACCGAGTTTGGTTCCACCTACGTTCAAAACAATGTATTGAATATCATTTACTTCATAAGTACTTGATGAAGCAAAACTTGATGTTGGCAAAGTCGTCTCCCACAATAATTTACCGCTCATTTTATCAAAGGCTCTGAACATATTGTCCTTGGTTGCGGCAATCAGGAACAAGCCCCCTTTGGTAACAATCCCTCCACCATAATTTTCAGTTCCTGTAATGGACACTCCCTTGTTTGTCAATTCTTTGAATTCCCCCAGTGGACGCCTCCATACATGTTCTCCAGTATTCAGGTCGATTGCCGTGAGCGTTCCCCACGGAGGAGTGATGGCGGGATAGCCGTTTTTGTCAAGAAATTTATTGTAACCGGCAAAGCTATAAGGAATGGGCTCTGCTTCTTTCGAATCAATTTCAACAGCTTCCTTTTTATCTACCCCCAATAAAAAGTCAATCACAGCATTTTTTTGCCTTTTGCTAAGCTGCGGAAATCCAGGCATCATACCCTTGCCTCCGGAGATGATCTTTTCTAGATAACCACGATCCCGTCTTGCGCCAATGTCCTTTAATGAAGGATAACCACTTTTGATATTTCCCGATAAATCGCTCTTGTGGCATGTTGAGCAATATTTTATGTATATACTATTATTAATTGATAATGAATTATTTACAATATTTTTATTTTTATTCAGTTGGAGAACCCATGGCATTTCATTTGAGTTTACATAAAGATAGCCGGTCTCTGGATCAAAGGACGCTCCACCCCATTCTGCACCACCATCAAAACCTGGAAAAATGATGCTTCCCTGCAAAGAGGGAGGATCATATAAGTTCTTTCTATAAGATCTGAAACGCGCGAGCAACTCCGGATAATTTTCTGCAGCCGGATTGATATCTTTTTCAGTGATTTGATTCCGTGCAAATGGCTTGGGCAATCTGGGGATGGGTTGGGTTGCTGAAAGGACCTCCCCGGGTACACCATCGGTTGCAAAGGGAACTTCATCGATTTCAAAAACAGGCTTCCCTGTTTCCCTTTCAAATATATAAACATAACCCTGCTTTGTAACTTGGGCCACAGCATCCATTGACCTCCCCTTATGTTTAATTGTGATTAAATTAGGTGGAGCCGGCAAGTCCCGGTCCCATACATCGTGGTGGGTGAACTGAAAATGCCATATCCTTTTCCCAGTATTGGCATCCAGGGCCAAGAGACAGTTCGCAAATAAATTGTCCCCCTTCCTGTTGCCGCCATAAAAATCAAATGCTGCTGATCCCGTAGGGACAAATACCATACCCCTATTTCGGTCAACGCTCATGCCTGCCCATGCATTCGCACCTCCTACCTGTCCATCCCTGTAGTTACCTTTCTCCCATGTTTCATATCCAAATTCACCCGGACCCGGAATGGTTTTAAAAACCCATTCCAACTTACCCGTTCGGATATTGAATGCCTGAATGAATCCAGGCGCTGCACCAGCTGACTCTGACAGATGAAGCGGCATGATGATAAAGTCCTTGTAAACTGATCCAGGTGTCGGTGCCGCAACAAATTTATCTTCCATGCCATCTCCCAATCCGGCTTTCAAATCCACAAAACCACTGTCACCGAAAGAGTGGATCAGCGTCCCCTTGGTGGCATCTAGCGCATATAGAAAATGTCCGGCTGTAAACAGAATGCGCTTGTCGTTTCCATCCTCCCAATAAGCAACGCCCCTGCTTTTACTGAACCATTGGGTATCTCTTGCGTTTCTGTAACGCCATATTTCTTTGCCTGTAGCTGCATCCAGCGCAAAAACTTCTACAGATGCGGTTGTAGCATATAAAATCCCATCCACAATGATTGGATTGCATTGATTTTGCGCAGAACTGTCACCCGTATGGTATTCCCAGGCTATTTCTAGCTGATGCACATTGCCTGTGTTGATTTGATCAAGTGATGAGTAGTGATTTCGCTCAGGACCTCCAAGATATTCTCTCCATTCTTGGTTGCGCTTGCAAGACAGGAGCATCATGCTGATTGCAATGATTGAAATGATCTTATTCATGTGAGGATTTATGGCATCTAAATGTAATCACTAAACTAGATTTGAAACATGTTTTGGTGTAATTTGTTGTCATGAGCGACTCGTTTGTAATCAGAAAAGCAGGCACAGATCAGATAGCAACCATCAAAAGTTTAAGCAGAGAAATTTGGATGAAGGTATACCCTGCCATTATTTCTACTGAGCAGATCGCATACATGCTTGAGCTGATTTACAATGATGCCTCACTTGAGCATCAAATGAGGGACGAAGGACATATATTCATCATTTTAACTGCAAATGATACCCCCATTGGGTATGCTTCATACTCCGAAAAGCGTCCCTTTCATACAGGAAGATTCAAGCTGCATAAATTTTACCTGCAGCCCGAATTGCATGGAAAGGGACTGGGCAAAATGATGTTGAATGAAATACTGAAGGAATTGATCGCTCTACAGGGATCATCATTGGAGTTGAATGTAAACAAATACAATCCAACCCTTGGCTTCTACAAAAAGATTGGATTCAGTATCATTAGCGAGGAAGTGATTGATATCGGGAATGGATATGTTATGGATGATTATATCATGGAGATGAGTCCCTTAAAATATCCAATATAATTGGGCATTTATTGCAATTAATGATAGCTTTGCCAAAAATTTTCAAACGCATATGTCAACTACCGCACAACACCACATTGACTTTAACTTGAAGCACAAAGTAAAAGATATAACCCTTGCTGAATGGGGAAGAAAAGAAATTCGTTTGGCTGAAGCTGAAATGCCTGGATTGATGGCGATCAGAAAAGAGTTCGGTCCCTCTCAACCCCTCAAAGGAGCAAGAATCGCAGGATGCTTGCACATGACCATTCAAACTGCCGTGCTCATTGAAACATTGATCGCATTGGGAGCAGAAGTAAAATGGAGCTCTTGCAATATTTTTTCTACACAAGATCAAGCTGCCGCAGCCATCGCTGCTGCCGGTATCGGTGTATTTGCATGGAAAGGACAAACCATTGAAGAAGCTGATTGGTGTATTGAACAAACACTTTTCTTTGGCGGTGCTGACAAGCCCCTCAACATGATCCTGGATGATGGAGGTGATTTGACAAACATTGTTTTGGATAAATATCCAGAGCTGGTTCAACATGTAAAAGGAATTTCAGAAGAGACAACTACTGGTGTTCACAGGTTGTATGAGCGTGTTGCAAAAGGAACATTGCCAATGCCTGCCATCAATGTGAACGATTCAGTAACCAAATCAAAATTCGATAACAAATACGGATGTAAAGAGTCACTTGTTGACGCGATCAGAAGAGCAACAGATGTGATGCTTGCCGGAAAGGTAGCTGTAGTCGGTGGTTATGGCGATGTGGGTAAAGGTTCTGCTGCTTCACTTGCTGGTGCAGGTTGCCGTGTAATTGTTACGGAGATTGATCCAATTTGTGCTTTGCAAGCTGCAATGGATGGATTTGAAGTTAAAAAAATGAAAGATGCAGTAAAAGAAGCTGACATCGTAGTTACTGCCTCTGGTTGCCGTGATTTGATCACGGGCGAACACTTCAAATTGATGAAGGATAAAACAATTGTTTGTAACATCGGACACTTTGATATTGAAATCGATGTTGCATGGTTGAATACCAATTATGGTTATACTAAAGATACCATCAAGCCTCAGGTTGATATTTACAATATTGATGGCAATGACATCATCCTTCTTGCCGAAGGACGTTTGGTAAACCTGGGTTGTGCAACAGGACATCCAAGCTTTGTAATGAGTAATTCATTCACCAACCAGACATTAGCACAGATTGAACTTTGGACCAACCACAAGAATTACGACAACAAGGTATATGTGCTTCCAAAACACCTCGATGAGAAAGTGGCAACACTGCACCTTTCAAAAATAGGAGTTGAATTGGATGTGTTGAGCAAGGATCAAGCTGAATACCTCGGTATCCCACAAAAAGGACCATTCAAGTCTGAACACTACCGCTATTAAAAGAGCATGACGCGACTCTCAGTAAATATCAATAAGATTGCAACACTGAGAAACAGCAGAGGTGGAAACAATCCGGATCTGATCAAAACTGCTTTGGACATAGAAGCGTTTGGTGCAGAGGGCATCACAGTGCATCCTCGTCCAGATGAACGCCATATACGCTACGCCGATGTCAGAGCATTGAAAAAAGTCATCCAGACTGAATTCAACATCGAAGGGAATTGTAAAGAACAAAAATTTGTTGACCTGGTACTGGAAGTAAAACCAGCACAAGTCACATTGGTACCTGATGCAGAAAATCAGATCACTTCTGATCATGGATGGGATACGATCAAACATAAATCTTACCTCTCTGAAATGATCGCGATTTTCAAAAATGCAGGCATTAGAACAAGCATCTTTTGTGATCCTGATACTAAAATGGTAGAGGGGGCAAAGGAAACCGGGACTGATCGCATCGAACTCTATACCGAGTATTATGCCAAGAAATTCCCCTCCGATCCAACCATCGCCATTCACCCATATATCGAAGCTGCAAACAAGGCAAGAGAACTAGGTATTGGAATCAATGCAGGACATGATCTGGATTTGCATAATCTTAACTTTCTGGTCCAAAATATTCCCTACCTTGATGAAGTAAGCATTGGACATGCTTTGATTACCGATGCATTGTACTATGGACTGGAAAATACCATACAGATGTACATAAGAAAATTAGATTTAAAAACATCTTAAATAAAAGCAAGCACATGAGAAAAATTCTATTTGGATTAGCAACATTGTTGACAATTACTGCAACAAACATCTTTGCACAACAAGCCGCACAAAGTCCAGCGAGTTCTGCAACTGGTAAAATCGGCAATGCCACCATTATCATTAACTATGGCTCCCCTTCTGTAAAAGGCAGGGCTATCTGGGGTGAATTGGTTCCTTATGGCAAAGTTTGGAGAACAGGTGCTAACAAAGCAACTACATTTGAAACAGATGCGGACATCACAGTAGAAGGTCAGCCACTGAAAAAAGGCAAATACGCGTTGTTCACCATCCCAGAAAAAAATGAATGGGTCATCATCTTTAATAAAACAACTGATCAGTGGGGCTCTTTCAATTACAAACAGGACGATGATGTGCTGCGTGTGAAGTCAAAGCCGTCAAGCTCCAATGAAACTGTTGAAGCATTGAAGTTTGAAGTTGGGAAAAACGCAGTTACAATGAAATGGGAAAAGCTCTCGGTTTCATTTGGAGTAAAATAATAATTACATCCTTTAATAAAAAAGGCATCTTTAAAAGATGCCTTTTTTATTTCATATATAGCCAGGAAAGAAAATGAGGCATGACCTTCGACCAGGTTGTTACATCGTGCGTACCATTGGGTAATTCAACATAAGTAATTTGTCTCTCACGCTGAAAACCAATACCCTCCAATTCATGAATAATATCCAATGTATCATCAATTGAATCAATAATACCATTCTTGTTTCGATCGGCCGTTTCGTCCTTCGCACCAGTCTGAAGGAAAAAACGCTGATGCATATTATTCTGTTTGGTTCTGATTTTTGCATGCATGATCCGGTCACGTTCCTCAACATACTCATCTTTCAAATCAATCGAACGCCACCAAAATGACCCGCTGAAAACACCTGCCGCACTGAATTCTGACGGAAACTCCAATGCCAGGTCAAATGCCATCAATCCACCCAATGAAAATCCAGCAACGTATTTGTTTCGAAGGTTCAAGCTGCCCAACTCCTTCTTCACATATGGCAGCATTTCCTGAAGCATAAAACAGGTATACAAATCGGCTTTTGATCCTCGGTTCATAAAGTCAGGCTGACCCGCCACTCCATACTCCAATTTTCGCTCCACACCAGCATGTACTCCCATCACAAGCAATGGCACCTTGATATCAGCCAACTGATCCAACCATCTCAACATGTCCATTTTCAACAAATCCTGTCCATCGTTTACAATCAGCAAATCAATGATGTCAACATCTATCGCCTGCCTTGATCGATAAAGATCAACCCTCACCTGTCGCTTGAGCGCATTTGATTGAATATGATGAACGGTAAATGAAGGGATATTGTTCATGAGGACTGCATGCACAAAATTAAGAAATGCATTAACTTAGGAAGACAAGGAATAAAATATTATGAAGAAAATAGGCATCCTCCACGGAAAAGAACGTTCTTTCCCCGAAGCATTTGTTGAGCGGGTCAACCAAAAAAAAGCAAAAGGCATCATTGCTGAGCCAGTCAAAATTGATAAAGTTATACAGGGAGCTTCAAGCGATTATGCGGTCATCATCGATAGAATCTCACAGGATGTTCCATTCTACCGAGCATTCCTCAAAAATGCGGCCATCAGCGGAACGGCAGTTATCAACAATCCTTTTTGGTTCAGTGCTGATGAAAAATTTTTCAACAATGCACTTGCCACCAAGATAGGTGTGCCCGTCCCCAAAACAGTTATTCTGCCTTCCCGGGAATTGCCAGATGATACATCTTCTGAATCATTTTCGAATCTAACATATCCGTTGGACTGGAAAGGAATCTTTGATTATGTTGGTTTTCCAGCTTACATGAAACCCTTCTCTGGGGGTGGATGGAAAAATGTTTACAAGCTGAACAGCATGGAAGAATTTTTTGAAAGACATGCTGAAACCGGACAGCTTGTAATGCTGCTTCAGGAAGAAATCATTTTTACAGAATACTACAGGTGTTATTGCATTGGAAGAAAACATGTGAGGATCATGCCATATGAACCAAGAAATCCCCATCACCTCAGATACGTCGCTGAACACAAACCTTCTGCTGCTCTTCTCAAAGAAATGGAAACCATTGTCCTCAAAATCAATCAATACTTGGGATACGATTTCAATACAGTGGAACTTGCCGTAAGAGATGGCATCCCTTATGCAATTGATTTCTGCAATCCCGCTCCAGATGCAGATCTCAAGAGTGTAGGTAAAGAGAATTTTGAGTGGGTAGTGGAAGCAGCTGCCAATTATGCGATTGAACTGGCAGAGCAACATACCGACAAAAGAGACAACCTGGTTTGGGGTGAATTTGTGAAACGCAGCGCAAACCAACAGTCTTTGATGAATACTTCAAAAAAATAAACATGATCGACTATAAAGTCTTTACCATCGGAATTGAAGAAGAATACATGGTGATTGATCCTGCTTCAAAGGAATTGGTCAGTCATAAACAGAAAATTGTGAACGAGGGACAAAAAATATTCAAGGATAAAGTAAAAGCAGAAATGCACCAGGCAGTGGTGGAGGTTGGTACAGATGTATGTGCCAATGTTGAAAACGCACGCAAAGACATCACACACCTCAGGACAACCATCAAAGAAATTGCGCATGCAAAAGGATTCAGTGTAGGAGCTGCTGGCACCCACCCTTTCAGCACTTGGAGAAAACAACTGATCACAGATCATGAACGCTACAAGGAAATTGTGAATGAAATGCAGGATGCCGCAAGATCAAACTTGATATTTGGACTTCATGTACATGTTGGCATGCCTTCTAAAGAAATGGCCATTCATATTGCCAATGCAGCAAGGTATTTTCTGCCACATGTATTTGCATTGAGCACCAACTCTCCCTTCTGGGAAAGAAGAAATACCGGTTTCAAATCATACCGAACCAAGGTCTTTGATAAATTTCCAAGGACAGGCATTCCCGATTATTTTGACAGCTACAGCGCCTATGAAAACTATGTAAACCTCCTGATCAAAACAAAATG
>Ga0192647_101994_pt1 | contig 12982 bp, 20 predicted proteins | sample LauGreFa1BDMLBSN_2_FD_133046 | JGI IMG/M metagenome (GOLD analysis project Ga0192647, IMG submission 133046) | Freshwater lake microbial communities from Lake Michigan, USA - Fa13.BD.MLB.SN - reassembly | ecosystem: Environmental > Aquatic > Freshwater > Lake | place: Lake Michigan, USA...
GTTATCACAAACGGCAACGTATATAGCAACCTAGTAGCCTCACGTGTTGCACTTATTAAAGTGGCAAGCTCAACGGGTGAAAAGATTAAAACATACGCTGACAATCTCAACGCTACATTTAACGTAATGAGTGCAACGGGTGAATTGATTAAGCCTTGGTATGAGTTGAAGGGCAAGGATAGACAGGGTTTAAAACTCGAGCGTGATGAATTTGTGAAAGGTATGACCGAGGCAGGTTATTCACGTGGCACGATAGATGTATATTGGCAACGGGTAAAAGAGGCAAGCGGATACCAAACAACAGGCAACCGAGTAACCGCCAATTTATCCACAGATGATAAGACGCAAGCCGATTTAAAAACAATTATCAACCGTATTTTTAAAGCCGAAGAAGCGGGCGAAGATTGTAAGGCAAGCGAGTTTAAGGGCGACCTCATGAGTATTTTTGAAGCCTTAGGCGGGAACGTGGATAACTTAGGATAATTCACAGGCGGGGTAAAACCCGCCCACGCTTTCCAAACCCTCGGGGAAAATCCTCGGGGGTTTTTTGTTTCCGTCATTTTTAAAAATGACAGTTCTTATGATAGTTTCATGATAGTTCTTATGATAGTTCCTAAGAAAGAAGCGATAGGCGAGAGCGAGAGCCCCCTTTTTGCATTGTTAGAAAAGTAAAAGGGTAATGTTAGAAAATGGTTCTATATAAATCAAGGACTTAGGTGTAATGTTAGAAAACCAAAATCAAATTCTAACATTAGTTTTCCCTTTGTAATCAAAGAGTTGCAAGCGTTTTTGACCTATTGTTAGAAAAGTTGGAAAAATTAGGGAGAGCTGGACTGAACGACCCCCTTCACGCAGTGCAAAACCAAGCAAGAGAATTTTTCGGGGGTATATATATAATATCTTAAAAATTCTAACAATCTAACATTACCCATTTTTCTCCTCGCCAAGCCTTATGCTATATGGATTTCATATTGTTAGAAAATGCGTTAGAAAACTCCCCAAAATTCTAACAATCTAACATTACTTTTCTAACATTGTTAGAACCCACCCAAACCACACCTAAATAAGTCTAACAATATAACACAGGGAAATACTTGATTAAACCCTAACATTATGTTACAATATAGTAATAGTTAGATAAATGTTTATCTGACGTTTTTATAGGGAGTTCCTAACAATGTTAGACAAAATACTAATCACGATTTGTTTTGTTATCGCACCGCTTTATATCGGTGGTCATGTTGTATTACATTTTATTAAGGGGTAATCATGGGCAGAGTTAAACAACAGATGATTGAAGCACAGGGTCGCTTTCAGTTCTTAGACGAGATGCAATGTAATGAGGTGGCATCTAACATTGTTAGAAATGATGATGCAGTCACTCAGCGTATTGCCAAAGCATGGTTAGCCCACGCAACAATCAACAAACTAAAACATAACACGGAAAAGCGTCGCCAAGCCCAATACTATTTCATCAGTGGTGCGGTTAGTTTATTAGACAAAGTGCCTATGCTTATCTCCATGTGCTTAGCTAGTGGCAGAGATTTGGAAAGTGTTATTCAGAGATGAGTAAGCGGAAGAAGGTTGTGATTAACAGGATAGAGAGGCTAGACGAAGGCGACTATACATTCGCAGTCCACTATATAGATGCGAGTGGCTGTCCGATAAAGTTTTTGTGTTACGCCAAAGACGAGCTAGACGCATACCAACAAGCCAAGCACAACATAGGGAAGGAATCTAACAATGTTATACAAAGTAATTGAATGTGATTGTGGTGAGGAGATTGCACCACGCAGATGGGACTTAGGCTATCGCACTTGTTTAGAGTGTGGCGAGCAAGAAGCCAAGCAACGCAAGCATTGTATTGTGCCGATAAACAAAAGCAATTATATGCTCGTAACCGATAGAGAATTACTAAAGCAACTTAACCCAAAGAGGACGACGTAAATGGCAACACATTATAAGGGCGAACGGATTGATGAATTGCTAGACCAAATCAATACGCTGACCGAAGTCCTAGACCAAAACCGAGAGGCAGGGGACATTCTGCCGTTGAAACAGGAACAAGTCGCTAACGCATACATGACGCTTGCGTTGCAAAAGGCAAAACTAACCGCATTGAAAGGAGAAAAGTAATGCTAACAGTTAGAGATGAGGACAACGAGTATTCACTAGGTGAGTTTGGTGAGTGCTTGATGGTGGTGGATTTAGAAAATCCTAAAGACTATTGCCAAGTAGACGCCAAAGAGTTTTCTGACTTTGAGCGTAAGGTATGGAATTTTTTAAAGGGGGAATCATGAGCAACCTATCACGGCAGAAGGAACGGGCAAAACGAGTGCCAAGTCCGCAAGACCACCTAACAGACATCATGTGGAATGTGGCAGGGTGCTTGCGAGAATCAGGCGAGTTTAAAAACGAGTGGCTTGAGATGGATATTTTTGACGAGGAATGATATGGCGGAACTAGTATTGACTTTATTGGCTTTACTCGGTGCGGTGCTTGTCGGTGGAATCACGGCAACACTTCTGTATTGCATTTGGGATATTTTATTTAATTAGGGGGAATGATGGATATTGATGTGTATATCACGTTAGTCGGTGGCTTCATCTTGGGATACCTATTGGGAGTTAGGGTTACTAAAGCAAGAGTCCTAACAATGTTAGACAAACTTAAAAGGGATTACTTAAATGGGATACAGAAGTGAAGTAGGTGCAGTCATTAGTGTGGATAGGACGGGCAAGACCCCGATAACCTTAGACATTGGTGGCGAGAAACGTGAGAGCTTTACATGGCATCACACAGATGAGGACAAAGCCAAGTTTAAAGAGTTAGTCGGCAAAATGAAGTTGATACTTGGGCATTGGGTAGACGAATCATTCGGGGAAGAGCTTGGGTGGTATGACTGCCGAATCGTGTTACATTGCCCGCACTCAAAGTGGTATCCCGACTACGAAGATGTGAAAGCATGGAATAGGTTTTGGGAGATGGCTAGCGACATGGAAGGAGTGAGTGGGGTATTTGCTCGCTCGGGTGAGGAAGATGGTGATGTTGAATACGAGGAGTTCGGTGGCGAACCCGACTACGAGAGTTGCCATACAGTTCAGAGCATTTCATTTAGTTACACAACAGACAGGAGAGATACAGGTGAAGAAGGGCAGACAACACAAGATGCGGTTGATAAGAGCTAACAATGTTAGAAAAATCAAACAAGAAATGAGATTCTTAACACGTCAATCGTATCCCCGTATTGTAGTAGTAGCAACAGATTAACACTAGCTCACGCTAGCTCATTAAACGAAAGGAAGTATATGTCATACGGATATTACCGAAACTCAGGCATCTCATGGTTCAGAGATTACGCTGACGCAGTGCATAAATACGACAACACCACGGATATTCGTGGCAGAACCGAAGAACCGAAGCGACCATTAGGACACCGCAAGCTGACCGATAGCTACTCAATCCGTAAGCGAGAAGATGGTGCAATCGAATGTGTGCTGTGGAAAACACCAGTGCTTACGTTCAATCCTGATAACTCAGTAGACATAACTGATGGCACGTGGACGACCTTATCTACGGCTAACTTTATTGAAGAAGTGATGGGCTATGGCGTGCGTGGGCGTGTGTTCAATGGACACATTTGCCTGATGGTTGGTGATAAGGAATACCGATTGGAGAAGGATACCAAGTTCAAGCTAGTAAAGAATGAGCAAGGGTATTGGACACCTGCGAACGCACCGAAAGCAGTCGTGCATCAAATCAATCGGGCGGGTTCTAACAAAGTTATGAAACGCTACAAAGAGTTCACGACTTATGTGGAGAATGTTATCAAGCTACGTGTGAACGACCAAGGCAATGTGAGGTTCAGTGGTAATGAATACAAAGAAGCATTTGGTGTAGATGGTCATGGTGTTTTAAATCACCAAGGGGACTTATCACGTCCGCACTACCAAGCCTTCATGCAAACTTTGCGTCAGTTCGTTACTTGCATCAACGACACAAATGAGGAGACGAAGCACGTCAGTTACTATCATGCTCTTCTTATTTTGGCACGCTCAAAAGGCAATGTTCTTTGGGCTGAAGATGGTGTTGAAATGCACAAGTGGCAAGTAACCGAGCTACCTAACTTTGTTAGAAATCTCTTTTGGGGAATCCACAGAGAAGAGTGCTTCAAGGAAGTTGAGCTACCTGATGGTGAGTTGAAGCGTGACCAGTATCTACGTTTCTTCCAATCGGGTTGGGAAAAGTTCCACGAAGGAATTTGACTATGAGTATTATTTGTGTTACAATATAGTATATGTTGAGAATTAAGGATTTCAGGATTTCGGAACGCTTAAAGGATTTCAGAATCCGTTCTAACATTGTTAGGTGTAGCACAGTATGAGTAAACGAGAAGTGGCAGGATTGCCATGCAAATTAACAAAAAGTTTTTAAAAAGGAAAAGCAAATGAGTGAAATCAATTTTGGTAAAACAGTTACGTTAAAACAAGCGAGCGAGATTATTCTTGCTACCCCTATGAACCGCTACTTATTAGAAGGTGAGCCAGGAATTGGTAAATCATCTCTACTTAAGACACTATCCGCAAAGCTACCCCAACATGAAGTGGCATACATTGACGTGCCGAACATGGACTTGGGCGATATTGCTATGCCAGTCATCAACCATGAGAACAAGACTACTGCCTACTACCCTAACAGTAGATTCAAAGTGCATACAGGTAAGCCAGTCATAACAATGTTAGATGAGTTCACCAAAGGTGCAGAGCCAGTTAAGAATATGTTGCACCCACTATTGGAAGTAGCCAACCCACGTTTGGGTGATGTATCAGTTCACCCCGAATCTATTGTGTTTCTAACAGGCAACCTAAGCACAGACGGAGTGGGCGATACGTTGAAGGCACATAGTCGCAATCGTATTATCCCGCTACGAGTAAGCAAGCCTGATTCAGACCAATGGATTGAGTGGGCTATCAACAACAATATCGCACCCGAAGTTATTGCGTGGGTTCGCCAGTTCCCCCATGCACTAGCGAGTTATACAGACCCTGCTCAGTCAGACAACCCATATATCTACAACCCAAAGAAGATGCAGACCGCATTCGTATCGCCTCGTTCACTTGAGCGTGTATCTAACATTGTTAGCGTTCGCTCTCAGATTGATACGGATAGCTTGATATGTGCAATGACGGGTGCGGTGGGCGAATCAGCATCACGTGATATGCAAGCATACATTGACTATTCAGACCAGTTGCCAACGTGGGAATCTGTGATGAAAGACCCGAAGAACGCCAAAGTTCCTGAGAGTGCGGGTGCGTGTGCAATTATTGTGTTCGGTGCAATCGCTAAGATTACCAAGGAAACAATGACCCCATTTATGACTTACTTGGAGAAGTTTGAACCTGAGTGGCAAGCGTGCTTTGCTATCAACGTGGCTAAGTCCCCGACTAAACAGAACATAGCTTTCAGTTGTGCGAAGTTCGCCGACTGGGTTCAGAAGAACGAAGATTTACTTTAATCCAACCGAGGACACTAACAATGTTAGATACACCTAGCGTAGTAGTCAAAGACAAAGAAGAGCGGCGACTTAGTAAGGTCAAGATTTCAATCATGAGAAATCCTAAGTTTGCCTTATGGTCGGGCTTGATGACTGTGGGTAAGACCCGCGTGTCAGATGATGTGCCAACCGCTTGCACGAATGGTCGGGACGAAACTTATGGTCGTGAGTTTATCAAGATGCTTGATGACAGAGAGCTTGCCTTTGTTGTGCTACATGAAACATTGCACAAGGCTTTCCGACACTTGTTCACTTGGAAGAAGTTGTGGGACGAGGACAAGCAGTTGGCGAACATGGCTTGCGACTATGTGATTAACCTTATGTTGCTAGACATGGATAAATCTAACAATGTTATTGCTATGCCACATCATCAGGGTAAGGCAATAGGACTAGTTGATGAGAAGTATCGTGGCATGAACGCTAAGCAAGTGTTCGACCTACTGAAGCAAGACAAGAAGAACGGCGAAGGTATGTTTGCGGACGGCGATGGTGATGAAGGCGGTGGCGGTGGTCAAGGGTTTGACGACCATGATTGGGAAGGTGCGAAGGAACTTGATGCGGAAACCAAGAAGGCATTGGAACGTGAGATTGACCAAGCACTACGCCAAGGTGTGATTGCTAATAACAAAGTAAATGGTAATGGTGCGGGTGGGTTGAGCCGAGAGCTAACAGACTTACTTGAGCCTGAGGTGGATTGGCGTGAGCTACTGCGTGAGTTTGTGAAGTCTACGTGTAGTGCAAAAGATGCAAGCAGTTGGCGTAGGGTGAACAGACGATACCTAGGCACTGGTGTGTATATGCCTAGCCTAATAGGAGAAAGAGTTGGGCATCTGGTGATTGGCATTGACACGTCGGGTTCAATCGGTGGGCATGAGTTGAATGAGTTTCTTTCAGAAGTGAAAGGAATTGCTGACGAGGTTCACCCTGAGAAAGTAGACCTTATCTATTGGGATAGTGCAGTAGCAGGACATGAAGTGTATGACGCTAATGATGTATCTAACATTGTTAGTTCTACTAAACCAATGGGCGGTGGTGGCACAGACCCTACGTGTGTGCATCACTATCTTAAGGAACACAACATTAAACCTGAGGCAGTCATCATGCTGACCGATGGGTGTATAGGAGATTGGGGTAATGAGTGGGAAGCACCAATGCTATGGACAGTCGTTAGAAATCCGAACACGTTTGCACCTATGGGTAAGACGATACATATTAAGAACTGAGGGCTATATGAAAGCAAAGATAAGTATTGGATACAAGAGTTACGTGGTAGACCATGACAAGGCTATTCAGATTCTAACAATGTTAGATGAGGCTGAGTGCTACGACAGTCAATACCAAAAGGATATGGGTGATGGTAAGGGTGCTTACACAACCCATTATGTATATCCGCAAGAAGATATTAAGACGCATAGCTTGGAGTTAATACCTGACAAGCTATATGCAATGTGGAAATTAGCAGGTAAACCAACGAAGGAGTAATGATATGAGTATTTCATCTAGTGCAGTATTGGCAGAACTAAACATCAGTATTTGGACTGCGAACAAGTTAGATAAAGGTGCGACTGATAGCGTGCTTGCGAGTAATAGTGCGAGTAGTGGGTCGGCACAGGTTCGTAAGAACTTGATGGCGGGAACTAATAAACGTAAGAAGATTGCTGACTATGGTGCTAGGGCTAGGCTGTATCACAATCAGACCACCCTACCTTGGAGTGATAAGGGTAGCAGACTACTACCAACGTCATTGTTCATGGAGTATAAGCAGAACATGAATACGATTGAACGCAACATGAACGCCATGATTCAAGATTTCTTTGATAGCTATGACGACTTGGTGCTTGATGCAAAGCTACACTTGGGTTCGTTGTTCAACGCTAGTGACTACCCTAGTATAGATAGTCTTAAAGATAAGTTTGGGTTCAAGCTAGTGTTTAGTCCGCTACCTGAGAGCAATGATTTCCGTTTGGATATTCCACAAATGGATATGCAAGAGCTAGCAAGTAAGTATGAGAGTGCGTTTAACGACAGGCTGAATGATGCTATGCGTGAGAATTGGGACAAGCTACACAAGACCCTGACACACTTATCGGAAAAGCTAACTGAAACTGAAGATGAGAATAGCGTTAAGCGTTATCACGATTCGTTAGTAACTAATGCAACCGAGTTGTGCGGACTACTCACACACTTAAACATTACGAAAGACCCTAAGTTAGAGGAAGCACGTAGGTCGCTAGAGCTAACAATGTTAGGTGTAGGGATTGAAGATATTAAAGATAGCCCTGTGGTGCGTAGTAATGTGAAGAACAAAGTAGATGAAATACTAAACAAATTTAACTGGTAAGGACTGTATATGATTAAGCTAGATAACGTAATACTAGGTATGCACGACGATGGCAAGGGTGGTAAGACGGAAGCCACTGTGGATACTTACTTAGAACCATTGATTGAAGAGCTGGCGATAAAGCACCCTGAGTGGAAGTTTGAACACGAGTATGCCCGAAGAAACCATGTGGGTAATGGGGAAGTAGTTTGGGTATACGAACGTATGAAAGTTGTAGATAAGTATGAAGTGCTAGGTCAGATTGGTATTGACTATATGCGTTCAGGTAAACGCTTTTGGATTAACAACCATAGAGTAGAAGGTATGCGTGAGCGTGGCTCAGGTGTAAAGACAACCGATATTAAGAAAGCTATTCGCCATGTGGATAAGTTCTTTGGGCGTAAGAATCTTAACGAGAAGTTGGCTGAAGCTCGAGATAAAGCAAGGAATGTAATTGAGAATATCTCTAGGACTAAGTATTACGAATATCAGGGTGTATGGAACGCAATACAGAACGACGCTCGCAAATACATAGCAGAGAATATACAAGCTTTTATGGCAGCGACTAACAACGCATCAGCAGAGAAGTTTCCTGTTGCGGTGCAAGAGCTAGACCATACTAACAATGTTAGGGAAATGACAAATAGTAATAAATCATATCTTGTATTTATTGATGGAATGAATTATTCTGTGTCACTTGGACAAAGTCTACCTCAGCTTATGGCTAGCGAAGAACTACCCGCCTTTATCCGTAGGGGTGTTGGTATGCTAAAGCTAGTAGAAGATGGTGTGTTGATTACTAACATAGGCTTTAGAGTAGATGAGTCCACGTTTGTAGTGTTACCACAAAGTGAGGAAAACCATGAGTGATGAGGTGAGTAGTAGAAAGGGTCGGGGACTAGGGAAAAAACCCGCTATGGTATATATCAGCTTGCGAGTTGATAAGGAAGTAGCAGATTACTTTAACTCGTTTCCGTCAAAGAGTAAGAAAATCAGAGAAGCACTAGAGCAGTATATTAACCAAGAAGAGGAAAAGCAAAATGAAGCAAAATAAATCAGATAAAGTAATGAAGTATGTAGCTAAGCACCCTGATGCTAAGCCTATTGCAGTAGCAAAAGCCACAGGGGTAGACCTAGCGTATGTATATGTGGTTAAAGCTAAGGCTAAGAAGAAAGCCCAAGCCGAAGCAGAGCTAGGTTGGAAGCTAAGCCAAGGGCGTAGCAAGATGCGTATGGGTCGCCCACCAATGCGTATGCAGACTATTGCTACTTTTACTAGCAACGTATCAGTAAAGGATAACGTCAATCACCCTGAGCATTACAAGACAGGCGGTATTGAAACGATTGACTTTATTGAGGCTAAGAGCTTAGGGTATCACCTAGGTAACGTAGTTAAATATGTTACAAGAGCAGACCACAAGGGTAATCGCCTAGAAGATTTGAAGAAAGCCCAGTGGTATTTAAACCGTGCAGTATCTAACTTGGAGAAATAAAATGAAAAAGATTATCGTAGGCGTTTGGTTAAGCATGGTAGCTACATTGGTTTACGCACAATGCACTACACAGACTTATAACATCAATGGCAAGTTCACTACTTGCACAACTTGTTGCTACGGCGGTAACTGTAATACAACTTGTTTCTAAAGTTTTGAGGGGGGTAAATACATACGGTATGAGCCTAGTCGCCTTGTAGATGTAAAAGCTTAATGCCACTAGCTAGTCCCCCCTAATTTATTCAGCTAGCTAGACCTTTCCAAGACCGACGGGTGGCGGTCAATCTACATCACCACCCAACCCCCAAAAATAATTTCAAAAAAGCCCTTGACAAAGTCCAAGACCCTTGTATTATAGGGACATGGCATCTACACCCGAAAAGAAAGTTAAAGATAAATGCGTTAAGCTTTTGAAGGCTTATGACGTTTATTATTTTTTCCCCGCAACCCATGGGTTCGGGCGAAGTGGCGTGCCTGACATCATCACTTGCGTTAGAGGACGATTCTTAGGAATTGAATGCAAGGCTGGTAAGAATACCCCTACTGCGTTACAAGAGAAAGAAATGCAATCAATCCGTGATGCGGGCGGTGTGGCTATTGTAATAAACGAAGAGAATCTAACAATGTTAGAGGACACCCTTAAGGAGCTAATCAATGACACAAGAAATGAACAAGGGCGTGCAGATATTACTTGAAAGAGTAAAGAGCAACCCCGAAGAATTTACACCTGACATAACTGGCAGATACCCTGACAAGTGGCGTGCTATCTTGCAACAGGTAGAGGCGCGTGCCAACGGCGAAGTTCCTAACTACCTAGACTTCTTAAGCGATACCGAAATCCAAGAGGTATGGCAAGCCTTGGTTCAAGTAAGGCGAGACCAGTTTACTAAACAGATTATGAATACTCTGCTAAGAGAATCTGACTTGGAACTATCACCTTCTTTGCTACAACCACGTAGTGCAAGCCCCAAAGGGAGCGCCACAAAAGTCACGGCGTTAGACATCAAAGTAGCTAAAGAGCTTGGCATAACGCTTGGTGATTACTTAATGCACAAAGGCGAGATGGGGATTAACACATGAACAAAAGTATTGAGCTATTGTTATCTAGGTTAGAGCGTCAACCCGAAGAGCTTGGTCGTTGGGAAAACTTATTTAATCAATACAAGAAATACATGACCGAGGACGACAAGCAAGCCTTTTGGGGCAAGATATGCGAAATCCGCATGGGCGACTTTGATGAGAAGGTGATTAAGACCTTGTTTGATGACAAGCAGAAAGAAGAAAAAGTGGAGTTGTTTGAGGTTCAACACATAGTTGAGCAGGGTATGGACTTGGCTATGAAAGAAGCTTACACACAACACACATTAGATACGTTCAAATACCTAACAAAAGACAGATTAGTTTTTAAGGACACCAAGTGAAAGTAATTTGTATCGACTTTGAGACTTACTACTCTCAGACCTTCTCGCTGACCAAGGTGACAACCGAGGAATATATACGCTCGCCTGAGTTCGAGACGATTGGTGTTGCGGTGCAGATTGATGGCGAAAAGCCACAATGGTGTACGGGTACTAAGGCAACCATTAAGAAGTTCTTGGATAGCTTTGAGTTGGATAAGAACCTAGTGGTAGCCCACAATGCTATGTTTGACATGGCTATCTTGAACTGGCAGTTTGACATCAGACCCAAGGCGATTGCAGATACTCTATCAATGGCAAGAGCTATACATGGAACAGAAGTTGGTGGTAGCTTGGCTAAGTTGGCTGAACACTATGAGCTTGGTGTTAAGGGTGAAGAAGTATTGAAGATGCAGGGTAAGCGTCGCCTAGATATATCACCTAGTGATATGGAGAAGTATGGTGCGTATTGCGTCAATGACGTGGTGCTAACGCTCGAGTTATTTAAAAGGCTGAGTGCTTACTTTCCCCCCGCCGAGTTCAGACTGATTGACCTGACCATTCGTATGTTTACCGAACCCACGCTACGCTTGGACGATGAGGTGTTGCGTGACCACTTGGACGAGGTAAAGAAAAAGAAGCAAGTATTCCTAGACCAGTACGACAGAGAAGTGCTGATGAGCAACGACAAGTTTGCACAGCTACTAAAGGTTCTAGGTGCTGAACCCCCACGCAAGATTAGTAACACAACAGGCAAAGAAACATGGGCGTTTGCTAAGACAGACGAAGGCTTCAAGGCTTTGCTTGAGCATGAGAACACAGACATACAGATGCTTGCCTCATGCAGACTAGGTGTTAAGTCTACGATTGAAGAAACCCGCACCCAACGCTTTATTGAGATTAGTGAACGTGGCTTATTACCCATACCACTACGCTACTATGCGGCGCATACTGGACGCTGGGGTGGAGACGACAAGGTAAACCTACAAAACCTACCACGTAGTTCACAACTTAAATACGCAATCAAAGCACAAGATGGCTACGTCGTTATTGATAGCGACTCCTCACAGATTGAAGCACGAACATTGGCGTGGTTGGCTGAGCAGAATGACTTGGTCGATGCGTTTGAGAAAGGCGAAGATGTATACAAAATCATGGCTTCAGCTATCTATAACAAACAGGAAGCTAGCATATCTAAGGACGAGAGGTTCGTTGGCAAGACCACTATTCTCGGTGCAGGTTACGGCATGGGAGCAAAGAAGTTCCAAGCCCAACTTAAAACCTTTGGCGTAGATTTATCCGAGGCTGAAACACAACGCATCATATCGGTGTACCGTGAACGCTACGAGTGGATTCCCTTGCTATGGCGTAAGGCAGGTGATGCTTTGGAAGCTATCCTTAATGACCAAGCGATGGACTTAGGTCGTGGTGGTGTGCTGAAGGTTGAGGGTAAGAAGGGTATACGCCTACCAAATGGCTTGTATATCAAGTACCCGAACCTACGCAAGGTTGAGAACGAGAACGGCAAAACCGAATATGTTTACGACACCAGAAAGGGTAAGGCAACTATACCTAACAGAATATACGGCGGTAAGGTTGTTGAGAACGTATGCCAAGCCTTAGCCCGAATCATCATCGGCTATCAGATGCTGACCATAGCAAAGAAGTACAAGGTTGTAATGACCGTGCATGACGCTATAGCTATCGTAGCACCCGAAGCAGAGAAAGACGCTGCGCAAGAGTTCGTTGAGATGTGCATGAGGTTGCGACCTGACTGGGCATTGGAGTTACCACTTAATTGTGAATCAGGAGTAGGAGTGAGCTATGGCGACTGTTAAGCAAACTAGAAAAAGACGCACTGTTCACGTAGTTAAAAACTGCCCTATTTGTAATACGCAATTTTCACGTCCACCTAGTCAGGCTAAGGCTATGTATTGCGGTAGAGCGTGTGCGGACATAGCACAGACTACATCTGAGAGATTTGATTTTACGTGCGAAGAATGTGGCAAAGTATTTAGAGCTACTAAAGACCATGGGGCTAACAGACGTTTCTGTAGCCGTGCGTGTTTCTGTGCAAACGGCGCAGATTTATCAGAGAAGCCTTGTCCCAACTGTGGCGATATTTTTAAGCCAGGACGCTCTATGCATACAGCAGACAAAGCAAACATGTATTGTTCAGTAAAGTGCAGAGGGGAAGCTAACCGAAACGGTGAAGAAA
>Ga0192647_102007_pt1 | contig 12938 bp, 12 predicted proteins | sample LauGreFa1BDMLBSN_2_FD_133046 | JGI IMG/M metagenome (GOLD analysis project Ga0192647, IMG submission 133046) | Freshwater lake microbial communities from Lake Michigan, USA - Fa13.BD.MLB.SN - reassembly | ecosystem: Environmental > Aquatic > Freshwater > Lake | place: Lake Michigan, USA...
AGCGGCGTCGGCCGCGAAGGCGGCGATGAGGCGCTGCGGTTCTTCACGGAACCGAAGGCCGTGACGTGGTAAATCCGTTCCTGGTTAGTTTGGCACCAATTGTTTTCTCTGGAGAAACGGGTCTGCGCCGGCTGGCAACCCGTGAGACACGAGGATCGATCGATGACTGACGCACTGAACTCCGCGCGCGCGCCCGAACCCGTCGGCCCGTACCCCCACGCCAAGCGCGTCGGCAACCTGCTCTTTATGTCCGGCGTGGGCCCGCGCGTGCGGGGGTCGAAGGAGATCCCCGGCGTGACGCTCGCGGCCGATGGCTCGGTGCAGAGCTACGACATCGAGGCGCAGTGCAGGAGCTGCTTCGCGAATTGCCGCGCCGTGGTCGAGGATGCCGGCGCGCGGTGGGAGGACGTGGTGGACGTGACGGTGTTCCTGACGGACATCCGGCGTGACTTCGCGGCGTACAACCGCGTCTACGCGGAGTGGTTCGCGGGGCCGGGCAACCCGAACCCCACGCGCACGACGCTCGGGATCACGGCGCTTCCCACGCCGATCGCGGTCGAGGTGAAGGCGATCGCCGTGATGCGGTGAAATTCGTCCCGTTCCTCCCGGACCATTTTCCACGGCGCGGAAATTGGTGCCAAACTAACCAGGAACGGATTTCAGGATGGCGCGGACGGGGCTTGCGTCGGCGCCCTCGATGCGCAGCGGCAGCGCGATCAGCTCGTAGCGGCCCTCGGGAACGGCGTCGAGCACCACCCCCTCGATGATGGCGATGCCCGTGCGGAAGAACGCCGCGTGCGCGGGGAGGTCCTTGCTGTCGGAGCGGTCGACGCTCGGCGTGTCGATCGCGACCAGGCGCACGCCGCGCGTGTCGAGCCACTCGACGAGCGCGGGGTCGATCGATGCGAAATCCGCGTTCCAGCGCTCGGGGTCGGGGAAGCTGCCAGTGGCCAGCACGAGCCGCTCGGTGCCGAACGGCACGCGGCCGGCGACGTCCTGCACCGTGACGGCGCGGCCCCGCGCACCGTCCACGCGCACCACGATGCACGGCCCCACGTAGAGCTCGAGCGGCTGCCGGTCGATCGTCCCCCCGCCCTTGCCGTAGTGCACCGGCGCATCGGCATGCGAGCCGAGGTGCACGGTCGAGGTCACCGAAGACAACGAGATGTGGTCCCCGCGGTCGACGTGCATCAGCTCGCGGCGCTCGAACGGCGTGTCACCCGGGAACACCGCGAGGCGCGCGGAGATCACCGGCGAGATGTCGTGGATGCGCGTCATGGTCACTTGCTCCCCGCTGACGCCGCGCGCGCCGCGAATGCCGCCAGCGCGACCAGCGCCACGCACGCCGCGGCCGCAAGCGCCGCACCGGCCGCCAGCACCGTGCGGTCCTGCCTGCGCGCGCGATCGCGCGCCGCCGCATACGGCACCGTGGTGAAGCTCACGAGGTCGTAGAGCGGCACGAACGCGCGTGGCATGACGCGATTCAGCGCGTGGTCGAGCTTCTTCTTGAGCCGGAAGCTGAGGTGCGCGGTGCGGTCGCGCATCTCGACGAAGTTGTTCAGCGCCATGTCCGCGATCGCGTCGGCGTTGGGCTTGCGCTCGCGCTGGTACTCCTCGAGCGCGCGGGACACGTCGGACGGGTTGCGCTCGAGCGCGTCCACGAGGCACTCGCAGTCCTCGAAACTCGCATTCGCGCCCTGGCCGTAGAACGGCACGATGGCATGCGCGGCGTCGCCGAGAAGCGCGAATCGGCCGCCCATGGCCCACGGCCAGCAGCGGATGGTGACCATCGAGCCGACCGGGTTGCGGTCGAAGTCCTCGGCGAGCGTCGGCATGATCGGCACTGCGTCGGGATAGACCCGCCGGAAGTACTCGAGCGCCGCGCGGCCGTCGCGGACGGATGCGAACGAGGCGTCGCCGCCGCCTTCGAACGGCCAGAACAGCGTGCACGTGAAGCTGCCGTCGGGGTTCGGGAGCGCGATCATCATGCTGCCGCCGCGCGGCCAGATGTGGAGCGCATTCGGGTCCATCGCGAACGGCGCGTGCGGGCCGGCGGCGACGGGCGGGATCACCAGCTCCTTGTAGCCGTGCGCGAGCGACGACTGCGAGTACTCGAACCGCTCTCGCCGCTCCATGTGTCCGCGCACCGCGCTGAATGCGCCGTCGGCGCCGACCACGAGGTCCGCCTGGGCCTCGACGCGCGTCCCGTCCTGCCACTCGAAGACCGCGGCACCGCGCTGCTCGTCGAGGCCGGTGCAGCGATGGTCGAAGAAGAGCTCGACGTTCGGGTGCGCCGCCGCCGCGCGCAGCAGCATCATGTTGAGCGCGCTGCGGCTGAAGCTGACGATCGCGCGGCTCGGGTCGGCCGAGTACGGCACGTACATCGTCTGCCCGGCGGCGGAATGGAGGATGCGCCCGGGCATGCGGATGCCGTGGGTGCGGACCTCCTCGGCGAGCCCGGCGCGCTCGAGCGCATGCAGGCCGCGGGCGCTGATGGCGAGGTTGATCGATCGCCCGCCGACGTAGCCGCGCGCTCGCGGGTCGCCGCGGCGCTCGAACACTCGAACGTGCCATCCGCGCTGGCCCAGGAAGTGCGCCAGGAGCGAGCCGCCGAGTCCGGCGCCGATGATGACCGCGGTGCGTGGCATGCGAAACTGTGTCCGGGGTAACCCCGCACTCCTTTATCGAGACTCAAGCGACGAGACCCATGTCGCACCACCGCCGATGCCGGATGCAAGGTCCGCGTAAAATAGTGCGGGGTTACCCCGGACGCAATTTAGCGGCCGCAGAGCGCGGCTGCCGCTGCGCGCGCGTCCTGCCAGCCGTTGTACAGCGGCGCGGGCGCGAGGCGCACGATGTTCGGCTCGCGGAAGTCGCACACGATGCCGCGCCGGCCGAGCTCCGCGTGCCGCGCGCGCGCATCCCGCTCGAACGCGATGCTCAGCTGCGCGCCGTGCGCTCCGGGCGCATCCGGCGTCACCACGCGGCAGCCCTCCGGGCCCCACGCCGCGATCAGCGACCGCAGGTACCCCGTCACGGCGCGGCTCTTCGCGTGCAGCGCATCCATCCCGACGCGATCGAAGATCCGCAGGCTGGCCAGCAGCGGGGCAAGCGCCATGATCGGCGGGTTCGAGCACTGCCAGCCGTCCGCACCCACGCGTGCCGCGAACTCGGGCCCCATGGCAAACCGCGTGGCCGGGTCGTTGCCCCACCAACCCGCGAAGCGCGGCAGGTCCGTCCGCCGCCCATGCCGCTCGTGCACGAACGCGCCAGCCACCGCACCCGGGCCGGCGTTCAGGTACTTGTACGAGCACCAGCACGCAAAGTCCACGTCCCACTCGTGCAGCCTCGCCGGGAGGTTTCCTGCCCAGTGCGCCAGGTCCCAGCCCGCGAGCGCGCCCACGGCATGCGCGGCCGCGGTGATGCGCGCGATGTCGAACGCCTGGCCCGTCGCGTAGTTCACGCCGCCGACCATCACCAGCGCGAGCGACTCGCCAGCCTCCCTGATCGCGTCAAGCAGGTCATCCTCGCGGATGAGCGCCTCGCCCGCGCGCGGCCCGACCTCGATCACCTCGCGCGCCGGGTCGAGCCCGCGCGCACGCACGTGCGTCTTCACCGCGTAGGTATCGCTCGGGAACGCGCCGCGCTCCATCAGCACCTTGGTGCGCCTGCCCTCGGGCCGCCAGAAGCTCACCATCAGGAGGTGCAGGTTGACCGTGAGCGAGTTCATCATCACCACCTCGCCCGGCCGCGCGCCCACGAGCCGCGCGCCCAGCTCGCGGAACTGCTCGTGGTAGTCGACCCACGGCCGCCGCGCATGCAGGTGACCCTCCACGGCAAGCCGCGACCAATCGTCGAACTCCTCCTGCACCAGCCGGCGCGCCTCGCGCGGCAGAAGGCCCAGCGAGTTTCCGCAGAGGTACGTGAGCGGCGCGCCGTCCGCGCCGCGCGGGAACTCGAACTCCTCGCGCACGGCACGGAGCGGATCCGCCGCATCCATGCGGGCCGCGAACTCGGCGGAAGCATCAAGGGGATTCGGCACGGTCACGGTCATGGTCATGCTCCCTCGGCCTCACGCGGTGGCATCGACGTGCGGCGGCACGCGCCCATCTCCTGCGCCACCCGCGGCGCGCACCGCTCGCGACGCACGCTCGCCGAGGAACGCCGCCGCGGCGCCGTGCAGGATGCTCTCGCGCACCTCGGCGTCCAGCCACCCGGCCTTGCGCACCACCTCGCCTGGCGACAGCTCGCCGAGCGGGAACGGGTAGTCCGTGCCCAGCGCCACCCTGCCCTTGCCAGCCACCGAGAGCAGGAGCCTCAGCGCCTCGGGGTCGTGCACCAGCGAGTCGAACCACACGCGCCGGATCGACTCGCGCGGCGATTCGCGCGTCATCGTCTGGCAGAGGTCGGGCCGCTCGCGGAAGCCGTGCTCCCAGCGCCCGAGCGTCATCGGCGCGGCACCGCCCCCGTGCGCGAACCCGATGCGCAGCGACGGCAGCCGCTCGAGGACGCCGCCGAAGCACACGCTGCCCACCGCGAGCGCCGTCTCTGCCGGCATGCCCACGAGCCACGGGAACCAGTGCCGCGGCATGCGGTCGGCGGCCATCATGTCCCACGGATGCACGAACACGCACGCGCCCAGCGCCGCCGCGGCCTCGAGCACCTCGACCACCGCAGGATCGTCGAGGTTGCGGCCGTTCACGTGCGAGCCGATCTGCACGCCGGGCATGCCGAGCTCGCGCACGCACCGCTCGAGCTCGCGCACCGCGAGCCGCGGGTCCTGCATCGGCACGGTGCCGAGGCCCGTGAAGCGGTCCGGAAATGCCTGCACGACCCCCGCCACGTGGTCGTTGAGGAACGCCGCCAGGTCCGCCGCATCCTGTGCCTTGGCCCAGTAGCCGAACATCACGGGCACCGTGCTCAGTGCCTGCACGCGCACGCCGGAAGCGTCGCAGTCGGCCACGCGCGCCGCCGGGTCCCAGCAGTTCGACTGGATCTCCCGGAACATCCTCCCGTCCTTCCACAGGCGCGCACGGCACGCGCCGCAGTGCTCGATCGACACCCAGCCCGGGTACCCGTACTTCGCGCACAGGTCTGGCCAGCGCTCCGGCAGGATGTGCGTGTGGAGGTCGATCATCGTGGTCCGCGGCTGCCGCGCGTCGCGCGCACGGCCGGCGCCTTGCCTCAGTACGGACGCATCACGCGCGTGCCGCACTTGCGGCAGGTGCAGAGCTTCTCGTCGGCCCAGAACTCCTCCATGGCCTTCTTGAAGTGCTGCACGATGTCCTTGCAGCAGAACACCTTGTCGTAGACCAGTTCCCCGCACTTCTCGCAGAAGAACATGAGGTGCTCCGGCTCGGTCTCGGGGCGCCGCCGCTCCACGACGAGGCCCAGCGTGTCCGGCCCGCGCTGCGGGCTGTGCGGAACGCCGCCGGGGATGAAGAACGTCTCGCCCTCGCGCACGGGGACGTCCCTGATGCCGTCCTTGTCGCGGATGCGCACGACGATGTCGCCCTTCAGCTGGATGAAGAACTCCTCGCTGTCGGTCATGTGGAAGTCGTTGCGCGCGTTGGGGCCCGCGATGACCATCACGAAGAAGTCCTGCCCGCTGTAGAGGTACTTGTTGCCGACCGGCGGCGCCATCATGTGCCGGTTCTCGGCGATCCACTTCATCAGCCCGACCGACGGCGCGACGGTGCCGTCGGTCATGAAGCCCGTGGGGTCGCCGAGGTCGTTCGTGGCGCGCTGCGCCGTGGCTGAGGCCGTGTGCATCGCCCGAGGATACCTGCGGGCGCAGCCGCTCCCGCCCCGAGCGAGTCGTCCGCACCGCTCCGAACCCGATGCCCCGCTACAGCCGCGTCCTGATCGCCCACAGATCCGGGAACAGCGGGTTGAACAGCGTCGTCCGCAGGTACGCAGCCCCCGGGCTGCCGCCCGTGCCCTGCTTGAAGCCGATGGTGCGCTCCACCATCTTCACGTGGCGGTAGCGCCACTCCTGGATTCCCTCGTCGAGGTCGACGAGCAGCTCGCACACGCCGCGCTCCGACGGGCACTCGCGGTAGAGCGCAAGCAGCGTCTCCTGGAACGCGGGCCATTCCTGCATCGGCTGCGTGACGTCGCGCGCGAGCAGCTCCGCGGGCACCGCGTGCCCCCGCGCTGCCACGAAGCGCGCGAACGCGTCGTACACGGTCGGAGCCGCGTACCGCCGCTCCAGCGCCGCGCGCTCGGCGCTGCCCTCCGGGTAGTGCGCGAGCATGCGCGGGTTCTTGTTGCCGAGCAGGAACTCGAACTCGCGGAACTGCGCGCTCTGGAAGCCGCTCGAGTTGGCCAGGAAGCTGCGGAAGGACAGGAAGTCGACGGGCGTCATCGTCTCGAGCACGTCGATCTGCTGCACCATGGTCTTGAGGATGGTGAGCATGCGCTTGAGCGTCGGTGCCGCATGGACCGCATCGCCGGACAGCAGGCACCCGACGAGCCGGTCGCCCTCGTGCAGCTGCTGCCTGAACCACAGCTCGTACACCTGGTGGATGACGATGAAGAGCATCTCGTCGTGCTCGGGCCGGTCGGACCCGGGCGCACGCGAGAGCGGCTGCTGCAGCGAGAGGAGCTCGGGGACCTTGAGGTAGCTGCCGTAGGTGATGTTCATTGGAGGAGCGTCCCGCCGAGGAGCGCCTTGGCGACGAGGAAGTAGATGACCAGCCCGGCCACGTCGACCAGCGTCGCGACCGCGGGCGCCGAGCTCGTGGCGGGGTCGAGGCGGAACGAGCGGAGCACGAACGGCAGCATGCTGCCCGCGATGGTGCCCGCCGTGACGACGCCGACCAGGCTGGCCCACACCACGAAGCCGACCGCCACCGCGTGGTCGCCGAAGTCGTACCACCCGAGGCGGTGCCAGAGGATCACCCGCACGAACCCGAGCGCCCCGAGCATCGCGCCCAGCACCGCGCCCGTGGCCACCTCGCGCACCAGCACGCGGCGCCACGAGCCCGGCTCCAGCTCGTCGAGCGCCAGCGCGCGCACGATGAGCGTGGCAGCCTGCGAACCCGTGTTGCCGCCGCTCGAGATCACCAGCGGGATGAACATCGCGAGCATCACCGCCGAGGCAAGGTCGTGCTCGAAGTAGCTCATCGCCGTGGCCGTGAGCATCTCGCCGACGAAGAGCACCGAGAGCCAAACGCCGCGCTGGCGCAGGAGCAGCCAGAACGGCGTGCGCGCGTAGGTGGTGTCGACGGCCGCGACGCCGCCGAAGCGCAGCTGGCTCTCCGTCTCCTCCTCCTGCGCGATGTCGAGCGCGTCGTCGGCGGTGATGATGCCGAGCATGTGCCCGTGCTCGTCGACCACGGCAAGCGCGGAGCGGTCGTAGCGCTTGAACAGGCGCACCACCTCCGGGAGCTCGGTGCGCGCGGGGATGGCCACCAGCTGCGGATGCTCCAGGTCGCGCACCGCCGAGCCGGGGAGGGCCTTCACCAGCGTCCCCAGCCGCACGTCGAACAGCAGCCGACCCGCCGCGTCCACGACGTACAGGACGTTGAGCGTCTCGATGCGGCGGTCGGTGCGCCGGATGGCCTCGAGCGCCTCGGCCACGGTCATGTCGGGCGAGAGGCCCACGTACTCGGGCGTCATCCGGTGGCCCGCGGTGCCCTCGGGGTAGCCGAGCAGCGTGCGCGTGGCCGCCAGCGCCTGCGGATTGAGCGACTCCAGGATGCGCCGCGTCACCTCCGCAGGAAGGTCATCGAGCAGCTGCACGCGGTCGTCGGGCGTCATCGCGTTCACGATGTCGCGCATCTGGTCACTCGACAGCGACGCGATCAGCTCGGCCTGCTGCTCGACCGGCAGGTAGGAGAAGACGGCGCCCGCGCGGTCGCGCGACAGCAGCCGGAAGATCGGGCCCTCGTCGTCCGTGGGCAGGTCCGTCAGGATCTCGGCCACGTCCGGGTCGGCCAGGCCCTCGAGCACGCGCCGCAGCTCCGCCCAGTCCTTCTGGGCGATGAGTTCCTCGACCTCGACCTGGAGCAGGTGTCCGAGCACGGAGGGCGCAGGGTAACCCCTTTCCGGACGCCCGGACCGCGTTCAGGCGATCGCCCGCGCCGAGTCGACGCGACCGCCGCGGCGACATCAGTTCCCGGTTGATTCTGGGAATCCGCCGGGTGCGGGCTACTCTTCGGGCGCTCCCGATGCGCATCGCCCCGACCGCTGCATGCTGCCTGCTGACGGCGCTGACCGCCCCCGCGGCGGCACAGGAGTTCGTGCACTTCGAGAGCCCGCACTCGCACCCCATCGAGCTCTCGCCGGACGGCCTCCGCCTGCTTGTGGTGAACACGCCGGGGGGACGCCTCGAGGTCTTCGACCTGCCCGCGTCGGGCCTTCCGCTGCACGTTGCGTCCGTCGCGGTGGGCGTGGAGCCCGTCGCGGTGCGCATGCGAACGCCCACCGAGGCGTGGGTGGTGAACCGAGTCTCCGACTCGGTGAGCATCGTCGACCTCTCCGCGCTGCGCGTGATGGACACCGTGCTCGTGGGCGACGAGCCCGCCGACCTCGTCTTCGCGGGAACGCCGCGGCGCGCGTTCGTCGCGCTCGGCCACGAGAACGCCCTCGAGGTGATCGAGCCCGCCGCGCCGCACGCCGCGCATGCGCGCGTGGCGATCGCAGGCAAGGAGCCGCGCGCGCTGGCGACCGACGGAACCCGCGTCTACGCCGCCATCTTCCAGAGCGGCAACTCCACCACGGTGGTGCCCGCCGACCGCGTGTCCTCGGCTGCGCTCAGCCCCTACCCCGGTGCACCGAACCCGCCGCCGAACGCGGGCGCAGGCTTCGACCCGCCGATGGACCCGGCGCTGCCGCCGCCGCCGCCCACCGGCGTCATCGTGCGCCGCGATGGTGCCGGACGGTGGCGCGACATGAACGGCGCCGACTGGACCACGGCCGTGACCTGGGGCGTGCTCGACCATGACGTCGCCATCGTCGACGCGCAGTCGCACGCGGTCACGCACGCAGGCGGCGCGTTCACCGCGTCGACGGCGCTCGCCCCGCTGCCGGACGGACGCGTGCTTGCCATCGGCATGGATTCGCGCAACGAGCTGCGATTCGAGAAGCACATCCAAGGGGTGTTCGTCCGGTCGCTGGCCTCGGTGCTCGACCCTGCCTCCGCCACGCTCGCCGCGCCGTTCGACCTGAACCCGCACCTCGACTACGCCGTCCGCAGCATCCCGATGCCGGCGCGCACCGCGTCGGTCGGCGATCCGCGCGGCCTGGCCGTCACCGCGGACGGCACGCGCGCATACGTGTCGGGCATGGGGTCATCGAACGTGGCGATGGTCGACACCGCCACCGGCGCACGCCTCGCGACCGCGCCCGCCGCGACCGGCGCCACGGGCCTCGCGCTCGACGAAGCACGCGGGCTGCTCTACGTGGCCAGCCGGTTCGACGGTGCGGTGTCGGTGCTGCGCGCCGACACGCTGGCGACGCTCGGCACGGCGCGCTACTTCGACCCGACGCCCTTCGTCATCGGCCGCGGGCGGCCGTTCCTGTTCGACACCCACCTCACCTCGGGCCTCGGGCAGGCTTCGTGCGCCACCTGCCACTTCGACGCACGCACCGACGGGCTGCCGTGGGACCTCGGCAACCCCGCCGGCCCCGAGGCCGCGTTCGACCAGGTGTGCTTCGGCCCCAACGGCCAGGCCGGCGAACTGGACTGCTCGCCGTGGCACCCCGTGAAGGGCCCGATGATCGGCCAGACGCTCGTGGGCATGTCCGGCACCGAGCCCTTCCACTGGCGCGGCGACCGCGCGTACATCGCCACCTTCGCGCACACCGCGCACAACCTGCAGGGCGCGGACGGCGACATGACCGAGGAGCAGCTCAAGCACATGCAGGACTACCTGGCCTCCATCGCGCAGGCACCCAGCCCGCTGCGCACGCTCGAGGGCGGGTTCCTCCAGCAGGTGGAGGGCGGCGACCCCGCGCACGGCAAGGCGCTCTTCGAGGCATCGCACGGCGCTTCGCTCAGCTGCATCGACTGCCATGGCGGCCCGCTCGGGAGCGGCGCATTCGTCGTGCGGCAGGACCTCTCGGGAGACGACCAGCTCTTCGCGGTGCCGCACCTCTCGCCGATGCGCGACAAGCGCGGGTTCGAGTCGCTGGCCTCCGGCACAAACCTGCGCGGCTCGGGCTTCGGCCACGACGGCACCTCGCCGACGCTCGTCGACTTCCTTGGCACGCCCGGAACGCACTTCAACGCCACCCTTCCCGGCGGCGCGCAGTCCGCGCGCGACCTGGCCGCGTTCATCCTGTCCTGGGACGCAAGCGAGCACCCGGCGGCCGCAGGCAACCCGCTGCTCGGCACTCACCCATCGGTGGGCGCGCAGGTCACCGTCCGCAACGACAGGCCCGGATCGCTTGCACGCCGGGATCGGCTGCTCGCCATCGCCGCCGCGGGCAAGTCCGAGCTCGTGGCGCACGCGACGCCCGCGGACGAGGAGCGCGCCTACCTGCTGATGGGCGGCATGCTGCTCTCCGACCGCATGGGCGACTCCACCACGGTTGCCGCGCTCGACGCCGCCGTGGCGCTCGGCACGCCGGTCACCTGGACGCTGGTGCCCGTCACCACGGGGCTTCGAGCGCTCGACCGAGACGGCGACGGCATCCGAAACGGCGACGAGCGCGACGCATGCAGCGACCCCGCCGACCCCGCGAGCGTGCCCGGAAGTCCCGGCCGTTGCCGCGCGGACCTCGCGCACGGCGACCGGCGAATCGATGGCGCCGACCTCGCCGTGCTGCTTGCGGCGTGGGCATCGGCAGGAGGCCCCGCCGACCTCACCTGCGACGGTGCGGTCGACGGAGCCGATCTGTCGATGCTGCTTGGCTCCTGGGGAGCATGCACGCCCTGAGGCGCGCGCGCATCACTCGGGGCACGGACCCCAGCTCGACTGTTCATGCGGGTGCGCGGAAACGTCGGCGAAATCCATGCCGCGCCCGACACCCCCGACACCCCCAATTCTCATCCACTCCGCAATACGGCGTCCGGAAACCCGCGCGCCCGCCCCGGTTTGGGGCCCGCCGGCCCCGCTACACTCCTCCGTCTCGGGCTGTAGCGCAGTTTGGCTAGCGCGTTTGACTGGGGGTCAAAAGGTCGTGGGTTCAAATCCCGCCAGCCCGACTCCTCACTTCGAAGCCGAAGGCCAATGCGCCTTCGGCTTCGGCGTTTCGGGGTCGGCCTGCGCGCCGCTGCGCGGTGCGGCGGCCTCCGGCCGCTCGGGATTCGTGGCCGTATGCGACGGCATCAATCACCTCGGCGACGGCTCAACTCACAGCCGAAAAGGTCTTGACAGCCTGTGACTTATAGTTTACAATCCGAAAGGAATGGAGGTTCGCCGGTATCAAGCCCCGGACGGCACCGACCCGTTCGGCCTTTGGCTTGCTTCGCTCGCCGACGCACGTGCAAGGGCTGCAGCCCTTGTACGGATCGCGAGAGTCAGCGCGGGCAACCTCGGCGGTGGAGACAAGCGTCGCCAGGGCCGAGATATTGAAACCGCGCGGAACAGACTGCTGGACTTCAAGCGAAGACCCACCACATGACCGTCCAATCACCTTCCATCTCCCATGACGATGCCGTCGTCCGCGAACTCCGTGACGATCCCGCGCTGGCCGCGGAGTACCTCCGGGCAGCGATCGCCGATACAGACGAGCCCCGCGTGCTCCTCGTGGCGCTCCGCCAGCTGGCGCAAGCGCATGGCATGCCCGCCGTCGCGCGGCGTGCGAAGATCGAGCGAGAGAGCCTCTATCGAGCGCTTTCATCGAAAGGCAACCCCCGGCTATCCACGCTCGTTGCCATCCTGCGGGGCGTGGGGCTGGCACTCTCGATCGAACCCCGCGGCATCAAGGCTGCACCACATCGGCGCGTACGGGTCGTGCGGCGAAAGTCGCGCACGAAGGGCGCTACCCGGGCGGCGTGACCGGAACCGCCGGCTGCGCCGGCTCCACCCTGCAGCACCGCCACCGCCCGCAGCGCGGGCACGGCATCAGCTTGCATGGCCGCCCGGCGGCGCCCACGCGAATCCACGGATAAGGGAACCGATGCCCGCAACGAAGGCAACGCGCCGTCCAAGTCCGCGCGGAGCGTTCGTGCAGGCCGGTCGAAGCCTTTCGCAGCCAGCGAAGCATGGGCGCTCAGCGCGACCGTGACATGCGGAACACGAGCGGCGCCTCCGCGGGCTTCCCTTCCTGGGCGCGCGGCTCGACGGTGAGCACCAGCATGTCGGTGCCATCGAGCGCGTAGGTGACGCGCGCGAGCGGACCGGCGTTGGCCTTCGCCGGATCGGCCACGGGCACGAAGGTGGCGCTGCCGGCGCCCGCGCGCTCGAGCACCAGCTCCATGGGCTCGGTGCGCTTGGGGTCGGGCTCGAAGTTGCCGTGCACGTGCATCTGCCGGAGGACGACGCGGTCCTTCTCGGCGACCACCTGCGTGAACTCGTAGAACGGCACCGCGCCGTTGCCCAGGATCCGCCGGAACGACCCGAGCATCGATGCACCGCGCGGCGCCATCCAGTGCTCCTCGATCATCGCGCCGTTGGCCTGCTGCTGCGTCCATGCGCCTGCCATGAACGCAAGCGGCTCGAGCGCCGCGGCGGGGCGAGGGCCGGCCGGAGCGACCGCGGACGCAGCAGTGGATGGCGAGCCGCCGGACGTCGCCGGGGCAGGAGCATGGCAGGACGCGAGGACAAGCGCCGCGGATCCGAGGAACGTGAACGATGATCGCATGGCCCGGCACTCTATCGGAACGCAAGCGGACCACGCCACGCCCCAAGGAAACGCCCCCGTGCCCGGAGGCACGGGGGCGGGGTTTCCGCGAAAGGACGCGATCGCAGATCAGCGCCGCCGGCGCGATCCGACGATGCCTGCCGCGCCGAGCAGCGCGAGCGCGCCGGGGGCGGGGACGACGG
>Ga0192647_102008_pt1 | contig 12936 bp, 13 predicted proteins | sample LauGreFa1BDMLBSN_2_FD_133046 | JGI IMG/M metagenome (GOLD analysis project Ga0192647, IMG submission 133046) | Freshwater lake microbial communities from Lake Michigan, USA - Fa13.BD.MLB.SN - reassembly | ecosystem: Environmental > Aquatic > Freshwater > Lake | place: Lake Michigan, USA...
GCCCTTCCATGCTCAGATTGCGGATCGTCGAACCCGCATACTCAATCGCATGACCGGTCGCACCGTCGACGCCGATCTGCGCGATCAACGCGAGAATCACGTCTTTTGCAGTGACACCGAATCCCAATGCACCGTCGATGGTGACGCGCATGGCCTTGGGTTTGCGTTGCCAAAGCGCCTGCGTCGCCATCACATGTGCGAATTCGGAAGCGCCGACGCCGTAAGCGAGGCAGCCGAAGGCGCCGTGCGTCGACGTGTGCGAATCATTGCCGATGACAAAAAGCCCCGGCTGGATGATGCCCTGCTCGGGCGGCACAATGTGCATGATGCCCTGCTGCTCATGTGCCATGCCGAACAACGTGACACCGTATTTGTTCGCCATGTCCTGCATGTCGATCACCATATTGCGGATACCGGCATCGGGGATTCCATCCGTGCCCTTGGCACGGCCGGTGGTCGGCACATAGTGATCGGTGAAGGCGTAGATCTGGCCTGGCTTTAGCACCTTGCGCCCGGTTTTCTCCAGCTCGGTAAACGCATGCAGCGTGTTTTCCTGGGCAAGTGCGACGTCGACATACATCAGCGACTCACCTTCGTCGGTGAGAATATGGTGCGAGTTCCAGAGTTTCTCGATGATCGATTGCGGATTGTTCATGAAACCTTGTTCCGGTTATTGCAGTTGTTCGTTGTTGATCAGAGCAATTCACGCACGTCGGTGAAATGCCCTTTTAAGGCTGCAGCGGCAGCCATCGCTGGACTCACCAGATGCGTGCGCCCGCCCGGCCCCTGACGATTACGGAAATTGCGGTTTGACGTAGATGCGCAGCGCTCGCCCGGCTTCAGCTGGTCGCCGTTGATGGCGGTGCACAGCGAGCAACCCGGGTCACGCCATTCAAAACCGGCGGCGATGAGAATCTTGTCGAGGCCCTCCTGCTCTGCCTGTGCCTTGACCCGCTTCGATCCCGGCACCACCCAGGCCGGCACCACGGCCTTGCCGCGCTTCGCCACTTCAGCGGCGGCGCGTACATCCTCGATCCGGCTGTTGGTGCAGGATCCGATAAACACGCGATCAATCTTGATGTCCTGCAGGGCCATACCGGCCTGCAGACCCATGTAATCGAGCGCCATGGTCCAGTCGCTGCGTTTGCGCTCATCCGGAGCATTACGCGGGTCCGGCACATTGCTGCTGACCGGTCCGGCCATTTCGGGATTCACGCCCCAGGTCACCATGGGTTCAATCCGAGCGGCATCCAGCGTCACTTCACGGTCAAATGCCGCACCATCCTCGGTCGGCAGCGCCAGCCAGCGCGCCATCGCCTCATCCCATGCGGCCCCTTTCTTCGGTGCATACGGGCGGCCATCCATGTAGGCATAGGTCGTATCGTCGGGCGCAATCATGCCGCAGCGCGCACCCGCTTCGATCGACATATTGCAGACGGTCATGCGGCCTTCCATGCTCATCGCCGCAAAGGTACTGCCGGCGTATTCGATGGCATGACCAACGCCGCCCGCGGCGCCGATCTTGGCGATCACCGCAAGGATGATGTCCTTGGGTGAGACGCCGAAGCCGAGCTTGCCGTTGACGGTGATGCGCAGTTTTTTCGGCTTGCGCTGCCAGGTCGTCTGCGTCGCCATCACATGCGTCATGTCCGATGCGCCCATGCCGAAAGCAATCGCACCGAAGGCGCCATGCGTGGAGGTATGCGAATCGGCGCCGGCAATCAGCAGGCCCGGCTGGGTGATGCCCTGCTCCGGCGGCACGATGTGCAGGATGCCCTGACCCGGATCATCAAAGCCGAACAACTTGATGCCGTGCAACTTGGTGTTGTCATGCTGCGCGATCACCATGTTGCGGATTTCATCAACGGCGATGCCGGCGATGCCCTTCTCGCGGCCGGTGGTCGGCACATAGTGATCGGTGAAGGCAAACACCTGATGCGGCCGGGCGACGGACTGGTTGCGCCGTTTCAGCGCAGCAAACGCATGTGATGAGCCTTCATGGATCAGTGCGCGATCCACATAGAGCAGAATTTCGCCCTCTTCCTCGGACACGACGTGGCTGTCCCAGATTTTGTCAAACATCGTGCGGGCGGTCATTGCAGGCTTCCTTGAGACTGTTGCAGCATTACTTGATCATGCCGAGGTCACCGAGAATCGTACGGTAATCGGCGTATTCGGCATCAAACTGCTTGCGCGTCTGCGCGCTGTTCAGATAGTTCGCTTCCCAGGTATTCTGTTCCAGCGCCTCTTTCCAGGCGGGCGTGGCCACGACCTTCGACAGAACACCTTCCCACCAGGCGATCTGCGCGGCCGTCATACCTTTGGGCCCAATGACCCCTCGCCAGGTATCCATCACCGCCTTGAAACCCTGCTCAGTCCAGGTCGGTATCTCGGCGTAGGGACCATCCATGCGTTTGGGGGCGAGAACGCCAACGACCCTGACCTGGCCAGCCTGCATCAGGCGCACCACCGACGACATTGATCCGGTATGAGCATCGATATGCCCTCCCAGCAATGCTGTCACTGCATCGCCGCCGGAGCCCAAGACCACAGCTTTGAGTTTGCGTGGATCAACGCCAGCGGCCTTGGCCACCAACGCATAAGCCATGTGATTGACGCTACCCAGCGTGGTCGGCGTTGACACTGCCAGGGACTGCGGGTCCTTGCGCAGTTGATTGATAAAATCACGCCCGGTTTTGATTGGCGAATCGGCGCGCACCGCAATCAATGAATATTCGCTGAACAGATTGGCGATCGGAGTCACGTCTTGGTATTTGACCGTGCCGCGCCCATTAATATCGTTGGCAATAATGTTCGGCGAATTTATCGCAACAAAATGCGCATCGCCTGCGTGCTGATTCAGATAAACAAGCGAAACAGCTCCTCCACCGCCAGGCTTGTTGTTGACTGTGACCGGCACGCCGGCCAGTGCATTTTCCTGGATGATTTTCTGCAGCAGACGTGCGGTGCGGTCGATACCGCCGCCGGGCGTCGTGGGCACGACGATTTCGATGGGCTTGTCGGGCCTCCAGACCTGCGCATGGGTAGCCATGACAACACCAAAACTCAAAACGGACAGCAACACAGTCCGGATCATTGCCTGCACTCCTTGCCTGTGTCGCCGGGTTACGGACCGATTACCAGCCCGCAATCAGTTCGGCGCCGGGTTTGACGTCGCCGCGCTCAACCCGGAGTACGAGTTCGTTCATTTTGGCGTGCAGCGGCGCGAGCACGCCGATATAGGCGCCGCGCTCGGCAACATATCCATTGATGAATTCGGTTTCGGTACGGCGCCCCTTGAACATGTCCTGCGCCATCGAAGGCCGCTGTTCGTCGGAACGCTTTTTGGCGCCTTCGACAAGGATTTCCTCGATACCGGCCAGCGCATCGCGATTACCCTCGCCTGCGAGTGCGAGCATTTCCGGTTCCATGCCGAGCATGCGCTCCAGTGAATAACCCAGCGCCTGGCCGACGCGCACCGATTGCGAACCCAGACGGATTGACACCGAGCGCGGACCATCTGCTGCATCGCGCTGGTTACCGGAAAGACCAGTCGCAGCGCACAATCCATTGCGCATGGCATTCACCGTCAGCTTGGACCAGCGCTCTCCCCACAGATTGGTGGTGACCTTGGAGCTGTCAGCCGCCCGCAGCATATCAGCCACTTCCTGTGCGCGTTTTGTGACCCGGCCATGCGGTTCACCGACGCGGAACACGGTGTGCTTGTCGCCACCCAAGGGCACGGTGCGCTTGATTTTTCCCGGTGCATACAGCTCGGCAGCGACCAGACTGGCGATACAGCCCATCGTCTTGCCCCAGCCGACGATGGCAGCGATGCGCTCTTCGTTGATGCAGTTCTGCAGCGATACGCAGAAACCGTCCGGCGCAAGGTAAGGCTTGATCAGGTGCGTCGCCCATTCGGTGTCATAGGATTTGACGCAGATAAACGCGATGTCGACCGGACGCTGTTTGCAGAACTGCTGCACTTCAGTGAGGTGAATGGCATTTACCTTCACCACATGCGTTTCTTCCGGTGTCATCCCTGACAGATGCAGTCCGTGCTCACGCATGGTCTCGACATGTTCTGGCCAGGGATCGATCAACGTGACGTCATGACCGGCACGGGTCAAATGACCGCCGGCGATACCGCCAATAGCACCGGCACCGACTACGACTATGCGCTTACCCATTATAATAATCCAATTAAATCAATTGCTTAATACAAATACCCGATCAAAGCTTGGCGATGATCGCTTCGGCAAAACCCTTGGTGCCGGCGGTGCCACCCAGATCACGGGTGACCTGTTTCTTTTCGGCCAGCACCGCAGTCATCGCAGCATCGATACGATTGGCGGCATCGTTCTCGCCGATGTGACGCAGCATCAGCACGCCGGAAAGAATCATCGCCATCGGATTGGCAATGTCCTTGCCAGCAATATCCGGCGCAGTGCCGTGCACGGCCTCGAACATCGCGCAATCAGGACCGATGTTGGCGCCCGGAGCCACACCAAGACCGCCGACCAGACCGGCGGCGAGGTCGGAAACGATATCGCCGAACAGATTGGCCAGCAGCAGGCCGTCAAACGATTCCGGCTTGATCACCAGCTCCATGCACAGCGCGTCGATGACGCGGGAATCGCAGATGATGTCCGGGAAATCCTTGGCAACGTCCTGCCCCACTTTGAGAAACAGGCCATCGGTCATTTTCATGACGTTGGCCTTGTGACCGATGGTCATCTTGCGACGGCCGGTTTTTTTCAGGTATTCGAAACCGTATCGTGCGCAGCGCTCAGTGGCACCGCGGGTGATGCGCTTGATCGCCTCAGCAGTGTTTTCATCGACCATGCGCTCGTTGCCGACATAAAGGTCTTCGCTGTTTTCACGGAAGATCACCAGGTCGACGTTCTGGTAGCGCGAGGACACGCCCGGGTAATTCTTGATCGGACGCACGTTGACGAACAGCTTAAGTTCCTTGCGCAGCGCGATGGCAATGCTGGGGTAATCGGCGCGCGATTCCTTGCCGTCCTTCATGCGTTCGATGTTGATGCGGTAGTTGCCGCCGAACGGGGTCTGCGTCGGACCTTTCAGCGCCAGCTTGTTACGCTCGATCGACTCAAGCACGCTGACCGGCAGCGGCGTGCCGAATTCCTTCTCCGCGCGCAGGCCGACCAGCGCCTCTTCGAATTCCACTTTCGCACCCGACGCCTTGATGATGGCGCAGGTGGCGCCGACGACTTCCGGACCGATGCCGTCGCCGGGCACCACGGTAACTTTATTCAAAACGCATTCTCCAGATCAGCAAATTTAAAATTCAAAGGTAAATACAAAGACGCTTAACTTTCGTCGCCTTTGCTACCCAGCTTGCGTAGCATGGGCATTACAAAAGGCAGCGCCACGGAAATGACCGACATTGCCAGCAAGGTCACCGTGATGCCGCTGTTGTAGAAGATCTTCAACTCGCCGCCCGAGATGGTCATCGCCTGGCGGAAAGACTGCTCCATGATGCCGCCGAGCACCAGCGACAGCACGAGGGGCGCTACCGGGATATCGAGCTTGCTGAAGACATAACCGATCAAGCCGAAAATCAGGATCAACCACAGGTCAACCGTGCTGCCGTTAATGGCATAGGCACCGATAACCGAAATAGCGACGATCAGCGGATACAGAATGCCGACAGGAATATAAAGCAGCCGCACGAACAGACCAATCAGCGGCAGGTTCAGGATCACCAGCATGATGTTGCCGACGTACATGCTGTTGATCAGACCCCACACAAGATCGGGCCGGTTCTGGAACAGCAGCGGGCCCGGCTGCACGCCGTACATGATGAAGGCACCGAGCATTACCGCCGTCGCCCCGCCGCCGGGCACACCCAGCGTCAGCAGAGGCACCAACGCGCCTGCGGTATCGGAGTTATTGGCCGATTCCGGGCCGGCAACGCCTTCGATGGCGCCGTGACCAAACTCCTCCGGATGCTTCGACATCCGTTTCTCGGTGGTATACGACATGATTGAGGCAATGGTGCCGCCGGCACCCGGTAATACGCCGATCACAAAGCCGATGATGCCGCCGCGCCAGATCGGGCCGATCGAGCGCTGCCATTCCTCTTTGGTCAGCCAGAGCTTGCCGGTAATTTTCATCGCCTCGGCGGAAGTGCCGCGGTAGATATCTTCCAGGCCACGGAACACTTCGGCCATGGCAAAAAGACCGACGACGACCACGACGAAACCAACGCCGTCCTGGAATTCCGGAATACCCATGGTGTAACGCGCCTGGCCGCTTTGAAGATCGATGCCAATGGTGGCGATCATCAAACCGAAGATCGTCGCGATAACGCCCTTCGCAGGTGATTCGCCGGTCAGCGTCGATACAGCAGTCATTGCAAACAGCATCAGCGTGAAATATTCAGCAGGACCGAATTTCAGCGCCATCGAGGCCAGCGGCACGGCAAACAGCGTGAGGCCAATGACACCGATGGTGCCGGCAATGAACGAACCGATCGCCGAAACGGCCAGGGCCGCCCCAGCGCGTCCCTTACGTGCCATTTCATAACCATCAATCGAAGTCATCACCGAGGCCGCCTCACCCGGGGTACGGATCAGGATCGCCGTGGTTGAACCGCCGTATTTGGCACCGTAATAGATGCCGCAGAGCATGATCAGCGCCGAGGTCGGATTCATGCCGTAGGTGATCGGAATCAGCAGCGCAATGCCGGCCGAAGGTCCGATGCCCGGCAACACCCCGATGATGGTGCCCATCAGCACACCGAGGAAGGTGTACCAGAGATTCATCGGCTCCATGCAGACAGCGAAGCCGTTAAGGATGTGGGTCAAGGTTTCCATGGCGGCCTCAGAACGGCAGGATGCCGGGCGGCAGATTCACGCCCAGCAACTTGGTGAACATGAAGTAGCTGATCACCGCGAACAACACGCTGGTCAGCACATTCATCAGCCAGCGGTTGCGGTTGAAAGCCACGGTCAGCGCCAGCAGATACAGCGCTGTCGAGATGATGAAGCCCAGCACCTCAAAGGTGCCGATATACAGCGCAGTCCACACTGCAATACCGACGACCAGCCAGTGATGTTTGTCCCACTTGGGTTCGGTCGACGCATCCCCTTTTTCGGCCGAAATCTTTGCCTTGGCCGAGTTGCGGATGATTTCGGCGAGCAGCATGGCTGCACCAAGCAGCAATCCGACGCCAAGCATCCGGGGAAAAGCTTTTGGCCCCAGCGGATCACCCAGTTCCAGCGTAGGGATCTGCGCGGTCGCCCAGAAATAAACGCCGGCCAGCACCAGCGTGCAGGTCAGAATAATGCGATCAGCCATTATTGTTTTGCTCCTCCGAAAATCGGCTTGATTGTCGTCAATGCGGCTGCAGGATTGGTCTTGCCGGCTTGTGGCGCCCTGCGCATTGCGTGTGTTTCGCAGCGCGAAATCTTAACCGAGTTCGACTGGGGTGTGTTGAAGCACTGCGCCCAAGTGGCCGGATCGTGGACCCGCATAAACCCATGCATCCGCAGTCTTGCTGGCACCGTTAAAGTGCGATTGGGATCTTCACTTGCCCCGCAGTGCAAAACGGTTGTCCGATGGAGCCATGCGTGTTTACAGATGAAATCGTGAATACACTGCTCAGTCGCAAAGGATTTGAGAGGTTACCTCCGAGCTTCAGACCGCAACAGCTGCCCAATTCAAGAATAATCGCAACATAACTACCCGGTCTTGGCATCACCGAAAACTCTGCAATCAACTGTTTTTAAATGATTTTTTATAAGACTTAATAATGAGCCTCCGCAGCGCCCGTCTACACAAGTAACCATCTCAATAGTCGCCAAGCCCGACTTTATTCCGGACCAAGGAAACCGGTGCAGAACAACAATCCGCTGCGGCACGTTTACAATCCGTTATTCGCCGGCGTCCGTCGAAGCCGGCTTTTACTTTTTGCCTCAGGCCCCCATGAACGATCGCAGCCCCGCTTCCGTAGTTGACCGCATCCGCAACGCCCTCGGCCCACAGGCCGTGCTCACCGATACTGCGGACCTTGAGCCCTATGTCGTGGACTGGCGCGGCGTTTACCGCGGTGACGCGGCCGCAGTGGTGCGCCCCGCCAATACCGCCGAAGTCGCCGCGGTAATGAAGATCTGCGCTGAATCCGGCACACCGGTCGTCCCCCAAGGCGGCAATACGGGCATGTGCGGCGCGTCAGTGCCGAATGCAGGCGGCGGCGAAATCGTGCTGACGCTGTCGCGCATGAACAAGGTGCTCGACGTCGATCCGATGAACAACACGCTGACCGCGGAGGCAGGTTGTGTGCTGGCTACCATCCAGCAGGCGGCATCCGATGCCAACCGGCTGTTTCCGCTGAGCCTCGGTGCTGAAGGCAGTTGCCAGATCGGCGGCAATCTGTCGACCAATGCCGGTGGCGTGAACGTGCTGCGTTACGGTAATACCCGCGACCTGGTACTGGGTGTAGAGGTTGTTCTGCCCGACGGCCGCATCTGGAACGGACTCCGGGGTCTGCGCAAGGACAATACCGGCTACGACCTCAAACATCTGTTCATTGGCGCCGAAGGCACACTGGGCATCATTACCGCGGCAACGCTGAAACTGTTCCCCCGCCCTGCCGCCAATGCCACTGCATGGATGGCCGTGGCGCATCCGGAAGCAGCACTGAAACTACTGGCGCTGATGCGCCGCCACTGCAATGACCGCATCACGGCCTTCGAACTGATCTCACGGCACAGCTTGGAACTGGTATGGAAGCATGTGCCCGGCACCCGCGACCCGATCGCCGAGCCGCACCCCTGGTATGTACTGACCGAACTCGCCGACGCCGGCAATGAACAGACCCTGCGCGCCGATCTGGAGGCAGCACTGGAAGAAGCGCTGCAGCAGTCGTTGGTGGATGACGTCGTCATCGCAGAAAACCGCACACAGGCCCAGGCCCTGTGGCATATGCGTGAATCGATCCCCGAAGGCGCTCGGCAGGAGCCGGTGATGGTGTACCGGCATGACATTGCCGTTGCCGTGGGGCGCATTCCTGAATTCATCCGCGAAGCGCAGGCCGCCCTGGAAGCGCGTTTCCCCGGTGTGCGGTTGATTTGCTTCGGCCATCTGGGCGACGGCAACCTGCATTACAACGCCTATCTTCCGGAACGCCTGCGTTCGGATGCCGCAGCCCGCGATGCGCATGACGTGACTGAAACGGTGTACGACATCGTGAAGCAGTACGGCGGAAGCTTCAGCGCCGAGCATGGCATCGGCCTGTCCAAGGTCGCCGAACTCGCGCATTACAAGAACCCGGTCGAGCTGGATCTAATGCGCACCGTCAAGCGTGCGCTCGATCCGAAGGGCCTGATGAATCCTGGTAAGGTTCTTTAAGCTGCTGCGACAAACAGGCCGATCACGCAGAACAAAGCTGCGGACCAGACCAGTGAGCGCAGCAGCGGCCGGTCATAAAGATAGGCCAGCGTATAGATGATCCTGAAACCGACAAAAGCGATGGCGAGCATGTCGATCGTGCCCTGCCGGCCACCGGCCAGTTGTGCGATGATCACCGCCGCGGCGAACAGCGGAAACGCTTCGAAAGCATTGAGCTGCGCCCAGTAGGCGCGCTGCTGGCGAGGTGGCAACTGCTCGACACCGGCCCGCGGGGCCGCATTATCGTAAGTGCGGCGCCACTTGGAAGCGACCGTGGGCCAGTAAGGCAGCATGCCGGCGACAAGGATCATCCAATAGGCGGTGGTCATGGGGGCACTCTCCGTAACAGGCTGGTCAGGTGTAAACAGCGGGAATTCAGGAATGGTTGCGGAACTAAATACGGGACAATTTAGCCCAAGGAGTCATTATGAGTGAAAAGATCAAAAAGACCGACGCAGAATGGAAAGCCCAACTGACGCCCCAGCAATTTGAGGTGGCGCGCCGCAGGGGCACTGAGCGGGCCTTTACCGGCGAATATTGGGATAACCATGAGAACGGCGTCTACCGCTGCGTCTGTTGTGGCGCCGAACTGTTCAACGCTTCGGAAAAATTCGAATCCGGCACCGGCTGGCCTAGCTTCTGGCAGCCTGCAGTATCCGAAAATGTGGCGACCGAGGAAGACAACGGCTTTTTCATGACGCGCACCGAGGTTTTGTGCAACCGCTGCGATGCGCATCTGGGTCACGTATTCGAAGATGGCCCTAAGCCGACCGGCCTGCGTTACTGCATCAATTCGGCGGCGCTCAAGTTCGAGAAAAAGTGAACCGCGCCACACGTCGCGCCTTTGATCAGGCGGCCGCAGCCCTGATTGCCGAGTTCGAACGAACCGGACCCTACCCCGATCAGGAAGTTACACCGCCAATACTCGCCGAAGTCATCCGGGAATGCCTGGAAACTTGCCGTCAGGTGGATGCGGAGGAACTGGAACTGCCGCTGGAAGAAATCGATGAACTCGGCAGCAGCGCGCTGGAGTGCCTGTCGGACATGGGCCTGTGGGCATGGCAACTGAAGCTCGACGACCATCGCGCTGCAGTCGAGGATCTGGCGCTGGATATGGCACTCTGGACCGCCAAACAAGGCGGTGAAATTACTGTCCTTGAACCCGCGGTCAACGCCCTCGCTCGTGAAGCTGATCGGACCCGCGATGCGGCAGCACTCAAAGCCCTTTTTGAGCGTGCCTGCAGCCTGATCGCACAGGTGGCGCCGGCAATCACCGAAAGCAGTGATCTCGCCGATCTGCAGCCCTGGCTGACGCTACATTTCAACTGCGCGATCATTGCTACGCGGACCCAGAAGCCGGATCTGATGAATGCGGCCTATGATCTTCTGGAATCCCATATTCCGGAGCATTGCCGGGCTTTTTACGCCGAAGGGGTCCGTGAATCGTCAAAACCGGCCTATGGCCCACAGGTCGGTGCCTTAATGCGAGAGCGCCTCGCAAAATGGACGGCCTGATGACAAGCATGGATAATGACCGGTCATGAAATTCCTGTTTGATATTTTCCCGGTCATCCTGTTTTTTGCCGCTTTCAAGCTGTACGGCATTTACATTGCGACGACAGTGGCGATCGTGGCCACAGTGTTTCAGATCGCATGGAGCTGGTTCAAGCATCGCAAAGTCGAAAACATGCAATGGATCAGCCTCGCGCTGATTGTCGTTTTTGGCGGTGCCACGCTGCTTCTCCAGGACGAGACCTTCATCAAGTGGAAACCGACGGTGCTCTACTGGCTGTTTGCCTCGGTACTGATCGTTTCCCATCTGTTTTTCAACAAGAACTTCATCCGCTCGATGATGGAGCAGCAGGTCAGCGCACCTGACCCGGTCTGGACCAAACTGCTGTTCGGCTGGGTCGGTTTTTTTACTGTGATGGGCGTCCTCAATCTTTATGTCGCCTTCAACTATTCGACCGACACCTGGGTCAGTTTCAAGCTCTTTGGCGGCATCGGCCTGATGCTGCTATTTGTTCTGGGGCAAGCATTTGTGCTGGCCCCGCACATGAAGGAAAAGAGCGGCGAATGATCCTGCGCCCGACCGGATCATGACCGTTGCCGATACCATCCGCGGGAAACTCGCCCTGCTTGAACCGGAATCGATCGAATTACTGGATGAATCAGGCCAGCATATCGGTCACGAAGGTGCCAAGGGGGGCGGCGGGCATTACCAGCTGATTATTGTGTCGCAGGCTTTTGCCCATAAACCACTGCAGTCACGGCACCGCATGGTGTATGAGGCGTTGGGCGGGATGATGCACAAGGAAATCCACGCACTCGCCATCAAGGCGTATGCTCCGGACGAAATATGACCATGAACACCCTGACAGGAGTTGTTGCCATGCCCAAGAAAACGTCCTTTACCCTGCTGCTCGCAGTCACTGCGGCTTTTGCGACAACTGCCGCCTTCGCTCAGGTGGCCAAGGTCAACGGGGTATCCATCCCCCAATCGCGTTCTGACATTCTGCTGAAGGAAGTCACCTCACAAGGCCGTCCGGATTCCCCCGAACTGCGCACGATGATCAAGCAGGAACTGGTCAGCCGTGAGGTCATGGCCCAGGAAGCCGTCAAAATGGGCTTGAACAAGAATCCGGAAGTCAGCGCACAGCTCGATATCGCCCGCCAGAACGTCTTGGTCGGGGCCTTCCTCAACGAAGCCGCGAAGCGCAATGTGCCCAGCGAAGATGCCTTGAAAAAAGCCTACGAACGCTTCAAGGACAGCCCCGCCGCCAATGAATACAGGGCACGTCACATTCTCGTTGCCAGCGAGGCCGAAGCCAAGGAAATCATCACCCGCCTGAAGGCCGGCGCCGATTTCGCCAAGATTGCGGCAGAGAAATCCATCGATGAGGGCACAAAAGCCCAGGGCGGAGACCTGAACTGGTCGCCGCCGGCACGCTATGTCCGCCCGTTTGCCGAAGCCCTGGCTCGCCTCAAAAAGGGCGACATGACGGAGGCCCCGGTGCAGACCAACTTCGGCTGGCACGTGATCCGCCTCGAAGACATTCGTCCGCTGAGCTATGAGGCGATCAAGCCCCAGTTGCAGCAGGTCGTTCAGCGTGAAAACGTGCAGAAAGTTGTCGAAGACCTTCGCGCCAAGGCAAAAGTCGAATAAGCAGCACACGCAGCCGCAACGTAGATGACCTTCTGATTCTGCGCGCAATAAAAAACCCGGGATTGAGCCGGGTTTTTTTACGTCTGTCGCCATTCGGATTGCCGTCGCATCAGATCGTGAGCACTGCCAAGGCAGATCAATGGCCTTAAAGACAAAAGAAAAAGCCCGACCTCATCGAGGCCGGGCTTTTCCGGTATGGGTGCCTGACAATGTCCTACTTTCACACGGGTAGTCCGTACTATCATCGGCGCTGAGTCGTTTCACGGCCCTGTTCGGAATGGGAAGGGGTGGGACCAACTCGCTATTGTCGTCAGGCATAGCTGTTTGGCTATACATGCAGCACACCAATGTGC
>Ga0192647_102015_pt1 | contig 12912 bp, 9 predicted proteins | sample LauGreFa1BDMLBSN_2_FD_133046 | JGI IMG/M metagenome (GOLD analysis project Ga0192647, IMG submission 133046) | Freshwater lake microbial communities from Lake Michigan, USA - Fa13.BD.MLB.SN - reassembly | ecosystem: Environmental > Aquatic > Freshwater > Lake | place: Lake Michigan, USA...
AGTGTGGGGGAAAAGGTATTTGTGAGCATGGCAGCAGAAGAAATGAGTGCATCAGGTGCAAGGGCAGAAGTACTTGCGAACATAACATGCGAAGGTGAGTGGACAAACTCCCATGCGCGCACATATGTTGTCAATCTTGAAAGGTACTCTTGCAAGGAATGCAAAGGCGCAGGCATTTGCGAGCATCTGCGGAGGAAGGCCCGATGCAAGGAGTGTTCGCTTCAGCAGCAGCCAATGCCGCCCCCATCTTCCAACTCCCGCGCCTTGCCTCCTCCACCCACAGCAGCCGCATCGGCGTTGTCAGCTGATGCCGAAAAAAACGTCGTGGTGCTGCGCGACTGGAGCTTCGGCGAACTCAAACAAACTCAAACAAACAGCAACCACCTTGGCTTCTGCGTTGTCGGAACGCTTGTGTACCACCCCCGCACCAACCCCATGTCGTTCGGCTTGGAGTTCCATTCCTCGGAGATTCGCGGCATCCACAGCAACGGCATAGTCGTATCCAGGAACATGTCGCTGTACCGCTTGGAGGGCCCAGCTGACCCCGCACGATACAATGCGCAGGCGCGCCTGGCGGCCATCATGCAGCCCCTTTGCCGGTCAACGTGGCCCTCCAATGCGCAGGCGCTGTTCGAGCAAGTCTCCAAGTTCTTCCGCAGCGACAAGCAGGACTCCGTAGGGTTAGGGTTCCAAAACTCGCCCACAGCAGGCGGCGCAGCACCAAAGCCAACGCATCCGCTCGCACCAAGCCCTCCGTCAGAGCCCTAAACCCTAAACCCTACCAAAGGGTAGGTTTAGGGTTTAGCGAGCGCGTGCGGTGCCGTCGCCGCCCAACGCGTCGTCTCGGTGCTGCAATGATGGCAGTTTATTTTTGAATAGGCCCTGTGTGATGCGTAGATTTTTTTAGAATTATGATTCAATGTTGACAAAGATACGAAATATAGAAAATCAGGAATTTTTATCTTGTCATGCGGCGGCGGTGGTGGCGGAAGTGGAGGAGGCGGCGGCCCCAGGATGAATGAAAAAAATGAAAATCAAGAAAAATGGAAATCCTATACCAGATACTGGTAAAACAAAAGAAATCCAAAAAAAGTCCAGAGTGAAAAAACTTGAACGAGCCCAGCGCATCTGCCCGCGCAATTGTGTTCATGGGCCAGACGCACGTCACATGTTTATTGTACGCAAAGGATTTTTGCCTTCAATAAACCCTAAACCTACACCCTGAACCAAACCCTAAACCCTACCAAACCAAAAGAACCCTGACCCTGAACCCAACCCTGAACCCAACCAACAGCGTCCAATTCGACAACTCGACAACCTCAGCCAGCAACGTTAGCGCATTCTGCAAGTAATCGCCTTAATCCATCAGCGCCTTCTATATGCCCCTGGGCGGCGGCGAGGCTGAACCATCTGATGGCTTCTGTTCTGTTCACTTCGAAACCGTGTGCACCTTGCTCGAAAATGCTACCCATGATCAACTGTGCTCTTGCATTCCCATTAGTTGCTGCATTGCGCATACAAGTTACACCTTCTTCAGGGTCCCTGGCTAAATTTGGGCAAATCGACAGTAACCAGATGCCAAGGGAGCACTGAGCACGTGAATGCCCCTGTGCCGCTGCAAGGCGCAAAAGTCGCACAGCCTCTGCATAATCCTTCGCAGTACCAGAACCCTGAAAAAACATGTAGCCAAGGCTGGCCTGACCTTCCGCACACCCCTGTGCCGCTGCCAGGCGGTAGAGTCGCACAGCTTCCGCATAGTTCTGGTCAACACCTTGACCATCCCGAAACATGTTGCCCAAGTTCATTAGAGCGCGAACATGTCCCTGTGCCGCGGCAAGGAGGCAGAGACGCACGCTTCGACGAGATTGCATGCCCATGCAAGTATGAGAGTATCAGTTTTCGGGTTCAATTAAAACCCCAAGCCGGGCCAGGGACGACTGAAATGGCAGCAGCTTGCACTCAACCCCGCTCTCCGACCACCACCTCGACGCCTCGCATGCAGTTCCCCCCCGTCATATAAACACTCCAACCAGCCCTCAGCGCCCCACCCTGCTGCCTTGCTGCAGTCCAAACGTCGCAACAACCGCAGCCCCTGTCCCTGCCGCACGGGCTCTCCCTCCCGACCTGAGACAGCAAAAGCGCATGAAACCGTGCCAGTGTGCTGCCATCATTTTCCAGTTCAACGGTAAAATTGGGATTTGAAATCTGAAAATAAAATAAATTGACCTATGTTCAGAACGTGGCACAATTTTGCTCACTTCGATAGATAAAAAGCTCCTAATTTGACAACACCTAGGAGTCCTAGGAGACGGGGGCTTGCCCCTTCCCCCCCCGCTCCTGCGCGATGCGCGCCGCCCCGGCGCGAGCTGTGACAGACAAAAAGGCTCCACTTAGGTGTGGAACCAACGCGCGAGCGGCGGTTTGGTCGGAGAAGATGCCGCATCCGCGAGCTGACCTCGCTCGTTCAGAAGCGTTTCGGCTTCACTGAGGGCACTGTGCGTTGCCTTTCTCCTGCATTCCTGCCCCCCCCGCCACCCCCCTTGTCATCCGCGATGCAACCACTCATCTTGTGCATTTACCAGTTTGAGCTTTATGCTGAGCGTATGAACAACCGTGGTCTCAGCGCCTGCAGCCAGGCCGAGGGCCTCAAGTTCAAGCTCGTCCAGGTCGCCCTCCAAATCCTCACTCGCGCTCAAACCCATTTCACACTCATCGATGCTGCCACCTGCTGCATTCTCACCTTGCTTTCGCTTTCAGGGCCTCGCTATTCGCCGCGCTTGCTACAGCGTTTTGCGTTACATCACGGAGAACGGCGCCAAGGGTGCTCAGGTGCATTCCGCGGCCCCGACATCCGACTCAAAAGCCTGCGGTTTCCACGCATCACCGCCTAGTTCTCACATGCATGCTACAGGTCATTGTCAAGGGCAAGGTCCGCGCCCAGCGTGCCAAGGCCATGAAGTTCGGTGCTATAAAAAAGAGATTCAGAGTGGTCGATTCGCTGCCGGGCGCAGCGGCACCTCTTGTTGAAATACTGTGCGCACGCGTCGTGCTCACACTGGGGCGCAACAGCCAGCACGTTGCTGCCGTTCCTGCAAAGCGCGTGCGGTTGCACGGCCATTCGGCTGCGCAGATGTCGAGCGCGGTACCTGTCCTGCATGCTGACGTCTGCCCCGGCACCCACGAGCAGTTGCACCACGTCCAAACAGCCGTTTATCACCGCCAAGTGCAGAGGAGAGCAGCCGTGCCTGCGCCGCCACAATGACCGTGGGGCATGGCCCAACGTATCCCGCAAGTTCAAGGCAGCAAACACTCACGCGCGCGCGCCCTCGCACTTGTTTTGCGCGTTTGCAAGCGCGCCGGCGCGCACGAGCAGCCGCGCCACGTGCAGGCGACCGTCGTCCGCAGAAAAGTCCCCACAATGCAGCGGGAAACGCGTTTAGCTGCATAATTCGCCGGATAATCTAGAGGGGGGTCAGGAGGAAACATAAACGTGGCGAGCAACGACAACGCGACCAGAAAAAGCAAACGAGCACCTAGAAGGCGACGCGCCCAGCCTTCTTTCGGCCATGTGGTTGAGACGACGGATGGAGAGCAGGTGCTTCAGGGGGGGTGCGGGAGCGACGACATAAAATAATTTTTTTTTTCAAGCCGGATTGAGAATTGTAGCATAATTTGACTCACTTCGATATGTAAAAGGCTCCTAATTTGACGACACCTAAGTGGTAGTAGATGTTACAATATTTTATTGTGTTCAATAGATAAAAGTCAACCAAATTATTTTATAGCAAAAATCAGTTTCGTAGTCGGTGCCTATTTGCGCGGGAGCTACGAGGATGGACCCTTTCCTGCTAAAGATTTCACTTCGTAGTCGATTCTAAACAGTGAAAATAATTTTTTTATTCGTTTGTTCCATTGTACAGAGACAAAATGTGTCATTTCTTAGGGGGCAGAAATTATTTGAAATTGTTTTGACACAGCTTTTGTGTTGCTCGTAGTCGTTTTTGAGGAAGCTATTAAATTAGTTGCAATGTATTGATGTTGTCGGTTTCTTGAGGTCATTTGAGTTTGCATGTGTCAACGAAATTGTATATAAGCAGATAGTGTTTCGTAGTCGATTACTGCCGTAGTCGTTTTTTTTGATACAGTTTGGCAATTGTTTGGATACAAAAACCTTTCTTAAAATTGAAAAAAATTTCGTTTCAGCTACGAACTTGACCCCCTTTTTGACGTTCTGGGCACTGTTCGTGCCAGTGGAATTGCCGTTTTTTGCCGTTGGTTCCACTTTGGGCTGCCTGTTGCTGCCGCTTGCTTCTGCCTCTGGCGGCCGCTTGTGCCGATACGCGAATGGATTTTGAAAGTTGTAACAACACACCTTTTCTCATAGTTGGGCCTTTCCCATGCCACCCAAGAGAAGAAAGAAAGGAAATGGCAAACGAGTCACCGCTTCTGCACAAGCGTCCCGCACTCCCGCCAATGGCAGTCGTTCTTGTGCGGTTGCCCAAGCAGCTGCCGCTTTAACTCCAATCGGCGCCGCCTCACAGACGACTCATCACGCAAGCAGTCGTCGTTTTGCTACCCCATCTCGCAATTTATTTGGAAACTCTGAGAAGAATGGAGTCGACTCTGACAGCGGTACGACTCTTCACTCTTCATATGTGCAATCGATGGCGTGCTCATGTTTGAGGAGCAGAACATGAAGTCCTCGGCCACGGTTCCTCTGATGACGATGAATCCTCGCGTTCATCGTCACCAACAGCATCTCCGCGGAGTAATTCTTTCGATTTGTTCCCAGAGGACGAACCATTTGAACAGGACGAAAAAGTTGTTGCGGAATGGAGGACGAACTCGTATGCTAATGCAACAATTGTACGAATCGTTTATCGTCGTGTTGTCACGTTGTTTTTGTTTTAAATTCGGTGCAGGGTGAGGCAAGCGGGGCCTTACGAAACCTGAAGGATTGGCACGCTCGTCATCCCCAAAAGGATCTTTTCGGTGCACTGCGGAAACCATTCAGCAGGTTTTCGGAAGGCTGAGGGCTGGAATGAGTTACAGGGGATTGAGTAGTTGTGATTTTAACATTGTTGTACAGAAGCCTTTGTATTCAATACATGAGACATCAGTCTTTGCGCCGAATTCCTTGGACTGATGATAATGGCGCGCAATCAACCAGGCATGTGGAAAGTAGGTGCTTTGGTGCTCTCATCATTGCTTATTTTATTTTTATTTGAACCCCCCAGGTGGCACTCTGAACACGCATTATCGAATGTTGTTGTTCTATGGCTTCGACGATACTGTACCTAACCTGAAGTGTCCTGACAATCTCAAGGCAGCCCTTCGGGCCTGCATCCGTGCACATGCTAGAAGTTTGCCACAGCTCAAGAACCAAGGGATGCACCCTCACGAGGTACTTTCGGAACCGATCCCCTGGGAGGCGACTACCCTTCTTCATCAACAGCTTCACGGTGTTCAGAGAGTAGATGGTGTTGCCTTTGAGGCTAATATGTTCTCGTTGCAGTTAACACAAGGCCTTTATCGGCAGCAGTTATGCGGTTTTACATCGCTTCCTTGCTTGGCACTAGCAGCAGAAGGTGATATGGTTGTTGTCAATATTGCCGGAGGAAAGTGCGATCAGGAAGGGACGTTTTCGTATGGAAAGCGGTTTGCTTGCAATCCGGACGAACCTCACAATTGTTTTCCAACTGCGCTCGGACGTCATTTGTTTTCAAGGCAGCCTGATGATAAAAGCAATTATATTTACATGACCGACACTCAAGCCGCTGATTACGAGCGCAAAAGGGCGGTATTGTTGGCGCGAAATGAATGCTCAGACGAGCCCATCAGAGTGCGTTGCAATGGTCCTCATACCAGGTTTCGACGACATATGTCCAAGGTCATCCACCGTATGCACAGTCAAAATCCCGCTGTTTTCGGCGGTGTACGGGCAAAAAGGGTAACGCCTCACTCTTTCAAGCGCGTCGGGTACAGGCAAGCGAGGCGATGCCCCAGTATCCGGCAAGAGCATCTGAGCGCTCGTGCAGGTGTGTGTGCTTATTCAAATATTTTTGTATAGGGTTTCGGAACGGTCACATCTCATTTTCGAGCAGATCATCGTTCTGGTAATGGGTATACGTATGGTTCAAAAGCTTCTAAAGCCAATGTGACATCTGGAGGGCCAGATGAACGTGCAGACTGTTCCATTGCCAAAGTATTGGCCAACATTCCCTACAATGATACAGCTTTCAATAGAGCCCCCCCCCACTTTGAGTCTGCATTTGCATTGACATTACCGTTTGAAATAATTTGTCCTTGTTACCAGCATTTGCCGCAGAACGTGCGCAAAATGTTGCCTTTGCTTCTCGCACAGCTTGTGCATCATTACCATTCAGACACTGGTATCGGGAGTTTGGGATCTGACAATCCATTGCACCTTTCTTATTTATGGAGCGATCCAGAAGGCATTCAGTATCGGTATTTCTTGTTTCAAAATTTGCGGGGGTTCACTTATGGAAGGGCAGAACTGAAAACCAAGTTTCGTGACCTCAAGTGTGATTCTTGGTTGATGAAAGTACAATTGCTTGCTAATCAAACAGTCTTAATGCGACAGGGACCAAGGTCTCGTGAATCGGACATCGCCTTGAAAGCATCAGAGGAATTGTTGTATGATGTCACGGATGGACGTATGGACCAAAGTGAGCTTGTGGCCGGTTCAAACCGCGGACTCAGTGAACAGTCTTCTGCTCCATTTGATCATCAGGCATCAACGAGTATCTTGGACTCATCCGATTCAGCACGTTTACCATTACCCAATTCAACACACTTACCAAACGCGATATTGCGACTACCTCAAGCACCCTCTCCATTTGAAGTTCCAGAGGCGATGGATGTTCGCACTGCGTGGTTCAGATACCATTGTTTGGGTGCGGATAAACAGGGACTATGGCGTGATAAAACGGCTCGTGATATTAATAGTTCCTTGTGTGGCAAAATTAGAGACCAGATGAGAGAGATGCTGAACAAGGCATTAGCTGTTTGTCGCATGCTTCAAGGACAAAACAGCAACGATGATGTCGATCAAATCGGTGCAGCAGGTTCGTTTCAGCTTTGCAAAGCAAAAGTCCTCTCTACGTGGGGTTGTGACATTTTGAATGATGGACTTGCTGCTGTGCGCACTGTTTACCTCATCATGACTGGAAAAAGCATCAATGCTTTCAGCTCATTAACTATGGAATCGTGCAAACTCTATCGTCAACAGTGTCAGGACAGTAAGTGGAACAATCCTGCTCCATTGCAGCAGTTATTTTTGCGCCCGCTTTTTGGCGCTCAAAGAAATCATGTTGGCGATGACAGGCATTCCGAGAATGACACAGTTGACAATGTCGGGCATTCCGGTATTGACGACCAACAAGCTAGAAACGATGCCCTTTCCCTGGATAATGCTGACATTGTTATTGACACGCAGTCGAATGAACGACCATTGGATGAAAATCCAACGGATGCTTCACATGACGGATCGTCACCACTTTCTGCAACGGAATGCTTTGTTTGTGCATTCTGCAAGCCCAATAGATTATTCGCAAAGTGGCCTCAGTATTTGAATCATTATCGTTCTCACTTCTCAGACAAACGTCTCCATTACTTGCCCGAACGAGATGAAGTGCAAGTTGCTTGGGGCAAAAAATTGCACGCAAGAGCCAATTCGCAGTTCGTTGCAACATCGCAATCATTTTGGAAATCATATAGCCCCGAAACGAAACTACGTTTTTTTCGCAAGCGAATCATAAGCAGGAAGTGTTTACAAACTGGAGACAAAATCAAAGTCAAGTATTTGGAATCTGGAGAATGCAAAGTTGCGCTGGTGCTTGATCCCGCGCTCAAATATCGTCAAAAGGCATACTACGTCGCATCTGTTCGATATTTGACTAAACATGAGGAAATAGACCGAGCTTTAGAGCTTCAAGAAGTACCTCTTACTTCAATATTGCAGCATTGGCGACTTCAAGGAACACAAGCTACATACTCCTCTACCGGTCGTTTAGATCAATTGCCTTCTCTGACACCTATTCGAAGATGCAATCAGCATGCAGCATCACCCATCAACCGAGTCGCAGGCACAGCGGCGCAACTGATATCACCAATCCCTCCTCATGAGATGAATCGATCATCTGTATCACCAAACACACGGCCTAACTTCAGACAGACTGTCCCATCATCACTGCCAGAGCATGAGAATATACAAAAATGTAGAGGTGCTTCCGCTGCTAGTTCTACTTTATCTACTCCTGGGCGCAGCACCAGACAGCAAGCAGCCTCTGGTGCCACCACGCAGCCTCAATCGTTCAATACAAGTGCAGATCCTCGTTCTCATCCAGAGCTTCGACAAAATCTGTTGTCTGAGTTCAATGCAGCTACATCCAATAGGGGTGGGGCAGCAAAAGCATTGGTAGTGTCTGCGCGCCCAAATGATAGACAGTGTGCAGTGGAGTTCCGAGCAACTGTCAAGCCTGCTGCTTTGAGCTCTTGCACAATCAATCCCAGTATGCAATCATCAACACGTGTCCGACGAATGTTGCATGTTGATGAGAGAGACATTCCTATACCAGCATTATCATTACCTGCATTACAGCACAGCGATGCTTCCCCTTTGGAATTTCCGTTAGGTGTCCAGATAATGCTTAGAGAGATTTCTGGGCCAAACAAATTCATCCGTGTTCCTCATCCCCATATCAAGTCCACAAGTAATCATACTCAACGCATTGGAACAAGTATGGGTTCGGCCAATGTAAGTTTTCCGCTTTTTGAGTACCAAGGAACCCAATTTGTTGAAGAAGATTTTGGCATAAGATTCAGTCGCGTCTACCCTGCGCATATTAGGCAAATTCTTTCTACATTTAACCTTGAAGAATCCAATCGTTGCTTTTTTATCACTCTCGGTATTGCGACGGGTTACGATCCGTTCATGTTGCAGTGTTTGTTCCGCAAGCATGCGGCGTTAATTCGTCCTGAATTAGTAGGTTCTGGAAATCTCGTTGCAGCTGAGCAGTTGGGTGACCTTCTTGCAAATGACGGTCATGTAGATTGTGGTGTGCTCAACTTTTGTTGGCCTTCAGAGTTTTCCAACCTCCGTATGGTTTACATTTGTACAAGAGGCCGGCAGTCACATGTTGTTGAATTTTCTGAGAAACCTATTTCATGTCGAACAAAAGACATTTTCTTCAGGCTCCATGATGGCCATTTTACCCTGCTGACATGCATTCACAACACATTTGTGCCGCCACAAACAAGCACCATAACCATGCTGCATCAAACAAACCCTACGTATCGCTGTCCCCCAGTTTCTTCAATGCAATTTGCAGTCTTTGAATCAGAATCGGTATATTTGTCCAGCCCTTTGGTGGGAAACATGCCCAATACAGAACAGTTCAATGAAATGTGGCGTGATGCTTCATCTCAGAGTGGTTTGCACTTTCATCCGGACAGTTTCGCTTGGACTGATGTGCCTGCAGCAGTTCAAACAAAGGGAACTTATATGATGGGTTCCATGGCCCCTTTGTCTTGCAAAAAAGTCCAACATGCTCTTTTAAAGACATATTTCGACACCGGAATTTCCCGACGTGTGAACCAACGTTCAAATCTCAGGGCGGCACAGTCTCCCCTGAAAAATGTGTCAGCATCCACTGAGCCATGCGTATTTTTGGATGCCGGATCGGAGTCTGGGCATTTTCTGTTCAGAATGATGGACCATCCCTCCATCACTCATGTCGCCGGAGTTGAAATACAGGAAGCTTGGTTTGACATCTCCGTAGAAATTTTCAAATTCATTCGCAGTGTTTGCATTTCTCAGAACTTCAGAATGCCTGCAGTCACATTATTCAACTCATGCATGCTTTCAAACAATCATCAAATCAAGTACTTGTATTCTATAGCCAACATTGTTTGGCAGAACAACTTTGTTTACCACAAAGAAAAATTCTTTTCTGCAGCTGCTAAAGACCGTGGTACCTCCAGAGACGTTGCCGTTGCCCCCCTCAGTTTTATGGCTAAGAGAGATGATAGACGATATCTTTTGGCGGCCAATGCAGCTTTTTTTCTTGGTAGTCACTTTCGTACCAGTACGTGCATTGCAGTGCATTGTCCTGAATACTTCAATCCTGTATGGAACTACCATCTGATGACAGAGTTCGATGTCAAGCCTACATGGGGAAATAGTACGGCAGCAGTATCCATTCTGACACATCGTCAGTGCATTTCTATCAGTGCCAGTCATCGCCTTCTCTGCGTAACACAGGAAGAAGAGAATGCGTTTGAAAACCTATTGCAAAAATGGAGCTGTGCGCTTCCTTCAGCATACAGTATCATGGACACGACTTCTCTATATCTCAGACAACTAGTTCATTTTTCACGGAATCATCTATCGCCGCGAGTCACAACTACCCGAGCACATCCGGTGAATTTGGACGATGACGTAGAATCTATTGACACCAGAGATCTTGAGAAATTGTTTGGCGACATGTTGCCTCAGCATTTCACAAAACATGCACTCACCATTCAAGATATTACTTCGTTACAAACCACACAAGTAATTTCAGACGTGGTTATCAGCGCATACGTTGGTCTGTTGAAAGTTCAATTCGCCGCCCACATTCACTTTCCTGCGGGAGGTGCCTTCTTCGATATGACATTTTTTGAAAACCATTTAAGGGCCTCTAAAGGCGCGCAGCAAGACAATTGCCGCAAGTATTTAACTTCTCGTTGTGGTGTCATCGCATTTATAGTCAACACAGGCTATCACTGGGTAGCTTTCAAAGTGGATATCAACAAGCAGTATATTGCTTACGTTTGCTCGTTGCAAAACTCCATGGAAAAAGAAGCACGTCTCATTCTGAATGTTCTTTCATGCATGCATGCAAACGCACCCAGTTTCAGGTGTTTCAAGGTTCCTGCACCGCATCAACGAAATGCAGTGGATTGTGGCCCTTTAGCCTGCATGTTTTTACTTTTTTTGTCACAGAACGACATTACACAGGCCACAAAGCTCGAATATTCCAGCATTCCTACTGCAGCTGAAATGCGCATGAGAATGTTTGCGGATGTCAGGCAAGGCAAAGTGACTCTTTTGATTGATTCATGAATAAAAATATTCTAAAGTAGATTTATATTTATTTATTCAATTATGGCGATCCTGCGTCCACCGCATCCTCCACTTCGGAGGGGTTTACACTGCCCAGCTGCTCATCAAACAGACGGTTTGCAGCTAAATGGTGTCCCGCAGCTTGGGCGCGCCGGAACCAGCTCCTGGCTACTTCCACGTCCACAGGAACACTATAGCCGAGCTCGTGACAGAGACCGACACTGAACAGTGCTTCAGAAAGTCCTTGTGCGGCAGCAAGCTGGTACAACCGCAGCGCTTCAGCGTTGTCTTGAGCAACGCCGTAGCCACACTGGTACATCTTACCCAGACTGCACTGTGCTGCATCAAGGCCCTGCGCTGCTGCGGCCCGATAAAACACGACGGCTTGAGAATCATCTCGCTGAACTGCCCTTCCAAACTGGTCATGCAGCAACTCGCCTAGCGCGTGTTGACCATACCTGCTGCCTTTCTCAGAGCTCTCGCGGGCCAGCTCCAGCGCTCGATCTTCATCAAACACATAGGGATCAAGAGTTGTGTAGCCTCCGAATCCAACGAAGTGGCAGTAAGCCATCACCCCTTGACAGTGGTGGCAGCCCAGGCCCAAACCTTCATTAGCCAACGCAGCTGCTGCCTTGCGATCCTCTGCAACGCCTGCTCTGCCTCGAACTAGCAACCACGCCTTGAGTGCACGTGACGGCAGATGCCCGAGGTCGATGGCTCGCTGCAGTGGAACCAATGCAGCGGCGCATTGTCCTGACGTGCACAGCTCCTCCGCCTCCTTAACAACACCGTCTAGCACTGCAGCAGCAAGCCCGGCAGCCACATGACGCAAATTACATTGCATCATCTTGCAGCAAGTGCCCCAATGCTTTGGCGGCTCAAAGCGGCGGCCCACACCCATCGACAGCAGCCACACCAGCTTGCCCGTGAACCCGTTGCCCACCGCGCGCAGCCGCTCCACATGCGTCAGCGACATGTCGTACACTGGAACGCTGGCAAAGGGGCGCACACGCGGCGGAGAGCGGACGAAAAAGAACAGAGCAGCGCCTGGTGGGCTGTACAGCTGCAGCCACACAAGCGTGTCGAGGTACGTCTTGGCTACAGCCAGCAGCGTCAACGGCACCTCCAGTGCTACAGGCTCGATGCCGCTCATGTTCAGCGATGGGGGGTGAAGGTGCGGGTGATATCGAGATAAACTGTTCTGAGGGGCGAGTTTGCTTTAGAAAGCATTCCGAGAAGGCAGAGCACTGCCGCGGGGGGGAGGGGTTAACCAAGCTGTTGCAGAGCACTTGTGTACACTTTGCACGCGCGGCAGCCGGGGCGGCGGCAGCCGGGGCGGCGGCAGCCATCTTGCACCAAAAACATATTTTCGGTTCTGAAATGTGATCGTACCCCTTTACAAGTTGCGACGTTCGTCGCAACTCGAAAAGGGGTCCAACTTTATGTAAACTGACTTTTGGTTCTTCTGAAAGCTATTGCAGAGCTCTTTGTGTACACTTTGCACGCGCCGCAGCGCCGGGGCGGCGGCAGCCGCAGCTCCTTGATTTCCTGCATCGGCCCCGGCAGGGTTAGTGTTAGCCTACGTGCGCCCCACACGCGACATTGTCAACAGCTGCTGCCGCCGCCCCCCCGCGTGATGTGCTGTACAAGCCACGTCAGCCCCGTTAAAGCGGGGGCGCTGTAGCACAAGCTTGCACTATCCCGTAGCGATCGCCACCTGCGTCTGCCGCTGCTCCCCGTGCCCGTCCCCCGTCCCCCGCCCCCCCATTCCCGCATCATGTCCG